>OFTX01000042.1_pt1 | contig 77905 bp, 56 predicted proteins | sample 1775051 | NCBI WGS metagenome assembly OFTX01 (sample SAMN08195772, study PRJEB24354) | sludge metagenome | isolation source: sludge from phenol fed wastewater aerobic bioreactor A | place: India: Nagpur | collected 2016-09-15 | reverse complement strand
CGAGGCTGTGCCTGACGCGGGGTGGGACGCGATCGCGCACCAGTTGCGGCGCAAGGCGGGCTGACGGCCGCCGCGACCGGCGCGATCCGAACCGGGCCTCACCCCGAGATCGCGTGCCGCTCCGGCGTGACCGGGCTGGGATTTTCCTTCCGCAATGGTAATCTCGGCACCGGCAAGCCGGCCGGCGCCAAGCCGAAATCGACCGGGAGGGAAAAATGGAAACGACGGACCTTGTGCTCGCCATCCTCCACCATCTTCTGGCGTTCTCGCTGGCCGGCATCATCGCCGCCGAATTCGTGCTGATCGGCAGCGAGATGACGGCCTCGACCGTTCGGCGGCTGGCGCGGATCGACCGCCATTACGGCATGGTGGCCATGCTGGTGATCCTTGTCGGCGCGGCGCGCGTCGCCTGGGGCCTGAAAGGCTGGGAATACTACGTCTACAACTGGGTGTTCTGGGCCAAGATGGCGACCTTCGCCGCGGTCGGCCTGCTCTCGCGCGGCGAAAACGTGAGCGCCGCACTGGGGGCGACAGCCGGCTTCTTCCTGCTCGCGGCCGTCATCGTGTACTTCTTCCTGCCGGAAAGCCACGGCGACGCGCTCGCCTGAGCGACATCTTCCCGGGCAATGAAGGCCTGGCGCGCCGGTCGGTGCACGTTGTGCCACCGGCGCGCCTTCGCGCTCACATTCCTACGCTTGCAGGTTGGCCCCGCGCGGGCCGCCGAACGTGTCAGACCGGCGGCAGGCGAATCACCGACTCGCACGTCGAATACAGTCTCGCAACATCGTCCGCACGCAAATTGAGCACCGCTCGCTGATTGACGTAGCCCTTGTCGGTGATCTCCCCCAACTCCAGCGATGGCGGCGACCCCAGTATCGCAGCGCGCGCCGCGCGCTGCGAACTGCCCGCATCCTGAGCCAATTGGTCGAGCGCGGACGCAATCGCGGCACGCACCTCGCCATGCATCGCCATCGCCTTGCCGGCATGCGCGGCATCGCCCGCCAGTTCCACCGCCTTTGCGCGCATGGCAGGGCTCGGGAAGATCAGCAAACCGATTTCGTCGCGGTCGTGCCCGGCGATCACCACATCCGACGCGTAGGGTGCGAGGGCCATGACCGCCCGCAAGCGCAGCGCGCCAACGGAGACCCATGTCCCGCTGGTCAGCTTGAAGTCTTCCGATACGCGGCCGTCGAAAATCACGCCGGCCCCCGGATCCCGGGGATCCGACAGGCGACCGGCGTCGCCGGTACGATAAAACCCTTCGTCGTCGAACGCCTGCGCCGTCGCGGCGGGATCGCCCGCATAGCGCTCGAATACCGCCGGGCCTCGCACGCGCATTTCCAGCTTGTCGCCGTTGGGCACGAACTTCAGCTCGTTGCCCGGCGCCGGCACGCCGATGTTGCCCGCGCCCGGGATCGGAAAATGCACGCTGGTGATGAGCGGCGAGGTTTCCGTCGCCCCCCACGCCGACGTGAAGAACGGCAATGTCTCGCAATGGCGCGACGCGAGCCGTTCGAAGCGCTGCCAGAGCGCGGGCGGCAAACTCGCCGCCGCGTAAAACAGCACTTGCAGGCGGGCGAAGAATCTGGCGGCGAACGCCTCGTCGTCTTCCAGGAACGGCGCGAGCGCCTCGAACCCCTTCGGCACGTTGAAGTGCAACGTCGGCGATACGTCGCGCAGCGCCTCGACCGAGCGCTCGATCAGCTCCGGCACCGGGCGGCCGTCATCCACATAGAACGCACCGCCATTGCGCAGGGCCATATGGAAGTTGTGATTGGCGCCGAACGTGTGGCTCCACGGCAACCAGTCGACCACCACCGGCGCGGCCTCGTCGATGAACTGCCAGCACTGCGCGATCATCTGTTGGTTCGCGGCGAGCATGCGGTGCGAGTTGACAACGACCTTCGGCTTGCCGGTCGATCCCGAAGTCAGCAGCAGCTTGGCCGTATCCTCCGCTCGCACCTGCGCGAATGCGATGTCGACGGCAGGTGAGGCCTCGGTCCCCGCCAGCGCATCGAAGCACAGCCAGCCCGCGCGCCCGTTGCGGGTCGCGACGATCGGGCAGCGAATCGGTGCGCCGTCGAGCGCACGCCCATAGGCATCGCCGTCTTCCACATAGATCAGCGACGGGTCGAGACGCGCGAGAATGCCGTGCAGCTTGCTCATGTCCTTCGCAATTCGCGAATACGCCGACGACACGATGGCAGCGTGACGCCCCGCCATCATCGCGCCGAGCACGAGCAACGCATGATTGACACTATTGTCGGACAGGATCACGACCGGGCGATCGCGGGCAATGCCGAGGTCCAGCAATGCCTGCGCCACGCCGCGAGCGCGGCGCAGCGCGTCTCCATACGTCACACACCGCCACAACGCCGGGCCACGCTCGCCCGGTTGCGCGCGCTCCGCCACGAACACGGCGTCGGGCGTGCGCGCGGCCCACTGCACCAACCAATCGGCAGGACTGCGTGCGTAAGCGCCCAGCGGGGTACGCGACCGGATGATGAAACTGCCGTCGGCGCGCGCCTCCCGTTCGATATCCGGCCGGGCGAGGCGTGGCGTGCCGGCCGCTGCGAAGCCGGGATTCAGTCGATGGTCCACTTTCCGCCCTTGACCGTGACGAGCACACGACCGTCTTCGCCATAAGCCGAATGGTCCTGCGCGCTGACATTGATCATGCCGTGCGTTGCCGCAAGGCCACGGGTTTGCTCGATGGCCGAGACCAGGGCGTCGCGAAACGCCTGTGTGCCCGGCTGCGCCTGCTTCACGGCCACCGCCACCGCGCGATCGAGCACCAGGTAGGCATCGTAGGCGTACCCGGCGAACAGATTACGCGACCCGGCGCCATACTGCGCTTCGTAGCGCTTCGCGAAATCGGTGGCCACTGCCTTGCCGGGGTGGCTGGGGCTCAACTGTTCGGCAACCAGAATGTTGCCCACGGGCAGGATCACCCCCTCGGCGCTCTTGCCGGCCACGCGCAGGAAATCGTTGTTGGCGACACCGTGCGTCTGGTAGATGCGCCCCTTGTAGCCACGCTCGCGCAACGTGCTCATGGGCAACGCACCCGGCGTGCCGCTCGCGGCGATGATCACGGCGTCGACATTGGCGGACATCATCTTGAGCGCCTGCGCGGTGACCGACTGATCGTTACGCGCGTAGCGCTCGATCGGTGCGACCTGGATCTGCCGCGCGCCCGCGCGCGCCTGAATGTCCTTGAGCCACGCCTCGCCATACGAATCGCTGAAGCCGATGAAGCCAAGCGTCTTCACCTTGTGCGCCTTCATGTCGTCGAGCACCGCGTCGGCCATCACTGCCACCGATTGCGGCAGCGAAAAGACGTAGCGCATCTGTGCCGCGCTCGGCACGAACGGACACAGCCCCAATTGCGGCGTGCGCGTGTCGGCGGCCACCGCCGCCACGGCCAGGCAAGCGGGGGTCGTCGACGACCCGATGATCGCATCGACCTTGTCCTCCGTGGCCAGGCGCCGTGCGTTCTTTGTCGCCGTCGTCGGATCGGTGGCATCGTCAAGCACGATGTAGCGCACCGGCAGACCGCCGAGCGTGGGCGCAAGCATGCCGATGGCCTGCTTCTCCGGGATGCCCAGCGATGCGCCGGGACCGGTGCTCGAGAGTGTTACGCCGATGGTGACGGCCGCCGGTTGCGCGCCCGCCTGGGTGGAAGTGCACAATGCAGCCACGCAAAACGAGAGCGTGGACAGCGAGAAAGCGATACCGCGCGTGAATCTGTTTGCCGCCATGTGACATGTCTCCTTGTCTTTTCGTTATCGGGGCCGGACAGCCAACTACGCACCGCTGAAACTCATCGCATGGCGAACTCCGGCAGCACCTCCCGGTTACGCGGCAAGCCCATAATTTCACGGGCTTCGGCCGGCGTTGCGGGCTCGTAGCCCATATCGCGCACCATGCGCACGATGCGCTCGGTCAACTGCTGGTTGGTCGCCAGCACGCCTTGTTCGTAATAGAGGTTGTCTTCCAGGCCCGTGCGCACGTGACCGCCGAGCAGCAGGGAGTTCATCGCCGAGGGCAACTGCGCTGGGCCGATGCCCGATACGCAGAAGATGCTCCCCTTGGGCAGCATGTCGACCATTTGCTGCAATACGCGCGGGGTGTAAGGCATGGCGTTCTGAAAGCCGCGATGCACGCCCAGCACGAGGTTCACGAAAAAGGGCTCCTCGTCGAAGCCTGCCGCGGTAAGCGTGGCCAGGTCCTGCACGATGTGCGTTGGGCTGAACACTTCCCACTCGGGCTTGATGCCGCGCTTTTTCATTCCCACGGCCAATTGCTTGCAGCGCTCGGGCGAGGTGTGCATGAGCAGCTCCTTGCCGCCGAAGCTCGCGATGATGGTCGTGGCATCGAGCGTGCACATCTCGGCGCCAGCCTCCATGCCCTTGATGCGCTCCTCCCACAGAATTTCCCAATAGCCGTTGGCGGCCTGACCGATCATGTCGCCATGCACGCCGCCTCCGGTCGAGTTGTTGATGACGATGTCGCACTTGTCGCGGATGCGGCGGTTGATGTCGCGGTAGATCGCCGGATCGCACGTGGCACCATCGTCACCCGGACGTCGCGCGTGGATCGCCACGACGCTCGCGCCCGCGTTGTAACAATCGTAGACGTCGCGTGCGATCTCGTCGGGCTGCGTGGGCAAATGCGGATTCTGCGACTTGTGGGCCATCCCCCCCGTGGGGGCAATGGTGACGATGACTTTCGGCTTGCTCATGCGTGTCTCCTTGAATCGTTCGTTCAATCGTTTCATCGGCCGACAGGCCGAGGACATCGGCGTTGCGTCGCAGCGCACCGGTTGTCTTGCCCCGTGGCGCCGGCCGCCTCCCCACCGCGGTGACGGGCGTTACGGCTTGCTCGCGAGAATGCCGAGAATGATCTCGTCGCGCTGGGCTTCGAGCCGGGCGTTGCCGCGCCCCGCCAGTTCGGCCTCCACCCCCGCGGTGATACGCGCCTTGAGCGCGTCGGTCAGCTTCGGCTCACCCAGATCGGCCCACCATGACTCGATGGGCGGGCCCAGATGGTCGAGCAGATGCGCGATCCCACCGGCGCCGCCGGAGAGGTGCAGATTCAGGAACGGGCCGAGCGCTGCCCAGCGCAAGCCCGGGCCGTAGGCAATGGCGTCGTCGATGTCCCCGACCGACGCCACGCCGGTATCGACCAGATGCATCGCTTCGCGCCATAGCGCCGCCTGCAACCGGTTAGCGATATGCCCCTTGACCTCTTTCTTCACGTGAATGGGTCGCTTGCCGATTGCGCGATAGAACTGCATCGCGGTGTCGATCGCCGCCGCTGACGATTGCTCGCCGCCGATCACCTCGACGAGCGGAATCAGATGCGGTGGGTTGAACGGATGCCCGAGCACCACGCGGCCCGGGTGCGCGCACACGGATTGCACCCGGCTCATCAGCAACCCCGACGAACTCGATGCGATCACCACGTCCGGAGGCAACGCCGCGTCCATCTTGCGAAACAGCGCCTGTTTCAGATCCTCGCGCTCAGGGCCGCTTTCCTGCACGAATCCAGCACCCGACAGCGCGCCCTCGAGCGTGTCGTGGAACGTCAGCGCGTCGCGGTTCGCGTCGGGCGACAGACCGATGCGGATGAGCGTAGGCCAATGGGCATCCACCGCTTCGCGCAAGCGCTCGCGTGCGCCGGGCGCGGGATCCCATGCGCATACGCGCAGCCCGCGCGCCAGAAAATAGGCCGCCCAACTCGCACCAATCACGCCGGTGCCGATCACCGCAACCTGCTCGATGTTGTCGTATTTCACGTTCGTCTCCGTGGTGGGCCGCACGATTAGCGCGACGCGCGGCCGAGAAATCGTTCCATGCGCTCTCGCGCTTCGGGTGTGGCGAGCATCAGCGCACTGGTCACCGACTCGGTGAACAGGCCGTCGCCCATCGACATGTCATGGATGCGCGAAAGCGCGTGAATCGTCGCCCAGTTCGACAACGGGCTGTTCTGCGCCGTGTCGCGTGCGAGTTGCGTGGCGAGGGCGAGCCCCTCGCCTGCTTCGGTCAGGTAATGCCCCAAGCCGAGTCGTTCGCCGTCGGCCGCATCGTAGCGACGGCCGGTGAGCATCATCTCCGTCATGCGATCCGGCCCGAGAATCCGCGCCACGCGCACCGACGCGCCGCCACCGACGAAGATGCCGCGCTTGCCTTCGGGCAACTGGAAGAACGCGCTTCGCTCGATAACGCGCACATGCGCACAGAGCGCCAGCTCCAGGCCCCCACCGATGACGGCCCCATGCAACACGGCGATCACCGGGCGTCCCCCGAACTGGATCTCGTGGAATACCTTGTGCCAGCGCTGCGAGACACGCAGTACGTCGATCGGGTCGCGCGTGCTGTTCTCCGAGAGGTCGAGCCCCGCGCAGAAGTGCTCGCCCGCGCCGCTCAACACCACGGCGCGCACACTGTCGTCGAAATCGCGGAACGCCGCCTCGAGGGAATCGATGGCGGCGTCGCACAGAGCGTTGCGCTTCTCGGCACGCTCGAGCGTCACGAAAGCGATCGCGTCTTCAACGTGAACTCGCAAGTGGGAATAGGTCATGTCTGCATTGGCTCCGAAACGTAGAAAGTATCTTATAAGATATTTTCCACGTTTCGCCATTTGTGCAATGCAGTTCAGGGTTAACAGGGATAATCCACCACTCAAGGAAATTTATTGCACAATAATCGCAACCCGTCGTCGTCGAACGCCGCACGGGTTGTCGCGAGAGAGCTATCCCATAGTATATTTACGCGCGACATCTTCGAATCCCTGCCGCCCCATGCCGAAACTGCCTGCCGATGCGCACCTGCCTGCCAAGCTCGACGACGTCGGTGCGGGCGTGACGTCGCGCCTGGCGTCGCTTGCCATGCGAATTCGCACGCTGCGCGCACAGCGCGGCATGACGCGCAAGCAACTTGCCGCCCAGTCCGGCGTGTCGCTGCCGTACCTCGCGCGCGTGGAAGCCGGTACCGGCAACGTGTCGCTTGCCGTACTGCACAAGCTGGCTGAAGCATTGAATGTCGGCGTGGAGACGCTGGTGGCCGAGCGCACCGCCTACGACGGCGATCTGCTCATCCTGGTCGAATATTTGCGCCAGCAACCGCCGGAAGTGCTCTCGCGGTTGCGGCGCGAGATCGTCGTGCCGCAGCCCGCGGACGGGCGCCGTGCGGGGCAACGCATCGCCCTTATCGGACTTCGCGGCGCGGGCAAGTCGACGTTGGGCCCGATGCTTGCGGAGGCGATTGGCGCGCCCTTCATCGAACTGGATAAGGAAGTCGAGCGCGATGCCGGCATTGCCATCGGCGAAGTGATCACGCTCTACGGTCAGGCGGCGATGCGGCGCATCGAACGCCAGTGCATCGAGCGGATCATTGCCGAGCATGACCACGTGGTGCTTGCCACGGGCGGCGGCATCGTGTCGGAAGCGCCGACGTACGAGCGCGTGCTCCGCGCCTTCCGCACGGTATGGCTGTGCGCCAGGCCCGACGTTCACTTCCAGCGTGTCATGCGGCAGAACGATGCACGCATCGCCACCGAGGCCTTGCGCAACGAAGCCCTCGATCACATCCACCGCATGCTCGACGCGCGCGAATCGCTTTACCGGCTGGCCGACATCACGCTGGACACTTCCGACATCACGCCCGACGCCGCCCTCGAAGCCCTCACGCGCCACCTCGCACCGGTCCGAGCAGCGTAAGTCGGCGTCATCGGTCATTCGCCCGAAGATGCCGACGCCAACATGCTTGAGCTGTCACGGTCGCCGTACTATAGTGGCCGACGCATCGCTGGCGCTGCGTTGGCGAGCTCACAAAACCGGCATGAACGCTTCGCCCAGCGCATCGCTGCAGGCCGACTCAAGGATTTCGCCCACTATGGACACCACCGTCGTCGAGAGCTGGAAGGATTTCACGGAACTCTCTTCGCGCTTCGAAGGATGGGCGTTTCGCGGGCAGCAGGACCAGCGTTGGCACCTGCAAAGCTCGCTGTCCCGCTACCTCCACGCCTATGTATCGGACAAGGAGCAGTGGCGCAGCCGCGAAGCGCGCGCCATTCGCATCTTTCGCCGCAAGGCGCACAACCACGTCCCCTGGCCCGAGTTGCTGCACGACGACCTGCGCTGCCTTGGCCTGATGCAGCACCACGGCGCACCGACCCGCCTGCTCGACTTCACCAAATCCCCGTTCGTCGCCGCGTTCTTCGCACTGGAGCGCGCAACAACCGACGCAGCCATCTTTGCACTCAATACCCCCGCGCTGTATGCGGACCGCGCGCGGCCGCGTCACGCGCCATGGCTCACCCGGGACACGATCGATCCGCGTGTGAAGGGCAATATGGAGAAATACTTCCTCGGCAACGACAACGAGGTGGTCTGGTTTGGAGAGCCGGAGGAAATGGACGGGCGCCTGATCGCCCAGTCGGGAACTTTCGTGTTGCCGGGCGTGATCGACCGCCCGCTGCATCGAATTCTCGACGGCTACGAAAGCGACGAGCCGCTGCTGCGCAAGATCGTGTTGCCATCGACGCTGCGCGCCGACGCGATGAAATGGCTGTACCGGATGAACGTCACGAATGCGTCGCTTTTCCCCGACCTCGACGGTCTGGCGCGCTCGATTGCCGTCGAAATCGAAATGGTCTGGCCGACGCAGACCCTCGGCTGACGATCACGGCGAAATCGCTCGGTCAGCCACGCCGCGCAATGACGCTTTACACCAACCGTTCGAGAAAGCTCGGGCCGCCCGACTTACGCTCGGACTTGTTCGCGTACATGCGCTGATCGGCAATTCGAATGAGTTCGCTCATCGATTCGCCGTCGTCCGGGAACACCGCCACCCCCACGCTCACTTTCACGCCCACCCTCACGCTCCCGGCGGCATTGTCAACATCGATGGCCTGCTCGATCTCGGCACGCAAGCGCGTTATCGCGAAGTCGATGCGCTCGACGATCTCGGTGTCCTGGAGAATGGCGACGAACTCGTCGCCCGAGTAGCGCGCCACGAATCCGCCCTCGCCCACGACTGCCTTCATGCGTCCGCCGATTTCGCACAGCAGCCGGTCGCCCACGGCATGGCCGTGGCTGTCATTGACGTCCTTGAAGCCGTCGATATCCGCGAACAGCAGCGCGAGCTTGCCGTTGGTGCGTTGCGCGCGTCTCACCGCCTCGCCGACGAATTCCCCGAACGTGCGACGGTTCGGCAGTCCGGTCAGCTCATCGAACCTCGCCGCGTGATAGAGATCGTCGATGAGCTGCTTTCGCTCGATTGCCAGCGCCGTCTGATCGCAAACAAAGGCCAGCAGACGCTGCGCGGCGTCGACCTGCAAGGCTCCCGCCGGACCGTAGATCATGAGCGTGCCTACCGCACGCCGCGCCGTGACCATGGGCAGCACGACGAGAGCCGGACGCTTACCCTGCTCATTCCCATCAGGCAAGAACTCAATGGCACGCACGGACGAGATCGCCTCTGCCGCCGCCCCGGGGTCGGCCTCGATCAGTCGCCACAGCGGCTGCTGGCCGTGCGTCGCCTGCATCGATAGCGCGCGGGCCTGAGACCAGTCGAGCAACGCAACGTTGGCGCTTTCGCGGTATTGGTACGCCTTTTCCCACGATGCGATAGCCGCGTCGCAAGTCCCCACGACCATCGCATCGACGGGAAACAGCGTGGACAGGGTGTCATGGACGGCCCGGCACAGGGAGCGGATGTCGGCCGCGTCGTGAGCGGCCTCGGAGATCGAGTAGGTTGCCCGCTGCATTGCCTCGGCATGCTTCCTGGCGGAAATGTCGCGCGCCACGCCAATGCGCAGCCCGTGGGCTTCGGACCAACGGGCGGACCACATGATGTGCACATAGTGGCCGTCCTTGTGCACGTACCGATTCTCGAATCCGATTCGGGGAACGCCCGACATGACGCGTTTCGATTCCTCGATCGTTCGCTCCCGGTCTTCCTTCGCAACGAATTCGAGCATCGAACGCCCGATCAGCTCCTCAGGCGCGTACCCGAAGATGGCAGCACTCGCCGGACTCACATAAACAAGTGTGCCGGTGCGATCGACGAGAAATACGGCGTCCAGCAGCAACTCCATGCAGCTCGCCAGAACGTCTTTTGTTACGAATTCCATTCATTTCGAACGGACACGAAGCGCTCGCCGATCTCCCGGCGATTCCAATATGTGCACATTACAGCAATATGTTGCCTATCCGCCCCGGCCCGTGTTGCTCAAGAAATCGGTTGTTTTATGCTCGGATTCGCCCGAATCCCGAAATCGAATTCGGGTGATGACGCCGATTGTCACTTGAGCGATTCAAATTGGCAATCACAAAGATTCGCCCCGTGGCGACCGTACCACGGGCCCCGAGACCTGTGCCCGCGCGAAGAAATATGCGCTTTTGATTCAACATTGATTCACATGTTTTCGATAAATCCATTGGATTGCGAATTAAAACATTTTCTGGCTTCCACTCAGACGTATCACCGCCACAATGCGACCGTCCGGGGAAATTCCAATACCTGACGCTCAGGACGACGACGCACGATCAGGCGTTGGCACGGCTCCATAGCGTCGCCGCGCCACGCGCGTCGCGAACAGCGGCAATCCCGTTTTCGACACCGATGGCATGGCGTCCTACCCGATCCTGCGCGGGTCGACTAGGATGGAGGCGGGAAGATCGATATTGCGGGCCTGCCGCTCGTGCGAGCGGCGCATCAGAGGAGACTGACATGACGAAGCTCGTCACGTGTGTTTGGTTCAACGGCGACGCGCGCGAAGCGGCCGAATTCTACGCCGCCACTTTTCCCGACAGCCATGTCGACGCCGGTCACCGCTCGCCGATCCCCGGTGTCGGCAAGGGCGAGGAGCTGACGGTGGAATTCACGGTGCTCGGCCAGCACTTCGTCGGCCTGAATGGCGGTCCGGAGTTCACGCCGAACGAAGCCGTGAGCTTCATGGTGCTCACGCAAACCCAGGAAGATACCGACCGCTACTGGAATGCCATCGTCGGCAACGGCGGTACCGAATCGGCGTGCGGCTGGTGCAAGGATCGGTGGGGCTTCTCCTGGCAGATCACACCACAGCGACTGCTCGATCTCGTGACGCATTCGGACACATCCCTGGCACGACGGGCCATGGAGGCCATGATGACGATGCGCAAGATCGACATTGCCGCGCTGGAGCGTGCCGTGGCCGTCTGACGCGGTGTCCTGCCGTACGAGACGTCACCGGCGGGCGCAGTCTCGGCAGACACGCACGAAGGCGTCGTCGGACATGGCGGTCGCAGGATCCGACCATGCACAGGCATCGGCTCGCGAGGCGGGACGCGCAGCGGCGGGCGCGTGAACCACGCTCCCACGCGGCGCCGTCGTGCGCAGCGTGGCGACCATCGGCAAATGATCGGAAGCGCGCCGGGCGAGCGGCGACGCGTGGCGTCGTACCGTGCGCAGATGGGCGCGCGGCGACGTCCATATCCGGTCCAGCGCAAGCAACGGCCAACGCGACGGGAATGTGGCCACGTGTGGCGCGCGCTCGAAATACCGGTGTAGCCAGCGCAGCGGTCGTCCCCAGAGAAACCACTCGTTCACGTCGCCCAGCAATACGGTCGCGGTGCGCGGCTGATTCGCCAGGCACTCGAGCAGACGACGCACCTGCTCGCGACGCTCGCCCGGGTGCAGTCCCAGATGCGTGGCGATGACCCGCAATTGCATCTCGCGACCCTGCGCGTCATGCCACGCCAGTGTCGCGTCGATCGCACCACGCGGCTCGCGCCCCGGCACGCTCAGGTCGATGTGCCGCACCGCCACGGGCGCCAGGCGCGTCACGATGGCGTTGCCGAAATCCATTCCCGCACGCGTGAGCGTCGGTCCGGGAATCACATGCATGCCACGGCCTTCGGCCAATTGGGCCAGCATGCCTACGCCCGTGGCGCTCGCTTCCACTTCCTGCAAGGCCACGATATCGGCGTCGATCTCGCCGAGCACGCCAGCCACGCGTTCCGGCGCGTGGCGACCGTCCGTGCCGACGCCGCCATGCACGTTGTAGCTGGCAAGCGTGAGCTCACGACTCACCGCCTCCGGACGGGCATCGCATCGAACCGGCGCGCGCATCGTATCCGTCGCATGGCGCGCACCGGCGCGGGTGGCTGCGCCGTCATCGTCGCCAGCACCTCCCATGCGTCGCCGAAGCACGACGACGCCGATGCCCGGCAACACCAGCACCGCGGCCAGGAGCGCCGCGGTAAACCCGCTGGGTCGCTGCGCGAGGGCCGCGACGCGATCGACCAGCGCGGCGGCCACGAGTATCCCCGGCGACATGCCGATCAACGTGCCCAGCAAACAATCCCGCAAGCGAATACGTGATGCTCCGACGACAAGATTGACCAGCGTGAACGGCGCCAGCGGCATCAGGCGCAGCACGACCATGGCCAGCAATCCGTGATTGCCGATCTGCCGGCTAAGGGCATTCAGGCGACGTCCGCCCAGACGCCGCACGGCGTCTCGCCCCGCCACGCGTCCGACCCCGTAGCCGGCGACCGTCCCCACGGCCGTCCCCATCAAGGCGTAAACCGCCCCCATGACGGGTCCGAAGACAATGACCGTCACAACGATCAGCACCGTCACCGGCACCATGATGAGCGCGCCCCCGAGATAGACCGCCATCATGACGAGCGGCGCAAACGGCATACGATGAATGTGCTCGACGATACCGAGCACGCGACGCACGTCGGCCCACTCGCGCAGCGGCGTGTAACGCCAGGCGAGCGCGAGCCCGGCGAGCACGAGCAGCAGCACGACCAGCGCCGTAATGCGTCCGATGAGCCGTGGGCGCGCCCGCGTGGCGATGACCGTGCCCATCACGTTCTCGAAGTCGATGGGCTCCGTCGGATCCAGCACGACCGGGCCGGGCGACGCAGCATCGTCGGCCTCGCTCAGTTCGGGCTCGAAGGCCTCGAGCGTGCGCATGCCGGGGCGATGCAGGACCTCGATCGCCGCATGCAGCCCTTTATCGCGCGACAACGCGAGTGACACCGATGACACCGGCACATCGAGGTGTTCGGCCAGCAATCGATCGCGGGCGCGGGCAATGCCGGCGGCAATGCGTGCGTCCCCGTTCGCGGCCACCGCCAGATTGCACTCCGTATCGAGCGCCATGGAACGGTTGTTGAGATTCGCCGAACCGATGACGAGCAGCGCGTCGTCGACCACCATCACCTTGCTGTGCACGTTCACGCAAGCCGGGGCGATGCCCGGCACCTCGGGGCAATACAGGCGGAAACGTCCGGTGGGGTCGGCCTCGCGCAGCCGCCGGTACAGGCGTGCACGCAGCACCCCCATGCTCTGCTCCTGCAACCACCCCGTCTCCGCGCGCCGCGACACCACGGCGATGTCGGGGCACCCGGGCGTCGCCAGTCGCGCGCTGAGTGCATCGCCGATCGGGGTCGCGGTGAAATACTGGTTCTCGAAGTAGAGACGGTGGCGGGCGCTGGCGATCGCATCGAGATACAGTGCCTGGATTTCCTGGACTGCGGGTCGCCCGTCAAAGGCCGGCGCCGTGCGCGAGATCGCGACCTCAACATCGGTCAGATCCGGCGCCACGCTGGCCGGCCATGGATCGAGCGGCGCGTAAGGCGCGTCGCGCGCGTCCCTGAGGCGCAGGTCGACGTGGATGCCCGTCGCGCGATGCCAGCGATCTTCCGCGAGTGTCGCGAGCGCCTGCGCGGCCGGTCCGTCCACCATGGCGTGAACGTCGTGGAACGGCGGATACGCGTGGCCGGACGGATCGCGTCGCCCCGGTTCGTCCGGCGCATGCCGCGATGTATCCCAGCGACAACGGGTGAGGTCGAGCCCGCCGACGAAGGCGAGCCGTTGATCGATGACGACGATCTTCTGATGGTGGGAGGCCCCCGTCGGATGATTGCCGTCGAGGCGAAAGCTCAGCCGGCGGTGCGTCTGCCAGTCGAGCTTGACCGACGGCAGCCACTCGCGCTCGAGCGCATACAGCATGGCGAAGTCCCAGCTCAGACCGTAGATGTGCAGCCCCTTGCGGCGTCGCACCAGCGCGTCGAGGAAGTCCCGCAAGCCCGACGGGAAGCCGTCGTCCGGCCCGTTCGGCGTGAGTTGCATCCGGCTGTCGATGTCCCACCCGAGAATGAACACGGTGTGACGCGCCGCGCGCAGCGCGTCGCGCAGCGCGCTGAAATAGGCCTCGCCATCGACCAGCATGCGCATGCGGGACGCCGGCGCGATGCGCCAGCAGTTGCGGCCCTCACGCAGCAGTGCCTGCTCGTCGGGCGCCCCACCCGAGGGCCCATACGTTCGTGAGTCCTGCACTTACTTCCCCATCTCGACCTTGGCGGACACTTCGCGCGCCTCGCTCAAGTGATGACGCAGTGTCGGCAGGGTTTGCTGCGCGAAGGCGCGCAAGTCGGGGTCTCGCCCCTTCTCCGCTTCCGACTGGAAGAGCGTGACGGCCCGCTCGTGCGCATCGGGTCCGGCCAGCGCCATGTAGGCGACGTCGAACTCGCGTCCCGTCTTGCGCTTGAGCGCTTCGATGTCCGGGTCGACGGCAGCGTCGTTGGGAACGCTCACGCCTTTCTTCGCGCCCAACCGGCGCAGTGCCTCGTTGGTCTTGCTGTGATCCGAGACCATCTGTTGAGCGAAGCGCTTGACGGCCGGGTTCGCGGATCGCCGCACGGCAACCTGACTGGCCTGCACCTCCGATTTTCCCGCCTTCTGCGCCTTGTCGACGAACTCGACGTCCAGACCTGCCGTCGGTTGCGCCGTGCGAGTCGCGGCCGATTTGCCATGCGTGACTTCCTGCCCCGCCGTCAGTCCGGCCTGATCGGTGCCGCCGTCCTGCGCCGGCACCCCCTTGGGCAGCTCCTGCGCCACGGCGAGCGCACTCGCCATGAGGGCAACGCCTGCGAACGACGCGCCTGCGGCGCGCATACGGCTGACCTCCTGTCGTGAACGATGCAGCGATTTCATGGTTCCTCCCGGATGAGCACATTGGTCTATCCCCTTGTCGCGTCACGCCGCGATTCGCGCGTCGACACGACGTGCAGGGTGCGTGATTCATGTCGTCGTGCGTAACTGGGCAAGGCGCGCGTACAGCGTCTTCAGGCTGATGCCGAGTTGACGCGCCGCGCGCGCCTTTACACCCCCACATTGCGCCAGCGCCCCGAGAATGACTTGGCGGTCGAGCTCGGCCAGCGGCGCGTCGAGCGCGATGTGCGTCAGTTGGTCGCGCACGGGAAATGCGGCAATCTCCGCCAGGATCGGCGGCGGCAGCGTGTCGATTTCAGGGGTGGCGGTGAGAATGCGCACACGCTGGACGAAGTTGCGCAGCTCACGAACATTGCCCGGCCAATCATGCTGCGACAGCGCCGCCAGCGCGCGCGGCGTGAAGTGCATGCGCACGCCATCGCGGTCGCCGGCCTCGTCGAGCATCGCCTGCGCCAGCAACGCAATGTCGCTGCCCCGCTCGCGAAGTGGCGGCAGGGTAACCGGAAACACGTTCAGCCGATGGTAGAGGTCGGGGCGCAGCTTGCCCGCCTGCATGGCCTCATCCGGGCGGACGTTGGTCGCGGCGACGATGCGCACGTCCACGGCGATCTCCTGTGTGCCGCCAAGACGTGTGAGCCTGCCCGTCTCGAGCACGCGAAGCAGGTTGACCTGCGAGGCGAGCGGCATTTCGGCGACTTCGTCGAGAAACAGGGTGCCGCCATCGGCGCGTTCGAAAAGTCCCCGGTGCCGACGTTCAGCGCCGGTAAAGCTGCCGCGATCGTGACCGAAGACCTCGCTCTCCACGAGGTTTGGCGCGATCGCCCCGCAGTTGACTGCCAGAAATGGGCGGTCGCGCCGCTCGCTGAGATCGTGCACGGCACGCGCGGCCAGTTCCTTGCCGGTGCCCGATTCGCCGGTGAGCAAGACCGCGGCGTCGGTCGGCGCGACACGCGCGAGGGCGTCGAAGACCCGGCGCATCGCATCGGACTTGCCAAGCATGCGCCCCAAAGCCGTTCGGTGATCGGTCGAGTCGGTGCGATCCGTGTGGCTCCATGTCTTCCCGGCGCTAGAGCGAACACGATCCCGCCCAGAGACGGGTTCGGACGCCCTCACCATCCATTCGCCCGCGCGATCGCGGTCTTCAGGCAATACGAGGTAATCGCGCGCGCCGCGCCGCAGCGCTTGCACCGCGCTCTCCCACTGCGGACGCGCCGTGCACATCACGACATCGAGATCGCGGCGGTGCGCCCATCCGTCGAGCACATCGAAGCCACTGCCGTCGGGCATCTCCAGACCGGTCATCACCAGTGACGGCAACGTCCGGGCAAGGCACGCATCCGCGTCGGCGAGCGTGCCCGCCCACGTGGGTGGCGGCATGGTGGATGGACAGATGGCGTACAACGTGTCGCGCGTCACCTTGTCGGGCCCGACCAGCAAAATCGGCGACCGGCAGGCAGCTTGTCGCAACGCGTCGGAATCGACTGACATGGCTCCTCCGTAGGGCGGCAGATGGCTGTTCGACTGCGTGATCCGCGATGCCGTTCGGCATATCGCCATCGAAACTTCCTATGCGGCACGCGATCCGACTACAAAATTTCAATGTCGATTTCGAAAGCGTGCGGGATATTCGCGGCGCACTTCACGTCACACAGGAATGACACCTCAGCCTACCCACGCGGCCACGGCGGCACTGCTCGGCGACTCCGAGGCGATACGTGCGCTACGTGCACAGATCGATCGGGTCGCGCGAACGTCGTTGAGCGTGCTGATTCTCGGCGAGAGCGGCAGCGGCAAGGAACTGGCCGCGCGCGCCATGCATGCGGCCAGCGATCGCCGTGACGGGCCGTTCATTGCCGTGCCGTGTGGTGCCATGCCCGCCGATCTTGCGGAGTCCCAATGGTTCGGTCACGAGCGCGGCAGCTTTACGGGTGCGACGCAGCGTCGGCGCGGGGTCTTCGAAGCCGCGCATCGGGGCACGCTCTTTCTCGACGAGATCGGCGATATGCCGCCTGCCATGCAAGTCAAATTGTTGCGGGCACTCGAGTCGGGCGTCATCGTGCGAGTCGGGGGCAGTGACCCCATCCCCGTCGACGTGCGTGTCATCGCAGCCACACGCCACGACGTGCTGCACGCATTGCGCAACAAGGGGCTTCGCGACGACCTGCTGTACCGTCTTGCGGCGTTCGTGCTGCACGTGCCCGCGCTTCGGCATCGGGAAGCCGACGTGGGTGCACTGGCCAGAGCGCATTTGCGTACCCTCAACGTGCGTGCCCGCACGGCCAAAACGCTCTCGCCGCAATCAATGCGTCGGCTCGGACAACACCACTGGCCGGGTAACGTGAGAGAACTGCACCACGCGATCGAGCGCGCGTTCATTCTCGCGGACGACGTGCTGCAAGTCGTGACCGATCCGGTCTCGCCCGCCATCCCCGCGGTACTCGACGGCACCTTGGCGTTACCCCGCGAAATCAAGCTGGCCGACGCACAACACCACTTCATCGCCGCATCGCTCGCCCATCACGCCGGCGACAAACCGGGCGCCGCCCGCTCGCTCGGCGTGAGCCTCAAGACGCTTTACAACCGCCTGGCCGCGATGGGCCAACGGTGACACGCCACAGGTCGACGTGCTTGACGTGACACGCGCAAAGCGGATAGAGTCGCTGCATGACGAATTCGCGCCTTTGCTTCCCGCAAGCCTTGCACGCTGTCCCGATGGGTCAGCCGGGTGCGTTCGTCAAAAGCAAAAAACAGTCGCTCAACTGACCGGAGCGTGCTGTTCCGTCAGTTGAGCGACGGAACAGCCACGTGGACCCGGCAGTCCCGCACAGCGCCCTGCGCGCGCCTGCCTCGCACTCCCCGCGTATCTGAACTTCCTCGTCGCCCTGCTGCGCGGTTTCCGTAAGGGTCATCACGCGTTCGCGGCTCGCTTAGCCGCGCGTTGCGTCCTGGGAGACATTCATGCACGTCGCACAGCCTCACCTCGCGTCCACGGCTTCGGCCACATCGTCGACATTGCGCGGCATCTGGCTGCCACTTGTCACGCCATTGCGGCGTGATGGAGCCGATACCGCCGTCGATCACGCCGCCCTGCGGCGGCTGGTGGCGCACTATCGCCACTCCGGCATCGCCGGTCTCGTCATCTGCGGTACCACGGGCGAGGCCGCCGCGCTCGACGATGCCGAGCAACTCGCCGTATTCGACACCGTGCTGTGCGAAGCCGGCTCGCTGCCGGTGATCGCCGGGCTCGCCGGCAACCATCTCCGCCACACGCTGGCGCGACTCGACGCTCTCAACGGTCTGCCGCTGTGCGGTTTGCTGAGCCCGGCACCGTACTACATCCGGCCGTCGCAGGCGGGCCTGCTCGACTGGTTCCACGCCCTGGCCGACCGGTCGCGCGCGCCGCTGGTGCTTTACGACATTCCCTACCGCACCGGCGCAACGCTCACGCTCGACACGCTGCTCACGCTTGCCGGCCATGACAACATCCAGGGGATCAAGGATTGCGGCGGCAATGCGCACACCACGCAGGCGCTCATCGCCGATGGCCGTCTGTCGGTGCTGGCCGGCGAGGACCACCAGTTGCTCTCGACACTCGCCATGGGTGGCCACGGCGCGATCATTGCGTCGGCGCATTGCCGCCCGGCTCACTTCGCCGCGCTCTACCGCGCCGTGCGCGCGCAACAGCTCGATGTGGCACGCGTGCTGTTTCACGCGCTCATGCCGGTGGTAAGGCTGCTCTTCGCCGACGCCAATCCCGCCCCGCTCAAGGCGTGGCTGGCGCGCGAAGGGTTGCTGGAAGACGTGCTGCGAGCGCCGATGACGAATGCGTCACCGGCGCTCGCGCAACAGTTGGTGGATGCCGTGGCCGCGATCGACGCCGCATTCGGCGCGCAAACGTCCGCCCCGGCAAACGCCGCCTGACACGTCGCCCGCGACCTCAGGCGGCGGCGCGCTGCGCGATGAGCGCGCCGGCACCTGCCGGGGTCTCGCGACGGGGCTCCGGCAACGTGGCAACTCGGGACAGCCCGACGTCGGCGTCGACGCGGAACTTCGACGTCTCGCTCACGAGATCGGCGGCCTGCTGGCGCATATGCTCGGCGGCGGCGGCAGCTTCCTCGACGAGTGCCGCGTTTTGTTGAGTGACCTGGTCCATCTGCGTGACGGCCTGGTTGACCTGCTCGATACCGCGAGCCTGCTCGTCGCTGGCGGCGGCGATTTCGGCAATCAGTTCGTTCACGCGGCGCACCGACACCACGATCCGGTCCATCGTCTGCCCGGCGACTTCGACCCGCGAGGTGCCATCCTGCACCTGCTGGATGGACGCGGCGATCAATTCGCGAATGTCCTTGGCGGTGCCCGCCGAGCGCTGGGCCAGCGTACGGACTTCGCCGGCCACGACAGCGAAGCCGCGGCCCTGCTCGCCCGCGCGCGCCGCTTCGACCGCTGCATTGAGCGCAAGGATGTTGGTCTGGAATGCGATGCCCTCGATGGCGCTGATCATGTCGCTCATGCGGGCCGAGGCGCTGGCCATCGCCTGCATGGTCTCGATCACGGCCCGCACGCTCTGCGCTCCGGCATCGGCAACGCCCGACGCCTCTTGCGACAGGCGCCGCGCCTGCAGTGCGTGCTCCACGTTCTGGCGCACGGTCGAGGTCAGCTCTTCCATCGACGCGGCCGTCTGCTCGAGCGAAGCCGCCTGCTCTTCGGTGCGTTGCGACAAGTCGGTATTGCCCTGCGCGATCTCGCGCGCGGCGTTGTCGATCGCGCCCGACGCGCTCTGGATATTGCGCACCAGGCGGCTGAGCTGGTCGATCGCGGTGTCGAGCGAGGTCGCCATCCGGCCGATTTCGTCGGTGCTGTCCACACGGACACGATAGGTGAGATCGCCGCGCGCGAGTGCCGTGGCCCCCTCGGCGGCGGCCTTCACCGGACGCGTGACCGAGCGCACGATCGCCAGCCCCGCAATGACTGACAGCACCACGGACGCCAGCAACGTCAGCATCAGCCACAGCCGCGCGGAGATATAGGCCGCATTGGCGTCGGCGGCTTCCTTCGCGCTCACGGCCTTGCCCACGCCCATCAGGTCGTCGAGCGGCGAAAAGTAAGCAACCTGGGCCTTCTGCATGGGCCCCATCAACTCTGCCTTCGCCTGGGCGAAGTCACCGCTGCGCACCAGTGTCCTGATCGTGTCGAGCTCTTTGCTGTAGACCACGTTGGCCTCGGTCAGGGAGCGATACAGCGCCTTGCCCTTCTCCGTGTAGAACATGGTGGCCATGCCGGCGATGCCCTTGTTGTTGGCTTCGCGCAACTCGTCGATCTTGGCCAGGCGGGCGTCGATCTGTGATGCGTCGGCCGACATCACGATGTCGCGCAAAATGACCGCAACGTGCGCCGCCCGATCCTTCAGGTTGTGGAATTCCAGAATCTTGTGGTTCAGGTCGGAGACGATGAGCTGCGTGTTCGCATCCATCGTCGACATCCTCGTGACCGCCACCACCGCCACGACGAGCAGCATGACCACGTTGAGGGAAAAGGCGGCGATAAGCCGTTTGCTGATACTCAGATTCTTGAACATTGCCTTGCGCGTCCAGCGATTCGTCCTGCGTGTCGAGAAAGATCCCCCGCCTGACTCGCGCGGCGGATCTCGTTCGATACCTTCCCCGGTACCTCTGACGAGGATTAACGAATCGTTCGCGGGAAAACTTGAGCCGTTTCAGGCAAACCTATGGAATACCCTGAAACGCCCGGTCCGCAATGTGTTTCACAGGTGAAAACGTCGATCCACGACGCACAATGCGCGCATGCAACAGCCCGAATGAACGGGGCGCCGACGCGTGCACAGGCTCGAGGCATGCAACGTTCGCCCTGCGAACGTGACCGGTTACACGCCCCGACCGGCGCTCCATTTTCCGGGCGACACACCGAACGCGCGTCGGAAATAGCGGGTGAAGTGCGACAGGTCGCTGAAGCCCTGCGCCAGTGCGACGTCGGTGGCGGAGACGCCCGCGCGCAGTGCGGGCAACGCTCGCGCCAGTCGCAACTGATTGCGCCACGCATGCGGCGCCAGGCCCGTCTCTCGGGAAAACAGACGCGCGGCGTGAAATGGGGAAAGGTCGACTGCTTCGGCCAGCGACGTGAGCGACATCGGCTCGGTCAGATCGGCCGACAAGCGCGCCTTCATCGTCTCGACGCGCACGCTGTCGCGATGCGTGGGCGTCTCGGGAATACGCGCCTGCGTGTGGCGGACCAACATCATCGACACCGCATCGATCAACACGCTCTGGGCGAGCAGCGGATCGGCGCCCGTCTGCAGCAGGCGATGGGCGGCAAGCAACCGCTGCATGACCTGCACGTCGCGCACCACGTCATCGCCGAACCAGGGCAGCGCATCGGCGCATGCCGCCAGCCCGGGCAGCGGGTCGGTCAACTGACGCTGCACGCCCTGCACGAAATCCACCGGCAGGTAGAACACGCGGTAACGCCAGCCGAAGTCGGTCTCCCGCGATCCGGTGTGGACTTCGCCGGGATGGATGATGGCCACCGACCCGGCATCCGCCACGTGCTCCCCGCCGCGATAGGCATAGCGCTCCGCTCCCTCGACGATGCACGCGAACGTATACGCGTCGTGCCAGTGCGGCGCGAACGTATGGTCGTTGTATTCCGCCGTGACCATGTCGGCCCCGGGCACCAGCGACGAGCGCCAGTACAACGGGGCATTGCGGAAAGGCTGGTGAGGAGGACGAGCGGCGCTCATGGCCGTTACTTTACACCGGGCCAGCGGCCGGCGCCGGCGCGCTCAGCGTGTGGCGACTACGAAAAGCCGCGGAAACGGCAGCAGCACCGTACCGTCGGCGAGTGCCGGATAGGCCTTGGCGATCTCGTCGGTGTAACGGGCGAGAAACGCCTCGCGCTCGCCCTCGTCGAGCCTTGCAAGGAACGGTCGCAACGCACTGCCCTTGAACCACTCCACCACCGCCGGAGTACCGCCCGCGAGTGGATGGTGGTAAGTGGTGCGCCAGATGTCGATGCGCGAGCACAGGGCGCGCAGCAGCGGGTAATAGAACATTGCGTCGTGACGCGCCGTGCGCTCCACGCCCTTGAGCCGGTCGGCCCACCGCGCGTCGGCTGCCACCTCCCGCATCAGTCGATGCGCCGGTTCGTCCAGATTGTCGGGTGTCTGCACCGCCAGCGAGCCACCAGGCGCCAGGCAGGCGACGAGGCGTGGATACAGCGTCTCGTGATCCGGCAGCCATTGCAGCACGGCGTTGGCCAGCACCACGTCGAACGGGCCCGCCTGCCAAGTGGCGATGTCGGCGACTTCGAAGCGGAATTGCGGCAGACGCGAGCGCGCCGCGTCGATCATGTCGCCCGAGCTGTCCAGTCCGAGCACCTCTGCGTGGGGATATCGGGCCGCAAGCACTTCCGTGGAATTGCCCGGGCCGCATCCGATATCGACCACTCGCGCGTGCGCCCGCTCCGGCAGTTCCGGGATCGCCGCCACGAGATCCCGCACAGGGCGCGTGCGCTCGTCTTCGAACTTGACATACTGCGCCGCCTGCCAAGCCGGATTGACGGGCGCTGCGGGCGCCGCGGGCGCATTCTTGACATTCTCGACCTTCGACGGACTCGGCGACGGCACTTGCGGCATGACTCACTCCAGGGGGCACGAACCATGACGCAACGATATCAGGTCGCCGCCTGCAACGCCTCCACGAAGACCCGCAGGTGCGAGGCCTCGGCGTCGGTGATCGCCCAGTAGGTCATGCCGCCGCGCCGCCAGCGAGCGATCGCGTAACCGTCGGCGCCGGTCATCATCGGTGCGGCAGCCGCCTTGTCGCGCGCCGGAAACACATACACGTCGATCGGATGCTTGTCCGTACGGTAGACGAGCACGGCGACCGTGCGGCCGCCGACATAGTCGATACGCCCCCCTGCAAGCAGGAAGCCGTTCGCCGACAGGTCGACCACCGCAGGCGCGTAATCGATGCGGCCGTTGAACCACGGCTTGACGGTATGTTGATCCGTCGAGATCACGTCGATGGGATGCTGCGACAGCAGCGCGCGCACGTGGCTCGCCACAATTTCCTGCGGTTGCAGGCCCTGGGTCGCCGCCACGTCCGGCGCGGGTTCGGGCTGCGTCGGCGGACGACCCACGAGCAGCGCCATCGCCACGGCCAGTCCCCCCAGGATCGCGCCGCCCGCGCCCCCGAACAGCCACGGCGCCAGGCTCGGCCCCCATGCCGCTTCGGCCGGCCTGACAGGCGCGCCGGGCGTTGAACGCGACGGCGCCGGTTTCTGTCCGGACGCCTTGCCGGGCGAGGTCGCCTCGCCGTCGCCCGGTGCATCGCTTTCCCCCACCCCCGGGACGGCACGCCGCATGCGTCCGCCGTCCTCAGGTAAGCCGCCCGGCACTTCTGGCGCCTTCGTCACGTCCGCATCATCAGGCCGGTTCATCACGTCCTCCCCCATGGGTGCCGTCGAGCGGCAAACGCGCAAGGCGTGTGACCTGCGCCGAAGGTGTCACCGGTGCGCCCGGTGTCGCCGCAGCCAAGGACGCACGCGTGCGGCGGGCGTCCGGCGCCGCGAGCGCTTCGCGCACCAGTTCGCGCTCGTCCCGGCGCACGGCCAATCGCTCCGGATCGCCGGGCGAGGCGTCGTCCGTCCCATCCCGGCAAGCGCAGTGCCCGGAGTGGGCCGGTCTGACGTTGGCAACGCCACGTCATTGCTTGCATTGAATCACATTCGCCGAGGCTGCCGTTTTATTCCCGGAAGATGTGCCACCGTGCGCGCCAGGCAATCCCACCGGCGGATCGACCGCGCATCTTCACGCCGCTACGACGAACTGACGCCCGCGCACTGGCGAACGAAAGACCTCGACCGATGTCGGACGCTCTGAGCCGCGTGCCGTGCGTTCGTGGCGCCCCCTCGAACGCACGTGCGCGTAAGATAATGCGTTTGCCCGGCTTTCCCCGCCGGGCCGATTTTTCGGTAGTCATGTCAAGCGCCTGGATTTCCATTACCAATTTCGGCGGTGCGGCCGTGACGGTCCCCGCCGCCGCCGCTCTCACGCTCTGGCTGCTCTTCGCCCGCGCCTGGCGCATGGCGCTGGCATGGGGCATGCTCTTCGGCGCCGCCGCCCTCGTCGTCGCCATCTCCAAGATCATGTTCCTCGGCTGGGGCCTTGGCCTGCGCGAGCTGGACTTCACCGGGGTGAGCGGGCACACGATGCTCGCCGCCACGGTCTACCCGGTCATCGCGTGGCTGCTGCTGCGTCGCGTCGCGTGGCCCTGGCGCACGCTCGGCACGCTCGCGGCCATGGCGGGAAGCGTGGCCGTCGGTGTGTCACGTGTGGCTCTCTCGGCGCATTCGATTTCGGAGTCCGTGGCGGGATGCGCCGTGGGTTTCACCGTGGGTGCGGCCTTCGCGTGGTTCACCCGACACGACGACGCCCCCAACCTGAAGACACTGCCGATGGCCGCCAGCCTGTTCGTGCTCGTCATGTGGCTGCACGGCGAACGGGTGCCCACGCAGCGGTGGATCACGCATATCGCGCTGACCCTGTCGGGCCGCGAGCAGCCTTTTCGCCGCATCAGCTGGCATGCACGCAAGCCGCAGCCGCGCCCGGCGCCGCTGTCGCCCGCCGCCGGGACTCCGGTGGTTTCCCCTGGCTTGCCGTCGGCCCCCGCCCGATAAGTCCTCGTCACGACCGCGCAACTTGTCGCAGATCACGGAAGTCTCGCGGGGTCTGCGTTATATTCGTCGCATTCGTGGCATGTTTCGAAACGCGCGAACCGGTTCGACGGCGATCCGCGAGGCGCCGGGCCACGCGGCAGACAAAGCCTGATACCTCATTGACGCGGCGACCGGAAGCTCGCGGCATCCCCTCTTCTCGTTGTCGCAACCGGCAGGCGCTCGCATGCCTGCGGCAGATCGAAACGGAGTCCGCCATGCCAGACCGCAGCAAAATGTCACCGTCGGCGCCGTCGGAAGTTCGGCAACCCGTACCGCCGCCGGCGTCCAAGGCGGCATCGCGCTCGCGCGGAACGCCGCTCACGGGATCGCACACACGGCGCGCAACGCCTGCCGGCACGGCCCCTGCCCATGCGAGCGCCGCCCACACGAAGGAACCGCTCGCGCCCGAGAAGGCGCCGACCTCGGCGGCATCGACGTTTGCCGACCATCTCGATCGCGCGGCCATGGCCACCACGGCGCGATTTACCGGCAACGTCTCTCCAGCGGCCGTCGCGCTCGCATGGGCCGATTGGGCGATGCACGCAATGACCGCGCCCGGCCATCAGCTCGACGTTTTCAGGGCATTCACCCACCTGGACCAGTCCGCCGCCCCATCGAAGGCCACGGGCGGTCCGCCACCGGCCGACCGGCGCTTTCGCGATCCCGCCTGGGATGCGTTGCCGTTCTCCTGGTGGAGAGACCGCTTTCTGCGTGCGCAATACTTCGTCGACGAGATGACCGGCGATATTCCGGGGGTGGATCCGCACCATCGCGACGTGGTGCGCTTCATGGCGCGCCAATGGCTCGACGTTTTCGCGCCGAGCAACCAGTGGTTCCTGAACCCTGAAGTGCTTGCCGCGATTCGTGCGTCGCACGGGCAGAACCTCGTCGACGGTGCGCAACGCTGGTGGTCCGACCTCCAGGACATGGCGGCCGGCCACGCGCCCGGCGCCGGACCCAAGGCCTGCGAAGCGTTTCGCGTCGGGCATGAGATCGCCGCCACGCCAGGCAAGGTCGTGTATCGCAACGCCTGCTTCGAGTTGATTCAGTACGCCCCGATGCAGCCGCGAACCTGGCGCGAACCGGTACTGATCGTGCCGTCCTGGCTGCTGAAGTACTACATCCTGGACCTGGAGGCACAGCATTCGCTGGTGCGCTTTCTTGTGGAACAGGGGCTCACCGTCTTCATGATCTCCTGGCACAATCCGGGCCCCCAGGCGCGGGACCGGGGTCTCGAGGACTATCTCGACACCGGCCTGCTCACTGCCCTGCGCGAGGTTCGGCGTCTGACGGGAGAAGTGCCGGTGCACGCCTGCGGATACTGCCTCGGCGGCACGCTCCTCGCCATTGCCGCGGCCGCCCTCGCCCGGCGGCGCGGGCGCGGCGACCTGGATGCCAGGGCCCTCGCCAGCGTGACGCTGCTTGCCGCGCAAACCGACTTCAGCGAACCCGGCGAACTGGGCCTGTTCATCGACGCCAGTCAGGTTGCCTACCTGGAAGCGATGATGTGGCGCCAGGGGTTCATCAGCGGCGAGCAACTTGCCGGGACCTTCCAGTTGCTCAATTCGCGCGACCTGATCTGGTCACGGCTCATGCGTGACTATTTGCTCGGCAAGCCCGCGCAAACGACTGACTTCACTGTGTGGAATGCCGATACGACACGCATTCCCGCGCGTCTGCACAGTCAGTGTCTGAGAGAGTTGTATCTGAATAATGCGCTGGCCTCCGGCGCGCTCAAACTCGGCGCGCAACCGGTCGCACTCGCGGACATTCGCACGCCGATGTTCGTGGTGGCTACCGAGCGCGACCACATCTCACCGTGGCGATCGGTCTACAAGCTGCATCTGCTCTACCACGGCGACCTCACATTCGCGCTGGTCTCGGGTGGCCACAACGTGGGCGTGGTGTGTCCGCCGGGACACCCGAGCAGCCACTATCGGGTGGCGACGCGCACGGCGGGGTCGACCTATCGGGATCCGGACGCATGGTTCGACGCCACGTCCGCCATGCCGAGCTCGTGGTGGCCCGCCTGGCAGGCGTGGCTGCTCGCACGGGGCGGCGGCGAGTCCGTCGCCGCGCCCTGGCCACCGGAAAACCCGCTGGGCGACGCGCCCGGCGATTACGTGCTGGAGCGATGAGCCTGCGCGCCGCCGCGCTTGGGCGCCACACGGCCGTTGAGCGGCGATGACTGCGACACGGCCGCTTCCGTCGCCTGCGCGGCTTCGCTCGACATCCGACGCCAGGCATCCATGGTGCCTTGCGTGGCGTCGTTGAACGCCTGGAACCACTTCTGCAACGGTGCTTCAGCCGCCCGGGCCGCGTCGCCGGCCGCCACGCCCGCACCCATCATGTCCGGCACCGCCATGGCGCCCGCCATCCCATGCTGGAGCTCCTCGCCCGTCTTGCGGCAATGCTCCGCCCACAGCATCTGATTGTTCGCCACCACCGCGAGCCACTCGCGCCAGAACTCGTTCTGTTGCGCGAGTTGGCCATTGATCAACTGCAACTGCGCGGTGAACAATGCATTGAAGTCCTTCGCCCCGCCGAGCGATCGCGCCGCCTCGGCATGGGTCTTGAGCAATTCCGTATCGCGCGCGGCCTGCAACTGGTGCATGCGCTGCGCGGCCTCCAGCATGATGCCGTAGGCGCCCAGCGCACTCGCCGTGCCAAGCTTGACCATTGCCAGCGCAGGATTCGTTTCCTTTGACATCTTGAATCTCCTAAGTCAGTAGTAAGCAGTAGTGAGCAGTAATGAGCCATGCCGCGCGACGCGCTACTCCATGTGCATGCCGCCGTTGATGGCGAGGTTGCTTCCGGTGATGAAAGCGGCGTCGTCAGATACGAGGAATGCGACGAGCGCGGCCACCTCGTCGGGCCGTCCGAGGCGACCGACCGGAATTTGCGGAAGAATGCGCGATTCGAGCACTTCCTTTGGCACCGCTGTGACCATCTTCGTCGCGAGGTACCCCGGCGAGACGGTGTTGACGGTGACCCCCGATTTGGCGACTTCCAGGGCGAGGGATTTGGTGAATCCGTGCATGCCCGCCTTCGACGCCGCATAGTTCGCCTGCCCGAAAGCGCCGCGACTGCCGTTGACCGACGCGACGTTGATGATGCGTCCCCAACCACGCGCCACCATGCCCCCGAAGAGCGGGCGGGTCATGTTGAAAACGCTGTCCAGATTCGTGCGCAATACCGACTGCCAGTCCTCGGCCGTCATCTTGCGCATCGTGGCGTCGCGCGTGATCCCCGCATTGTTGATGAGAATGTCCACCGGCCCCGTGTCGGATTCCACCGCCCTCGCGCAGGCCTCGCACGACGCGAAGTCGGCAACGTCGACACGATAGGCAGCGAATTCACGACCGGTCTCGCGCATGCGCTCGACCCAGCCTTCGCAATCGTGATTCGTGGGGGAACAGGTCACTGCAACGCGGTATCCGGCATCGGCAAGACGCAGGCTGATGGCCTCGCCCAGCCCGCCCATGCCGCCAGTCACCAAAGCGATTCGTGTTGTCATGGCTATTGGTCCCTCGTCCTGACGTCGATCGTTAAACTTCGGATACCTCCAGCATAGTCGCGAACCTCTGGCTTGCTCCCGCATTCGACACCCTGGCATGACCTTCGCTTGACTTTAGTCAAGCCTCACGCGCCAGGACGGCGCCCGGCATGGCACGTGCCGCCGCACTTGCGCCACATTGCCGATCGCATGCCATGGGGACTGACGCGGCCCCGCCCAATGACACATCCGCTCGAAGCGCCTGCGCGGGCGTACCGCTCACAGGCATCGTACTCCAAAATAATTTGGCGATCGGGCTTTGCCCGGCGCTTCGAAACAAACCAATGACGCCCCCCTGTCGATAGTCACAGGCCAGCGTGAAATGTCGGTGACGCCCCATTGCGGGGCATGGGCAATCCATATATCATCGCCCGTAGATTTAATTTCTCACCCCCTGTGAGTCACGAGCGCATGATGCCCTTCCTGTCCGATATCGCACCACGCCGCCGCCGGCTCACGCTGGCGCTCGCCTCCACGGCGCTGGCCGCGGCCGCCCTGGCGGCCTGCTCACGCAAAGCGCCGCCCGAGCCGCCGCCGCGCCCGGTTGTCGCGGTTGCCGCGACGCTGGCGGCGCAAACGCCCATCGCGTCGTTGCCCGCACAGATCGAGGCGCGCTATTCCACGCCATTGTCGTTCCGTGTCGCGGGCAAGATCATCGATCGCTCGGTGCGCCTGGGCGACGCGGTCAAAACCGGTCAGGTCGTGGCCCGGCTCGATCCGGCCGACCTGTCGAAGAATGCCGCCAGCGCTCGCGCACAGCTCGACGCCGCCCAGCATCAGCTCGACTACGCCACGCAAACGGTCACCCGCGACCGCGCGCAGGCGCGTGAAAACCTGATCGCCCCGGCGCAACTCGAGCAATCGGAGAACGCCTATGCAAGCGCGCTCGCGCAACGCAATCAGGCCAGCCAGCAGGCTGCGCTGGCGAGCGACCAGTTGCGCTATGGCAACCTCACGGCCGTTCGCGACGGCGTGATCACCGCGGAACAGGCCGACACCGGACAGAATGTCAGCGCCGGCCAACCGGTATATCAATTGGCCTGGACGGGCGACGTCGACGTGATCGTCGATGTGCCCGAAGTGGCGCTCGGCGCCTTCCGGGTCGGCCAGACGGCAAGCGTCACGCTGCCCGCCGTGCCGGGCAAGACGTGGCAGGCGCGCGTGCGCGAGATCGCGCCGGCGGCCGATCCGCAAAGCCGGACCTACCGCGCCAAGCTATCACTGCTCTCGCCGGGTCCCGACGTGAAGCTCGGCATGACGGCCAACGTCGCCTTCGCGCAGCCGTTCACCTCGCCGACGTCAACGGCGAGCGCCGCCGGCGACGCGCAGGCACCGTCGCTTCAGCCCATCACGCTGCCCTCGACCGCACTCTTCCACGACGGCAATCAGCCGGCGGTATGGGTGGTCAAGCCGGATGACACGCTCGTGCTGCGCCGCGTGCGCATCGCGCGCTATGGCGAGCGCACGATCACGGTCGCAAGCGGCATCACGCCGGGCGAGCGCATTGTCTGGCAGGGCGTTCATACGGTGACGGCGGGTGAGAAGGTCCGCGTCATCGCGCCGCTTCACCCCGAGGACTTCGCGTCATGAGCACGCAGGACGGGAAGCCGCCCGTGCCCCAGACGACACCCCAGTCCCCTGTGGAGCCGATCGATTACCGTCACGAGGAGGGACGTTTCAACCTCTCCGCGTGGGCGCTGCGCCATCGCGCGCTGGTCGTCTTCCTGATCGCGATGGCCACGATCTTCGGCATCCTCGCGTACTCGCGACTTGCGCAATCCGAAGACCCGCCGTTCACCTTCCGCGTGATGGTGATCCGCACGTTCTGGCCCGGTGCCACCGCGAAGCAGGTTCAGGAGCAGGTCACCGACCGGCTCGCGCGCAAGCTGCAGGAGATGCCCGCAATCGACTTCCAGCGCAGCTATTCGCGTCCCGGCGAGTCGTTGCTGTTCTTCGCGATGAAGGACTCGGCGCCCGCGAGCGAAGTGGCGCAAGAGTGGTATCAGGTGCGCAAGAAGGTCGGCGACATCGCGTACACGTTGCCGCCCGGCGTGCAGGGCCCGTTCTTCAACGACGAGTTCGGCGACGTCTACACGCACATCTTCACGCTCGAAGGCGACGGCTTCGGCCCGGCCCAGCTGCGCGATTACGCCGATTCGCTGCGCACGGTGCTGCTGCGTGTGCCGGGCGTGGCCAAGGTGGACTACTTCGGCGATCAGGACCAGCGCATCTACGTCGAGATCAGCAACACGCAGCTCACGCGTCTTGGCATCTCGCCGAACCAGATCGCGCAGGCGGTCAACGCCCAGAACGCAGTGTCGCCCGCCGGCACCATCGAAGCCCCCAACGACCGCCTGGTGGTGCGTCCGAGCGGTCAGTTCCGCAACGTGCAGGAACTCGCCGACACGCTCATCCGGGTGAACGATCGCACGTTCCGCCTGGGCGACATTGCCACGATCAAGCGCGGCTACGTCGATCCGCCGGTCTCGGAGATGCGTTTCGGCGGCAAACCCGTGCTCGGCATCGGCATCACCATGCAGACCGGGCAGGATGTCGTGCATCTCGGCAAGGCGCTGGCAAGCACGATGGGGTCACTGCGCGCGCAACTGCCCGCCGGCCTGAAACTGACGGAAGTGGCCAGCATGTCGGAGTCGGTGTCGCATTCGGTCGACGACTTCCTCGAAGCCGTGGCCGAAGCCGTCGCCATCGTGCTGATCGTCAGTCTCGTGTCGCTGGGATTCCGCACCGGCATGGTGGTGGTGATTTCGATTCCGGTCGTGCTCGCCGTCACGTCGCTGTTCATGTACATCTTCGACATCGGCCTTCACAAGGTCTCGCTCGGCACGTTGATCCTGGCGCTCGGCCTGCTCGTCGACGACGCGATCATCGCCGTCGAAATGATGGCCGTGAAGCTCGCCCAGGGCTGGGACCGCAAACGCGCGGCCGCCTTCGCCTACACGAGCACGGCCTTCCCGATGCTCACCGGCACGCTGGTGACCGTCTCGGGCTTCCTGCCCATCGCGCTGGCCAAGTCGAGCACCGGCGAGTACACCCGCTCGATCTTCGAGGTCTCGGCCATCGCCCTGCTCGCCTCGTGGCTCGCCGCCGTGGTCCTCATACCGCTGCTGGGCTACAAGCTGCTTCCCGAGCGTCCACGCGAAGCCCATCATGGCGACGATCACGAGCACGAAGTCTACGACACGAAGTTCTATAACCGGCTGCGTGGCTGGCTCACCTGGTGCATCGAGCGCAAGCTCGTCGTGCTCGTCATCACGGTCGTGTTGTTCCTCATCGCCATGGCAGGCTTCTCGCTCATCCCGCAGCAATTCTTCCCGAGCTCGGACCGCCCGGAACTGATGGTCGACTTGCGGCTGCAGGAAGGGGCGTCGTACCAGGCGACCCTGCGCGAGACGCAGCGCGTGGAAAAGCTCCTCGAGGGCCGCAAGGAAATCGATCACACGGTGAGCTTCGTGGGTACCGGCGCGCCCCGCTTCTATCTACCGCTCGACCAGCAACTGCCCACGCCGAACTTTGCCCAGTTGGTGATCACCGCCAAGTCGGTTGAGGATCGCGAGGCGCTCGCCCAATGGCTCGAGCCGAAGCTGCGCGACGCCCTGCCCGGTGTGCGCACCCGTTTGTCGCGACTCGAGAACGGACCGCCCGTCGGCTTCCCGGTGCAATTCCGCGTGAGCGGCGACGACATCGGCACCGTGCGCAAGATCTCGGAGCAAGTCGCCGACGTCATGCGGGCCAACGGCGACACCGTGGACGTGCAGTTCGACTGGGACGAGCCTTCGCAGCGCTCAGTGCGGTTCGAAGTCGATCAGCAAAAGGCACGTGCGCTCGGCGTGAGTTCGACCGACATCGCGAACTTCATCGCCATGACGCTCACCGGCTACGACATCAGCCAGTACCGCGAGCGCGACAAACTGATCTCGATCACGTTGCGCGCGCCGAAGGCCGAACGCGTCGATCCGGCAAAACTCGCCACGCTGGCTATGCCCACACCCAACGGTCCCGTACCGCTCGCCACACTGGGTCACGTGGTCGACGACCTCGAATACGGCGTGATCTGGGAGCGCGACCGCCAGCCCACGATCACCGTGCGCTCGGACGTCCGCCCGGGCAAGCAGGGCATCGACGTGACCGACGCGGTCGACAAGAAGCTTGCCGACATTCGCAAGGCGCTGCCGGTCGGTTATCGCATCGAGATCGGCGGTTCGGTGGAGGAGTCGGCCAAGGGCCAATCGTCGATCAATGCGCAAATGCCGATCATGATCATCGCCGTGCTCACGCTGCTGATGATCCAGTTGCAGAGTTTCGCACGCACCATGCTGGTGGTGCTCACCGCGCCGCTGGGCATGATCGGCGTGGTCGCCACCCTGCTGCTGTTCGGCAAGCCGTTCGGCTTCGTCGCCATGCTCGGCGTGATCGCCATGTTCGGCATCATCATGCGCAACTCGGTGATCCTGGTCGATCAGATTGAACAGGACGTGGCCGCGGGTCACCCGCGCTTCGACGCCATCGTCAGCGCCACGGTGCGGCGCTTCCGCCCGATCACGCTCACCGCGGCCGCGGCCGTGCTGGCGTTGATCCCGCTGCTGCGCAGCAACTTTTTCGGTCCGATGGCGACCGCGCTGATGGGCGGCATCACCAGCGCAACCATCCTGACCGTGTTCTTCCTGCCTGCGCTGTACGCCACGGCATTCCGCGTGCGCCACGACGAACGCGCCTCGCACGCCGACACCTCGCAAGGAGGCCGCTCATGATCCCGCGTCGTACCCTGCGCTGGTGCGCCCCGCTCGTTCCCGCGCTGCCACTGTGGCTGGGGGCCTGCTCGTTCACGCCCGGCGACACACCGCCCGCCATGCCCTCGCCCGCCCACTATGGCGCGAGCGCGCCGCCCGAGCGCACGGTCAGCGCACAGGGCGCGTCGCAGCAGTTCGACGTCGGCGCGGCACCCGTCGACGCCTGGTGGCATGCCTATCGCTCCGACAAGCTCGACGCGCTCGTGGACGAAGGGTTGCGCAACAGCCCGAACCTCGCGTCGACCGAGCGCGCATTGCAGGCCGCGCGCGAACAGCTCAAAGCACAAGTGGGGTCGTCGCTCTTCCCCGAGGTGGACATCGGCGGCCAGGCCGCGCGCGAGCGCAATCTCGGCATTCCCACATTCGGGCCGCCGACCGCGCTGTACAACATGTTCGTGGGACAGATCCAGGCGCGCTACACGTTCGACTTCTTCGGTGCATCGCGCTTCGCCAATGCGTCGCTCGCCGCGCGGGTCGATCAGCAGGCGTTCCAGTTGGCCTCGGCACGCCAGGCGCTCGCGGCGAACATCGTCTCCGGCGCCATCGGCGCGTCCGTTCTCGGCGCGCAGGTCAAGGCGACCGAGCGCCTCGTCGCGCTCGCACAGGCCGACGCCACCGACATGGCGCGACGCGAAGCGCTCGGCGCGGTCTCCCGCTCGGACGCCCTGGCGTCGGCCCAGAACGCCGAGTCGCTGGCTGCGTCGCTGCCGGGCCTCAGAGCGCAGTGGCAATCCACGCGTCACGCCCTGGCCGTATTGCTCGGGCGCACGCCCGATCAGGCGCCGGACGATCTCGCACTGGGTGAGCTGAAGGTGCCGGAGCGCGTACCCGTCGTGGTCCCGTCGACACTGCTGAAATCGCGCCCGGATATCCAGGCCGCGGAAATGGCGCTCAAGGCGGCGTCGGCCGAAGTCGGCGTGGCGACGGCGCAGATGTTCCCAAGCCTCTCGCTCACGGCGTCGATGGGCAAGGGCGGCTTCAACTGGCCGACCGTCCTCTCGGGCGCCGGGTCGCTCTGGAGCATTGCCGCGTCGATCTCGCAGCCGATCTTCCACGGCGGTGCCCTGCTTGCCCAGCGGCGTGCCGCGATGGCGACATACGAAGCGTCCGTCGACCAATACAAGCAGACCGTGCTCACGGCGTTCCGGAACGTGGCGGACACCCTCGCCTCGCTCGAGGCCGACAATACCGCCCTGCTGCACGCGGACAACGCGAGTGCGGCGGCCGAACAGATCTATCGCGATACGGCGGCGCGGGTGCGTCTGGGGGCGCTGCCGGTGTCGGCGGCGCGCGGGCGCGAGCAGCAGTACTGGAACGCCTATTTGACGACAGTGCGTGCAACCGGCGCACGTTTGTCGGATACTGCGCTACTGTTTTACGCGATGGGGGTGCCACCCGAGCCCGCCGCCGACACGACCGGCCAGGGCGCTTCCGGAAGCGGGAACCCGGCGCCGCAGACGCAGCGCCGGGTGCAGCCCGCGCCCGCATCGCAAGATGTCGCCACACGATGACTGCCACACCGACCACCCGGGGCCGACGCCCCAAACACCTGCCCGATGGCCGTGCCGCGCTGCTCGGCGCGGCCATCCATGCCTTTTCGCAACATGGTTACGATGGCGCCAATCTGCGCGGCATCGCCCGTGCGGCCAAGGTCGACGCCAGCCTGGTTCGCGTGCACTTCGGTTCCAAGGAGCAGTTGTGGCGCGCCTGCGTCGACACGCTCGAAGCCGCGCTGGCCGAACCCGCCGAACGCTTGCGCGCGCTGTCGCTGGATACGTCGCGGCCCGTGACCGATCGGCTCAAGGAAGCCATCGAGATCATTGCCGCGCACGCGGTACGGCATCCCGAGCACAAGCAATTCATTGCGCAACACGCCTCGGAGACCGGCGAACGCGGCGCGATCCTGCACGGTCACCTGGTCATGCCGGTGTACGACCGCATGGCGCCGCTGATCGAGCAAGGCATGGCCGCCGGCGTGGTCCGCGCCGAGCACCCCGCCATGTACTTCTGCCTGCTGGTGCACGCGCTGCATCCGCCACCCGGCTCACCGGTGCTCATGCAATTGATCGCCCCGCAGGTCGGCGGCGACGCGTTCGCGCCCGCCCTCATCCATCAAGTCGAGATGCTGTTCTTCGCACCGCCTGCGACACCACCTTGCGGGGTGCTGCTCGGCAACCTGCGAGACCACTCGGACAGCAAAAAGGGCTGACACCCGTCAACCCTTTCAACCCTTTCAGAGCTCTTCCGCACCCCGGGTACGCATCAAAACCGGCGGCGCGCCCGGCCCGGATCGCGGCCTCGCTATCTCGTGGCCGTCGCTCCCGGTGGCAGCCCGGCGGCGCCGGTGTTTTCCTCGCCGGTGTGCAGCACCACGCCGCGACGTTCGCGACCGAAGCAGATCATCACCGCGATCACCACGGCCACCGTTCCGGCAACGAGCGCCATGGCCAGGCCGAAGTTGCCGCCATGCGCCTTCGCGATGCTCGCCTGCAGATTGCCGTTCACCGAGGCAAGCAGATTTCCCAACTGGTACACCAGCCCCGGGAACGTGGCGCGAATCTCGTCGGGCGAGAGTTCGTTGAGGTGAGCGGGTATCACGCCCCACGCACCCTGCACCGAGATCTGCATGAGGAACGCGCCAATCGCCAGCATCACCGCACCGCTGGAAAACGCCCACAGCGGCAGCACCGGCAACGCGATGAGCGCGGCAATGATGATGGCGCGCCGACGGCCGATCCGCTCCGAAATCGCCCCGAAGAACAGGCCGCCGATGATCGCGCCAATGTTGTAGGTGATGGCGATCCAACTCACCGTGTGCGGATCGAACTTGTGCTGCACCTGAAGGAACGTCGGGTAGAGATCCTGCGTACCGTGCGAAAAGAAGTTGAATGCCGTCATCAGCACGATCGCGTAGAGCGCGAGCTTCCAGTCGCGCGTGAGCACCTGCACGAAGTTGGCGCGCGGCGCCGCGCTGCGCGCCTTTCCTTTCGCCCACGCGGGCGACTCCGGAACGTGCCGGCGGATGTAGAACACCAGCAATGCCGGCAACACGCCGACAAAGAACATTCCGCGCCAGCCGATGCTCTCGTAGAAAAGGCCGTACACGATCGAAGCCAGCAGATAGCCACTCGGATAGCCCGCCTGCAGCAAGCCGGACACAATGCCACGCGAATGCGTCGGCACACTCTCCATCGTGAGCGCCGCGCCAACGCCCCACTCTCCCCCCATCGCAATACCGAACAGGGCCCGCAGGATCAGCAGTACCGTAAGACTGGGCGCGAAGCCAGAGGCCAGTTCGAGCACGGCATAGAGCAGCACGCTGGCCATCATCGCCGGTCGTCTCCCGAACCTGTCGCCCAACCGACCGAAGATGAAGGCGCCAACGGGACGCATCGCCAACGTGAGCAACAGCGCGAACGCCACACTGCCCAGCTCGGTGTTGAACTCCTTCGCGATGTCCTTGAGCACGAACACCATCAGGAAGAAATCGAACGCGTCGAGCGTCCACCCAAGATAGCTTGCCGTTACCACATGCTTCTGTTCTTTTGTCCAGGACATGGTGTCTCCTTCATCGGCGGCAGTATTGCGCGACGAATTCACTCTACTCCTGAATCCGCATGGGAATGCAAGACGGGCCGCAAACCCGCATGAACACTGGAACGACACCTTTGCGACGAAGGTTTTATCTGTCATAACACGCGGACTCGGCCTGGCGCGGCGGAATGATCGCGGGTATCGAATGCCTCCGGGGCATCGCGCGCAAATGCTGTCTTGGCGGTATCCGGGACGCCACCGATGCGCCGATGCATTACACTGGCGGCCGAATTCTTCAGCTCTCATGTCCATGTCCGAAGCCATTTCCACCACCGTCATTCTCGGCGCCGGCCAGGCTGGCGGCGAAACCGCCCTCGCCCTGCGCCAACTCGGCTACTCTGGCCGCATCGTCCTTGCGGGCAGCGAAACGCATCTGCCGTATCGCCGCCCGCCGCTCTCGAAGGCGTTTCTGGCCGGTCAGGCCGACGAAGCCAGTTTGCTGATTCGTCCGGCAGAAGCCTGGGAGAAGGCCGAGATCGATGTGCGGCTGGGCGTGACGGCCACCGCCATCGACCGCGCCGCACGCACCGTGACGTTCGATGACGGCGAGACACTCGGCTATGACCATCTGGTGCTCGCGCTTGGCGGGCGGGTCCGTGCGCTGCCGCTGCCGGGCGCTCAGGCGCCGAATGTCCATTACCTGCGCAACATCGCCGACGCGCAGCGCCTGCGCGAGGCGCTCACGCCCGGCAAGCGCGTCGTGGTGGTCGGCGGCGGCTATATCGGTCTGGAAGTGGCGGCCAGCGCCGTCAAGGCCGGTACGTCGGTGACCGTCCTGGAGGCTGCCCCGCGTCTGCTCGCCCGTGTGGCGGAAGCCGACCTCGCCGGTTTCTTCGCCACGCTGCACCGCGACAACGGCGTGGACGTGCAAACCGGTGTCGGCGTCACCGCGCTGGAGCGGGATGCATCGGGCAACGTCGTGGCGGTTGTCGCCGGCGAGAAGCGCCTGCCGGCGGACGTGGTCGTCGTAGGCATCGGCCTGATCCCCAACACCGAGCTGGCGCAGGCCGCCGGTTTGCAGGTCGACAACGGCATCGTCGTCGACGAATTCGCCCGCACGAGCGACCCGGCGATTCTCGCCGTGGGCGACTGCGCGCATCACGCGCACCCGGCCCTGGGCCGCCGCATTCGACTGGAGTCAGTGCCCAGCGCCAGCGAAATGGCCAAGGTGGCCGCGAGCGTGGTCCATGGCGAAACGCCGAAGGCCGTTGCCACCGAACCGTGGTTCTGGTCCGATCAATTCAATGCGAAGTTGCAGATGGTCGGCATGACCGAGGGTCACGATGCCGTCGTCGAGCGCCGTTTGCCGGATGCACAGGGCGCGGCGGTGTTCATGCTGTTCTATCTGCGCGCCGGCGCCATGGTTGCAGCGGCAAGCATCAACCGTGCGCAGGAGTTTCTGGCCGCTCGCGAACTGGTCGGCCGTCGCGCGGTCATCGACCCCGCTCGTCTGGCCGATGCCGCGACGCCGCTCAAGACGCTGCTCGCCGAACTCGGCCCGACCGCCTGAAGCGCGTTGCCTTGCCCTGACGCCGCGACGCGCTCAAACGTTGCGGCACGGGGCTGAAGCCCCCGGACCGCCGGGACCGCCGGCCCGCCCTGCATGCCAGTCATGTCAGACATGACTCGCGTGGGCGGGCAACAACAGCACCGGCCGACCCGCGTTGCGGGCGGTTTCCTCCGCCACGCTGCCCAGCGCGAAGCGCCGGAAACCGCGCCGTCCATGCGTGCCCAGCACGATCAGATCGACGTCGGCATCCTTGCCCGAGGCGATGATCTGATCGGCCACCCCTTCGCCAACCGGCTGAATCTCCCGCATTTCCACCTCGCCCGGCACGCCCGCTTCATGCATCCGTTGTCGCGCCCAGTTGCGCACCTGGTCGCCGACCGCGCGTACCGCATGGAGCAACGGCTCCGGGTCGAAGCCGGCGATGAACGGGCCCGGTAGATCGAGCACGTGCACCACACGCAGCAACGCGCCATGGGTGCGCGCGAGCGACAGCGCATAGTCGAAAGCGCGGCGCGACGTCTCACTGTCGTCCAGCGCGACGAGGACCTGTTCATAATGCCCGCCGGCGCGCAGTGGCGCATGCGGACGCGCCTCGCCGGCAACGAGCATCACCGGCACTTCGGCGCTGCGCAGGATCTGTTCGGCCACGCTGCCCAGCATGGCACGCCGCACACCGCTGCGGCCGTGCGTGCCAACGACGATAATGTCGGCGCCACACTCGATGGCTTCGCGCCTGATGGCTTCGGGCACTGTCTCGCCCGTCGTTCGCAGATCGATCAGGTGCGCCTGCGCGTCGTCGAATCCCTCTTCGCGCAGGTACAGCACCGCGCGGGCGAGATGCTCCTCGCCCTCGCGCTGCATGTCCCGGCGCACCTGTTCCAGATCGATGAGTTTGCCGAAGGCCGACGTGAGCAGCGTCACGGGATCTTCGACGGTATGAATGACGCGAATCACGTCGCCCTTGCGGGCAAAGGCGGCGGCCTCGCGCAACGCCCGGCGCGACGACTCGCTACCGTCGGTGGCCAGCAGGATGCGTTTTGTCATGGAAGGCCTCGCGTGGAAAGTGACGAAAAATCGCACGCACCCGAGGGTTTCGACTGGCAAACCGGCCGCGCGATGTTTCCACTATACCGCCCGATGACCGACCTGCGCCAGCGTGGCGCGAGCCAGCGCCGGCGCGGATCGGAAAACAGCGAACCGTGTCTCCGCACGACGGCCGCTCACGGCCCGACATCGTGCTTCATCGTGCTTCATCGGGCTGCATCGCGCGCCATGGCGCGTGATGCAGCCCGATGGCACGCGATGGCACGTCATCTCGCTTTAGCGCGCTGCGTCGCCCCAGCGATACGCGTGCGAGGCGTCATCGAGCTTCGCTTTGAGCGCCGGGTCGAGGGCGTAATCGATGGTGCCGAGCGTCTCGCTCAACTGGTCGACGCGACTCGCACCGATGATGGCCGAGGTGACGACCGGATTGGCCAGCACCCAGGCGAGCGACAGTCGCGTGAGCGACTCGCCGGCGTCTTTCGCGATGCCCTTGAGCGCTTCGATGGTCTCGAACTCGCGCTCATGCCAGTAGCGCTGCTGGTACATCGCGCCGGCCTTGCCGACCGTTGCGGTGAAACGGCCCTCGTTGGGCGCGGCGTCGTGACGATACTTGCCCGTGAGCAGCCCACCGGCGAGCGAATTGTAGGGAATCACGGCAAGACCTTCCTCGCTCGCGAGCGGCAGCAGTTCGCGTTCGATCTGGCGGAACAGCAGGTTGTAACGCGGTTGCACCGAAACGAAACGCGTCGCGCGCAGCACGTCGGCGCGGCCCAACGCCCGGGCGAGACGATACGCCAGATAGTTCGACACGCCGATGTAGCGCGCCTTGCCCGACTTCACGATGGTATCGAGGGCTTCGAGCGTCTCGTCGATGGGGGTTTCCGTGTCGTCGGAGTGCAGTTGATACAGATCGACGTAATCCGTTCCCAGACGGGCCAGCGAGGCGTCGATCGCGTCGAGCAGGTGCTTGCGCGATGCCCCCTTGTCCCACGGTGACGGCCCCATCTGGCCGCAGGCTTTCGTGGCCACGATGAACTTGTCGCGCCGCCCCTTGAGCCAGCGGCCGACGATCTCCTCGGTACGGCCTGCCAGCGACGTGTCGGCGCCGAGCGGGTAAACGTCGGCGACGTCGATAAAGTTCACGCCCGCGTCGGTAGCGCGATCGAGGATGGCGTGGCTTGCCGCCTCTTCGGTCTGGAGACCGAACGTCATGGTCCCCAGGCACAGGCGGGAAACGGTCAGGCCGGTGCGGCCGAATTTCGTGTATTGCACGGTAACTCCCGGAAGGTTCGGTTCTGGCGATGGTACTGCGCGGTACCGTCCGCGCGCACGCGCCCGGGCGAGCACGCTCGGGCAAGACGCACAGTATGCGCGATTCCGGGCAAACCGGTGTGCGAGCGGTTCAAGGACCGCTTGAGCGCTACTCGACGGATTTCAGATCGAGCCAGACGCCATCCACGCCGCGAATCATGATCTTGCCGCCGTACTTCATGACGGTTGTCTGTTCGTTTTCCGACACGAAGGCTGTCTGTGGCAAATCGTTGGCGTAAGGCGCCAGGTCGGGCGCGCCCGCGAAGGGGTTGTTCGCGACGAGATGCGAGACAAGCGTCATGAGCGCCAGATAACTCGTGGGCGTGGAGATCGCGATCGGCCTGCCATGCGAGGCCGTCGCGCCGGCGCCGAAGCCCACCAGCTTGACCGCCACCGGCACATGGGTGATTTCGGGCAGCGGAATCTCGCGCATGCCGGAAATCTGCAGCTTGCTGCCGCGCAGTGCCGCCCCATGTTCGGGCACGAACACGACGATCGCCTTGCGCCCCGACTTCTCGATGGTGTCGATGAACTGGCCAAAGTCGTCGAACATGGCCTTTGCGCGAATCGGGTAACTCTGCACGCTTGAGAGCTTCGAGCCTTCGAGACGATTGCCGTCGTGCAGCGAGATCGTGTTGTAGTAGAGCGCCACGCGCTTGTCCGGCATCGCGGTGCGTTGTTTCCACCACGCTTGCAGCACGTCGCCGTCGGAGCGGATCGGGGTTTCGTCGAAGGCGCGCATGGACACGCGGGTGTGCGTGTTGTCGAACGGTGCGACGCCCGGCACATTGAAGTTTTGCTGCACCTCCTGCATGAAATTGTCGAAGTGCCCGTCGTGGTTCATGGCGAGCGAGGGCGTGAAGCCGAGATTCTTCAAATCGCTCATGACATAGCATTGCGGGCCTGCCGGGTCGTACAGCGCCTTGTGCGTCGGTTGACCGCAGCCGGCGCGCAATACGCGGATGGCCGCCGGTCCGCTGTAGCTCGCCGCCGAGTTGAAGTTCTTGAAGATGAAATCGAAGCGCGAGAGCAGCGGCTGGTTTTCCAGATTGTCGACGTCCAGATCGTCCTGCGCGAGCGAGCAGATGTGCAGGAAGATGATGTCGTAGTCGGGCCCCGCGCCCGCCTGGGCCGGCAACGAGACCGAGCGGGTGAGCTCACGTGCATAGAAGCTGCTGAGCGCCGCGTTCGGCGTGGGGCCCGGAGGCACCTCGCCGTCGCCGACAACGAACTCGCCCGTCGTCGCCGCGGCGCCGTTCGCGTCCGCGGCCGGGCCGGTCGCCACCGCCGCGGTATCGCCCTGCGCGGCCACCACCGGCGGAACCGACACGAGCGAGCTCACGCGCAGCATGCCGGGCACGATCAGCAGCGCGAGCAGCACGAACGTCGTCACTCGCACCCAACGATTCACGATCCAGTAGACAAGCAGCAGGATGGCCAGCAGCAGCCAGTCACGCGCGGAAACGAAGCGCCCGAGCAACTCGACGATGTAGGAGAAGCGGAACTGCAGCAGCGCGGGCAGCTGTTCGATGAAGCGGCCGAACGGCGGCAGGTTCGAGTCGTAGTAAAGCAATGCCGCGCCCACCGGAATGGCAATGACCTGCCGGGTGATGCGCGCCCAGCGTGGCCGCAGGCGAATCGCGAGCAACAGCGCCAAGACGAGGTTCGGCAGCACATGGAAGCCGATGATGCCCGCCCACAGCAGCAACAGCTTGAGAATGAAATAGAGGTTCCAGATACCCATCGTGGGATTTCCTCACGTATGACGTGCGCCGCGCAGACGATTCTGCCAGCGAGTCACCAGTTTGCTCAGCAAATAGTTCGCCAGCACCTGATAGCCCCGCAGGCCCATCGCCAGCATTTCGAAAAGCGCCTTGATCGGCTCGTCGCGCGTGCGCTCCGCGTCCCAGTCGCGCCACGCGTCGGCACGCCCGAAGGTGAATTGCACCAAATGCTTGTCCTGCTCCGGCGTGAGAGGCAAGAAGGCAAGGAACAGGTCATGTCCTCGCGCGCCGACCACGCTTACCGGAAAGCCGTATTCGGTTTCGCCGCGCGTGAGCGCCACCTGCGCCTCGGTACCGGCCGTCAAGTTCAGCGCTACCGGCAATTGCAGCGCCAGACCGCCGCCCGAGAAGTCTCGCGTGTGGCATGCCATCGCGCGGCCGTCGGGCAGATAGAGCGTGGCGGGCAGGCGCATCGTCACGCGGTGCGTGCGCCGTACCTGCCTGACTTCCGTTGCCACCGCGACAGCCGCTCCGAGCACCGCCAGGTTGAACGTCACCCACGCCAGATTGAACCCCAGGGCCCCGCCCTCGCCCGACGGTCCGTAGAAGTACCGGACGATGCCGGCGAGAAAGCCCAGCAAGTTGAAACCCAGCAGCACCAGATAGGGTTTCGAGATGCTCCAGTCGAAGAAGCTCTGCTCGATCAGCCCACCCTTGGCCGTCACGTTGAACTTGCCATAGCGCGGATTGATGAACGCGACCGTGGTCGGCAGCGCCACGTACCACGCCAGTACGGCCTCGTAGACATCCGACCAGAACGAATGACGGTATTTGCCCTGGATGCGCGAGTTCGCGATGTTCGCATGGGCGATGTGCGGCAGGACATAGGCGCAAATGCTCAGCGCCGCGGCCTGCACGATGTGCAGACCGAAGAACAGGTAGCAGATCGGGGCGAGCAGGAAAATAATACGCGGAATGCCATAGAAGAAATGCAGCATGCCGTTCGCGTAACAGATCCGCTGGCCGAACTTCAGGCCGCGCCCGAACAGCGGATTGTCCACGCGAAAGATCTGCGCCATGCCGCGGGCCCAACGAATGCGTTGCCACACGTGCCCGGAGAGCGACTCGGTGGCCAGCCCCGCCGCCTGCACCACCTTCAGATACACGGTATTCCAGCCACGACGGTGCATCTTGAGCGCCGTATGGGCGTCCTCCGTCACGGTCTCCACGGCCACGCCACCGACTTCATCGAGTGCCGTGCGGCGCAGCACCGCGCAGGAGCCGCAGAAGAACGACGCGTTCCAGAAGTCGTTGCCGTCCTGCACCACGCCATAGAAAAGCCGCCCTTCGTTTGGCACCGCACCGCGCGTGGCGAGGTTGCGCTCGAAAGGATCGTCGGAAAAGAAATGGTGCGGGGTCTGCACGAGCGAACAACGTTCGTCCTTGAGAAACGCGCCCATCGTCGTTTGCAGGAAGGAGCGCACGGGGATGTGATCGCAATCGAAGATCGCGATGAACTCGCCCTGCGTCTGGCCAAGCGCGTGATTGATATTGCCCGCCTTGGCATGGCGATTGTCCGCTCGCGTGACGTAATGCACGCCGGCCTGCTCGGCGAACCGACGCATCTCGTCGCGACGCCCGTCGTCGAGCAGATAGATGTTGAGTTTCTCCGGCGGCCAGTCGATCCCGCATGCGGCATACACGGTCGGGCGCACCACATCGAGCCCCTCGTTGTAGGTCGGAATGTAGACGTCAACGCTTGGCCAGAGGCGCGTGTCCGGCGGCAGCGGCGTGATACGGCGATGCAACGGCCAGACGGTCTGGATGTAGCCGAACAGCAAGATCATCCATGTGTACATTTCGGCGGCAACAAGCGTGTAGCCGACGATGGCCTCGGGCAGCGTGTCAAACGCGAGCGACTGCGTCAGGCGCCACCACACGTAGCGAATCGTCGAGATCAGCGACAGGCCGATCAGCACCAGCACCGAGTACTGGCTGTCGAGACGGCGAAATACCAGTGCCAGCGCGAGTGTGCACAGCGAGAACAACAACTGCTCGAAGGGATCGAACGGCGTGGTCACGATCCAGAACACGCCCATCAGCCCAAACAGCGCAACGATCGTGGAGGTCAGGCGCCAGGCCATGACGCGCTCGAGTTGTTTGTCGAATCGGTGCGCGAGTTGTGCCGGCGTGTCGGGCGGAATGCCGAAGAGCGTCTGCACCACCCACAACCGCGCGCGTTCGTTGCAGGCGCGAAATGCGAGCCACGCGGAGTACGGCGGAAATGGCGGACGCCGGTCCGCGCGACGCCACAGCAGCGCCCGCACCATCTTCCAGAAGCCCGCGTCGACGGGCAGGTCGAGTCGCTGCGTGACGCGCTCGTTGATCCACGCGAAGGCACGCCCCGGGTAGTCGGGCCGTCCGCTGCGCGGGGGCTGGAACAGTGCGCGCAGCCACCAGTCGCGCCACTGGTCGAGTTGGCGCACGTCGAGCCGCATGGCCAGCCGCGCCACGACATGATCGCCCCGCCGCGTGATCCACAGGCGGTGTTCCGGCGCCCGCAGCGTCGCGGCGAGCAGCCATTGCACCACACCGGGCGGGCGACCGTCCGGTCGATGCGGCACGGACAGGCGACGCGCCGCGATTTCGCGCCCAAGCTTGTACACGGACGCCAGCGTATCGCGGATCATGGTACCGCCCTCCCCGCCGAGCCCGGCGTGCCGGTCCCGTCGTCGGGCGTCGTGGCGCGCAGCACCCAGGCCGCGAGCTCAACAAAGTCGAGCGCGGCCTGCGAGCCGTGTCCGGCCTTCGCCAACGGTTCGCCGGCGGCGCCGGCAATACCGACGGCTTCATCGCGGTGAATGCGCAACGGCACGACGGCATCCCCACCGCGCCCCTGGATCAGATGCAGCAAGTCGTTGTTGAGCGGCGAGCTCGCTGCGGCCAGGTTCGGCACCATCTGCACCCGCCCGGCGCACGCGGTCATCAGATCGGGTTGCGTGACGCAGCCGGTCGTGGTGACCGGCACGACCCCCAGCACCAGATCGGCGCTCGCCATAAATGCCTGTGTCATCGCGTCCGGAAGTCGCGGCGTGTCGATGAACACCCGGGCGCCATCGGGCAATCCCGCAGCGCCGAGTTGGCGACGCAGTCCGCCGGTGTCGTCGCGCAGCCACTGCGCCATGGCTGCGACGCTCGCGGCATTGCTGTGTCCGGCGGGCAGCAGCGCGACGCCTGGCGGAGTGTCGCGCACGATCGTGCGCCAACCATCGGGCGCGACACCCTCGGTCAGCACGCCCGCCTCGCAGGTTTCGCGCAAGCCGAGCAGCGCGGCAAGACTGTTCTGCGCATCGAGCTCGATCACGGCGGCCGGATGCGACGCATGAGCCAGTTGCGTGGCCAGGTGTGCGCACACCGTACTGCGGCCAGCCCCTCCCGCGCTCGAGACGACGGCGATGAGCGTCAGCATGCGACCTCCCAGTCGGTGGCACTGGCCGCCGGGCGCGGTGCACGCAAATCCGGCGCGTTGAAGGTGACATCGATGCAGTCGCGCATAAGTCAGTAACTCCAGATCGGGCGAACCGGCGACGGCGGCATCGGGACATCGCCGCGACGGGCATCGAAGTGGTACCGCATATAGACAAGGAAGCGGTTCGGCGCATAGTAGTCGGAGCGTTCGAACTGCACCTGCCCCCCGATCACCCAGTGCCGGTTGATCCAGTATTCGGCACGCCCGAGCAACGAGAAACCGACACCGAAACCGCCGCCGGACCCATACGTGAGGTCGCCACTGGCCGCTTGCAGCGCGCCGTTCGTGGGGAAGTAAGGCATCGACTTCTCCTGACTTTGCGAGAAGGACACCGAGCCGCGCAGGTAGTACGACCAGCGCTGGGTGCGACCGTACCATTCCAGCGGCAGTGTCAGAGACACGTAGGTCTGCGGGCTGTAATAGCCGCCGTGGCCATAGGTATAGAAACGCTCATTCTGCGCAAAGCTGTCGAAGAACAGCGTCACGCCCGTGTTCATGCGCATGTCGCGCTTGTAGATGAGCGGCAGATCCACGCCGGCGCGCGCCGACACTTCCGTATTGTTGAGCACATTCTCCCCGGTGAGCCGCGCCACGCTTGCCTCGCCGAAGATGCCCCACTTGGGGAAGTCGCGCGACGCGTGGAACGTGAGCGCGTCGCGTCTCACGCCGCCCCACTTGCCGTCCCCGAAGATCTCGGGCAGCGGCAGATTCGCGCCGGCGTATGACACCATGCTGCCGGTCATCGGGCGGCGCGACGCATCGACCCAATAGTTATAGCGCCCCAGATTGCCGAACAGGCGCACGCCGCCCGTAACATACGACACGGGAAAGCCAATCGGCGTATGGCCGATGTCCGCACGAATCCAGTCGTTCTCATAGCCGAGCATGAGCGCCTGTCCGTGCGCCTTCTGCCGCTTCGTGCCATAGTCGGCGAGCACCCCGGGATTGGCCGCTCGAAACGACGGCACGTTCAGCAACGGCAGCGTGCCGAATTCCGAAGTGCCATTGAGCGGCAGGTCGCCCGAGTCCGCGCTGACGTAATCGGTCTGGGCAAACACATGGCCGTCGTAACCCACGGCATATTGACCATACAGCGGCACGGCCCGCGCGTTGAACATCGAAATGCCGCCGTCGCCCTTCTTCTGGTCGATTTCATAGCCCGCCGCGACATAACTGTTGCGCCGCGCCTCGAGCGAATCGATCGCCGATTCGGCCGATGTCATGCCGTCATAGCCCGGCAATGCCCCCTGCACGATCTCTTCCTTGCGTGCCTGGTCGTACCACGCCTTGGCCTCGTTGTAGTGGCGTTGCGATTGCGCGATTCGACCGCGTTGCACCGTCACCGCAGGCGTATCGGGAAACTGCGCGCGCAGCCTGTCGTTCAACGCGATGGCTTCGTCGTAGCGCTGCATCGCATTCAGGCGTCGTACCGCGGCCAACTGCGTCCAGACGTCGTCGGGCGGCGCCTCGGCCAGCGCGCGATCGAGCTCGCGATTGGCGGCCTCGTCGTCCTGCATCTCGTAGAGCACGCGTACGAGCGAAAGCCGTGCGTCCTGATCGTTCGGGTCCTGACGGATCTGATCTTCGGCGATCTTGCGAGCGTCGTCATAGCGCCGCTCGTCGAAATAGATGTCGCCCAACGTCGACAAGGCGCGCTTGTCGGGCGGCTGGCGCGAGAGCAACGGATCGAGCTTCGCGCGTGCCGTCGTGAAGTCGCCCAGCGCGCGCGCGCGGTCGGCCTGGCGCAGCGCGAGCCGATCCTGCAGGTCCCGCCATTCGTCGCGCTGATCGGCGCCAAGGACGGCCGGGTCCATGCTGGCCAGGAACGTACCGAGCTCCGCATCCCGCTCCGCGGTGTTGAGCAGCTCGGCATAGCGCAGCTGGGCATCCGGCTGCGGCTTGTCGGCATGCGCGGCGAGCCAATCGCGCATGAGCGCCAGCCCCTGCTCCGGCTGACCGGCCGCCACGCGCGCCCGGGCCACTTCGCCGATCAGCTCGGGATCGTCGCCCGCCATGGCCAACGCTTCGCGATAGCGCGCTTCGGCCTGTGCGTCGTCGCCGGCCGCTCGTGCCTCGCGTGCCTCGCGCGCCGCATCGCGAATGGCGAGTGTCGTTTGCATGCGTTTGATCGACGGTGTGGCGTTCGCCGCCGGAATCTGCGCGAGCGAAGCGCGCGCGCCGGCCTCGTCGTCGATCACGTTCAGGTAGATCGCTTGCGCATACAGCATTTGCGCCCGGTCGTCAGGGTCGAGCGGGACTCGCATGCCTTCGGCCATCACCTCACGGCCGATTTGCGGCAGACGCAATTTCCGGTACAGGCTGGCGAGCGAATAACGCGTCCAGGCGTTGCCCGGATCGAGTGCGACCGCACGCTCGAGCGCCGCGAGTGCCGGGCCGTTGTGCCCCCGGGCAATCAGGCGCTCGGCGTCGTCGGCGAGCGCCGCCGATTCTGCCTTGTCGAAGCGCGCCTTGTCCTGTGGGAAACGGCGGCGCAGGTCGCCGAGCAGATTCGCAAGCGCCGTGCGGCGTTGCTGGCGCGAATACAGCGTGATCATTCCGCGCAGCGCCGTATCGTTGTCGGGCTCGATCTTCAGCGCCTGCTGGAAAAGTCGCTCGGCGTCGTCATCGCGCTTGTCGTCGAGCGCAATGTCGCCGAGCAATGCGAGTCCGTCAGGATTGCGAGGATCGCTTGCCAGCGCGCTGCGCACCAGACGGTCGGCTTCGGCCAGTCGGCCGGCGTCGCGGGCTTCGCGCGCGGCCGACATGGCGCCCCAGAACTGCGATGTCTTGAGCAGGCTGCGCCACTTGCCCGCGTTCTCCGGATCCTTGCGCAGCGCTTCGGCAAACAGCGCCTGGGCCGCCTTGTGATCGCCCTGGCGCATCTTCACCAGCCCGAGCGAGCCGAGCAACTCGCCGTCGTTCGGCCGTTTGGCGCGCGCCGCATCGAGCGACTTCTCGGCCTCGCCCAGGCGCCCCTGATCAAGCGCCTTGATGCCCGCCTGCCGCGACTGGTATGCGGGATCGCTGAGCATGCGCGTGCGGGCGGCCTGCTGCGCGTTGAGCTTGTCATACGCCGAGCGGATGTCGGCATCGTTCGGCGCGAGCGCCAGATAACGCTGATACAGCGGCAGCCAGGCGAGGTTGCCGTCGGCCTTGGATAATCCCTTCTGCCAGAGCGGCAGCAGCGCGTTCATGTCGGCGTTCGGGCGCGCCGCGAGCTCGGCCACCATGCGCGTGCCCGCGAGCCGCGTCGAAGGCCGGTCGATCATGAGCTCGGCCAGCGACTGGGCAGCGCGCGTATCGTTCGGCGAGCGTCTGGCCAGATCGGCCAACCCCTGTTGCGCGGCCGGCCAGCCGTTGGTCGCATTGGCTTGCGCCCGGAAGTATTCCACGCCGAGTTGGCCCGTCGGCGGGCCGTCGGGGAACAGCGCCTTGTATTCGGCAAACGCGGCGTCGGCCTGGCCGCTGCGTTGAAGCAATCGCGCACGTGCGATTCGGGACTTGTCGACCGTGTTCACACGGATCACATCCGCCAGGGCTTTCGTCGCCGGGGCGTTCGGATAACGCGCACGAAGCTTCTGCAACGCCTGGTTTGCCTGCTGCGGATGATTTTCCTCGATCTCGATCTGGCCGAGCAGCGACAGGGCATCCGGCTGGTCGGGCTGCACGAGCAACGCCTTTTCCAGCGCGGCACGCGCGAGATCGTTGCGATGTCGGGCCTGCCAGAGCACGGCGCTGGCGAGCAGATTGCCGACGTCGCGATTGGCCGCGACCGCGCCGCCGGCCCCGGCGTTGGCCCCGTTGGCGCCGGCAGTCGACGACGTCGGCCCCGGAGCCGCGCGCACGTGCACAGCGCCTGCGGCCATCAACAGGCATGTCATGCATGCGGAGCGGATCAGCGTGTGGCGCAAGCCGCCTCCCATGGCACCTGCAACGTGCCGTCGGCGGCAAAGCGGTAGCGCCCGTCCTGCCAACCGAGACCGAACAGCGAAAGCACCGAACTGTAGTAGCCCGGGGCCGATTGCGCATCGAGCGAGCGTGCGCGCGCCGCCTGCGCCTGCGCTTGCGCCGTGTCGCCCACGGCGTGCAGCAGCGGCACGAGCGCCGCCGAGAAGCCGGACCCGCCGTCGCGGTTCGCCGTACCGTCGCGCGTATTCACCCGCTCGGGCGGCGCGCCATGCTGCGCAACGTATTTGAGCATGCCGCCGAAGCTATGCGTCAACGCGCGAAAGTCATCGCCTCCCGGTGCCAGCATGCCTGCCCAGAGATAAACACGGATGGCGTTGTAGCTGCCTTCGCCCTTCGTTTCCGGATCGATCTCGAAGCCGCGACCGGCGCGATACATCGCCCATTCAGGCGCGAAACCCAGCGGCGGCGCCGTCAGCGTGATCTGCTTGAGCGAGGACGTGATCAGTTGCGCCCATCCACTGTCCGGGAACAATCCCGCCAGACGCCTGACCACCTGCATCGGCACGTAACTCGGGTTGAGTCGCCAGAGATCCTTGGCCGGGTGGAAGCCGACGGGCGCCGGGAGCAGCGTGCGCCCGAGCCCCGGTACGAAATCTGTCTCCTCGGCGGCAATGCGCCGGGCGAGCAGTGCGCCCAGTGCGAAGTAGCGTCGCTCCTTCCACAGTCGGCCCGCCTCGCCTAGCGCGTAAGCGATCCACATGTCGGCGTCGCTCGCGGGATTGGTGTCGAGCACGCCCCACTGGCCGTCGTCCTTTCGACCCCAGAGCCACGCGGGAAGATGCGCGGTGAGGTCGCCCCTCGCCAGGTTGTTGACGGTCCAATCCAGTACCCTGTCGAAGGCGGCGCGATCGTTCGCCACGAGCGCGAACATCAACGCATACGCCTGCCCCTCCGACACGGTGCGCTGGTCGCTCTCGCTGCGGTCGATCACGCGTCCGTCGTCGCTCAGAAAGCCTGCCTTGAAGCGCGTCCAGTCAGGCCAGCCGGCACCCGCGCATGACCGCGCACCCATGCTGTTGCCCGCCCCGTCGGTGGATGTCGCGGGACGTGCCGCGTTCGGCGACGCGGCGTGCGCCGTCTGCGACAGGCCGGCGAGCACCGGCCCCGCGCCGCACGCTGCAAGCGCACGTAACACGGCACGACGGCGCCGGCCGTAGCTCTCGGCGCATTCCATTTACTTCTCCAGACGACGGGCAGCGCGACGCTGCAGCCAGCCGAAGCACTTGAGCGCGATCGCAAATGCCGCGAGCAAGGCCACAAGGCCGACCAGGATCGGGTGACTCGAGAGGTGGTAGCGAATGCGAGTCCACCAACTCACGTCTCCCACGAAGTAGGTCTTGCCAAGCCGGAAGGACTCGGTGCGATTGTCGGTCACCACCGCGAGATCGCCATGGATCGCCGAGCCGCGCACGTTGTCGTCGATGGCGTTGACGACCTTGAGCAATGCCGCGTCGTTCGACGCATTGATCGCCACGACCGAGCGCGACGAACTCACCGGCGATTCGAAGCCGATCAGTGCGGCCAACATCCCGTCCGACTGCGCATCCATGCGCTCGGGCGCCACGCGGCTCGCCGCCATGGAAGACCCCGTGGCGCCATCACCGCGAAAACCCTGCGGCTGCGCCGACAGCACGCGGCGCTGCTCGTCGATGATCAGAGGCAGATTCTTGCCCCACTTGTTGAGCAGCGCCGCCACGTCCTTACCGCCCACGAGCAGCAGGTCACGATCCTTGAAGCGGTCAGTCTGCGTGGTGTCGAGCACCTCGAAGCGGTCGGCATAGGTTCCGGTGGAACGGCCAAACTGGCCCAACGCCGAGAACACCGTTTCGAGCTCCGCGGTGTCGGGTGTTTTCGACGTCACGACGGCGGTCTGCGCGAGATCGGCGTATTTCGTGAACGGGAAGCCGCTGCCGACGAAGAAGTTCAGGTTCGGCATCTCGGCGTAGTGCGGCAGACCGCTGAAGTCGATCGTCGAATCGGCGTCGATGGCCGAGCGCGCCGCATTGGTGATCGTCTGGCTGCACAAGCCTTCCTTGTGCGGCTCCATCGCAAACTGGAACGACAGCGAGTTGCGCGCGCCCACCTGGAACGCCGGGATGCGCACCGACTTGCGATCGGCCATGGTGCCGTCGGACAGCAGATCGACGAGCATGTGGCTTCGGTCGGCGCTGGCACCGGCCGCACGCAGACGATACGCCCGCACGAACTGGTCGTTGATCGACACGCTCAGCGACGAGTCGTCAGCCTTGACCGGCGGCGTATAGCGATACTTCAGCTCCATCGGCACGCCAGTGTTCTGCCAGGTCAGCAGGTCGGCCGGCAGGTTCAGCGGGATACGAATCGGCCACGGCATGTAGCCGCTCGCCTGCAGGTCGTTGGGGTTCTCCACCAGCTCGCCGAACTTCACCGGACGGTCGGTGCGAACCCAGCGCGGCGCGTCGTAGGCCGGGCGCGGCGGCAAGGGCGTGAGCGCGGCAATGCGCGCGGTATCGCCCGACAGCGCGGCGCGCCCGGAGACGAGCGCAAGGGCCGCCGTCTCCAGGTCCTTGGCGTCACGCCCCTGAACGACCAGCAGCTTGAGCGACGGGTCGCTCGGGTTCGACATCATGCGCAGCGTCGGTGCATCGACCTTCGAGAGCGCCAACCCGGGCAACAGGGTGTCGTTCGTGACGAACACGATGGCGTGCTTCGACGGCAGCACATTCACCGAGACCGGGAAGCGCGTGCGGCGGTAGTCGCCGATCGCCCCCGCCCAGGTCGCCACCACACCGGCGGCGTGCACCACGGCAAGCGACGGCGGCGCGCCGAAAACGAAAGGGATCGATTGATCGCGGTTGTCGTGGCGATCGAAGAACGGCGACGGCAGCGTGGCCAGGTCGTTGCGCAGCGTAAGCGGTTGCGTGCTCGTGACGATCTCGCTTTGCGGGCTCACGTCGGCCCAGAGACTGGAATGCGTCGGGTCCTCGCATTCCATCGTGTAATGCCCGATGAGCACGAGACGCACGCGATTGAAGCCCGAGAGCATGCGGGGGTCGAGCGCAATCTCGCGCACGAGGTTCTTGCCCCCGTCCTGCTTGCTGAACGGCAGCGTGGCGATCAACTCCTCGTTCAGATATACCTTGAGTTGCGAGAGATCGGGAAGCAGCGCGGGAGAATACGCGTAGCGCAGACGCAGCAGCGCCGACGCCACGGTCTGATCGAGTCGGATTCCGAAGCTTACGTCGCCCGACCCTTCGGTGCCGCGCAGGCGCAAACCGTTGGTCTGTCCAAGTTGCGCGAACGTGACCGTCCGCTGGCTCGTGCCGGGCGCGGGCGGCGCCAGGACGAATGCACCGGCGTCGGATGCCGCTGTGGCACCGGACGCCACATCCGGGGCCGCGACCGCGGCAGCGCCTGTGGCAGGTTTGCCGGTCTTGCCGGCACCCGCGGGAGCCGCCTGCGCGGGCCCGACGCCCGCCGGACCCATCGCCGCAACGACCAGCAGACAGACGGCGGTGACTTTTGTAACGTTGTTGTAGCGCGAGCAAGACTCTCGAAGCCGCATTGTCGATGCCTCATCTGTTCGTGGGCTGCAATCTCGCCATCTCGACGCGCGCCTCGCCTGATCGACCCGACGCCGAGCGTCGTCGTGCAGCAATCCGAAGGTTGCCCGGGTCCGGCGGGACAGCGTTGCCCGTGTCTCAGGAAACGGTACGTTGCGCCATGCTAGCTTGCCTGCACGCAAGTAATCAAGCGCACATTGCGCTCCGGGTGTCGTACCGCCGGTACAACGGCCGACGCGTCGACAACCATCGTTGCCGTGCGCCTTCGCCACCGTATAGAATGCCCGACATGACCCGGAACGAACCGTCCCACACCCCCTTGCCAGACAACGCCGACACGATGATCGAGCGACGCCACCCCTCGGACGTCGATCGCCTGCGCGACGTCATCGGCAGCGACGTGTTGCCGTTCTATCGGGACGAACAAGCCGTGGCGGCCTATCGGCAGGCCGCAGAGCGTTGGCCCCACCTCGTCGCCGTTGCCAATTCGCGCGCGGCGCACTGAGCTCGCATGCCGGACACCTCCATCGTCGCCGCCTTCGATTTCGACGGCACGATTTCCACCACTGACAGCCTGCGTGTGTTCGTGCGCGACACGATCGGCACGCCGCGATTCGTCGCGGGCGCCGTGCTCGCCGCGCCATGGCTCATCGGCGCCGCCCTGCGCGTCGTCGACCGGGGCACCGCCAAGGCGGCGTTCCTGCGCGCCTCGCTCGGCGCGCGCGAAAAGGCCCAGTTGGAGCGAGACGCACAACATTTCGTCGCTCACCGCCTGCCCCGACTGCTGCGTCCGGAGATGCTCGCCCGATTGCGGCAGCATCGTGCGCTAGGGCATCGCGTGGTATTGGTGAGTGCGTCGCCGGGGTTGTACCTGCGCCCCTGGGCGGCGTCCGTCGGGTTCGAAGCCGTCTTGAGCACCGAGCTGGCCTACGACGAGCATGCACGCTTTTCCGGGCAATTCTCGAAGCCCAATTGCTGGGGTCCCGAAAAGGTACGGCGCCTCGAGGCGTGGTGGGGCGACAATCCGCCGCGCGTGCTGTTCGCCTATGGCGACAGCCGGGGGGACAGAGAGATGGCCGCGCGAGCCGATCACGCGTGGATTCGCGGCCAGGGCCGGCTCATGCCGCTCACGGACGCCGACGCCTCGCCGCGCGCGTCCTGACGACCGCGCGCACGCCCGGATCATGTCCGCTTCCACGGAACCCGGCCGCCGCGTTGCCTGGGTCTCGCGTCTCGCCCGGCTGGAGCCCGTCGCCTTCTCGCGTTGGGATGCCGTGCACGCCGCGCTCTCCGTCGCCATCCCCACCGCCATCGGCGCGGCGATCGGCCATGGCGCGGACGCGTCCCTCATCGCCCTGGGCGCCCTGCCCGCCATCACCGGTGACCGCACCGGTCCTTACCGCTCGCGCGCGCGCTCCATCCTGCTGACCATCGCCACCGGCGTGGTGGGCTTCCACGCGGGAATGCTGATTCACGACGTGGGCCTGACCCACCCGTGGCTGGCGCATGTGCTGTTGCAATTGGCGATCCTGTTGCTCAGCTTCGCGGGCACGTTCGGCAACGTGGCATCGGCGGCGACCCTGCAGGGCGCCATTTACCTTCTGGTGGGATGGGGGTTGGCGCTGCCGCCGCCTGAATGGCGAGCGCCCCTGCTGCTGGCCGCCGGCGGCGTCTTCAGCGTGCTGCTCATGGCCATTCACTGGCTCCGGCATCCGGGCGCGGCCGAGCGCGACGCCGTCGCCGCCATTTACCAGCAACTGGCGAACGTCCTCGATGCGAGCGGCACGCCACGCGTGCGGCTGGCGCGCCGCTCGCTCGAGAACGCCATCGCCGCTGCCTGCGACACACTGCTCACGGCGCGCGCCAGCACCGCAAGCGGCCGGGACCTGCTGGAGCGTCGCGCCGCCCAGGTGCTGGCGGCCGAACCCATGACTTCGGCGGTCATCGCCCTGGCGCAGGGGGGGCAACCCGTGCCCGCACCGCTCGGGCGTGCACTGTATGGCATCGCTCGAAGCATCGCGCGTGACCGCCCCATCGACGTCGAAGCGGCCGCCGCCGTGGCGAGCGACCATCACGCGCCATCGCTGGCCGCCGCGCTGCACCGCGCCGAACCCCTGCTCAGCGGCACCGTGCGGACCGCCGAGGCGCCGCTGGAGGCGCTGGCACGGCATCAGGCACGGGCAGTCGCGCATCCTCGCTGGGTGCCCAAGTGGCCGTGGCCCGACGTTTGGCGCTATTTGCTGCGCATCGGTCTGTGCGTGCTCGCCGCCCAGCTATGCATCGCCGTGACCGAGTTGCCGCGCTCGTACTGGGTGCCTCTGATCGTCGTGGTGATTTTCAAGCCGAACTTCGGCTCCGTATTTGCCCGCGCGCTGCAAAGCGGCGTGGGCAGCATCGTCGGGGTGGCCGTTTCGGCGGCGGTCGTGGCCGTGGACCGCAACGGTCTGGTCAGCCTGGCCGCCCTGATCCCGCTCGCGGCCTGCCTGCCGTGGGCCCTGCGGCGGAACTACGGCTTGTTCAGCGCGTTGCTGCTGCCCATCCTGATGCTGGTGATGGGCGCGCTGCAGCCAGGCAGTCAGGACATCGCGTTCGCGCGCTTCGTCGATGCCGTCGCGGCCTGCGCTATCGTGCTCCTCGTGGGCTATCTGCCGTGGGCGAAGTGGGAGCGTCGCCAGCTCGACGAGCGCGTGGCCAACGCCGTCGACGCATTGGGACGCTATGCCGCGCTGGCCGACGCACATGACGCGGACGCGGCGTTCGCGGCCCGGCGCGCCGCCTACAAATCGCTGGACGACGCCCGCGTGGCGCTTCAACGCGCCCTGTCCGAACCGCCGCTGGTGAGCCGCCGGGCCGCGCGCTGGTGGCCGGCACTCATCGGACTGGAACGCGTGGCGAACGCCATCACCGACACCGTACCGCACGGTGACGATCACACCGCGCCCGTTCACCCCGCCGCGTCGATCCTCACACACATGGCCGCCGCGCTGCGCCATGGGGGACCATCGCCCGCCATGCCCGACGGCCCGGTACAAGGTATCGATCCGATACTGGAAGGCGTGTTGCGCGAAGCCATCGCCTTGCTGTTCGACGCCCCCGGCCGCGCTGCGTAGTACCGCGCCCGAGGCGGCCAAATCCGGACGTCGGTCCGTCAACACAGGCATAATGCGGGCTTCCGGCGCAATCGCGCCGTCACGAATGACAGAAGACACCGCATGAATACCACCCCGACGCTTGCCTGGACCGAAGACGGTCGCCCCGTGACAGCGCGCTGGCGCTCCGAAGCGGGTGTGGCGGCGCCGCGTCGCGTCGAAGTCGTCGACGACACCCTCACCGCCGACGAGGCCTACCACCTCGCCTGCGGCGGCACCGCCGTGCTGTATCGCGGCGATTACCAGAATGCACGGCAGTTGATGCAGGCGATGGCCCGGCGCGTGGATCGTCCGCCGCATCGCCAGCGCCGCAAGACCTCCGGCCACGCGGACGCCGCCACCGGCCCGGCCGAGGCGTTTCACAAGCATCGCATGGCGCAGGCCCAGCGCGCACGCATTCTGGGCATGGTGCTCATCCCGCTCGACGCCGATTACGGCATTCCGTTACGTCGCGCGCCCGACGTTCGCGAGGCGTGCACCGAGGCCTGGGGCGCGCCCGACGACATGCCATCGGTGGCCTCGTTGCGCGAAATTCTGGGCTTGATCGGCGCGCACGAATGGCGCAAGAAAGGCGTGGCGATCCCCGCGCTCGGCGCGTCCATCCACCCGTGGTACGGCGTGTTCTCGCCGGTGCGCGGCGAGTATCTCCAGTTGATCGATCAGGCGCCGCTGCCGGCCAAGTCGGTGGCGTTCGACGTGGGCACGGGTACCGGCGTGATCGCCGCCCTGCTCGCGCGCCGCGGCGTGCAGCAGGTCATCGGCACCGACCGGGACGCCCGCGCACTGGCGTGTGCCCGCGAGAACATCGCGCGACTGGGATACGAGCGAAGCGTGAGGATCGTCGAGGCAGACCTGTTCCCGGAAGGCCTCGCGCCACTGATCGTCTGTAACCCGCCTTGGTTGCCCGCAAAGGCCAACGCGCCGATCGAGCATGCGATCTACGACCCCGACAGCCAGATGCTCAAGGGCTTTCTCAATGGCCTGGCGGCCCACCTGAGCCCCGGCGGCGAAGGTTGGCTGATCCTGTCGGATCTGGCCGAGCATCTGGGCCTGCGCACGCGCGAGACGCTGCTCTCGTGGATTCACGGGGCCGGACTGGTCGTGCTCGCACGCCACGACGTGCGACCGCACCACCCCAAGGCGGGCGACGCCAGCGATCCGTTGCACGCGGCGCGCCGTGCCGAAGTCACCTCGCTCTGGCGCCTGGGCGTTCGGCCCGCCTGAGCACGCCGGAGCGCCCCGCGGGCGAATCCCGGGATCCCGGGCGCCCCCTGAGCGCGCGCCCCGCCACGCGCCGGCCCGAAGTGTCGGCGAGCGTTCAGCGCAGCGACTTGAGATAGGTAGCCGCGCCGTCGCCCGCCACGCACGCGCTCGCGAAACAGGCCGTAAGCAGATAGCCGCCTGTCGGCGCCTCCCAGTCGAGCATTTCTCCCGCACAGAACACGCCCGGGAGCGCGCGGATCATCAGGTGCGCATCCAGTGCGTCGAGCGACACGCCACCGGCGCTGCTGATGACTTCGGCGATCGGGCGCGTGCGCAGCAACGTCAATGGCAGCCGCTTGATGCCGGCGGCGAGCGCCGCCGGCGAATCGAACGTCTCGCGCGGCAGGCACTCCCGCAGCAAACCGGCCTTCACGCCCGCGATCCCCAGCCGGCTTTGCAGATGGCTCGCCATGGAGCGCGATCCGCGCGCATGATTCACTTCCCCGACCACCCGCTCCAGCGGCCAGTCAGGCAGCAGATCGAGGTAGACCGTAGCCTGGCCATCGGCGGCGATCGCATCACGAATCGGGGCGCACATGGCGTACACCAGGCTACCCTCGATGCCATGCTCCGAAATCACGAACTCGCCCCGGCGCGCCTGCCCGCCGGGCAGCGACAGGGTCACGGATTTGACCGGCTGGCCGGCGAACCGCTCACGCATGTGCGGCGTCCAGTCCACCTCGAACCCGGCATTGGCCGGACGCATCGGCGCAACGTCCACCCCGCGTTCGCGTAGCCAGGGCACCCATGCGGCGTCCGATCCCAACTGCGGCCAGCTCGCGCCACCCAGCGCCAGCACAACGGTCTTGGCGCGGATCTCCAGCTCGCCTTGCGGCGTGGCGAACCGGAGCCGATGCACGCCGTCCGACGTCGCGCAGGGCTCCCAACCCAGCCAGCGATGCCGGACGTGCAGGCGGACGCCCGATGCGCGCAGGCGTGCGAGCCACGCCCTCAGGAGCGGCGCCGCCTTCATGTCGACGGGAAACACTCGCCCCGAGGTGCCAACGAAAGTATCGATGCCCAGCCGGTGGGCCCAGGTGCGCACGTCGTCGGCACCAAAGCGCCGCAACCACTGTCCGACTTCATTCGCACGCGTGCCGTAGCGGGCCACGAACGGCCCGGCGCTTTCGCTGTGCGTGAGGTTCATGCCCCCCTTGCCCGCCATCAGAAACTTGCGCCCCACCGACGGCATCGCGTCATACACGTGGGCACGCCACCCGTCCGCCGCCAGCACTTCGGCGGCCATCAGCCCCGCCGGGCCGGCGCCGATCACGGCGACATCGATGGGGTCGACGCTCGCCGAGGTCGGAAGATCGGGCGAGGTCCTGGAAACGTGGGTCGGGGTCATGCGCTGGGATCGGAATGGCAGGATATCGGTGTCACGGCAGCCGCCACACCCGTCGAATACCTGGAAACACGGGCGCTCGAGTCGATGGGCGGCGTCGAAGCCCGATATTGTCCCACATCGAAGGCCCGGCTCGCATTGCCATGGCCCCGGCGCCCCCGTGCCGTCGCCATGTGACGCCTGCCATGAACATCGGGCGCTTTGGCGTTACAATCGCCCCCCATTTTTCCGTTCGCTCAGGGAGTCACGCATGTCGTCATCCGATTCGGCGTCGATGGGACGCGCCGCTTATGCCAGCTTCGCGGAGCGCTACGCGCAAATTGCCGTCACGAAACCGCACAATGCGCTCTACGAGCGCCCCGCGACCCGCGCGCTGCTCGGCAGCGTGGGCGGGCTTCACGTGCTCGACGCCGGTTGCGGCCCGGGCATCAACAGCGCCTGGCTGGTCGAACAAGGCGCGAGCGTGCATGGCATCGACGTGACGCCGGAGATGATCGCGCTGGCGCGCCGGCGCTGCGAAGGGATGAACGCCAAGTTCGATATCCAGGATCTCGGCAGCCGCTTCGAGACGCTGGCGGACGACAGCTTCGACGCCATCGTGAGCGCACTTGCCCTCGATTATGTGGAAGACCTCGTGCCGACGTTTCACGAGTTCGCCCGCGTGTCGCGCCCGGGCGCGACACTCGTCTGGTCGATGGGACATCCGATGCGCGACTGGCTCGACGAGCGCACTCGCCGCAACCGCCCGTACTTCGACACCACGAAATTCGGGATGTACTGGAGCGGATTTGGCGAACCCAAGCCGTACGTGGAGTCGTTCCGTCGCCCGTTGGCGGACATTCTGAACGCCGCCGCAGGCGCTGGCTGGCAGCTCGAGCGCATGGTCGAGCCTCTGCCGCAACCGGAAATGAAAGCCGTCGATCGTCGCCTCTACGACGAACTGTCACAGGTGCCTGCGTTCATGTGCCTGCGCGCGCGCCTCGGGCCGACGGCCCGCTGAAACCGCGATCCGGTCTCCCAGACGACGCACCACGCTTCACGACGCCCCACGCACGGGACCCAACGCCAACGGCCTCGGGCATCTCACGTCTGGCCGCGCCCGCCCCAGGGAATCAGCATGGTCGCGGTACAGGTCGCCCCCAGCAGGACGGCGGCCACGCCGTAGCGCGACACGTCGGGCAGGTTGAACAGCAGACCGTGAATCGTGGCAAAAATGCCTCCGAGCATCACGAACGAAGTGATGGAGGCAATTGCGACGCGCAGATCGGAACACATACGTCACCTCACCACGAGGCCACGCCCGTTGCGAAGCGCTGCACGCAGGAGATCGATGCGAGCGCCGCTCACGCGGCGCCCGGGCGGCTTCGACGGCGTCCCTCACTTAGCAGTGTAGGTCGCCATCGACGGGAACGTTAGTCCCCTTCAGGGCTTGGACGGTGTATCGCGCTCCTCGTCGCGCGGCCACGGCGTGAGCATCACGACGATGAACAGAATGCCGAACAGCACGGTGATCACGCCGCCGTGCATGACTTGCGATTTGTCGTACAGCAACCCGTGAATGGTGGCGAATGCCCCGCCCAGCGTCATGAACGCCGCGATCGAGGCAATGACGACGCGGAATTCCGAACCCATGGCGACTCCTTATCGTTATCGGCAATAGTGCCGCTCGGGTTACGCATCGCGCGTTCACCCGAATGACAATTGAAGTCTACGCCGAACCCTTTGGCTCGCCAATTGAGTCGCATGCCTAATCATGCCGACCGTTGACGCATGTCAACGTCTCCGTAGAGAAGGCGTCAGCGCCAGTGGCGGTTATCGCCCCGCCTCCTGACGCCGCGCCTCGCGCACCCAGCGAAAATGCCCGCTGCGCAGCAGCACCGGGCCGGCCAGCCCCATCGTCAAGTATTGACGCGTGAGCGCCTCGATATGACTGCGACCGTGTTCGAAGGCATGCAGCAGATCGTCCGCGCGCGCCGAATAAGCGCCGAAGTGATCCTCCAGCGCTTCGGCGGATACGGCGCAATCGATCGGGCGGCCATTCACGACAACCGCGAATTCGATCGTCAGGTCCTCATAGTTGAACACGGGACGGTGATCCGGAAACTCGATTTGCATGGCGACACCCCGGGTGAAAGGCAGGACGCGATCGACGTGTCGGCCGACACGTTCCATCCAGCATAGTGCATCGCCGGACGATGGGTAAATCGCATCGCTTATCCGTTCGTCCATGGCGATTGGGGAAGGTTCGCGTCACCTGCACACCGAATAAATCACCTCAATATATTCCCACAAACCATTGATTTAAATGAATTTTATCAGCCCTGCACATTTCCTTGCCTCAGGAACATCACGAAGCCTTCGACGAAGGCGGCCAATTGCTGGCGCACCGCATCGTCCTGCAGCTTGCCGTCTGCGTCGATGGCCTTGTTGGCATGCGACACCATCAATCGGCCCTGCCACCAAGGGGTCGTCTGGAGCGTGCGAAGCACCGGCAGCCATGCTTCCTGGCTGAGGATCGTGCCGAAGCCGCCGGGCGACGCCCCCATGATCGCTACCGGCTTGCCGCGAAACACTCGCGCGCTATCGGCAGGCGGCCGCGATAGCCAATCGATGGCATTCTTGAAGACGCCCGGCATGCCGTTGTTGTACTCGGGGGTCGACAGGAGCACGCCGTCGGCGTTCGCAATGGCGTCCTTGAGCGTGGTGACGGCCGCCGGAATTCCCTCGCTCGCCTCGACATCGCCGTCGTATAGCGGAATGCCGTGCAGCGTGCGAATGTCGAGCGTGACGCCCGCCGGCGCCACCGCTTTGGCCGCCTCCAGCAGCGCCGTGTTGTACGAGCCCTTGCGCAGGCTGCCGGACAAACCAATGATCGTGGTCATCGAATCAACTCCTCCCAGAGGTAACAGATAGCAAACAGAACCGCATGTGCAAGTGCACCGGACGTCGGGTCAGGCATTGCGCTGGAACGGGTAGAGATCTGCGCCCAGGCCCAGCAGGCGGGTAAGGTCGTCGAGCGCGGTGCGGCACTCGTCGAGCAGCGCCGGGTCGGCCAGATCGCTCACGGCCAGCCGGTCTCGATAGTGGCGCTTGACCCAGTCGGTCAACGCGGCATAGCGCGCGTCGTCGATCCAAAGCCCGGCGTGTGTTGCCCGCCGCTCCTGTTCCGTCAGCACAACCCGAAGCCGCAGGCACGCCGGCCCGCCACCGTTGCGCATGCTCTCGCGCAGATCGAAGACATGCAGCTCGCGAATCGGGCCGTCGTCGGCCACGAGCGATTCGAGATAGCGCCAGACCGCCGTGCGCTCACGGCACTCCTGCGGCACGACCAGACGCATTCCGCCCCCCGCATCCGGCGGGCGGGCGAGCAACTGGCTGTTGAAAAGATAGCTGCCGACCGTGTCTTCAAGAGAGACGGCGTCGGAAGATACTTCGATCACCTCCAACTCGGCGCCGCGCGCGGCAAGCCGCTCGCGCAGCCGCGCCAACACCGCCGGTTGATCGACGAACGCCTGCGCGTGGCAGAACAGGACGTTGCCGTTGCCCACGGCAATCACGTCGTTGTGGAAAACACCGGCGTCGATGGCGTCCGGGTGTTGCTGCGCGAACACCACATCGTCCTCGGCCAGCCCGTGCAGCCGCGCAATCGCCTGGCTGGCCTGTAGTGTCTGACGCGCGGGGAAGCGGCGCGGTGCGGGCGCGCTCGAGAGATCGTCACGGCCGTACACGAAGAACTCGACGCCGCGCTCGCCATAGGCGCCGCACAGGCGCGTGTGATTGGCCGCGCCCTCGTCGCCGAGCGACGGCCAGCCCGGGAGGGCGTCGTGATGCGCGAAATGCGAGGCGTCGCCGAACGCGACGCGCAGCACGCGCGACGTGGTGTCGTGTTCGATGGCACGGTGCAGCTTGCTGCAAAGGTTGGCCGCCGTGAAATGCACCCGGCCGTCTGCGGTATCGGCCGACGGACTCACCGTTGCGGCGTTGGCTGTCCACATGCTCGCCGCCGAACAGGCGGCGCCCAGCAACGCGGGCGCGGTGCGCGCGGCCTCGCGAATCATCGCCCCGTCGCTGCCGGAGAACCCCAGCGTGCGAAGCATGGCCACCGACGGGCGCTCCTGGGGCGGTAATACCCCCTGGGCATAACCGAGATCGGCCAGCGCCTTCATCTTGGCCAGCCCCTGCAACGCCGCCTCGCGCGGATTTGAGACGCGATTGGCGTTGTTCGCCGAGGCAACGTTGCCGAACGACAGCCCTGCATAATTATGCGTGGGGCCGACCAATCCGTCGAAGTTGGCTTCGATGGCAAAACGCGTCATGACGATTCCTGAATAACGAAGTTACGGAGCAGCGGCATCGTGGATGCGATGCATGCGGTCAAGCCACCGTGAAGTCCAGCCCCGGACTCAGGGACGCCGGCATGACCGGGTGATCGGCTTCCATGGATGCGATCGGGTACGCACAGTAATCCGCTGCGTACCAAGCGCTGGGTCGATGATTGCCCGACGCCCCGATGCCGCCGAACGGTGCGCTTCCGGCGGCCCCGGTCGTCGGCCGGTTCCAGTTGACGATGCCCGCACGGATTTCGGAGAGAAACCGCGCATGGCGAGACGGATCGTCCGACAACAGGCCCGCGGCCAACCCGTAGCGCGTGCGGTTGGCCAGCGCGATCGCCTCGTCGAACGTGTCGTAGCGCAGCAGTTGCAACAGCGGACCGAAATACTCTTCGTCCGGCAGCGCATCGCGCGCCGCGAGCGCGCTCACGTCGATAATGCCGGGGGTGAGCAATGCGCTTCTCCCGTCGGGTTGCGCGAGCGGCACGACGATACGCGCGCCAAGCCCCATCAGTTCCGCCTGCGCGGCGATCATGCGGCGGGCCGCCTGCAACGACACGACCGCGCCCATGAAAGGCTGAGGGTCGGCATCGTAACGCCCAACGGCGATGCGCCGGGTGACGAACGCCAGCCGTTCGATGAAAGCATCGCCCTGCGCCCCGCGCGGCACGATCAGGCGGCGTGCACATGTGCAACGTTGCCCGGCCGACAAGAACGCTGACTGAACGGCCACGTGCACGGCCGCATCGAGATCGCGGACGACGTCGACAACCAGCGGATTGTTGCCGCCCATCTCCAGTGCCAGGATCTTCTCGGGGCGTCCCGCGAATTGCTGGTGCAGCGCGCGCCCCGTGGCCGAGCTTCCGGTGAAGCACACGCCGTCGATCCCGTCGTGCGCGGCGAGCGCGACACCGGTATCGCGTGCGCCCTGCACAAGATTGAGCACACCGGGTGGAACGCCGGCGTCGATCCAGCATTGCAGCGATTGCTCGGCGACGCCGGGCGCCAGCTCGCTCGGCTTGAACACCACCGTATTGCCCGCGAGCAGCGCGGGCACGATGTGCCCGTTAGGCAGATGCCCGGGGAAGTTGTAGGGGCCGAAGACCGCCATGACGCCATGCGCGCGATGTCGAACCACACCGCGAGCGTCCGCGACGGCGCTGCGTCGCTCTCCCGTGCGCTCCTCATGGGCCTTCGCCGAATGCGCAACCTTGGCGGCCATGGTCGCCACCTCCGTACGCGCTTCCCACAGCGGCTTGCCGGTCTCTCGGCCAATGGCATCCGCCAGCGACTGTGTTCGTTCCGTCACTAGCGCGGCAAAGCGCTGCAATACCGCAAGTCGCTCGTCGAGTCGCCAACGCGACCAATCGTGCTGCGCGCGTCGCGCGGCCTGCACGGCGGCGTCGACATCCGCCGCATCGGCCGCGTGGCCGCGCCAGACGACATCGCCCGACACGGGGTCGACCGATTGGAGTTCCGCCCCGCCGGCGCCGCGCCAGAGACCTTCGATATAGAGATCGGCCATGAACGACAATTCCCGAGGCCACGCCCGATAGTGCGGCGTGCAATGCGGATCATGATGACACGGATTCGACAGCCGGAACAATGCGCGCGCGTCGCACATCGGGCCAAGCCCGCGTCAGACCGACATCGTCCGCGTCAGATCAAGGTCATCGCGAAGACACGCATAGAATGAGGGCCTGAGTTTCCGGAGATTCCCCACCATGACCGCTGCTGATCGCTCACCCCTGCGTCGTTGGCTAAGCGACGTACGCGATTCGCATGAATCGCCAGATGCCCCTCACGGCGAAGGCATCGACCCCTGCGGCGTTCGCTGGCGACGACATGCGGAGGGCGTGCTCGAACTGACGCCGGCAGCAACAGGCGGCACGACCCACGGCCATCGTTTCGATGCGATTCTCTCGTGCGGCATTCACGGCGACGAGACGGCGCCGATCGAAATCGTCGACGGCATCTTGCGCGATATCGCCGACGCACGCCTGACGTTGCGCGAGCGCGTGCTCGTCGTGCTCGGCAACCCGGACGCCGTGCGGGCGGGCAAGCGCTATCTCGAGTACGACCTCAACCGGCTGTTCCAGGGCGCTCACGCCACGCGCGCCGAATCCCCGGCCGTACAGCGCGCGCGTGAGCTCGAGGTCATCGTGGGGCAGTTCTTCTCGGGCGTCGACGGCGTGCGCCGCAAGCGACGCCATGTCGACATGCACACGGCGATCCGCGCGTCGCTTTTCCCGCGCTTCGCCGTGGTGCCCGGCACGGCGCAGCACGTGCCGGACGATGCATGGCTCGACACGCTCGCCGCCGCCGACATCGACGCCGTCATGCTGACCGAGCAACCTTCCGTGACGTTCTCCTATTACACCTGCGCCCGCTTTGGCGCCGAGAGCTGCACGCTGGAACTCGGCAAAGTCGCGCCTTTCGGCCAGAACCGGCTCGCCGATTTCGTCGGCATCGACGCCGCGCTGCGGCGCTGGCTCTCGGGCGACGAGATGGGTGCACGTGACAGCGGCCAGACCCGGCAGGCGCGGCGTTTTCGCGTGGCCGCGGAAATCGTTCGACACACCGACGCGTTCGTGCTCGACGTGCCCGCCGACACGCCGAATTTCACGCCCTACCCGGCCGGCACGGTGCTCGCGCGCGATGGCGAGAACACGTACATCGTCTCGCACCCGGAAGAGCGCATCGTGTTTCCGAATCCGAATGTCGCAAACGGTTTGCGCGCCGGTGTGATGGTTGTGCCGGCCTGAGCGCGCGCTGGCGACGGGGCGACGGGGCGACGAGGCGACACCTGGCGTCGACATCTGGCCGGCGGGAGGATGGCGAAGCGCCTGCGGGCCTCGCCCCTACGCAACTTCGCGCATGAACGTTTCCAAACGCACGAATGGGCGTCGTCGGGGCATGGGGTTGCAGGTACCATCGCCGACATCTTTTCATCTGCGAAATGGCGGCGAGCGGCGCGGGCAAAGGGATTTGCGTGTGTCCGGCTGTCCATCGACGACATGCCCAACTCATGGTTCTCCTCGCAATCCGCCAGCTCGACGCCCCTCCATATCTACGCGAATCACGCCCCATCCACGCCGAATGTCGCCTGCAATGGCGGCCTCGCCGACGATTTCGCCCACGCCCGTCAGACGGCGGTTGGCACGTCGGCCTGTCGACCGGGCCCCGCGGCACCGACACGCGTGCGAGCGCGACATGACGAACGGCAATTGGTGGCCCGCCGCCCCGCGCCGCTGCAAGTCTCGAACGAGGCGACGGCGACGCCGTCGATTCGCCGCGTCGTGGACGACAGCGTTTCACGCACCGAGCAGATCTACACCGCACTTCGCGACGACGTTGCGCTGCCCGCGCTGCGCCGGTTCGAACGCCTGCATCGCTTCCGCGCGTCGCCGGGAAACGGTGACACGGGCCGCGCTTCGGAGGACCGACCCAATCCTGTCTGGTTCGACAATCTGCAGCCGCACCTGCGGGTGGAGGCGCAGATCCTGTCGCAGCGCGGACTGGACGCCGCGAAGTTCCGGCAGCGCCTGGGCGAACTCATTCGCCACGAGCATCCCGGGCTTTCATGGCGGGCCACGCGTGCAGGCCTCGAGCGCGATGCATTGCCATTTGCGCTCGGCTCGACACTGCTGTCGATGCTGGCCGATCTCGTCGATCCGGGGCGCTCGCGGTCCGTGCTGTGGCCACCGGTGGAGGCGGCGGGCGTGGTGCTCGTCAATCTGCTCGGCATGGCGCGCTTCAACGCCGTCTATCCCACGTTCGCCAGCCGCCTGGGACGAGCCACGCCCGCGCAGGCTCAGGAGGCCCTGGCGCGCATGCTTCGTTGTCCGGTACGCGAAGTGCTCGGGCACGTTGCCGCCTTCGTCCTGTGCTACGGATTGCTGCGCAACCTGGGACGCGTGGTCGCCGAAGCCGGCCTGACGGCGTGCGTTCCCGGACTGATGTCGCACCGTTTCGGCAACACGATTCACTCCGCACTCGAAATTCTGCTCGCCCCGATTCCCGGCGCTTTGCTCGGACCCGCCATCGACCGTCTTTCCATGCCGAGGGAGTATGCGGCGCTGGAAATCGCCATCCAGGACCGCTTTGCCGACCTGATCTGTCGCACCGGCACCGATACTGGCGCCGGCGGCAGTTGGCCGTCCGTCTGGCACCAATTCTCGGGATTGGTACGGTCGACCGCCCCGAAAGCGATATGGGCGACGTTGACGCTGGGCTTCTATTTCCTGTCGACCCTGCACGACGGCGCCGCGCAGGCTCAGGACGGCGAGGCAATGGCCGAGCCCGGCGCCCCGCTCTCGGCCAACGCCACATCGGCGCCCGCAGCGGCGGGCCAGCAGGGGACCGACGTCGACTGGCACCGGCTGTCCGTGCTCGGTGTGCTGTACGGACTGATCGGCGGCATTGTCGCGTTGCAGGGCATGGCGGCGCGAAACGACGACATGGCCACCGCATACACGCGCCGACGCGGCCGTCCGAAGGTCAGCACGGCCACCGTGACATCGCAGGCCGACTCGGGCCGCGCGTCGACCAGTTCGTATGCCGGGACACCGGACAGCCCGCTCGGCCGACCCGCCCTTCCGAGCGACGCGAGCGACTCCCTCACGGACCCCGGCGACACATCCGGCGACGATTCGGTCTTCTTGCCGATGCCCGGCACGGACATCGGGGACGTCATCCCGCGCCTTCCACTCGCCTCCGCCTCGCAACGGGCGCTTCGTGCGCCGCCGGTGTCGAAGCCGCAAACGCGCAGGCATGGCACCTGCGTCGCGCCGGATCAACGCTCGTCCTCACCTTCCTCTGCGTCTTCGGCATCCTCGGCGGACGAAGCGCCCCGCACGACGCCTTTGTGACGAAGTGTTGCGCGCACTTGCCGTGGCTGGCCCGGCGTGGCATCTTGCTCCCAGAGCGCAATCGATGCGCATGAATCCCCTTTCGGACGCACCGCACGACGCGTCACGCCCTGCCTGCCGGAGCGCCTATGCTTTCCACCACCCCGAGCGAACTCGCCCGTAACCTGCTGGTCATCCTCGTGCTCAGCCTGTTGATGATCGGCACCTTGTGGGTCCTGTTGCCCTTCCTCCCGGCTTTCATCTGGGCAGTCACGATCGTGGCATCCACCTGGCCATTGCTCGTCGGCCTGCAAAGGCGCCTGTGGGGCAAGCGCTGGCTGGCGACCACGGTCATGATCATCGGCATGCTGATCATCGTCGTCGCCCCCCTGTCGGCCGCGATCGGCACATTGATCGGTCACGCGTCGGATATCAGCGAACAGGTGCATGCGTTCGGTCAACGCGGCCTGCCGATGCCGCCCGACTGGCTCGCCCGCCTGCCGGTGATTGGCCAGCGCGCCAGCGAGGAGTGGCGGACCCTTGCCGCGGCCGGACCCGATGGTCTGGTCGCGAAGATCCAGCCTTACGCCGCGAAGGCGGCGTCCTGGGGATTCGCAAAGCTCGGGTCGATCGGATTGCTCGTGGTCCACCTCGGCCTGACGCTCATCATTTCCGGCATTTTGTTCATGCAAGGCGAACGTGCGGCGCGCGCACTCATTCGCATGGCGCGTCGACTGGGCGGTGACCGCGGTGAGGAGTCCGTGCGATTGGCTGGCATGTCGATTCGGGCGGTGGCCCTGGGCATCGTCGTGACCGCCGTGACGCAATCGCTGCTCGGTGGGCTCGGATTATGGCTCACGGGTGTGCCGCTTTCCGGCTTCCTGACCGCGTTGATGCTCGTGCTGTGCATTGCGCAGATCGGGCCGTTTCCGGTGTTGCTCTCGAGCGTCGCGTGGCTTTACTGGCAGGACAGCCCCACCCTCGCCACGCTCCTGCTCGTACTCTCGGTGTTCATCGGCATGCTCGACAATGTCATGCGTCCCATGCTCATTCGGCGTGGCGCCGACCTGCCGATGACGCTGATTCTCGCCGGCGTGCTCGGCGGCATGTTGACGTTCGGTGTCGTCGGCCTGTTCGTCGGGCCGGTGATTCTCGCGGTGACCTATACGTTGCTGACGGCATGGATCAACGAAGGGCTGAACCGCCCCCCGATGGCACCCAGCGGGGCGCCCTCGCCATCTTCGGCGGCAGTCCCCGATGCGACGAGCGTGCCGGGCACGCAGGGCAGGTCGACCGCCGACGATTCGTCTGGCGCCAATGCGCTCGCCAAGGCACCCGCTGCCGGGACACCCCCCGGCAATCGGAGGCCATAACCCTGCGCGCCGATTTGCGCGGTCCGGAAAACCTCCTCGTCACGCAAATCGGCCCGATTTTTCAGACCGCTTCACCTGTCGCACTTCGCCCCGGCGTGGCTAAATGCTTCCCTACTCACATGATTCGGGAGAGCTCGAATGTCACGCAACGCAGCAGCTTCCTCGCGCACCTCACGTCTTGCGCGCGCGCAGCACAAGCCACGCGCGCCGCGCATTCCGCGCAGGGCGCGCCTCGGCGACCCACCGCTACTGCGCCGCGTCGGCAACGAACTTGTGTACACACCGACACGTTGCCGCGTGAGCGCCAGCCTGCTCGTCGGGCGCGTCAATCCTTGGTGGCTGCGCCTTGCGTCGCCCCCCACCTCGGGGGCATAAATACGAACACGCATGGCGTCTGCGGAAACGACAAGCGCGCCGGCCGGCGAACCGGCACAGCGCGCTGTGCGTCTCCGAGCGCGGCGACCGGTGTGAGACCGGGTACCGCGCAACGGCATTCGACGAGCGTCAGTGAGACCCGACCCGGCCTATTGGCGCATGGCCGGTCTCATGTCCCGGGTCGCTCGTTATTGCGCCTTGGCAGGCAGAATCTTGCCCGCGACCTCGCCGAAGCCGATGCGATAGCCGTCGCCCTGGCACCAGCCCGTCATCACGACCGTATCGCCGTCCTCGATGAAGGTGCGCTTGGCGCCGCTGGCGAGGGTGATCGGATGCTTGCCGTTCCACGTCAACTCGAGCAGGCTGCCGAACGAGTCGGGCGTCGGCCCGCTGATCGTGCCCGAGCCCATCAGGTCGCCCACGCGCACATTGCAGCCGGAGACAGTGTGATGCGCAAATTGCTGCGCCATGCTCCAGTACATGTGGCGGAAATTGGTCCGGCAAATGGACGTGGCCTGCGCATCGCCTTCGGCCTGCATCGACACTTCGAGTTCGATGTCGAAGGCGTGCTTGCCGACTTGGCGGAGGTACGGCAGCGGTTCCGGATGCTGCTCGGGACCCGCCACTCGGAACGGCTCGAGCGCCTCCATCGTCACGACCCACGGCGAGATCGACGTGCCGAACGTCTTTGCGTTGAACGGGCCGAGCGGCACGTATTCCCACTGTTGCAGATCGCGAGCCGACCAGTCGTTGAGAATTACCATGCCGAAGATGGCGGCCTCGGCGGCGTCGACACTCAGCGATTCGCCGAGCGCAGTCTCGCGACCGACGATGAAGCCGGTTTCGAGTTCGAAGTCGAGCTTGCGGCAACCGTCGAAAATCGGGCGCGGCTGATCCGGCAGCTTGATCTGCCCGTTCGGACGATGGATGTTCGTGCCGCTCACCACCACCGAGCTGGCACGGCCGTTGTAACCGATCGGGATCTCAAGCCAGTTCGGCAACAGCGCGTTGGCGGGGTCGCGGAACATGCTGCCCACGTTCGTGGCGTGTTCCTTCGACGAGTAGAAGTCCGTGTAGCCCGGGACCTGCACCGGCAGGTGCAAGGTGGCGTCGGCGAGCGGCACGAGCGCTTTCGCGCGCAACGTCGTGTTCTCGCGCAGTGCGGCGTCGCCGTCTGCGGCCAGCAGCGAGATGAGGCGCGCACGCGTGGCTCGCCAGGCAGCGCTGCCCAACGCGACAAACGCGTTGATCGACGATTGCGCGAAGACGGGCGAGGGCCCCGCCTGGAGCACGCCGGCCGCTTCGAGCGCGGCCAGATCGAGCACCTGGTCGCCAATGGCCACACCAACACGCGGCGACGGTTGCGATGCGGTGCTGAATACGCCATACGGCAGGTTTTGCAGCGGGAAGTCCGTCGTACCGGTGTTGGCAGACGCGACCCAGCTTTGCGGAAGTGCGGACATGAGGGAGTTCCTTCTTCGGGGGAGCGCTTCGGCCGGCAACCCGCACAAAGCGCAGGCAGCCGGCCGTCTCAGGGTTCGGTAATATCGTGACGCGACAGGCGCCACTTACTTCTGGTCAGGGTTGAAGTGCTTCTTCAGACCTTGCCAGCAGGTGTAGTAGTTGTCTTGCAACTGTTTGGTCTCGAGCGCAAAACGCGTGGGGTGAATCACCGCGGGCGTCTCGAACATGAACGCCATTGTCGCGTCGACCTTGTGCGGCTTGCTCGTATCGGCGGCGGACGCCTTCTCGAACGTATCCGCATCCGGGCCGTGGCCCGACATGCAGTTGTGCAGGCTCGCACCGCCCGGCACGAAACCCTCGGCCTTGGCGTCGTACACGCCGTGGATCAGGCCCATGAACTCGCTGGCGATGTTGCGATGGAACCAGGGCGGACGGAACGAGTTCTCCATCGCCAACCAGCGCGGCGGGAAAATCACGAAATCGATATCGTCCACCCCCGGCGCATTGCTTTGCGATTGCAACACCAGGAAGATCGACGGATCCGGATGGTCGTAACTGATCGAGCCGATCGTGTTGAAGCGACGCAGATCGTATTTGTACGGCGCGTAATTGCCGTGCCAGGCCACCACATCGAGCGGCGAGTGGCCGATTTCGGCGCGCCACAGGGCGCCACCAAACTTCGCCACCAGTTCGAAGTCGCCTTCCACGTCCTCGTAGGCCGCCACCGGCGTGAGAAAGTCGCGCGGATTCGCCAGGCCGTTCGAGCCGATCACGCCCAGATCCGGCAGTCGGAACAGCGCGCCATAGTTCTCGCACACATACCCGCGGGCACGACCGTCGGGCAGCGTGACGCGGAAACGCACGCCGCGCGGCAGCACGGCGATCTCATAGGGTTCCACTTCGAGCACGCCAAATTCGGTGGCGATGCGCAAACGCCCTTCCTGCGGCACGATCAGCAATTCACCGTCGGCGTTGTAGAAGAACCGACCGTCCATCGACTTGTTGGCGGCGTAGACATGGATACCGCAGCCGTGGCCGCCATCCGGTCCGCCGTTGCCGGCCATCGTCACCATGCCGTCGACGAAATCGGTCGGTGCGTCGGGCATCGGCAGCGGATCCCAGCGCATCTGATTCGGCGGCGTCGGTACCGCGTCGAAGCGGCTCAGCCAACGCGTCTGCTCCACGGCCACGAACGGCTTGTGCATGGCGGCAGGACGAATCCGGTAGACCCACGAACGACGGTTATGGCCGCGCGGCGCCGTGAACGCCGTGCCGGAAAGCTGCTCCGCGTAGAGGCCATACGGCGCCCGCTGCGGCGAGTTTTGCCCGATCGGCAATGCGCCGGGAAGTGCCTCGGTCGCGAACTCGTTGGCAAAGCCGGACAAATAGCCCAGTTCCCCCTGAATTTGGTCTGCTTGGCGCATGAATGCCCTCGTCTCCTGATTTCGAATGCGTTTATTGTCCGACAAGCCATCAAATTTTGCGATATAAATAGACAAATCCACTATATTCATAATGCGAATACTAATCGCCGAGCCATGATTTCATTACGCGACGTCGATTTGAACCTGTTGGTCGTTTTTCATGCGGTGCTGACCCATCGAAGCATCTCCCAGGCGGCACGCGAACTGGGTCTGTCGCAGCCGGCCGTGAGCAATGGCCTGGCACGTCTGCGCCAGACCTTTGACGATGAGTTGTTCACGCGCACCGGGGCCGGCATGCAGCCAACCCCGTTTGCCGAGGCACTTGCCGAACCCGTTTCCGCGGCGCTCTCGGGTATTTCGCGGGCGATCAACCACCGGGAAGCGTTCGATCCGGCAAGCAGTCAGCGGGAATTCACGTTGGCGATGACAGACGTCGGGGAGGTGTACTTCATGCCGGCGTTGGTCGATCTGTGCACGCGGCTGGCACCGGGGGTACGGGTGCGCACTGTGCGAACGACCCTGCCCGACCTGAAGGAAGCCATGGCGGCCGGGCGCATCGACCTGGCCGTCGGGGCGTTTGACGATCTGACCGGGCCATTCTTCCAACGCCGGCTGTTCAGCCAACGATACGTGAGCATGTTTCGCATCGGCCACGCGCTGGACAACGCACGCTCGGGACTCAAGGAATTCCAGGCAGCGCGGCATCTGTTCGTCGCCACCGGCGACAATCCCTATGCGCGCGTAAATCAGTTGCTCGCGCAAGCAGGCTTCGGCGCCGACGCCAACTTTTGGGTACCCCACTTCATTGCCGTGCCGTACGTGGTGAGCGCCAACGACCTCGTCGTCACGGTACCGCAGAAGTTTGCCGAGCGTGCCGCGGCCCCGTTCGGCCTACGATTCGTCAAGCCGCCTGTGCGTCTTCCCGCCTTGCAGACGAATGTGTTCTGGCACCGGCGATACCATCAGGATGCCGGCAACCAATGGCTGCGGCAGTTGATTTCGGAATACTTCGTGGAATAGCCACGCCGCCTCGTAATGGCCGCGTCAGGCGTGGCTCGCGATGGCGTGCCCCTGGGCGCGAAGCCAGTCGTTCCACGCGACGTCGAGCGCATCGAACGCGGCCTCCATCTGTCCGGCCGACGCCTGCGGCGCCAGATGTTCCAACTGCGCCGCGAGCGACGCGAGTGAACTCAGACCGAACGCCATGAAGCCACCGCGCAGCCGGTGAGCCGAATGCCGCAGCGTTTCGCGCGACAGTTCGGTCAATGCCGCCCGGCAGTTTGCAATGTCCTGATCCGCGATCTTCACGAACGTATCGAGCATGTCCGAGAGCGGCAAGCGCCAATCCCGGGCCACCGCCGGCTCCGGCGCCGGCTCGAGCGCGCTTTCCACCTGACGCGCCGAATCCGCCAATGGGGCAATGTCGACGCAAAGCGACGGGTAGCGTGTACGCACGAGTTCGATCACGCGAAGCAGCGAACGGGCGTCCACGGGCTTGTAGACAATCGCGTCATAGGGCGATCTGGCGTCGCGATCGTTGCGCAGCGTCACATCCGCCGTGGCGACCACGACCGGCACATGCGGCGCCCTGGACTTGATCGCGGTCGCCAGCGCGTGGCCAGATACATGCGGCATGTTCGCGTCGGTGATCACGAGCATGTGCGATTCCGCGTCGAACGCATCGAGCGCTTCGCGCGGATCGTGGTAGCAGTCGACCATCGCGCCGAGCCCCTCGAGTTGACGCGAGAGCAACATGCCGCTGATCGGATGATCGTCGGCGACCAGCACATACCACCCCGCCAGCGGTCGCACGCGGGTCTGTGCATGGGCGGCGTCCTGCACACCACCGGATGCCGCATGTCCTCGACGTGGCACCGCGCCCAACGCCTCCCAAAGCTCCGCCTGTTGCAGCAACGCAATGTCCTTCGGCCATGCCGGCATACTTCCCGCCGGGCGGTCCACCGGTGTCGCGCGCAGCAGGTAGACCTGCGCGCCGGCCATCCCCCGGACCGGCCATTCGTCGGCGAACAGGAGCAACCCCGCGTCCTGCGAACGCCCGCTGCCGGTGGACCACGTCACGGCGTCGCTGTATTGCATGGGCTCATAGCCCGCACGACGAATCAGCGCTTCGAGATACCAATGCCGACGGGGCAACGCACTGACATATGCGAACGTTTCGCCCGCGGCGACGACGGCCGGCGCCTCGCTGTCGGGTGCCCACGGCAATCGCAGCGTGAAACGCATCGTCGTGCCCTCGCCCTCCTTGCTGTCGACCTGGAGCACGCCGCCCAGCATGCCGACGAACTGGTGCGAGATGGCCAGCCCCAGTCCGGTGCCGTGCTGCATGCCCGGCTCTGTCGTGCTTTTGCCGAAGGGCTTGAACAAATCGGCGAGGTCCGCCGCCGCAATGCCGACCCCGCTGTCGCTGACAGCGAACGCGACGTCGCACCCCTGCATGTCGGCGCGAGTGATCATGGCACTGAACGCCACGTGGCCCTTCTCGGTGAACTTGATCGCGTTGCCGACGAGATTCGTGACGACCTGGCCGAGTCGCAGCGCGTCGGTGTGCACGGCGCGGGACAACTGGGGATCGATCATCCAGTCGAGCGTCAGTCCCTGCAATCGCGCGCGGCCGGTAAACGACAGCCCGACCGCTTCCAGCTCCTTGAGCAGGGAACCGTCGCGCGAATTCAGCTCGAAGCGCCCCACCTGAATGCGCGAGTAGTCGAGCAGGTCGTTGATGAGATCGAGCAGGTTGCGGGTCGAGCTCTCCATCACGTCGACGTAATAGCGATGATCGTCGCCCAGGTTCTGCGCACTCAAGAGCTCCAGCGACGCCAGCGTGCCGTACAACGGCGTACGCATTTCGTGGCTCACCGTAGTCAGGAAGACGTCTTTCGCGCGATTCGCGCTTTCCGCTGCCAGGCGCGCCTTGCGTTGCTCCAGCTCGAACCGGCGTTGCTCCGTGACGTCCGACAGCGTGCCAATCAGCACCGGCTGCTCGCGAAACACCGTGTCGACGAAACTCACGGCATAGTGGCGCTCTCCCGCGTCGTCCATCGCACTGAGCAAGCGTCGCACGGGGCGCGCGACCACGCCGCTGTGCAACTGCCGATACATGCGCGTGAGCTCTCCGTCGCCGAGATGACGCAACAGATCGACGGTGCCGGCATACGCCGGATTGCTCATGACCACGGCCGGCTCGAAGGGGTCGATGATCGCCATGCCGACCGGCGCGGTTTCGATGAGGGTCTGAGTGAAGGCGTCGCGCTCGAGCAGCGCTTTCGTGCGCTGGCGCGCCGGTTCGATGATGCGCTGTCGCATGTAGCGCATCCCGGCGAACACGCCCGCCGCGTAGAGACACAGCAGGAGGGTTGCGCCGAGCAGCAGCGTGGCATTCTCGCGCAACAGCTCTTTCGGGCGAACCGCGTAGCGCACGAACCAGGGCGTGGACGACAGGCGACGCTCGAAGACGAGGCGCTGACCGTCGGAGCGCAGCGTCATCTGTGCGCCCCCGAAGAGCGGCAATGTCACAAGCGTTCGCAGATTGCCCAGCGAGGCGAGCGGCTGGCCTGCACTTGCAATGATGAGCCCGTCTTCCGAGATCAGTTGCAGCGCTTCCCCCGAGCGTTCCAGATTGCGCATGCGCGGCGGCACGATCATGTCCGGCGACATGCTGGTGCCAACGTAGAGCACCAGGTGGCCATCCAGATCGCGAATCGGTACGAAGCTCGATACGGTCTTCAGATGGGTGACGGGATGCTCGTAGTTGTAAGTCCAGAACGGACCTTCGCTGTTGCCCCTGATGCGCGCGTGATAGCGCTCCACTTTGTTGATCTCGGCGATCATCGCCTGCGTGTCGCTCGCCAGCTTCGACGGCGTGAACGACGCGCGTCCGATCGCCGGTCGATAGGCCGCAAAGGCGCCATCCGCGGAAATGATGAACGTTTCGTCCTGACCGTCGAGGGGACTCCAGAAGTTGGCGTCGAGCACCATGAGTCGCAGCGTCAGGCGCGCATACAGGGCGGCACGTTCAGGGGTAATGTCCGCCAGCTTGACGATCTCGAACTCGCTGTCCCATCCCACGCCGCTGATACGGCGTGCGCTGCCGGGGCTCATGCCGAGCAGCGGCTGCAGAATGCGATCGGTCAATGCCCGCGTGGCCCCGCCTTGACGCACCTTGCTGGCCTGGGTGGCTTGCGCCATGGCACGGGCCTGCTCGTTGAAGATCTCGAGGTCGCGAATTTCACGGCCGACGGCGGCGAAGAAGGACTCGGTCTTCTGGCCGCTTTGCCACAAGGTGCCGAACAACGCGTACGAGACCGCCGCCACCCAGACCGACAAGCCGAAAAGAAGTGCGAGCAGGCCGCCGATACGCAGCAGGCGGCCGGCGATCGCGATGTCACGCGTCATCGTTCTGGCGGGCATATGCTCCAATGTCCGATCGGGTCACGCGCTCAGGCGGCACTCGGCGTTTCGGTCTCGCCGTCACGCGAAAACTGCACCGGGCTCGACACGTGGAGCTTGAACAATTCCATGTCGGTCCGGCAGCCCAGCTTGCACATGGCCATGCGCTTCTGGTTGTTGATCGTCTTGGCCGAGCGCTTGAGCGCGCCTGCAATCTGCGACACGTTCTGGCCGTCCAGATACATCCGCAGCACTTCCATCTCCTTGGGAGACAGCGGACGGCGCGCGGTCGGCTTGCGACGCATTTGTTCCTCGAGAATCTGCTCGGCACGCCCGCCGCGGTAACTCATGCCCCGGCGGCAGCGCTCGACGCAGACGGTGATTTCGCGAAGATCGTCGGACTTGGTCATCACACCGAGCACGCCACAACTGTCGAGCGCGTGAATGATGGCCGGTTGCTCGATCGACGTGAAGACGATGATCTTCACATCCGGATACTTGCGCCGTACGCGGTTGATCATGACCAGGCCGTCGCCGAACGCGCCGCCCGGCATGCAATAGTCGGTGATCAGAACGTCCACGGAATTCGTC
>OFTX01000041.1_pt1 | contig 78516 bp, 72 predicted proteins | sample 1775051 | NCBI WGS metagenome assembly OFTX01 (sample SAMN08195772, study PRJEB24354) | sludge metagenome | isolation source: sludge from phenol fed wastewater aerobic bioreactor A | place: India: Nagpur | collected 2016-09-15 | reverse complement strand
CCGCTTCGCCGAAATCCCCACGCACAGCACGCTCCGCCCCGGCGCGGCCGCGCCGCGCCTGAGCCCGCATCCGAATCCCCGAACCTTCTTCGCCCATGGATCGCACTCCCGACGCCTCGACACCTCCGGACGCCCCGATGTCCGGCGCAACGGGCGGGCCGGCCTGCGACCGCTACCCGCCGGATCTCGGCGTGTCGCGGCATCTGAGCCGCGACGAACTCCTCGGCTCGCTCGATGCCGCGCTCGAGGGTTGGGACGGTCGCCAGGATCTCTGGATCTTTGCCTACGGCTCGCTCATCTGGAACCCCGGCATGCCGGTCGAGGAAAGCCTTCATGCCCGCGTGCACGGCTACCATCGCGGGCTATACCTGTGGTCGCGCGTGAACCGCGGCACCCCCGAAAAGCCGGGCCTCGTGCTGGCGCTCGATCGGGGCGGCTCCTGCGCCGGGGTCGCGCTGCGGCTCGCGGCGGCCAGGGTTAGAGAGGAATTCGAAACGCTCTGGTATCGCGAGATGGCCATGGGGTCGTATCGCCCGGCATGGCTGAACTGCCGTCTCGCCGACGGCCGCACGCAGCCGGCGCTCGCATTCGTGATGCGGCGCGACGTAAAAAGCTACGCAGGCCGATTGCCCGACGCCATCATCCGCGAGGTGTTCGACTGCGCGCAGGGCCGTTACGGCACTACGCGCGACTACGTCGCCCGTACCGTCAAGGCGCTGCGCGAAGCAGGCATGGCCGACCCCGCACTCGAAGCAATACTGCACCGATGCGGTGCGCATCACGGCGACTGAGCGTCCCGTCACGCCTTTCCTCCGGCGTCGCGCGGGATGGCCGCTGGTGGTGCCCCGATCTCGCGCAGGCCAGCCGCACGCGGCTCACGCGGCGTTGCCACACATCTGGTGTATCCTTGGGGTTCCTGTAACAGCTCGGCGTCCGCCCAACTTGGACGCGCCGTCATGAACGACCCTTATCCCAGTCGACCCGGTCGAAAAAACACCGACAAACCTCGCTCTCTGCTCGAACGCCTGACCGATCTGATTTCCCCGGAACCGGAGTCGCGTGCGGAGTTGCTCGAAATTCTGCAAGACGCTCACGCCCGCAACCTGATGGACGCCGATTCGCTGGCGATGATCGAGGGCGTATTCCAGGTGGCCGATCTGTGCGCACGCGACATCATGGTGCCGCGCGCGCAAATGGACGCCGTCAATATCGAGCAGACGCCTGAAGAATTCATGCCCTTCGTATTGGAACAGGCGCACTCGCGCTATCCGGTGTACGAAGGCAATCGCGACAACATCATCGGCATTCTGCTCGCGAAGGACCTGCTGCGTTACTACGCCAATCACGACTTCGACGTGCGCGACATGCTGCGCCCGGCGGTGTTCATTCCCGAGTCGAAGCGTCTCAACGTGCTGCTGCACGACTTTCGCGTGAATCGCAACCACATCGCCATCGTCGTGGACGAGTACGGCGGCGTGGCGGGCCTCATCACCATCGAGGACGTGCTCGAACAGATCGTCGGTGACATCGAGGACGAATACGACTTCGATGAAGAGGAAGACAACATCATCGCGGCGCCGGATGGCACTTACCGCATTCGTGCGCTCACCGAGATCGAGCAATTCAACGAAGCGTTCGGCACCCAGTTCCACGATGACGAGAACGACACGATCGGCGGTATGATCACGCACCAGTTCGGCCGCGTGCCGCGCCGGGGCGAGCGCATGCGTATCGGCAATCTCGTGTTCGAGGTGCAGCGCGCCGACGGCCGTCAGGTCCACATGCTGCTCCTGCGGCGCGTGGAACCGGCGCCCGCCGTTCAGGCCGAATAGCCGGCCTGGACCGACTCCCGATTAACCCCTTGATCGATCCATGCAGGAAATGACCGTCCACGCGCCCGAGCGGCGCACGTGGCCGGCCTGGCGTGCGCGCGCGCTCGCCGGTCTGGCCGGAATCGCGCAAATGCTGGCCTTCGCGCCGCGCGACGTCTGGTGGCTGCAACTGCTTGCCATGGCGGGCCTGTTCGCGCTCGTGGCGCGCAGCGCCTCGCGGCGCGACGCCGCGTGGCTCGGCGGCTGCTTCGGCGTCGCGTCTTTCGTCTGCGGCATCTGGTGGCTCTATATCAGCATGCACACTTACGGCGGCATGCCCGGCATCATGGCCGGCGCCGCCGTCGTGCTGTTCTCGATCTATCTCGCGCTGTACCCCGCGCTCGCTGCCTGGGCCACCCGCTGGGTGGGGCCGGCGGGCCCATGGCGCGCACTGGCGTTCGCCGGCGCCTGGACCCTCGCGGAATGGCTGCGCGGCACCGTCTTCACCGGCTTTCCGTGGCTCTCGCCCGGCTACGCCCATGTCGACGGCCCGCTCGCGGGCTTTGCACCGCTCGTCGGCGTGTATGGCATCGGCGGTCTGGCCGCACTGGCGGCCGCGGGCGTCGCGCAGGCCGTGCTGCCCGCCGTCGCGACCGTGCGGCCCGGGCGGCGTCTGGCCATGGTCATCGGCGTGCTCGCCCTGCTGGGCGCGGGTGCGGGGCTATCGCGCCACGCATGGACCGCACCTTCGGGCAAGCCGATCACCGTGCGCCTGCTGCAAGGCAATGTCGCGCAGGACATGAAGTTCGAGCGCGCCGGGATCGACCACGCTATGACGCTGTACCGCGACATGATCGTGGCGGCGCCGGCCGACTTCATCATGACGCCGGAGACGGCCTTCCCGGTGCTGCTGCAAGGCATTCCGCCCGACATCGCCACGTCGATCCGCGAATTCGCGGACCGCACCGGCTCGCACGTGGCGCTCGGCGCCGTGGGGGCCACGCTCACCGACCGGGGGCCGACGGACCTGACCAACAGCCTGTTCGGCGTGACGCCGCGCGATCGCACGCTCTACCGATACGACAAGCACCATCTGGTGCCTTTCGGCGAGTTCGTGCCGTGGGGCTTTCGCTGGTTCGTCGACATGATGCACATTCCGCTGGGCGACTTTCTGCGCGGCACTGCCACCCCCGCCGGGTTCGTGGTGCGCGACCAGCGGGTGGCGTTCGATATCTGCTACGAGGACTTGTTCGGGGAAGAGATCGCGCAGACGCTTCGCAGCATGCCGGAGCCCGCCACCGTGCTGGCGAACTCGACGAACCTGGCCTGGTTCGGCGACACCATTGCGCTCGACCAGCATTTGCAGATCGCCCGCATGCGCTCGCTGGAGACCGGACGCCCGATGCTGCGCGCCACGAACACGGGCACCACGGCGATCATCGACGCACAGGGCCGTGTGCAGGCCCGTCTGCCGGCCATGACGACGGGCGTGCTCACCGGCACCGTGCAGCCGTACGCGGGACTCACGCCGTACATCCGCTTTGGCAACGCGCCCGCGCTGCTGCTGGCGCTCGCGGCGCTGGGTCTCGGACTGCTCATGACGCGCCGCGCACGCTGATCGGCCAGACCCGCGCCGGCACCTCGTCGGCCGGAACGTGACGCGCGGGGGGACGCGAAAATCCCCCCATGCCACCACCGTTGGCCATCGGCGCCCCATTCGGGTCGAATTCCCGCTAAAATTCAATGTTTTAGTCTTTCGGGCGCGCTCGCGGCCGGGCCGAGAGACTGCGCAAAATCCGCATTTTTTCCTGTTCGTCCGCGCGAATTCATCATGCTTACCTTTCAACAAGTCATCCTGACGTTGCAGGATTACTGGGACAAGCAAGGCTGTGCGTTGCTCCAGCCTTACGACATGGAGGTCGGCGCCGGTACCTCGCACACCGCCACGTTCCTGCGCGCGATCGGCCCGGAGCCGTGGCGTGCCGCCTATGTGCAGCCGTCGCGACGTCCCAAGGATGGCCGTTATGGCGAGAATCCGAACCGCATGCAGCACTACTACCAGTACCAGGTGGTGCTCAAGCCGGCGCCGGAGAACATTCTCGACCTGTACCTGGGTTCGCTGCGCGCGCTCGGCCTGGATCTGACCGAAAACGACGTGCGCTTCGTCGAGGACGACTGGGAGAACCCCACGCTCGGCGCCTGGGGCCTGGGCTGGGAAGTGTGGCTCAACGGCATGGAAGTGACCCAGTTCACCTACTTCCAGCAGGTCGGCGGTCTGGACTGCAAGCCGGTGCTCGGCGAGATCACCTACGGTATCGAGCGTCTGGCCATGTACCTGCAGCAGGTCGAGAATGTCTACGACCTGGTGTGGACGGAGTGGGAAGAGCAAACCGCCGACGGTCCGGTCAAGCGTCGCCTGACCTACGGCGACGTGTTCCATCAGAACGAAGTCGAACAGTCGACGTACAACTTCGAGCATTCGAACCAGCCGATGCTGTTCGGCTTCTTCGACAACTACGAGAGCGAGGCGAAGCGCCTCATCGAAGCCGAGCTGGCACTGCCTGCCTACGAGATGATTCTCAAGGCCGCGCACACCTTCAACCTGCTCGACGCGCGCGGCGCCATCTCGGTGACCGAGCGCGCGGCGTACATCGGCCGCATCCGTGCGCTGTCGCGCCTGGTCGCACAGGCCTACTACGCCTCGCGCGAGAAGCTCGGCTTCCCGATGCTGAACGCCTCCGCCGCCCAACACCCAACGCAAGCCGCATGATGAGCACCGCACAACGCACCCTGCTGGTCGAACTGCTGACCGAAGAATTGCCGCCGAAGGCACTGGCGCGTCTGGGCGACGCGTTCGCCGACGGCATTGCCAACGGCCTGCGCACGCGCGGCCTGACCACCGACGCGAGCGTCGTCACGCCGTATGCCACACCGCGCCGACTGGCGGTCACGATCTCGCACGTGCTCGAGCGCGCGCCTGACGCCACCATCCGTGCGAAGGTGCTGCCGGTGTCCGTCGCGCTCGACGCGAACGGCAACCCCACGCCCCCGTTGGCCAAGAAGCTCGCCGCCATGGGCTTCGCCGACCTGCCGGTCGCCAGCCTCGAACGCGCGATGGACGGCAAGGCCGAAGCCTTCTTCCACACCTACACCGCCGCAGGCGCGCAACTCGCCGACGCATTGCAGGCCTCGCTCGACGAGACGCTCGGCAAGCTGCCGATTCCGAAGGTCATGAGCTATCAGCGCCCGGACGGCGAGACGGTGCAGTTCGTGCGCCCGGTGCACGGCCTGATCGCACTGCACGGCGACACGCTGGTGCCCGCCACGGCAATCGGCCTGGCGTCGTGCAACAAGACGCTGGGTCACCGTTTCCTCTCGAAGGGGGAAGTCACTGTCGCCAATGCCGACGCCTACGCCGCCACGCTCGAGACCGAAGGCAAGGTGCTGGCCAGCTTCACCGGCCGCCGCGAGGCGATTCGCGCGCGACTGCTCGCCGCCGCCGGCGACGACCATGTCGTGATGCCCGATTCGCTGCTCGACGAAGTGAGCGCGCTCGTGGAATGGCCCGCGATCTACGCCTGCCACTTCGAGAAGGAATTCCTGTCGGTGCCGCAGGAATGTCTGATTCTCACGATGCAGACCAACCAGAAGTATTTCGCGCTGACCGACAAGCCGCTCGCCGAGGGCGGGCGCCTCACGAACCGCTTCCTGATCGTCTCCAACATCGAGACCGGCAAGCCGGAGCAAATCGTGACGGGTAACGAGCGTGTGGTGCGCCCGCGTCTGGCCGACGCGAAGTTCTTCTTCGAGCAGGACAAGAAGAAAGCGCTTGCCGATCGCGTGCCGCTGCTCGCGAACGTCGTCTACCACAACAAGCTGGGTTCGCAACTCGAGCGCACGCAGCGTCTGGTGAAACTCGCCGGCGCCATCGCGAAGATGACTGGCGCGGACGTGGCGCTCGCCGAGCGCGGCGCCCTGCTCGCCAAGGCCGACCTGCTGACCGACATGGTCGGCGAATTCCCGGAACTCCAAGGCACGATGGGCACGTATTACGCCCGCCACGACAACGAGGCCAACGACGTCGCCCTCGCCTGCTCGGAGCACTATCAGCCGCGCTTCGCGGGCGACGCCCTGCCCGCGAGCCCCACCGGCACGGCGGTCGCGCTGGCCGACAAGGTCGAGACGCTCGTGGGCATCTGGGGCATCGGTCTGCAGCCGACCGGCGAGAAGGACCCGTTCGCACTGCGCCGCCACGCGCTGGGCATCGTGCGCATGCTCATCGAGAAGCGCCTGCCGGTCATGCTGCCCGACCTGCTGCGCGCGGCCTACGACGGCTTCACCTCGGGCGTGGCCGACAGCGCCTACCTGAACGACGTCTACCTGTTCGTGCTCGATCGCCTGCGCGGCTACCTGCGCGAGCGCGGCTTCGCCGCGAATGAGATCGAAGCCGTGCTGGCCGATCAGCCGAAATATCTGGGCGACCTGATCGAGCGCCTGGAAGCCGTTCGCGCGTTCTCGGCGTTGCCGCAGGCCGAAGCGCTGGCCGCCGCCAACAAGCGTATCGGCAACATCCTGAAGAAGACCTCGGCGCCCGCGGACAGCGTGGTGCGTGCCGAACTGCTGATGGAGCCTGCCGAGAAGGCGCTGGCCGCCGAACTCGACCAGGTGGCCCCGGTGGTGCAGCACAAGTTCGAGGCGCGCGAATACGCGCAGGCGCTCTCGGCCCTGGCGCAGCTGCGCGATGCGGTCGACGCCTTCTTCAACGACGTGATGGTGATGGCCGACGACGAAGCACTGCGCAACAACCGCCTCGCGCTGCTCACGCGCTTGCACGTGCAGATGAACCGCGTGGCCGATCTGTCCAAGCTCGCCGCCTGACGGCGGTGTTCCGAGAAAGGTGAACTGAGTTGCCCAAGTCCCTCACGTCCCCCCTGGATTCGCGCAAGGACCGCGCGCCCGGCCCCGCCGCCCGCAAGCTGGTGATTCTGGATCGGGACGGCGTGATCAACGCCGACTCGGACCAGTTCATCAAGTCGACGGACGAGTGGGTGCCGCTGCCCGGTAGCCTGGAGGCCATTGGCCGCCTGAATCAGGCCGGGTATCGCGTCGTCGTGGCGACCAATCAATCGGGTGTGGGGCGCGGGCTGTTCGACATGGCCACGCTCGGTGCCATGCACGCGAAGCTGTCGAAGCTGGCCGCGGCCGTCGGCGGGCGCGTCGATGCGGTTTTCTTCTGCCCGCACACGGCGGCCGACGGCTGCGACTGCCGCAAGCCGAAGCCCGGCCTGTTTCAGGAAATCGCGCGGCGCTACGAAATCGACCTGACCGGCGTGCCGGCCGTGGGCGACTCGCTGCGCGATCTTCAGGCGGCAGTCGCCGTAGGCGCGCACCCGCATCTGGTACTCACCGGCAAGGGTCGGAAGACACTCGCGGCCGGCGACCTGCCCGACGGCACACGGGTCCACGACAGCCTGCAGGCGTTCGTCAACGACCTGCTCGCCGACGAGGACGGCCGACATGCGTGAGCGACATCCGCCCCGCCGTGCATTCCGATGCACGCAGCGCGACGCGCGTCGATGCCTGTAGGACAATCGCTCCGGCCACCCTCATTTCACCAAGACCCGATGCTGCAATTTCGTTCGATTCTCTTCTTCCTCTTCCAGATCGTCTGGACGGTCCCGTACGCCATCGCGTGCATCGTGTCGTTCCCGTTCCTCAAGCGCGAGCAACGCTACTGGTTCGCGGTGGGCTGGTGCCGCGTCGTGATTCGCGTGGCCGACAAGCTGTGCGGCATTCGCTACCGGGTCATCGGACGGGAGAATCTGCCCGACACGCCGGCGATCGTCCTGTCGAAGCATCAGTCCGCGTGGGAGACGGTCGCGCTGCCCGCCCTCATGCCGAAGCCTTTGTGTTACGTGTTCAAGCGCGAGTTGCTGTACGTGCCGTTCTTCGGTTGGGCGCTGGGTCTGCTGAGCATGATCCACATCAATCGCAGCAAAGGCACCGACGCGTTCCAGTCGGTCGTGGCACAGGGCCGTGAACGCCTGGCCGAGGGCGCATGGATCATCATGTTCCCGGAAGGTACGCGCACCCGGACCGGTTCGCGCAACAAGTACAAGTCCGGCGGCGCCCGGCTGGCGGCAACGACGGGCACGCCGGTGGTGCCGGTCGCGCACAACGCCGGACGCGTGTGGCCGCGCAATTCGTTTGTGAAATACCCCGGGGAAGTGGTCGTCTCGATCGGCCCCGTGATCGAGACGGCGGGACGCACGGCCGAGGCCGTCAACGCCGACGTGGCCGAATGGATCGAGCGGGAAATGGTGCGCATCGACCCGGCGGCCTACACGTCGAGGCCGAAGGCAAGCGCCACGCCCGACGCCACGCCACGGGCCTGAACCATACGCCGAGACCGTCTCATGTCGAAAGTCCAACCCGCCACCCGCGATATCCGCTCCCGGCATGAGACGCCTGCTCCCCAGATGGAACTCGACCTTTTCGGCAGCCCCGCCGCGGAAGTCACCGGCGTTGCCACGGATGTGCCGGGCGCCTCTGCAGCCCTGAATCAGGCCACCACCGACACCGACGGCCTGCAACCCACGATGCCGCGCCGCACACCGGCCAACGGCGAGCGCGTGATCGTGCTCGACGGTCACGCGCTCTACTATCGGTTCAAACGCTCGTCGCGGCGCACCATCGGCTTCATGATCGACGAATCGGGACTGGCGGTGACCGCGCCGCGATGGGTCACGCTCGCCGACGTGGAAGCCGCCATCGTCGAGAAGAAACGCTGGATCTTCAGCAAGATCGCCGAGTTTCGTGAACGCGCGGCGCGCCGCGTGATCCCGCGTGTGAACTGGATCGACGGCGCCACGCTGCCGTATCTCGGCCATACGCTGACAGTGCGCCTGAGCGCAGGCGCCGGTATCGCGCAGTACGACATCCACACGCATACCCTGTGGCTCGACCTGCCCCCCCAGGCCGCCGCCGAACAGATGCGCGATCGCGTGCAGGGCTGGTTGCAGCAGGAAGCCCGCAAGCTCTTCACCACGCGCCTGGAAGTCTATGGCGAGCGCCTGGGTGTGCGGCACTCGGCACTGGGCCTGTCGTCGGCCGCAACGCGTTGGGGCAGTTGCAGCGCCGACGGACGCATTCGCCTGAACTGGCGCCTGATCCACTTCCCGCTCGGCGTGATCGACTACGTGGTCGCGCACGAACTCGCGCACCTGAAGGAAATGAACCATGGCCCGCGCTTCTGGCAAGCCGTGGCGTCGATCTTCCCGGAATTCGAGGCCGCGCGCGACACGCTCAAATCGCACGCCCCGGAGTGGCTGCCCGAATTCTGACCGGCGGGACGCACCGGATCACCGGGATACCCCGGGTCACCAGGATGGCTGGGATAGCCTGGCCGTCAGAATGGCTCAACGCAGCATGAACTCTGCTCATTTTCGTGAGCGCGGGTACAATCGGGTTTTCGTTGTCCCCACACTGAAAACACCATGCGAATGCTCCATACCATGCTGCGCGTCGGCGACCTGCAGCGCTCGATCGACTTCTACACGCGCGTGCTCGGCATGCAACTGCTGCGTCAGAGCGAGAACCCCGAATACAAGTACACGCTGGCGTTCGTCGGTTATGGCGCCGAGTCGGGCAATACCGTGCTCGAGCTGACCTACAACTGGGGCGTGGACAAGTACGAGATGGGCACGGCCTTCGGGCATCTGGCCGTCGAAGTGGACGATGCCTATCAGGCTTGCGACACGATCCGCGCCGCGGGCGGCAAGGTCACGCGCGAGGCCGGCCCCGTCAAGGGCGGCACAACGGTGATCGCCTTCGTGGAAGATCCGGACGGCTACAAGATCGAATTGATCCAGAAGCACTCGTCGAAGGGCGATCTGTAAGACATCACCCGGCCCGGCAAGGGCCGGGCCGTTCCGGGGGCCACGGCCCTCAGAACTCGACCATCGCGAAGTCTTCCTTGCCCACGTCGCACAACGGGCATCGCCAGTCCTGCGGCACGTCTTCCCAAGGCGTTCCCGGCGCAATGCCATCTTCCGGATAACCGACGGCCTCGTCGTAGATCCATCCGCAAATCACACACACCCACTGGCGTGACGCCATCGGCGCCGGCGCCGCGGGCGCAGGCGTGCTCGCGGGCGTACGGGCGTGCTCCCCCGCCGGGTCGGGCAGCGTGAAAACCAACGGCGACTCGGTGCCCGAGGCGTCTTGCCGCGGTCGATCGAGGTGGGTTTGCAGCGCGGCGAGCAACGCCTGCGCTTCCTCCCGGGTGAGATCGACCCAGTAGGGATCGCCCGCCCCATCGTTGAGTCGCGACGGGGAAAACTGCAATTCGACGGCGGAGCCTTTCTTGTACATACGGAATACTGCGGTGTTCGAAGCGAATGCGAATCGCCCACGTTGACCGGCGTGCCGGGGCGTGTCGTCGCGGTGAAGTGCGGAGACGAAGCCCCCGCGCGGAGCATTGTATCGGCGCGCATGCACGCAATAAACCCGCGAAACGGGGACACATTGTGCCGCATGACGCAACAATGTCCGTCACATTACCCACGCTGCCCGCACCGGAATCCCGCCCGACGTGTCAGGATCGGGGACAATAGGCGCCAATGCGCGTCGTGGGCCGATCTCCACGATGCCTCGTCATCCGAACCAATTTTATGAAAACCACGCCTCGCCCGATCGACGCCGGCGCGCTCGCCATCATGCTGGGCCTGTGCATGGTCTGGGGTGGCCAGCAGGTCGCCGTCAAGCTCGCGATCCCGGCCGTGCCGGCGGTACTTCAGGCGGGCCTGCGCTCGCTCATCGCCTCCATTCTCGTGGGGGCGTGGATGCTGTGGCGCCGCCAGAAGCTGATCACGGGCGACGGTACGTTGCCGGCCGGCCTTCTCACCGGGCTGTTGTTCTCGGTCGAGTTCTACTGCATCTTCGTCGGACTGACGTACACCACGGCCTCGCGCATGGCGGTCTTCCTCTACTCGGCGCCGTGCTTCACCGCCATCGGTCTGCACTGGGCCGTGCCGAGCGAGCGGCTTCGGCCGCTGCAATGGCTCGGCATGGCCGTTGCCTTCTGCGGCATCGTCGTGGCGTTTTCCGACGGCAGCAGCGCCAACCTCTCCACGACGTGGCCGGGCGACCTGCTCGGCATTCTCGCGGGATTTTTCTGGGGAATGACGACCGTGATCGTTCGCGCCTCGCGTCTGGCGACGGCCGCGCCGGCCAAGACGCTGCTGTATCAGTTGGCGGTGTCGGCGGTATTGCTGTGCCCGCTGGCGCTGCTTACGGGGCACGCGCACGTCGGCGCGATGACGGCCACGGCGTGGATCGGCCTCGTTTACCAATCCGTGGGCGTGGCGTTCGCAAGCTATCTGATCTGGTTCTGGATGCTGACCCGCTACAGCGCCGCCCGCCTCGCGTCGTTCTCGTTCCTGAGTCCGCTGTTCGGCGTGACGTTCGGCGTGCTGATTCTGGGCGAATCGGTCGGCTGGCGCTTTGCGGGCGCGGTGGCGCTCGTGTTCGCGGGCATCAGCCTCGTGAACCGCCGGCGCTGATCGCGCGCGCCAGGGCAACGTATTCGTCGACCGGCACATCTTCCGCGCGACGCGTGAGATCGAAGCCGATCGCCTCGAAGTCGACGCGGTCACGGTAGCTGTGCAGCGTGTTGCGCAGCATCTTGCGCCGTTGCGAGAACGCCTGAGCGACGACCGCTTCGAACACGTCCAGATCGACCTCCGGCAGATCGGCCACCGCGCGCGGGATCATGCGCACCACGGCCGAGTCGACCTTCGGCGGCGGATTGAACGCCTGCGGCGGCACGTCGAGCACCTTGTCCATCCAGTAGCGGTACTGGAGCATGACGGACAGACGGCTGTAGTTGCTCGACCCCGCCGGGGCCACCATGCGCTCCACGACCTCGTTCTGCAGCATGAAGTGCTGATCGCGCACCTGGGCCGCGTAGCGCATGAGGTGAAAGAGCAGCGGGCTGGAGATGTTGTACGGCAGGTTGCCGACAATGCGCAGCGGGGCCTCGTCGCGGCGATCGGCAGGCACCAGCGACCCGAAGTCGAAGTCCAGCGCATCGCCCGCATGCACGCTCACGCGATCGCCGAACTTGCGCGTCAGGCGCGCCACCAGATCGCGGTCGAGTTCGACCACGTGCAAATGCGCGAGCCACTCGGTCAGCGGCGTCGTCAGCGCACCCAGCCCCGGCCCGATTTCCACCATCAGGTCGTCGGTGCGCGGAGAAATGGCGCTGATGATCGCGTCGATCACGCCCATGTCGACGAGAAAGTTCTGGCCGAAACGTTTGCGCGCCACGTGGCCCTGTTGGACGCCCGTGCGCTTGGATGCGCTACTCATGTGAAATTCCTTATGAACGCGGTTGCGATGCGCCCGGTGCGCCGGCCACGCCCGCGATCAATGTTGCGTGTGCGGCGGCGTTGCCCGCCATGGCCGCCGCGGTGCGCAGGGCCTCGAGCAGACTACCGCTCTCGGCGCGGCCCGTACCCGCGAGGTCGAGCGCCGTGCCGTGGTCGACGGATGTCCGGATGATCGGCAGCCCCAGGGTGATGTTCACGCCCGCGCCAAAGCTCGCGTACTTGAGCACCGGCAGGCCCTGGTCGTGATACATCGCCAGCACGGCGTCGGCGCCTTCGAGGTGTCTCGGCTGAAACAGCGTGTCTGCCGGATAGGGCCCCCGGGCGTCGATGCCGGCCGCGCGGGCATCGTCGAGCGCCGGCGTGATGACGTCGAGTTCCGCGCGGGGCGGATAGCCCGACTCACCCGCGTGCGGATTGAGGCCGGTGACGAGAATGCGCGGTCGCGCCACGCCGAAATGCCGCATCAGATCCGCGTTGAGGATCACCAGCGTTTCGAGCAGATCGCCGCGACGGATGGCACCGGGCACCTGCGCCAGCGGCAGGTGCGTCGTGGCAAGCGCCACGCGCAGCCCCCCGCCCGCGAGCATCATCACGACACGGGGTGTGCCGGTGCGCTCGGCGAGATACTCGGTATGCCCGGTGAAAGCCACGCCGCAATCGTTGATGGTGCTCTTTTGGAGTGGCGCGGTGACGATGGCATCGTACGTGCCCGCCAGTGCGCCGTCGATGGCATCGTCGAGCAGCGCCAGCACGTAGCGACCGTTGGCGGCATCGAGCTGCCCCGCCTGCGCGGCGACGGCCAGCGGATGGTGCACGACACGTACCCGATCGCCCGCGAGCAACGCCTGCCAGGCGTCGCCGAGACCCACGGCCTGCGCACGCGAGGCCAACAGCGAGGCGTCGCCGATCACGGCAAATCGACATCGGGAAAGCGGGCGGAGGGAGGCGTCGACTTCGGGAAGCGCCGCGGCGGCGCCGATGCCGCCGGTGGTCGCCGGCGCCAGGCACTTCACGAGCGCCTGCACCGTCAACTCCGGCCCAACGCCCGCCGGTTCACCGGTGGTGATGGCGAGGACGAAGGGCCGGTCGGTAGTCATGCGTGCAGAGAATGTCGTGTCGGAATGCGTCTCACGCGGCGCTTACTGCTGCGCGTTGTTCAGACGATAGTCGACGTAGGCGCTGTCGCGCAGTTGTTGCAGCCAGTCGCGATATTGCTGCTCCGCCTTGCGGCCGCGCAGTTCCTGCATGGCGAGGTTGCGCTCCTGGTCGCCGGAGACCTGCGACTCGCGATGTCCCAGCACCTGAATCAGGTGATAGCCATACTCGGAGCGCACCGGATCGCTGATCTGGCCGTCCTTGAGTTCGGACATGGCACGCTCGAACGCGGGCACGGTTTCCCCCGGGGAAATCCAGCCCAGATCGCCGCCTTGCGACGCCGAACCGTCCACAGAGTACTGACGCGCGAAGTCGGCGAAGTCGCCCTTGCCTGCCTCGATCTGTGCCTTGATGTCGAGCAGCTTCTGCCGTGCCTGGGCTTCCGACACACCGTCGCCCACACGAATGAGGATGTGACGCGCGTGGATCTGCGGCACCGTCATGCCCTGCTCGCCGCCCTGCTTGCGGGTTTCGACCAGCTTGATGACGTGGAAGCCGTTGTTGCTGCGAAGCACCTGCGGCACGACCGTACCCGGCTGAAGCTTCTGAATTTGCGTGAGGTACAGGTCGGGGATGCGTTCGGGAATGCGAAAGCCCATGTCGCCGCCGTTCGCTGCGTCCGACGCGTCCGAATATTCCTTGGCGAGGGCCGCGAAATCACCGCCCGCCTTCGCCTTGTCGAGCGCCTCGGTCGCCTTCTTCTGCGCGGCGCTCACCTGGTCGGGCGTGGCACCTTCCGGCAGCTTCACGATGATCTCGCTCAGGCGGTATTCCGGCTCCGACGGCGTGGCCGACGCGCCGCGCTGCGCGGCGAGGAACGTGTTGATTTCCGAATCGCTCACCTGAATCTGGCTGTCGACTTCGCGGTCTCGCAGGCGCGCCATGATGATCTGCTCGCGCACTTCCTTGCGGAAGGCATCCCAGGGCACGCCGGCCTGCGAAAGACGGGCCTTGTACTGGTCGACGCTCAGGCGATTGTCGGCGGCAATGCGCTGCAATGCCTGTTCGACGTCGGCGTCCTTCACGACGATGCCGTCTTCCTTGGCGCGCTGGAGCTGGACCTGCGTGACGATCATCTGCTCGAGCACCTGGCGCTGGAGCATGTCGGCATCCGGAATCGGGCGCTTGGCGAGCGTCAGTTGATGCTTTGCCTCCTCGATGCGCGTGTCGAGCTCCTTGCGGGTGATGACGCTGTCGTTGACCACGGCAACGATCGAATCCACCGGACGCACGGACGACGCAGGCGCTCCCGCGGCCCTGGCGCCGACCGGCGCGGGCTGCGCCACCGCCACCCCGGCGGCAAGACACAGGCTCGCCAGCAGCGAGGCACGCTTCACAAACATGTCATTCATAGTTGCTGAATCGAGAAGGAATCTGGTTCGTCGGTGGCGGTTGATATCCCGGTACCCCGACCTTGAAGGCTTCTGTGGCGCTATTGCCGGACTTGGTCAGCCCCTTCAACTCCAGTTGCGCGAAGATACGCGAAGTTGTCGTCGTGGCGTTAGTGGCGTAGCGCTGCAGCCCGACCCGGAAGGCCCAGCAGTCGGCATCATACTCGAAACCCGCAAGGGCATCGACGAACGTCTTGTCCGTGATGCTGTAGTTCAGGCGCCCGACAACCCCGAACCGCGGTGTGATCGGCCATTGCCCCGAAAGTTCGATCTGATTGATCGGCGTCGTGGTTAGCGTCGTTTGCCCCACGACGGGCGGCGGGTTACGCAAGTAGCGGTAGTACAGGTTGAACACGCGCCGCTCGCCGGGGCGCCACGTGACGCCGACGTCCGAGCGGTTGAACTGCGACGTGCTCGGACTGTACTGGACAGCCGTGCTGAACGTGATGTTCTGGTACAGCAGCGCCGATCCGCCAACGAGGAAGTCGGACACGCCGGCATCTTCCGGCACGCCACCGGGCATCGTCACACGCGATTGCGTGATGTTGTAACGCTGCGCGTACCAGATGCGTGCGCGCTCGATGCCCGATTCCGCATCGATGAGGCGCGACGTCAGGGCCATGGTGACGCGGTTGGCGTCCTGAATGCGGTCTTCCCCGATGAACGAGTTCTCGCTGAAGATTTCGGCGAGGTTGAAGTCCGACACGGCGCTGTCGAAGATCGGGATCGAACTCTGGTTCCGGTACGGCGTGTAGACGTAGAACAGGCGCGGCTCCAGCGTCTGCTTCATGGACGTGCCGAACAGGTTCACCGGGCGCTCGAAGGTCAGCCCGGTGTCGAGACTGACGGTCGGCACCGTGCGGGTGATCGACGACTGCATCATCGATCCGTTCGGATAGTCGACGTTGTACGCAGCCGCGTTGAACATGACCTTCGGAACGACGAAGTAACCCGGCGTGAGAATCGGGTAACTCAACGTGGGCTGCGCATAGAGGCGCTCGCCGTTCGGCTGGCCGGTGGAGCTGGCGATCTGGAACCGGTTGTACCGGATCGGCATCGAGAAGTCGAAGCCGTGGAAATCGAACTTGTTGTACGTTGCCGACAGCTCGGGCACCGACTCGTACTGGGGCGTACTTGGCGCAAGCGTCTGATACTTCAGTACGCGGGCAAGGAACGACCAGTCGCCGTAATTCCACGTCAATCCGGCTTCGCGGTTGTAGACACGCTGCACACCGGTCTGGAAGTTGGTTCCCGATCCGAAATCATCCGGATAGGTGTCGTCCGAGACCTTCGTGAAGTTGACGTACGCGTTCACGCCGTAGCCGAGCGACTGGCTGTGCTGGAACGTGAACGTGTACCGGGCGTCGCCCGTCACACGATCCTTCGGCAGATATTCGAGGTGGAACAGGCCCGCGTACGTCGGCTCGAGGTAGCGGAAGTCGCCCATGAGCATCACGCCGCGCTTGGTCATGAAGCGGGGCGTGATCGTCAGATCGCAGTTCGGCGCGATGTTGAAATAGTACGGTGTGGCCAGTTCGAAACCGGTACGGCTCGACTGCGTGAAGGTCGGTGCGAGAAAGCCCGAACGACGCTCGTTCGACGTCGGGAACGACAGGTACGGGCTGGCCAGGATCGGCACATTCTGGAAGAACAGCACGCCGTTGTACGCCGTGCCCTCCTGCTGGTCCTGATCGAACTCGAACTCCGATGCCTTGATGTACCAGGCGGGCGTCTTGCCGTCCTCGGTACACGCGCAGGCGGAGTACGTGCCGCGCTTCAGCGTCACGAGGTTGCTCGCCTCGACGTCCCCGCGTTCCGACTTGCCGCCACCGCCCGACACGAGCTTGTACGTGGGCGTGAGCATGTAACCGTCGCCCGCCCCCGTATACATATGCGCCTCGGGGCCGATGAACAGATTGCCGCCCTGCGACAGTCGCGCATTGCCGCGCGCCACGACTTCGTCCGTGTCCTGATCGTAAGTCAGCCGATCGCCTTTCACGAACGACCGGTACTTGCGCGCCTCGGCATCGCCGTCGACCGTCGCGTCGACATTGGTGCGTCCGGTGAGATGCATGCCGCGCACGTACATCGGCACATCTTCGCCGGCGGCCAGCGGGTTGTCGACCAGCGCGGGCACCGTGCGCAGCTCGAGACCTTCGCTCTTCGCAATATCGGGTGGGGGAGCTTCCTGAGCGACCGCGAGCGAGCACCACACTCCCGGCAGGGAGAGCAGCAGAGCCAGCGGCTTGCGCCGCGTGCGCATCAGGCGGCGCAGCGACGAAACATCATTCGTATGGACTTGTTTATCCGGCATGTACGCAAACAGCGAAACAATCGTGGCGCCGCTTGCGGGCAGCCAATCCCGTACGTCTGCCAGGCATTGCCGGGACATTCGGGACGGTCGATCGAGGTCGAGAAACAGGGCGTCGGGAAAACATGATCGGGTATTATATGGCAAGACGTTTACGGCCCCCATCATGACCGCACAACCCACCGCCTCCGCGCATATTTCCGGCGCTTCCGGCGCCCTCTCCAACGCCGCCGATCCGCGCCTCCAGGCCCTCGGCGAATGGCTCGCCAGCGTTGCAGAGCCGTTCTCGCTCGACCTCGCACAGTGGGCACCCGCTTCGGCGGACGCGAGCTTCCGGCGCTACTTCCGTATCGGCAGCCACGATCCCGCGCATCCGAGTCTCATCGTGATGGACGCCCCGCCGCCACAGGAAGATTGCCGCCCGTTCGTGCACGTGGCGCAGCTGCTCGACGAAGCGGGTCTGCATGCCCCGAAGGTGCTGGCCGAAGACCTGACCCAGGGCTTTTTGCTGCTCACGGATCTGGGGCGCGAAACGTACCTCGACGTCCTCAACGACGACAACGCCCGCGCCCTCATGCGCGATGCGCTCGACGCGCTGATCGTGTGGCAAAAGAGCTCCCGGCCCGGCGTGCTGCCCGAATACGACACGGCGCTGCTGCGGCGCGAGCTCGATCTCTTCCCCGACTGGTACGTCGGCAAGCATCTGAAAGTCGAGTTGAGCGAGGATCAGCGGGCAACGCTCGAGGGCATCAATCGGTTGCTGATCGACAACGCCCTCGCGCAGCCGAAAGTGTTCGTACACCGCGATTACATGCCGCGCAACCTGATGCCCGGCCAACCCGGCACGACCGGCCCCGGCATTCTGGACTTCCAGGACGCCGTCCACGGCCCGCTCACCTACGACGTCATCTGCCTGATGCGCGACGCCTTCCTGAGCTGGGACGAAGAACGCGAGCTCGACTGGCTGGCGTACTACTGGGAACGGGCCCGCAAGGCCGGCCTGCCGGTCGACGCCGACTTCGGCGAGTTCTACCGCCAGGCGGAATGGATGGGGCTGCAACGGCATCTGAAGGTCCTCGGCATCTTCGCGCGCATCAATTATCGTGATGGCAAACCGCGCTATCTGGCCGACACGCCGCGCTTCATCCGCTATGCCCGCAAGGTGGCCGATCGCTACGCGCCGCTGCGCCCGCTGGCGAAGTTGCTCGACGAGCTGACCGGGCAGCAGGTCGACGTCGGCTACACGTTCTGAGGTCCGCCGCATGAGCCGAATGAAGGCGATGATCTTCGCCGCCGGACGCGGCGAGCGCATGCGTCCGCTCACGGACACGACGCCCAAGCCGATGCTCCCCGTGGGCGGCAAGCCCATCATCGTCTGGCAGATCGAGGCGCTCGCGCGCGCGGGCTTCACCGACATCGTCATCAATCACGCCTGGCTTGGCGCGCGGATCGAGGCCGCGCTCGGCGACGGCAGCGCGTTCGGTGTGCGCCTCGCCTACTCGTCCGAGACGGACGCGCTGGAGACGGCCGGCGGCATCGCCTATGCGCGCGACCTGCTCGAAGGTGCCGGCAACCTGTTTCTGGCGATCGCGGGCGACATCTTCACCGCGTTCGATTACGCCAGCCTTCGCCCGCACGCCGAGCGCATGCGTGCGCAATCCGCGCCCGGCATGCACCTTGTGATGGTGCCGAATCCGACGTTTCATCCGAAAGGCGATTTCTCGCTCGACGGCACGGGCGCGCTGCATCTGCCCGATCGCGCACCGGCCGGCGCCACCGCGCTGACGTTCGGCAGCATCGCGCTCTACGACCTGCGCCTGTTCGACGGGATCGCCCCCGGCACGCGCATGGCGCTCACGCCGATGTACCGGGCATCGATTGCCGCCGGCCGCGCGACAGGCGAGCGCTTCGACGGCGTCTGGGAAAACGTCGGTACGCCGGCGCAGCTGGCCGCGCTCGATGCCGAGATTCGCGCCGGGCACGGCAGCGTCCCCGGCAGTAGAATCGCCTGAATACGTCCCTCACCCACCGAATCCCCGAAATGGAGCCCGCGATGTCTGATTCCCCGTACCGTGCCCGCCGAGAGCGAGTCATCGAACAGATGCGCAAGGCCGGTGGCGGCGTCGCCGTCGTGCCCACGGCCCCCGAAGTGCCGCGCAACCGCGACAGCGACTTCCCGTATCGCCACGACAGCTACTTCTATTACCTCTCGGGCTTCACGGAGCCCGAAGCCGTCGTGGTGCTCGACAGCCGCACGGGCCAGTCGATCCTGTTCTGCCGCGCCAAGAACGAAGAGCGCGAGATCTGGGACGGCTATCGCTATGGCCCGGAAGCCGCGCGCGAGACGTTCGGCTTCGACGCCGCCTACGCCATCGACGAAATCGATACGCGCATGCCGCAGTTGCTGGCCGACGCGCCCGCCCTCTTTTATGCGCTCGGCGCGTCCGCGCAGCAGGACCGGCAGGTGCGCCACTGGCTCAACGCCGTGCGTGCGCAAAGCCGCACGGGCGTCTCGGCACCCAGCGCCGCGCACGACATCCGCGCGATGCTCGACGAGATGCGTCTGGTCAAGGACAGCACCGAACTGGCGATCATGGCCCGCGCCGGCAAGATTTCGGCCGATGCCCACGTGCGCGCGATGAAGGCGTCGCGTCCGGGACTGCGCGAATACCATCTCGAAGCGGAGCTGCTGTACGAATTCCGTCGCCACGGGTCGCAGTTCCCGGCCTACGGCTCCATCGTCGCCACCGGGGCGAACGCTACCGTGTTGCACTACCGTGCCGGCGACGCCGAACTGCGCGACGGCGATCTGGTGCTCATCGACGCCGCGTGCGAGCTCGACGGCTACGCTTCGGACATCACCCGTACGTTCCCGGCCAACGGCAAGTTCACCGCCGCGCAACGCGAGCTGTACGACATCGTGCTCGCCTCGCAGCAAGCCGCCATCGACGCCACGCGCGCCGGGGTGCCGTTCGACGCGCCGCACAACGCTGCCGTACGTGTGCTTGCGCAGGGCATGCTCGATACCGGCCTGCTCAAGCGAGACACCGTGGGGAGCCTCGACGACGTGATCGCCAACAAGTCGTTCAGCCGCTTCTACATGCACCGCACCGGCCACTGGATCGGCATGGACGTGCACGACTGCGGCGAATACCGCGAGGACGGTCCGAACGGCGAGCGCCCGTGGCGCACGCTCGGCGCCAACATGGTCACGACGATCGAGCCCGGCATTTACGTGCGGCCGGCCCCCGACATCGACGAGCGCTATTGGAACATCGGCATTCGCATCGAGGACGACGCCGTCGTCACGCCCACCGGCTGCACGTTGCTCACACGCGACGTGCCCGTCGATGCCGACGAGATCGAAGCCTTGATGCGCGGCTGATGACCGGGCCGCAAGTCACTCCCACCGCCGTGCCGGCCGCGATCCTGGGATCGCGTCTCGAGGGAACGCCTCGCACTGCGCGGCGCTTCGACGTGGCCATTGTTGGTGCCGGCCCGGTGGGCACGGCGCTCGCATTGCTGCTGGCCCAGCGCGCTCCGCAATTGCGCATTGCGTTGGTCGATGGGCGCGGGCCGCAGGCCGGCTACGACGATCCGCGCACGCTGGCGCTCTCGCACGGTAGCCGCGAGATTCTCGCCCGTGCCGGCGCCTGGCCACATCAGGGCGCAGGACTGGACTGCACGCCGATCCGGCATATCCACGTCTCGCAGGCGCGCCGCTTCGGCAGCACCGAAATCGACTATCTCGATCACCAGGTGCCGGCGCTCGGCTACGTGGTGCGATACGGCGCGCTCATGCGCGCGCTCGACGCCGCGATGTCGCGCTTGCCGTCTCGCATCGCGCACGCGCCGCCCGGCGAGATCGGCCATACCGACGAGCCCCGTGAATCGTTGGAAGCCGACGACTCCGCAGGGCTGCATCATTTCCGCCCCTACCGGGCGATCGCCCTGCGGCAGGACGCCGGAGAGGTCACGCTCACGCTCGGCACCTCGATCGACGATCACGCCCAGACGCTGTACGCCACGCTCGCCGTCAATGCCGAAGGCGGCTTGTTCGAGGGCCAGACGGCCCGTGCGCGCTCACGCGATTACGGGCAAACCGCGCTGGTCGGCTTCGTGACCTGCGAACGGCCGCGTGCCGGCTGGGCCTGGGAACGGTTCACGCCGGACGGCCCCCTCGCGCTGCTACCGCAGGAACACGGGTATGCGCTGGTGTGGTGCTGCTCGCATGACGAGGCCAGGCGTCGCCGCGAGCTCGGCGACGTTGCCTTCCTCGCGGAGCTGCATGCCGCATTCGGCGATCGCATGGGACGCTTCACCGCGATCACCGGACGCGCCGGCTTCCCGCTGGGCCTGAATGCGGCAAGCCATGTCGTCGACGGCCGCGTCGCGGCCATCGGCAACGCGGCGCAGACCCTACACCCGGTGGCCGGGCAAGGCCTGAATCTCGGCCTGAGAGACGCCTTCGATCTGGCCGAGACCCTGGTGCGCGACGCACGCCACGGCACGCCCGGCCCCGCTGCGCTCATGGCCTTTGCGCGCCGTCGCCGCGCCGACCGTGGCCTCACCATCCGCATCACCGACCTTCTCCCGCGCGTGTTCGGCATCGACGCCACGCCGGTCGCCCTGTTGCGCGGCATGGCCCTGGCGGGCCTCGACCTCGTGCCGCCACTCAAAACCGCCTTCGCGCGTCAGATGATGTTCGGCCAGCGCGGCTGAGGGCGGGGCCCGGCCGCTGGGCCGCTGGGCCGCCGGACAATTTGCACATTTTTTAGGCGACGGGGACGGGTTTTCGCAGTAAAATACAAACTTTTTCCCGGCTTTTCCCTTCATCGTGCGTATTGGTCCCCACGAACTCCGCAATAACCTGTTCGTCGCCCCCATGGCGGGTGTGACGGATCGGCCGTTCCGCCAGTTGTGCAAGCGACTGGGGGCGGGCTACGCCGTCTCGGAGATGGTGGCGTCGAACGCCCAACTCTGGAAGAGCGAAAAAACGATGCGCCGCGCCAACCATGCCGGCGAGGTCGCGCCCATCTCGGTGCAGATCGCGGGCGCGGATCCGGCCATGATGGCCGAGGCCGCCCGCTACAACGTCGAGCGCGGCGCGCAGATCATCGACATCAACATGGGTTGCCCGGCCAAGAAGGTCTGCAACGTCGCGGCCGGCTCGGCGCTGCTGCAGAACGAGCCGCTGGTCGCGCGCATCGTGTCGGCCGTCGTCGGCGCGGTCGGCGATGTCGTGCCGGTCACGCTCAAGATTCGCACGGGCTGGGATCGCGAGCACAAGAACGCGCTCACCGTGGCGCGCATCGCCGAGGACTGCGGCATCAGCATGCTCACGGTGCACGGCCGCACGCGCGCCGATCTGTATCACGGCGATGCCGAGTACGAAACGATCGCCGCCGTCAAGGCCGCGGCGCGTATTCCGGTCGTCGCCAACGGCGACATCGATTCGGCGCCGAAGGCAAAGCACGTGCTGGAAGTCACCGGCGCCGACGCCATCATGATCGGCCGCGCCGCGCAGGGACGGCCCTGGCTGTTCCGCGACATCGAGCTGTATCTCGCGACGGGCGAGATCGCCCTGGCGCCGCGCGTCGACGAAATCCAGCAGATCATGAACGAACACCTCGTGGACCACTACGAGTTCTACGGGGAATACACGGGTGTGCGGACCGCACGCAAGCATATCGCGTGGTATTCACGGGGGTTGCCGGGGGCAGCCACGTTCCGACAGCGTATGAATACGCTCGACACCACGCAGGAACAGTTGGCCGCGGTCAACGAGTTTTTCGAACAGCAGAAGGCGCACTCGGACCGTCTCTGCTATGAACAAGAATCTCCGAGGGAGCTATTAGCCGCATGAGCAAAGCAAACATAGAACAATCCGTGCGCGACAGTCTGGATTCGTATTTCCGCGATCTGGATGGCGCACGTCCACACGATGTCTACGATATGGTCGTCTCCGTCGTTGAAAAGCCGCTGCTCGAGTTCGTGCTCGGCAAGGCCGACGGCAACCAGTCGCTCGCCGCCGAATATCTGGGGATCAACCGCAACACGCTGCGCAAGAAACTGCAGCAGCACGGCCTGCTGTAAACGCCGGCGCGCCCGTCAGGTTCGCCCCCTTCGTTCGATCCGTCCGTTTTTGCCGCTTCACTTTCGTCCGTCATGATCAAGCAAGCTCTCATTTCCGTCTCCGACAAGACCGGCATCGTCGACTTCGCCAAGTCGCTCGCTGCGCAAGGCGTGTCGATCCTCTCCACCGGCGGCACCGCCAAGCTGCTGGCCGATGCCGGGCTGAAGGTGACCGAAGTCGCCGACTACACCGGTTTCCCGGAAATGCTCGACGGCCGCGTGAAGACGCTGCATCCGAAGGTTCACGGCGGCATCCTGGCCCGCCGCGACCTGCCCGAGCACATGGCCGCGCTCGAACAGCACGGCATTCCGACCATCGACCTGCTCGTGGTGAACCTGTACCCGTTCGTGCAGACGATTTCCAAGGACCAGTGCTCGCTCGAGGACGCCATCGAGAACATCGACATCGGCGGCCCGACGATGCTTCGCTCCGCCGCGAAGAACCATCGTGACGTCACCGTCATCGTCGATCCGGCCGACTACGCCGTGGTGCTCGACGAAATGAAGGCGAATGGCAACACCGTGGGCTACGCCACGAACTTCCGCCTGGCCACGAAGGTGTTCGCCCACACGGCGCAGTACGACGGCGCCATCACGAACTACCTCACGAGCCTGGGCGAGTCGCTGCGCCACGACGAGCGTTCGCCGTACCCGGCCACGCTGAATCTCGCTTACACGAAGGTGCAGGACATGCGCTACGGCGAGAATCCGCATCAGAGCGCCGCGTTCTATCGCGATATCGTTACGCCCGAGGGTTCGCTCGCGAACTATCGCCAGCTCCAGGGCAAGGAACTGTCGTACAACAACATCGCCGACGCCGATGCGGCGTGGGAGTGCGTGAAGACGTTCGACGCGCCCGCCTGCGTCATCATCAAGCACGCCAACCCGTGCGGCGTGGCCGTGGCGGCGTCGCCGTCCGAGGCCTACGCCAAGGCCTTCCAGACCGATCCGACGTCGGCCTTCGGCGGCATCATCGCGTTCAACCGCGAAGTCGACGAGACGGCCGCGCAAGCGGTTGCCAAGCAGTTCGTGGAAGTGCTGCTCGCACCGTCGTTCACCGAAGGCGCCAAGCAGGTCTTCGCCGCCAAGCAGAACGTGCGTCTGCTCGAAGTGCCGCTGGGCAACGGCGTGAACCAGTATGACTTCAAGCGCGTGGGCGGCGGCCTGCTCGTGCAGTCGCCGGATGCCAAGAACGTGGCGCCGCACGAACTGCGCGTGGTGACCAAGCGTCATCCGACGCCCAAGGAAATGGAAGACCTGCTCTTCGCCTGGCGCGTGGCCAAGTACGTGAAGTCGAACGCGATCGTGTTCTGCGCCGGCGGCATGACGCTCGGCGTGGGCGCGGGTCAGATGAGCCGTGTCGATTCGGCCCGTATCGCCAGCATCAAGGCCCAGAACGCCGGCCTGTCGCTCAACGGCTCGGCCGTGGCATCGGACGCCTTCTTCCCGTTCCGCGACGGCCTGGACGTGGTCGTCGACGCCGGTGCGACCTGCGTGATTCATCCGGGCGGCTCGATGCGCGATGACGAAGTCATTGCCGCGGCCGACGAGCGCAATGTCGCCATGCTGATGACGGGTACGCGTCACTTCCGTCACTAAGCCGACTGGCGCGATGGCCCGGTGGGCCATCGGCGCGCGTCGTGAATGCGCGACCGCGCGACCGCATGAAAGCGCGAAAGGACACTCGAGGGTGTCCTTTCTTTTTGCCCGGCGCCCGCGTCGCGAGCCGCGAGCTTCAGAAGTAGTGCGCGAGGCCCACGGCCACACCCAACTGATTGCTGCCCGGCGCGATGGTCATGCCGTAGCCCGTGACACCCAGGTTCGACTGATTCTGGTTGCGCGAAAAGCCGACTTGCGCGAACAACTGCGTGCGCTTCGAGAGCAGGTACGCCGCGTTGGCCGCGAGCAGATACGGATGCTGGTTCGCCGACGTGATGTTGTTGTAATAGATCGCGCCCGACAGAATGACCTCCGTGACGGGCCGATACTGCAATCCGGCGAAATACAGTTCGTTGCGGCCGGCCACGCCCGGGACATCGCTCAGATACCACTGATAGCCCACGAATGGCTTGAAGTTGCCAAGTGCGTAGCTTGCGCCGGCCGCAACCCGCTGCGACGTGTTGCCCTGAGTCGCGACGGCTGTGCCGCGCTGCTGATCGTAGACGAGCGACACATTGAGCGGCCCGTTCGCATATCCGACCGACACGCTGTACTCCTTGCCCACACGCCACTGCCCCGGCACCTGCGCGCCGTTGGCGATGGTGGCGTCGTAGCCCGTCGAGAACAGTCCGGCAACCTTGAAGCCACTGAAATTACCGGCGTACTTGATCGAGTTGTCCGCCTTGCCGACGAACTGCGGATCCAGCGCCGGCAGCGAGTAACTGTAGTACGACAACGGATCGAGTTCGAGGAACGCATCATAGATCAGGTTCTTCTGACGGCCGATGGTCACCGCACCCCAGGCGTTCTGCAGGCCCACGTAAGCCTGACGACCAAACATCCGGCCGTTCTGCTGCAACTGGCCGGAATCCAGATTGAAGCCGGCTTCGAGCTGCATGATCGCCTTGAGTCCGCCGCCAAGGTCTTCCGATCCCTTGAAGCCGAAGCGATTGGGCGCCTGTGAACCGTTGCTCACGCGAAAGAGCGATGCCTTGCTGCCGTTCGCGCCTGCGCCTGCATTGCTCAGGTATTCCAGACTGTTGTCCACGATGCCGTAAATCTGCACCCCGTCGGCCTTTGCGCAACCTGCGGCCACCGTGAGCGCCATTGCCATCCAAACCTTGTATTTCATGACATTCCCCATTTTATATTGGACTACAAACTAATTATGGTTTCGGGTCGCGCATGCGCACGCACCGAGGCGATGCGAGCGACCCGCCCACCGGTGTTTCGTGGAGGTTCTGTACGCTCGCTTCCTCAGGCGGCGCGCGAGGTGCCCGGGACGGCGGGAGGTGCCGCCCGCGGGGGAGTACAGGGTCGGGTCGATGTCAGGCCTGGCATCACGCCATTGCGCAATGCGGTCATCTCCGCGAGGATCGCCAGCGCGATTTCCGGCGGCGTGCGCGCGCCCAACGCAAGCCCCACGGGGCCATGCAGACGCCCGATCTGCGCGGCACTCAGGTCGAACATGGCGAGCCGCTCGCGCCGGGCCGCCTGATTGCGGTGCGAGCCGATCGCGCCGACATAGAAGGCATCCGACTTGAGCGCCTCGAGCAATGCCATGTCGTCGAGCTTCGGATCGTGCGTGAGCGCCACGATGGCGGTGTTGCCGTCGGGACGCAGCCGCGCGATCAGGTCGTCGGGCATTTCCCTCGTGCGGGTGATGTGCGCGGCGAGATCGCCGTCGTGCATGCTGTCGTGAATGTCGCGCGGATCGCAGATCACGACCCGGTAGCCCAGCGGCACCGCCATGCTCACGAGGTGGCGCGTGAGCTGGCCATCGCCGATCACGACGATTCGCCAGCGCGGCCCGAAAGGCACCGCCAGGCGTGTCGGCGAATAGGCGAACGCCTCGGGTTGGCGCACCGTGCGCACGCGGGCGAGTCCGGTACGCAAGTTGAGTTCTCGCACCCCGAGCCTGCCGCCGTCGATGGCGTCGCGCATGGCATCGAGCGCGCTGCGTGGCGTCACGCGCTCGATGACCAGTTCCAGCGTGCCGCCGCACGGCAGGCCGAAACGGTGCGCCTCGTCGGCGCTCAAACCGTAGACCTGCACATGCGGGCGCAAACCGGGGCGAAAGCCCGCGGCGACCTTGGCGAGCAGGTCGTCCTCGATACAGCCCCCCGACACGGAGCCGGCAACGCGTCCGCGCGACGCCAGCGCCATCATCGCGCCCACGGGGCGCGGCGCCGAGCCCCAGGTGCGGGCGACCGTGGCGAGCAACACTTCGTCGCCCTGTGCCTGCCAGCGCGCAACCGCTTCGAGCACTTCGGCGTCGACCCCGTCCATCAAGCGGCTCCCGGCACCGGCGTTGCGCCCGGCGTCCCGGCGTGCACCAGCGCACGCGCCTCTGCGACCGTCTGCGGCAGCGGCATCGTGCGCGCACGCACGCCCGTCGCACGCCGGATGGCCTGCGCCACGGCCGGCGCCATCGGTGGCAACGACACTTCACCGCAGCCCTGTGGCGGACGATCGCTCGGCAGGATCACCGTTTCGATCTTCGGCATCTCGACCAGATACAACAGCGGATAGTCACCGAAGTTGCTCTGCGCCACGCCGCCGTCGGCGAAGGTGATGCGGCTCTTGAACGTGTTGGTGAGCGCGAACCCGATTCCGCCCTCGATGTTGGCGCGAATGAGGTTCGGGTTGATCGCGCGGCCGCAATCGACGCCGCAGACGACGCGCTCGATCTTGAAGCGATCGTTCACGACCCGCAGCTCCACCGCCACGGCCACGTACGTCGAAAACGCCGTGCCTCGTCCCGTGTACGTGCAATAGCCGAAGCCGCGATGCACGTCGGGCTTCGCCTTGCGCTGCCAGCCGGCCGAGGCGAACGTCGTCTCGATCACGCGCGTGGCGAGCGGGTCGTGCCGGAGCATGCGCTTGCGATAGTCCACCGGATCGATGCCCGCGACCTCGGCCATCTCGTCGATGAAGCTTTCGAGGAAAAATACGCTTGATGTCGAGCCGACCGAGCGCATGAAGCTCACGGGAATATTCGGCTGTGGCACATCGACGCCTTCCACGCGCAGGTTCGGCACCGCGTACGCCAGATCGTAAAGCCCGTCGAGCATCGTCTCGTCGTAGCCCGCTTTCTCGAAGTGATCCTTCTTGATGACGTTGTACAGCGACTGTCCCGCCACCCGCATGTGCAGGGCGACCGGCAATCCGTCGCTGCCCAGCGCGGCCTGGAAGCGCGCGGAGGCGCACGGACGGTAGAACCCATGACGGATATCGTCTTCGCGCGAGCGGATCACTTTCACGGGACGCCCCACGGCCGCCGAGGCCACCGCCGCGTGAATCACGAAATCAGGCACGTACTTGCGGCCGAAGCTGCCACCAAGGAACGTCGTGTGCACCGTGACCTTCTCGGGCGGCAGCTTGAAGATGCCACCGAGCGCCCAACGCACCTTGTCCTGCCCCTGAATCGGTCCCCAGACCTCGATTTCCCCCTTGTCCTTGCGCACGTGCACGGTGGCGTTCACCGGCTCCATCGTCGCGTGGACGATGTACGGGGTGTGATACTCGCTCGTGACGACCTTGCCCCCGGCGGCAATGACCCCGGTGGCGTCGCCGATATCGGTGGCCACGCCCGCCTTGCCGCCGACGAGGGCCGCGCGACGCTCGGCGAGGATCGTCGCGCTGTCGGCGGCCGGACCCGCCTTCCATTCGACGTCGAGCGCGTCGCACGCGGTTTTCGCGCGCCAGTAATCGTCGGCCACGACGATCACGGCGTCTTTCGCCAGCACGACGTCGTGCACGCCCTTGCGCGCCCTGATCGCGTCGCGATTGCGCACCGAGCGCGGCGCGCCGCCCGACGTGGGCGCCATGCGCACGGCGCCCACGAGCATGTCGGGCACCTTCACGTCGATGCCGAAGATGGCAGAGCCGTCGACCTTCGAAGGCGTGTCGAGACGCGCCAGCGATTGTCCGATCAGGCGGTGTGCCGCGTCGTTCTTCAGATGCGGATGCGGATTGAGCGGTTGCTTCGCGGCGTCGGCGACCAGCTCGCCGTAACCGATCGAGCGGCCCGACTGCGGGTGGATGACACGGCCGTCGCGCGTCACGCAATTCGACGTACGCACGCCGAGTCGCTTTGCCCCGACCGCGACGAGCGCCTCACGCGCCTGCGCCCCCGCGACGCGAAGCCGTTCGTAGAACAGTGTCGCCGACATCGATGCGCCCACGAACTGCTGCAGGGCTTCGTTGGCGGCGGCGGTGCGATAGGCGTCGCGAGCGGTCACGAACTCGACGCGCACCCGGCGCCAGTCGGCATCGAGTTCGTCGGCCAGTACCTGCGGCAGGCCGGTGTACACCCCCTGCCCCACCTCGCATTGCGACAGGCCGAGCACCGTGGTGCCGTCGGCGTCGATACGGATCCAGTCGTTGATCTCGACGAGATTCGCGCCGGCCGCGCGCGCCGACGGGCTGCCCACCCACGTCGCCGTGACCGGAATCAGCAGGCTGCCCGCCGCAAGCGACATGCCCTTGAGCCAGTGGCGTCGCGCGGGCGAGGTCGGCGCGTTCGCGTGCGGTGCGGTGCCGCAGGCGGGATCTTGCGGATGCGCCGGACGCACCGTCGGCTCAGCGTTTTGCTGCGTCATGGATCGCCTCCCGGATGCGGTGATAGGTCGCGCAACGGCACAGGTTGGTCATGGCCTCGTCGATCTGGGCGTCGGTCGGCCGCGGATGCTTGCGCAGCAGCGCTGCCGCCGCCATGACCATGCCGGACTGGCAGTAGCCGCACTGCGGCACGTCCTTCGCGATCCAGGCTTGCTGAATCGGATGCGAGCGCGTGGGCGAGAGCGCCTCCACGGTGGTGATGCGCTTGCCTGCCACGGCCGAAACCGGCAGAACGCAGGTACGCGTGGCCTCGCCGTCGACGTGCACCGTGCAGGCGCCGCACGCCCCGATGCCGCAGCCGTACTTGGTCCCGGTCAGTCCCGCCGCATCGCGGATGACCCACAGCAAAGGCGTGTCGTCATCGCCGTCGAAGACGAAGGGGCGCCCGTTGAGTTGGAATTCCATTGACTCTCCCGTTGTGACTGGCTGCCCTCTGCGCGAACACCTTCACGGTGGCCGGCAGATGGCGATTGAATTCTCACCACGAGAAAATTGGCGAACAACGGCCGGGCGGCCCGAAAAGGATGCCGTTCGTCCAGAGACGGGAAAACCCTCAGGAAGGATTGGACGAGCGAGGGGAGCGAGGGGCGGGCGTCAGTTGCCCGGCTCGCAGCTTCGGAGGTATTCGCGCGGCGGCAGGCCGTAACAACGACGGAAGGCGCGCGTGAACGCCTTCTCCGAGGCGTAGCCGACGGCGTCGGCCACATCGGAGACGCGTGCGCCCGCGCCCGCGAGCCGGTCGGCCGCGAGGTACATGCGATGCGCGGTGAGATACGACATCGGCGACTCGCCGACCAGTTCGCGAAAGCGCAGGCAGAACTTCGAGCGGGACATGCCGGCGATGTCGGCCAGTTGCTCGACCGTCCACGCGCGTTGTGGCATTTCGTGCATCGACGCGATGGCACGCCCCAGTTGCGGGTCCGACATGCCGCGCAGCCAGTGCGTGCTCGCGCCGCCGTGCGCGCCGAGATACGCGCGCAGAATCTGCACGAACAGCACGTCGGCCAGACGCGCCACCGCCACGCGCCATCCCGAGCCGCGCTGCATCGACTCTTCGATGAACCCCGCGATGGTGGTCGTGAGCAAGGCCGGCACGGCCGGGTCGCCGGCGCGGATATGGATCAGTGGCGGCAGCGCAGCGAGCAGCGGATTACGCGCCCGCTCGCGGAACATCACCACGCCGGTGTAGAGATCGCTTACGGCGCCGGGCCCACCCGCGCGAAACGCGAGTGGTGTATCCAGCTTGGGCTCGATGCCCTGCGCGGACATCATGTCCTCGAACAACACCGGCGGTTCGTCCAGTGACGAGCACATCACATGCTCGTGCCCGTGCGGCAGCAGCACGCAGTCGCCGGGCTCGATGCGCACCGGCGCCATGCCCGCCACAACGAGCCAGAACGGTTCCCCCATCGCCGTGCGAAAGGGCGCGCCGTCGAGCGCCGGCTTGCGCAGCGACCATGGGGCACCGAAGGTGAATCGTCCGGTGACGACCGCGTCCGCGCGCAGATCGCCAAGCACATCGCTCAGCGGATCCACGGCGCCCTGCCCGGTTCGACGTAACTCGGCAAATGTTCCATATGTGAAACGTCGATTTATCTATGAATATTCACAGTATGCCGTTTCGCAGGCTGGAAAAGAATCGACTTCCGCTTAGGGAAAATACCGGGAGGCGGTGGGTGGGACGGGCGCGAAACACTCGGTATACGGCCGAAGTGCAGGCCGAAGTGCAGACAGAAATGGAGGCCGGCGTGGAGGTCCTGGCGACATCGAGGGCCAGGGTTCGGCGGGCGGGAACCTCGACGATCAGCGACGCGAGATCGACGCCAGGAACACGTCCGCCGGACCGCCATTCGCGCGCAATTCACACATCACGCTGGCCATCGCGCCGTCGGCCCCCTCTTTTCCGTCCATTCCTTCGATGCGCAGGGCATGGCCCGCCGGCACCGTCACGGTCTGGCCATCGTGCAAGGCGGTCGTCACTTGCCCCTCGGCGCAGTAGAGAAAACCGATCGCGCCATCGTTCGCCGGCAGCGACCACCTCAACGGCGCGCTCTCGAGACGATGTTGCGTGAGCGCGTGTTGCCAACCGACGCGGCGCGTCATGACGTTGAAGTCGTCGATGGGCACGTTGGCCGCGTCCAACGCGGGCGTGCAGCTCACGGCCAGTTCGCCGCCAAAGGCATAGGGGGGCGTGCGCGGGGTGAGCGTCACGTCAGGACGCCCTTCGACATTGAGCGTCAACGCGCCGCCCCTCACGATAGCCAACGACCGGTCGATGCCGGCAAAGACCGAAAACGGCCCCGGGTTCGCCACCGTCGCGGTGCTGATGCGCCAATCGAATCCGTCCTCGCCCGGGCGTCGCGCCACGGCGAGTTCGGTCGTCACACCCTGACCGTTTTTCCACGGCATCTTCACGAAATCGGCCGGGCCGAGGACTTGCAATTGCATGAGCACTGTCGAGGCGAGTGAGACGTTGGCGAAAATGCAGGATCGATCGGAATGCGGCGTTACTTGCGAACTTCGCCGTGACCGAACACGACGTACTTCAGACTCGTCAGCCCCTCGAGTCCCACCGGACCGCGCGCGTGAAGCTTGTCGTTCGAGATACCGATTTCCGCGCCCAGGCCGAATTCGAAGCCGTCGGCGAATCGCGTGCTCGCGTTGATCATCACACTTGCCGAGTCCACCTCGCGCAGGAATTGCATGGCGGCGGTGTAGTCCTCGGTCACGATGGCGTCGGTGTGATGCGAACCGTATCGATTGATGTGCGCGATGGCGGGCGCAAGGCCGTCCACGACTTTCACGGCCAGCACGGGCGCCAGATACTCTGTCGACCAGTCTTCCTCGGTCGCCGCGATGGCGCCGTCAACGCCGGCTTCGGCGAGTGCCGCAAGCGTACGTTCGCAGCCGCGCAGCTCGACCTGCCTGCTCTGGAACATGCGCGCGATGGCAGGCAACTGATCGATGGCCCGCTGATCGACGAGCAGCGTCTCCATCGTGTTGCAGGTGCCGTAGCGGTGCGTCTTGGCGTTCTCGCAAATCGCCAGCGCTTTCGACGCGTCTGCGCGAGCGTCGACGTAGACATGGCAGATGCCATCCAGATGCTTGATCATCGGGACGCGCGCGTCCTGCATCAGACGTGCGATCAGGCTCTTCCCACCGCGCGGCACGATCACGTCGACATAGTCGGTCATCGTGATGAGTTCTCCCACGGCGGCGCGATCAGGCGTGTTCACGACCTGAACGGCATCGCCGGGCAAGCCGCTGGCCGCCAGCGCGTCCGCGATCAGCGCCGCCAATGCCGTGTTGCTCTCGATAGCCTCCGAACCGCCGCGCAGGATCGTCGCATTTCCCGACTTCAGGCAAAGCGCCGCCGCGTCGATCGTCACGTTCGGGCGCGACTCGTAAATGATGCCGATCACGCCCAGCGGCACGCGCATCTGGCCGACCTGAATACCACTCGGCTGCACGCGCACGTTGCTGATCTCCCCGATAGGATCGGACAGCCCCGCAATCTGGCGCAACCCTTCGATCATGGTTCGCAACGCCTTGTCGGACAGCGTGAGCCGGTCGATGAACGCGGCATCCTGGCCGTTGGTGCGCGCGCGCTCAAGATCACGGCGATTCACGTCCTGCAGCGTCGCACCCTGGCGCTCGATGGCGTCGGCGATCGCGAGCAGCGCGCGATTCTTGGCGGCGGTGTCGGCTCGCGCCATGGCGCGCGATGCCTCGCGGGCGCGCTGACCCAGCGATTGCATGTAGGCTTTGATATCCATATCGTCGTTCGGCGGTTTCGATGGGCGGCTGTGTTGCCCTTGAATTCGGGTTGGCTGCCGCGAAGGCTCGCCGGTCATGTGACAGATTGTCCGTTAATTGCGGGGATCTTGCTGCTGCGGCTCCCGTTCCCCGGGAGGCGCAATACCGGCATTGGCGGCTTTCGTGGTGTTCGTGGTGTTCGTGGCTTGAGCGGCGTCGGGCGCGGTCTACGCGGGCACCGGGCGTGGTGCGCGGGCGGAGCGCGCCCCCGGCGGTCGCTCGCCCGCGAGCAGCAGGCCAAGTTGCAGCATGCCGTCCCACGGATCGCCGGGCAGGCCTTCGGCGCGCAAGCCCTTGACCTGTCGGTCCAGACGTGCGGCCAGTTGCAGCGCCTGCGCCAGCATGGCCGGCGTGGCGCGGCCCGCGGCCTGCTCCATCAAGCGCTCACGCGGCCCCCACACGCGGAACTCCCGCAGCAACACGGCAAGCGGCTTGCCCGCCGCCATGCCTCGCGTGATCTTCGCGAGCGTGCGGACTTCCTCGGTCAGTGCCCAGAGCACGAGCGGCGCCGCTTCGCCCTCGCCGCGCAAGCCGTCGAGCATGCGGACCAGTCGGGCGGCATCGCCCGCGAGAACGGCTTCGCTCAGTTTGAAGACGTCGTAGCGCGCCACGTTGAGCACGGCATCCTGCACCTGTTCGAAGGTGAGCACACCTTCGGAGTACAACAGACCGAGCTTCTGAATTTCCTGATGCGCGGCGAGCAGGTTGCCCTCGACGCGATCGGCAATGAACTGGAGCACGCGCCGACCCGGCTCGCCGGCTTCGACGCGCTGGCCCTGCGCAGCCAGACGCTGGGCGATCCAGTCCGGCAGACGCGCCCGATCGACCGGGTCGACCTTGACAGTCACACCGGCGCGATCGAGCGCCGTGAACCAGTCGGACTTGCTGGCCGCGGCATCGAGCCGGGGCAGCGTGATGATGGTCAGCACGTCGCCGTTCGCGGCTTCGGCATGCGCCTTGAGCGCCGCGCCGCCCTCCTTGCCCGGCTTGCCGCCCGGAATGCGCAATTCGATGAGCTTGCGATCGCCGAACAGCGACATCGATTGGCCGGCGTTCGCGAGCGCCCCCCAATCGAAGCTGCGTTCAACGCTGAGCACGTCGCGTTCGGTGAAACCGCCCGCACGCGCCGCTGCCCGCACGCGATCGACCGCCTCCTGCACGAGCAGGCCCTCGTCGCCGTGGATCGTATAGATCGGCGAGAGCGACTTGGCAAGGTGCGCGTCGAGCGCGTCGGGACGCAGTTGCATGAACGGGATTCGGGGGGCGTTATTCTTCCGGCTTCGGGGCCGGCATGGACTTCACCGCTTCCATGCGCCGGATGATCTGATCGACCGCATCCTTCTGCATGTCGCGGGCCAGCAGTGCCGCTTCCGTGTCGCGCGCCGTCGCTTCGCTGTCGCTATAGGGCAGATTGCGCGTCAGACGAATGGTGCTCAGCGGAATGATCGGCCGGCCGTCAGGCGTGACCAGCTGGAACGTGTAGGAGTTGCGAATCTCGTATTCGCGCGCCTGGCCGTTGGCATCGAGACTGACCGCCGTACGTGACGAGGTCGTGTTCAGAATCTCGAGGCGAGCGTCGGCATCCTTGGGTTCGGTCACCACCACGGTGCCCTTGCTGCCGTAGCGCACGTAACGCGAGATGTCGATGGCCATCAGGCCACCGCCCGAGATGTACAGCCGCTTGAACGCGTATTCGCTGGCGCCGCGCAGCTGGAAGCCGCAGGCGGACAATGCCAGCGCGCAGCCCAGCAAGGCCATCCAACCGAAGATCCTGCGCGTCATGCCGACGCCTCGTTGCCCGGATGTCATTTGCACGTGATGTGCCCTCTTGTCACCAAACGTCATCAATTCGTCGAGCGGCGGCAATCCACGCCGCCTCACACCACCACGTTCACCAATCGACCCGGCACGACGATGACTTTCTTCACCGGCTTGCCTTCGCCGAACTTGGCGGTCATTTCATGCGCCAGTGCGGCCTGCTCGATGGCTTCGCGCGATGCATCCTTCGCCACGCGTACCGCACCACGCACCTTGCCCGCCACCTGGAGTACGAGTTCGATCTCGTCCTGCACCAGTGCCGCCTCGTCGACTTCCGGCCACGGTGCGTCGAGCAGGTCGCCCATCTGCGCGGCGTAACCCAATGCGTCCCACAGGCCGTGCGTGACGTGCGGCACCACCGGGTAGAGCACGCGCAGCAAAATTCCGTAGCATTCGCGCACCGCGCCGGCGCCAGCGGCACCCTTGTCGCTTTCGATGGCGTTGAGCATCTTCATCGCCGCCGACACGACCGTGTTGTACTGCACACGCTGATAGTCGTAATTGGCCTGCTTGAGCACGCCGTGGATCTCGAGACGCAGCGCCTTCGCGGCTGCGCTCGACGTGTCGATCACCGCATCGGCCTGGCGCAGCAACGCCGCCTGCGATTGGCCGAATCCCCACAGGCGACGCAGGAAGCGGCTTGCGCCCTCCACCCCCGCCCCCGACCATTCGAGCTGCTGCTCGGGCGGCGCCGCGAACATCACGAACAGGCGTGCGGTGTCGGCACCGTACTGATCGATGAGCGACTGCGGATCCACCCCGTTGTTCTTCGACTTCGACATCTTCTCGATGCCGCCGAGCGCCACATCGGCGCCGTCGGCCTTCGACGTGGCGCCGACCGGGCGTCCCTTGTCGTCGAACTGCACCTGCACGTCGAGCGGGTTGAACCACGTCTTCTTGCCGGTGGCGTCTTCGCGATAGAACGTCTCGTTGAGCACCATGCCCTGCGTGAGCAGGTTCTGCGCCGGTTCCTTGAAGCTCACCAGGCCCAGATCGCGCATGACCTTGGTCCAGAAGCGCGAGTACAGCAAGTGCAGGATCGCGTGCTCGATACCGCCGATGTATTGGTCCATCGGCATCCAGTAATCGGTGCGGGCGTCGACCATGGTGTCGGCGTCCGGGCAGGCGTAGCGCGAGAAGTACCAGGACGAATCGACGAACGTGTCCATCGTGTCGGTCTCGCGGCGCGCCGGATTGCCGCACTTCGGGCAATCGCACTTCAGGAACGCTTCGGACTTGGCCAGCGGATTGCCGGTGCCGTCCGGCACGAGGTCTTCGGGCAGCACCACCGGCAGGTCCTTCTCGGGCACCGGCACGGCACCGCACGATTCGCAATGGATGATCGGGATCGGCGTACCCCAGTAACGCTGACGCGAGATCCCCCAGTCGCGCAGACGGAACGTGACCTGCTTGTCGCCCGCGCCCAGTGCTTTCAGATCCGCCGCGATGGCGTCGACGGCGGCCGCGAAGCCCAGGCCATCGTACTTACCGCTGTTGATCAGCGTGCCATCCTTCTCGCCGTACCAGGCTTGCCACGCTTCGGTCGAATACGTCTCGCCCTCGACGGCGACGACTTGCCTGATCGGCAGGTTGTACTTGCGCGCGAATGCGAAGTCACGTTCGTCGTGCGCCGGCACGCCCATCACGGCGCCTTCGCCGTAGCCCATCAACACGTAGTTGCCGATCCACACTTCGACCTTGTCGCCAGTGAGCGGATGCGTGACGAAGAAGCCCGTCGGCATGCCCTTCTTTTCCATCGTGGCGATGTCCGCCTCGGCCACGCCGCCCTGCTTGCACTCGGCGATGAACGCCTGCAGATCGGCACGGCCTTCGGCCAGACGCGTGGCGAGCGGATGCTCGGCCGCGACGGCGCAGAAGGTCACGCCCATGATCGTGTCGGCACGCGTGGTGAACACGCGCAGGAGCTTCCGCTCGCCGTCGAGCTCGTACGGGAAGCCGAAGTTCACGCCGAAGCTCTTGCCGATCCAGTTCTGCTGCATCACCTTCACGCGCTCGGGCCAGCCAAGGTCGTCCAGGTCGCCGAGCAATTCGTCGGCGTACTCGGTGATACGCATGTAGTACATCGGGATTTCGCGCTTTTCGACGAGCGCCCCCGAGCGCCATCCGCGGCCGTCGATCACCTGCTCATTGGCGAGCACGGTCTGATCGACCGGATCCCAGTTCACGGTCCCGGTCTTCAGGTAGACGACGCCCTTCTCGAGCATCTTCAGGAACAGCCACTGGTTCCAGCGGTAGTACTCGGGCTTGCAGGTGGCGACTTCGCGCGACCAGTCGATCGCCAGGCCCATCGCCTGCATCTGCTTCTTCATGTACTCGATGTTGTCGTACGTCCACTTGGCCGGCGGCACGCCGTTGGCCATGGCCGCGTTTTCCGCCGGCATGCCGAAAGCGTCCCAACCCATCGGCATCAGCACGTTGTACCCGCGCATGCGCATCTGGCGGTACATCACATCGTTGATGGTGTAATTGCGCACGTGCCCCATATGCAGCTTGCCCGACGGATACGGCAGCATCGAGACGCAATAGAATTTCTGTTTGTCCGCGCGCTCGGTGGTCTTGTAGGCGTCGATCGCCTGCCAGTGCGACTGGGCGGAGGCTTCGACGTCGGCGGGAACGTATTTTTCTTGCATGATGGGTCGGCGGATAGGATTCGGCTCGGCTTCGCTCCCGCCCGGCGCGCGGCGATCGAGGCGCGGCATGCAGGTGTTTCGGGGTGAATCCGGGGAAAACGATGATTATAACGCCGCCGGGAGCCGATTCGACGTCACGGCGGCGAGGGAGGCGCGAAGGAAGCACCATGGCGCCCGGTGCGGGAGGCGCCGTCTCGATGGCGGGGCGCGGAGTACTCCCCGCCGTGAAGGCACCCGGACGTGCGGCGCCCCATGCGAGCGGTGCGGCGCACTGGCCGCCCCGGCGGGGCCGGCGGGTCCGATGGGATCAGCGCAGACCCAGCACGTCCTGCATGTCGAACAGGCCGGTCTTGTGTTTCGCGAGGAAGCGGGCCGCGCGCAGCGAGCCCTGGGCATAGGACAACCGGCTCGACGACTTGTGCGTGATCTCGATGCGCTCGCCGATACCGGCGAACAGCACCGTGTGATCGCCCACGATGTCACCGCCGCGCACGGTCGCGAAACCGATCGTCGACGGATCGCGCTCCCCGGTCACCCCCTCACGGCCGTAGATCGCGCACTCCTTCAGATCGCGCCCCAGCGCCTCGGCAACCACTTCGCCCATGCGCAACGCCGTACCCGAAGGCGCATCGACCTTGTAGCGGTGGTGTGCCTCGATGATTTCGATGTCGTAGCCGGTGTTCAGAATCTTCGCGGCCACTTCGAGCAGCTTGAACGTCGCGTTCACGCCCACGCTCATGTTCGGCGCGAACACCACGGCGACGCGCTCAGCCGCCTTGGCCAGACGCGCCTTGTCCGCCTCGGAGAAACCGGTCGTGCCGATGATCATCTTCACGCCATGCTTCTCGGCGGCCGCCAGGTGGGCGAGCGTCCCTTCAGGGCGCGTGAAGTCGATCAGATACTCGGCGTTGGCGAGCGCGGCGTCCAGATCGTCCGTGATCTTCACCCCGGTTTCGCGGCCGAGGAATGCTCCGGCATCGTGGCCCAGCGCCGGGCTTTGCGCACGGTCGAGCGCGCCAACCAGTTTGGCGTCGTCGGCGGCAAGCACGGTTTCGATCAGCATCCGGCCCATACGGCCAGAGGCGCCAGCAATCGCAATCTTCATCATGGTGATTCTTTCGTCGTCTTTCTGACAGCTTACTGCGGCATGGAGAACAGCCCGCCACCGGCCGTCACGCGCGGCGACGGCACGAGGCCCGTGCCCGTGGCGGTGCTCGTGCTCCCGCCGGTCGCGGCGGGCGTGCCCGCCTGGGGAGCCGGCGCGGCCGGCCTGGCGGCGGTCGCGACATTCGCGGCAGCGTCCGTCGATACGGTGGCGACGTCGCTGGCGGCCGGTGCCGCGCCTGGCGCTGCCGCCGCGGCGTCGGGCGACGGCGATGCGGCTTCGGCCGCCGCGGCACTGGCCGTCGACGGCGCCGGCGCATCGGTCTTCACCGTCTTGCCCTTCTGGCCGTCGATTTCCTGCACCAACTGGTATTCGGTCGGCAGGTTCTCTCCGCCTTCCCAGCGTGCCAGCGTGTCGCCGTCGAAATACACCTTCAGATGGCGCTCCTGCACCACCGAGGCATTGCCGCGCTTGAAGTAGAAGACGTAATCCCAGCGATTCGCGTGGAAGATGTCGGTGAGCAGCGGGGTACCGAGCAACTGGCGCACCTGATCGCGCGTCATGCCGGGCTTGAGCTGGTCGTAGGCTTCTTTCGAGACGAAGTTGCCCTGAACGATGTTGATTCGATACGGCGTGACCACGCCGATCACTTTGTCGGTCACGCTGTCATACGTCGAGCAGCCGGCCAGGGCCAGCAACGCCGCCGCAGCGCACACGGAAAACGGAAGGGAGAGATAACGACGCAAATCTGACTCGCTTTCAAAAAAATCGAACTTGAATCCGGCACGCCCGGCGCGCCGCCACATCGCCCCCGTTGACGGTACAAACCGTCCCGTTTGCCCCGGTTTGCGCCCGGGCAAGGCAAAAAGGCATTATTATTGGGGCTGTATTGTACTCTAGGGACGTAGAGCGATGCCGAATCCCGCCGATCTGAAAAATATCGGACTGAAAGCCACGCTTCCGCGCCTCAAGATTCTGGAAATCTTCCAGAACAGTGAGGTGCGCCATTTGACCGCTGAAGACGTTTACCGTCATCTGCTCGGCGAAAATCTCGACATCGGACTGGCCACGGTCTACCGTGTTCTGACGCAATTCGAGCAAGCAGGACTATTGTCGCGCAGCAACTTTGAATCCGGCAAGGCCGTTTTCGAGCTCAACGAGGGACATCACCACGACCATCTGGTGTGCCTGGATTGCGGGCGCGTCGAGGAATTCTTCGACGCCGAGATCGAACGCCGCCAGAAACTCATTGCCAAGGAACGCGGATTCGCACTCCAGGAGCACTCGCTCGCGATGTACGGGAGCTGCACCAAGGATCCTTGCCCGCATCGTCAAAAGAACTAAAAGCGACGCCATCGGAATGCTCTCCTCCAGGAAGCATTCTGGGAATTCGCCCGCTCCTCAACGCCACGCCGAACCGAGCGCAGAGTCGCATCGTCTACAATACTCCCCCGTTCAAAGCGTATAGTCGTAAATCGCGCCTGTACGGGACCGTATCGATGCACTCCCCTTTTTTATGACCCACAAAGAATCGCCCAACGATATGCCACAGAGTGACGCAGACGAAATCTCGTTGGCGGATATTCTCGGATTTGTCCGCGAGAACCTGAAAGTGATTGCGGCACTTGCCGTGGCCGGCGCCGTGATCGGCATCGGGAGCACCTATGCCATCCAGAAGCAATGGGAAGGCAAGGTCACGCTTCAGGTCGGACGCTCGGCCGGTTCCCCGGTGTCGGGCCCGGACGGCCCGCTCATCGAGTCGGTCCAGCAAACGGTGGGCCGCATTACCCTCGGTTCATTCCGCGATCGCGTGGCCGGCGAAGTACTGCCGGACTTGCGCCAGGATCAGGAAGCGTTGCGCAAAACCGTCGCGTGGAAGTCGCTGAAAGCCCGGGGCATCCAGGGCACCGTCTATGTGGAAGTCACCGCACGCGGCACCTCCGAAGCCGAAGCGGAGAAGATGCTCAAGCAGGCGTCCGCGGACGTCATCCTCGGGCATCAGGCGATTCTCGACCGGGCGCGCCTGCCTCCCAAGCAACAGCTGAGCGTCATTGACGCGGCCATCGACGCCAACACCAAAGCGCAGGAAGAATTGACCACCGCGTTGGCACGATCGAAGAACACAGACTCGGTCATGGCCCTCAGCGCGCTGCAGAGCAGCCGCTCCGAGCGTGCCGTGCTCAACGACAGCCGCTTTCGCGTATCTCAGTTGCTCGCCCCTGACCAGTCGTACAACACGCGCGTGATCAGTGCGATCAACGTCAACGGCAATCCGGTGTTCCCGCGCAAGCTGTATTTCGGCGGCGGCGGCCTCGTCATCGGCGCCCTGCTGGGCGTGCTCCTGGGGTTGGCCCGCAAGTTGAAAGCCAGCGTCAAGTAAGCATCGGACGCGCGAAGGGGCCACCGGCTCAAGGCGTTCGCCGGATGCAAAAACAAAAAAGCCGCTGTCTCCCGACAGCGGCTTTTCTTTGTGACGAACGTCGCGCGGCGATTACTTTGCCGACATCAGCGCCACGGTCGTGTCGAGCATGCGGTTCGAGAAACCCCACTCGTTGTCGTACCACGAGCTCACCTTCACCAGACGGCCCGACACCTTGGTCAGCGTGCCGTCGAAGTTCGACGAGGCCGGGTTGTGGTTGAAGTCGACCGACACCAGCGGCGCCGTGTTGTACGTTGCGATGGCCTTGAGCGGGCCCTCGGCGGCTTCCTTCAGGATCGCGTTCACTTCGTCCACCGTCGTGTCGCGCTTGGCGACGAACGACAGATCGACGATCGACACGTTGATCGTCGGAACGCGAATGGCATAGCCGTCGAGCTTGCCATTGAGTTCCGGCATCACGAGACCGACAGCCGACGCGGCACCGGTCTTCGTCGGGATCATGCTCATCGTCGCCGAACGGGCGCGACGCAGGTCTTCGTGATAGACGTCGGTCAGCACCTGGTCGTTCGTGTAGGCGTGCACCGTGGTCATCAGGCCCGTTTCCAGGCCGATCTTTTCGTGCAGCGGCTTGACCAGCGGCGCCAGGCAGTTCGTGGTGCACGAAGCGTTCGAGATGACCGTATCGGTCGCCTTGAGCACGCCTTCGTTCACGCCGAACACGATCGTGGCATCCACATCCTTGCCGCCCGGGGCCGAGATGATGACCTTCTTCGCGCCGCCCTTCAGGTGGGCGCTCGCCTTTTCCTTCGAGGTGAAGAAACCGGTGCACTCGAGCACGACGTCCACGCCCAGCTCGCCCCACGGCAGTTCGGCCGGGTTGCGATTGGCCAGCACGCGAATCTTGTCGCCGTTGACGATCATGTAATCGCCGTCGACCGACACGGTGCCCGGGAACTTGCCGTGCGCCGTGTCGTATTGCGTCAGGTGCGCGTTCGTCTGTGCGTTACCGAGATCGTTGATGGCGACGATTTCGATGTCGTGCTTCTTGCCACCTTCGTAGTGGGCACGCAGTACGTTGCGGCCGATACGGCCATAGCCGTTGATAGCGACGCGAATGGTCATGGGGGTTTCTCCGTAAGGTCTAACGAAATCAGCCAAGCACGGACTTGACCGTCGCGACCACGTGGTCGACGGTGAAGCCGAAGTGTTTGAACAGCACGCCGGCCGGGGCCGACTCGCCGAAGGTGTCGATGCCGACCACGCCGCCTTCCAGGCCGACGTACTTGTGCCAGAACGCCGTCACACCGGCTTCGATGGCCACTCGCGGCACACCGCGCGGCAGCACGCTATCGCGATAGGCCTTGTCCTGACGATCGAACACGTTGGTCGAAGGCATGGACACCACGCGCGCGGCAACGCCCTCGGCGGCCAGCGCTTCGGCGCCCTTGAGGGCCAGGTCGATTTCCGAACCGGTCGCGATCAGCACGATCTGCGGATTCGCCACATCGCGCAGCACATAGCCGCCGCGGCGAATGTTCTCGATCTGCGCATCGTCACGCGAGACGAACGGCAGGTTCTGGCGGCTCAGCACCAAGCTCGACGGACCGTCGTGACGCTCCACCGCCGCCACCCACGCGGCGGCCGTCTCCGTCGTATCGCACGGACGCCACAGGTCCATCTGCGGAATCAGGCGCAGGCTCGATACGTGCTCGATGGATTGATGGGTCGGGCCGTCCTCGCCCAGACCGATCGAGTCGTGCGTGAACACGAAGATCGAACGCAGCTTCATGAGCGCGGCCATGCGCAGCGCATTGCGGCTGTAATCGGAGAACGTCAGGAACGTGCCGCCGAACGGAATGTAACCGCCGTGCAGCGCAATGCCGTTCATGATGGCGCTCATACCGAACTCGCGCACACCGTAGTTGATGTGATTGCCGAACTGCACGCCGTCGGCATTGGCGCGTACGGCCTTGCTGGCCTTCCAGTTCGTCAGGTTCGAGCCGGTCAGGTCGGCCGAGCCACCCAGGAACTCCGGCAGCACCGCCGCCAGCCCCTCGATCGCGAGTTGCGACGCCTTGCGCGTTGCCACCGTCTCGGCCTTCTCGTTGGTCTTGGCGATCAGCGCGGCGGCGGCCGACTTGAAGTCGCCCGGCAGCTCGCCCTTCATGCGTCGCTCGAACTCGGCCGCTTCGGCCGGGAACTGGCCGCGGTAGGCCGCAAAACGCTCGTTCCAGGCCGCTTCGGCCTGCTGGCCGGCAGCCTTCGCATCCCATGCCGCATAGACCTCGGCCGGCACTTCGAACGGCGGCAGGTTCCAGCCCAGCGCAGCGCGCGTGGCGGCGATCTCGTCGGCACCCAGCGGTGCGCCATGCACGTCGTGGCCGCCCTGCTTGTTGGGCGCGCCCTTGCCGATCAGCGTCTTGCAGCAGATGAGCGTCGGACGATCCGAGGTCTTGGCCTGGGCGATGGCCGCATCGACGGCGTCGACGTCATGACCGTCGATGCCGCGAATCACGTTCCAGCCATACGCTTCGAAGCGCTTGGGCGTATCGTCTGCGAACCAGTATTCGACATCGCCGTCGATCGAAATGCCGTTGTCGTCGTAAAGCGCGATCAGCTTGTTCAGACGCAGCGTGCCCGCCAGCGAGCAGGCCTCGTGCGAGATGCCTTCCATCAGGCAGCCGTCGCCGAGGAACGCGTACGTGTAGTGATCGACGATATCGTTGCCCGGACGGTTGAATTCCTTGGCGAGCAGCGCTTCGGCCAACGCGAAGCCGACCGCGTTGGTAATCCCCTGGCCCAGCGGGCCCGTGGTCGTCTCGACGCCCGGGGTGATGCCGACTTCGGGGTGGCCCGGCGTCTTGCTGTGCAGCTGGCGGAAGTGCTTGAGTTCTTCGATGGGCAGGTCATAGCCCGTCAGATGCAGCAGCGAGTAGATGAGCATCGAGCCGTGGCCGTTCGACAGCACGAAGCGGTCGCGATCGAACCAGTGCGGGTTGACGGGGTTGTGCTTGAGATGGCGGCCCCAGAGAGCGACCGCGATATCGGCCATGCCCATCGGCGCGCCAGGGTGTCCGGAGTTGGCCTGTTGGACCGCGTCCATGGAGAGGACGCGAATGGCGGAGGCCATCAGCGCAGCCGTAGCAGGAGAGGAGTTCGTCATGGTGACCAGCCGGAAGAGCGGGCGTGCCCCGTTGCCGCGAGCCGCCGCGCGAAATTCAAATGCAGGAAAAGACCAAGATTTTACCAGATACGACACCGGACCGGGTCGCTCGCGGCGAACTTCCCCAACCGGCGGGAACGTGGAATCATGGAAAAAAGTGGCGTGATCGCCACAAATTAGAGGAAGTTACCTTGCCAATGACAGTCAAACGCGACCTCTCCACGCCCGATTCCGGCACCGCCCCTACCGCTTGCTCGGCCCCGCTCGGCCCGTGGGCCGGCTATCGGTTCGACGCCCGGCACGTGTTCTCCACGACATCGCCCCACCAACGCATCGAAGTCGTCGATTTGCCTGCGTTCGGCGCGCTCGGGCGCGCCTACCGGCTCGACGCACGTTTCATGGCGTCGCTTGCCGACGCCCATATCTGCCACGAATGCATGGTGCACCCGCTGTTGCTCGCGCACGGCGATGCGCGTCGGGTCCTGGTCCTGGGCGGTGGCGACGGGGGGTCCGCGCGCGAGGTCCTGCGCCATGCGTGTGTGCGCAAAGTCGTCGTCGCGGAACTCGACGCGCAGGTGCCCGCCACCATCCGGCAGTACATGCCCACGCTGCCCGACGGCGCTTTCGACGATCCGCGCACCCGGCTTGTCATCGGCGACGCACGCGACTTCGTCGACGCCGCACTCGCCCGGGAAGAGCGTTTCGATGCCGTGATCTTCGACCTGACCGAGGCCGACGGCGCTGCGGCGCCGCTGCACGATGTCCCCTTCTTCGAGAAGATTCGGGCATTGTTGGCCCCGGGCGGCGGCGTGGCGCTCCAGCTCGGCGCGCCGTGGTTCGACGGCGCACGGGTTCGGCGCATGCGCGAGGCGCTGCGCCGCGTCTTCCGCATCGTGACCCCCATGACCGCGTATGTGCCTCTTTACGGCACGTTATGGGCGCTGGCAATCGCCAGCGACTTGCTGGACGTGCGGCTGGACATGCCGGCGGGCGCCAGCGACCCGTCGCCCGATGCGTTGCCGCCAGCACTGCGAGGCTTGCGCCACTTCTCGCCGGCACGTCTGGCCGCCTTGTTGGACATCGCGCCGGAGCTTGCCGACGTCCTCGGCGACGATGGGCCGTGATGCGATCGCGCGCAGACGGTGAAGCACATTCGCGTTCCTTGTATATTGGGGGCTTGTCACGACCGTCGGCACCCGCCCGTTCGCGCCTTTGAAGACGGCGCACGCCCCCGTTGCCCTGTGCCGGCGGATTAACCGGAGCCCATTCATGTCCGATCCCCGTCCGTCCCACGTGCCATGGCTGACGCCATATCTGACCGTGCGCGACGCGAAGGCTACCGCCGCGTTCTACGAGCAGGCATTCGGCTTCACCGTGCACGACACGATGGACGACGACGGTGCCCTCATGCACGTCGAGATGTTCTATCAGGGTCAGTTGATCGTGATGTTTGCGCCCGAAGGCGCTTTCGGCACCACGGCCCGCACACCGCGCACCTCGGGGGTGGAAGCACCGCAAAGCTTCTACGTCTACACCGAGGATGTCGATGCCCTGTATGCACGCGCCACCGCTGCGGGAGCGAAGGGGTTGATGCCGCCCAACGACCAGTTCTGGGGTGACCGCTTCTGCCAACTGGAAGACCCTGACGGGTATCGCTGGGGCTTCGCGCGCCCCATCGCCCCGCGCGGCTGACGCCGCTGGCCGCCTGCGTTGGGGTATGCTGCCGGTCCCGGCGTGATGCCCCATCCCTTCGGCATCGTGTGTCGTGCACTGTCCCCTGCGCCAGTCATGCGCTCATGCTTGCGTGGCCGTTGCCCTTTGTCCCTTCCAGCGCGCCCTCTGGCGCCGTTTCCTGATCCTCCATCCGTATGCCTCGCTTTTTCATCGACACGCCGCTCCACGCAGGCGCACTGCTGGAACTCCCCGAAGGCGTGGTGCGCCACGTTCAGGTGCTGCGCCTGAAGGTCGGCGACACGCTCACGCTCTTCAACGGCACGGGCGGCGAGTTTCCCGCGGTCCTCACCACACTGGAAAAACGTCACGCCACCGCCCAACTGGGTGAGTTCGACTCGCGCGACGCGGAGACGCCTTATCGCGTCACGCTCGCGCAAGGCATCGCTGGCGGGGACAAGATGGACTGGCTGATCGAGAAAGCCATTGAGCTCGGCGTGTCGGAGATCCAGCCCCTCTCCACAGAACGCTCGGTGATCCGCCTCGACGCCGAACGTGCCGCAAAGCGCGTCGCACATTGGCAGGCGCTCGTGCAGGCAGCGTGCGAGCAATGCGGCCGAAACCGGGTACCGCGCGTGTTGCCGATCCGCCCGATCGCCGCCTGGCTGCAAGACAGGGACACGGTGACGAGCTACGAATGGCGTGTGCTATTGTCACCCAGGGCAGACGGCGGTCTCGATTCGCTACCGCCTGACACGCCGACACAACCCGGCGTGCTGCTCTTCGGGCCCGAAGGCGGGCTGGCACCTCAGGAGGAATCGCTTGCGCGGGCGGCCGGATTCACGGCGATTCGACTCGGCGAGCGAATCCTGCGTACGGAAACGGCGGGAATCGCGGTCCTCGCCGCACTGGCGGCGCGCTGGGGCGGTTGGTAAGCAACAATGACTCGAAAAATGGCCTCACAAGCCTAAAGGAGTGTCGTCATGGGTATCCTCGATTCCATTCTCGGTGGTGCGGCCGGCAATGAGGCCGGTGGCAATAGCGGCGGCGGCAATACGAAGATGTTGCTGCTCATGGGCCTGCTGGCGATGATCGCCAGTCGATCGGGCGGCGCGCAGAGCCAGGGCGGTCAGGCCGGCGGTGATCTGCTCGGATCGCTCGGCGGTGCCCTGGGGGGCATGCTGGGCGGTGGCGGTGGCACCGCCGGCGGCGGTTTGGGTGGCCTGCTGGGCGGACTGCTTGGGGGCGGACAAGCCCCGGCCGCAGCGGGCGCCGGCGCACCGGCACCGTGTGCCGGCGATCTGATCGGCGCGCTGGGCGGGTTGGGTGGACTGACGCAGGTGCTGGAAAGCGGTGGTCTGGGAGACGCCGTGCGTTCGTGGGTCGGCACCGGCAGTAATCAGGCCGTATCGCCCGATCAGGTGACACAGGCACTCGGCCCGGGCGGTCAGTTGCAGCAACTCGCCAACACGGCCGGGGTGAGCCAGGACGAGGCGGCCCAACAATTGTCGTCGCTGCTCCCCGAAGTCATCAACCACCTCACGCCGAATGGCGATGTGCCGCAAGGCCAGCTCGATCTGGCGAGCCTTGCGCAGCAATTTCTTGGCGGACGTACCGGCTAACGCACGTCAGCGGCGTAGGAAAACAAAAAAGGTCCGCCATGCGGACCTTTTTTCGTGGAGATCGACGCGCCGAAGCGACCTATGCCGACGTCACGACCGTCAACATGGAACGCGGAGAACGCGACAAGCCTGGGGGCGAGATGCCGGCAAAATCTCAGGCGAAAGAGTAGAAGACACGGAACGTCACGCGGCGCTCGGCCCAGAATTCGGCCGCATCGCGGAAGACGTCGAGCAGCGTTTCACGGCCATCCTTGTCGAACTTCGTCGCAATCGGCAGCCCTTCGAGCACCACCACGAATCCCGGCTGCGGGCCGCAGTGGCTCACGAGATCGGTCAGGCAATCGTGAAGCGCGTCATAATTCTTTCCGAAGTGCTTGGGGAAAAGGAACGACGTCGCGATCGTCTCCAGCACCTCGGCCTTGCTTTGCGCCTGGGAACAGTTGGCGTACAGGAAATGTTGGCCGAGTCGCTCGGCCTCTGCGGCCAGTTCCGGCACGCGGAATGCGCGGATCGACTGCACGATATTCGGCCTGACGGTCTTGAAAAGACTCATATCTCCCTCTTCCGATAAGGTATGGCGGTGGCCGGCCCGCGCTACAGCATGCAGGCCCAGCACCTGCTTGAACAAGTTGCCCTCGCCCGCACCGAATGGATCTGCCATAAGATCTTTCCCGCGTTCCTGTGCGAAAACCGGCTCACTCATACTGCTGTCATTCCCTTATGCGTTTAAAGCTGTTGTAGTGATCTTTGGTGTAGTAGCACGGATCGACCGCGCGTTGATTACCGCCGCAGATGATGCGCCTCGCGCCCCTGTTGCGGGCACCTGGCGTCGGCACCGTATATTCATGGTAATAGCCACGCGGCATTTTGGGCAGGCGCTTTTCGTAGTTCCCGAACACGATGCCGTCTTTGGCATAGGGATACGGCCCGCCTTGGGCAATCAGCGACAGCGTGCGCTGCGCTTCGCGTGGCAAATCGGCAACGGATACCTCGGCCGTTTGATCCGTGACGTATGGCGCGGTTTCACGCGCTACGGCATGCGCCCCCAGAAACACACTGCCAGCCGCCGTCAGCGCCACGATGCCCCGGTGAAGCCAACGTGCCATTGTCATAGCTAACCTGTCGCCCCGACGCCGTTTTGCGCTGCGGGCTTGTTCTGATGGGTGAAGCCGTAAGGTTATCGCTATTGGTCACGAGAATCAATGTCGGCTTACATTTTGCAACCAAACTACTCAACAAATTCATGAAAATACAAGGATTTTCACGACAGTGAGCGCCTACATGACAGTATGCGACACGTGACAATCGTCGTCGAAATAACAAAACGCCGCCCCGAATGGGTGCGGCGTTTTGTCGTTAACGTATGCCTAACGGCGGCGAACCGCCGACGGCAACCGTCGGATCAGCGCGCGGGTTGTTGCGCTGCCGCATCGGCCACGACGAGCGCGGCCATGTTGATGATGCGACGCACCGTCGCCGACTCGGTCAGGATGTGCACCGGCTTCGCCGCACCCAGCAGGATCGGCCCGATCGCGACGTTGTTGCCTGCTGCCGTCTTGAGCAGGTTGTAGGCGATGTTCGCGGCGTCGATGTTCGGCATGACGAGAAGGTTCGCGGCGCCGGTCAGCGTCGAATCCGGCATGATGCGCGCGCGCAGTTCCGGGTCCAGCGCGCAATCGCCGTGCATTTCGCCGTCGACTTCCAGTTCCGGCGCGCGTTCTTGCAGAATCGCCAGGGTATCGCGCATCTTCCGGGCACAATTCGCGTCACTCGTACCGAAATTCGAGTGCGAGAGCAGCGCGACCTTGGGCTGGATACCGAAACGTCGAATTTCCTCGGCCGCCATGAGCGTGATCTCGGCCAGATCCTCGGCGCTCGGGTCCTGATTGATGTGGGTGTCGACGAGGAAGATCTGCCGGTTGGGCAAAATCAGCGCGTTCATGGCGCCATAGACATGGCCGCCCGCGCGCTTGCCGATCACGCGATCGATGAAGTGCAGGTGGCGCCCAGGCGTGGAAACCGTGCCGCAGATCATGCCGTCCGCCTCGCCCTTGCGCACCAGCATGGCGGCGATGAGCGTGGTGCGGCGGCGCATTTCGACGCGAGCGTACGATGCCGTCACGCCCTTGCGGTTGGTCAGTTGGTGATAGGTTTCCCAGTAATCGCGATAGCGCTCGTCGTGCTCGGGGTTGACGACCGTGAAGTCGACGCCCGGCGTGAGACGCAGACCGTACTGCTGGACGCGGTGCTCGATCACGGCGGGGCGTCCCACCAGGATCGGCGTGGCGACGCGTTCGTCGACCAGCACCTGCACGGCGCGCAGCACACGCTCCTCTTCGCCCTCCGCGAAGGCGATGCGCTTCTTGTCGGCCGGCACGCTGCGCGCCACGGAGAACAGCGGCTTCATCAGACCACCGCTGTGGTACACGAACTGCTGCAGCGACTGCGAGTAGGCGTCCACGTCCGCGAGCGGGCGCGTGGCGACGCTGGCCGCCATCGCGGCTTCTGCCACGGCCGTGGCAACCTTCACCAGCAAGCGCGGATCGAACGGCTTCGGAATCAGGTACTCGGGACCAAACGACAGGTTCTTGATGCCGTACGCCGATGCAACGATGTCGCTCTGCTCCTGACGCGCCAGTTCCGCAAGCGCGTTCACTGCCGCGATTTCCATCGACCGAGTGATCGTCGTGGCGCCAACGTCGATCGCCCCCCGGAAAATGAACGGGAAGCACAGGACATTGTTGACCTGGTTCGGATAATCGGTCCGGCCGGTCGCCATCACGCAATCGGGGCGCACCTCCTTCGCGAGTTCCGGCGTGATTTCCGGATTCGGATTGGCCAGCGCGAAAATGAGCGGCTTATCCGCCATGGTCTTGACCATTTCCGGCTTGAGCACGCCGGCCGCCGACAGCCCGAGAAAGATGTCGGCGCCGCCGATGACATCGGCCAGTCCGCGTGCATCGGTCTTCTGCGAGAAACGAATCTTCTCCGGATCCATCAGTTCGGTGCGGCCCTCGTAGACCACGCCCGCGAGGTCCGTCACCCAGATGTTCTCGATGGGAAGCCCCATGTCGACGAGCAGATCCAGACACGCGAGCGCCGCGGCCCCCGCACCGGAGGTCACCAGCTTCACCGAGCGCAGATCCTTGCCCACGACCTTCAGGCCATTGATGAGGGCCGCCGCGACCACGATAGCCGTGCCGTGCTGATCGTCGTGGAAGACCGGAATCTTCATGCGCTCGCGCAGCTTGCGCTCCACGATGAAGCATTCGGGGGCCTTGATGTCCTCGAGGTTGATCGCCCCGAACGTGGGTTCGAGCGCGGCGATGATGTCGACGAGCTTCTCGGGGTCCTTCTCGTCGATCTCGATATCGAACACGTCGATATTGGCGAACTTCTTGAACAGTACGCCCTTGCCTTCCATCACCGGCTTGGAGGCGAGCGGACCGATGTCCCCCAGTCCGAGCACGGCCGTGCCGTTGGAAATCACGCCGACAAGGTTGCCGCGCGCCGTGTAGCGCGAAGCGTTGAGCGGATCGACGACGATTTCCTCACACGCGGCGGCAACGCCCGGCGAGTAAGCCAGCGCCAGATCCCGCTGGTTGAGCAACTGCTTGGTCGGTGCGATGGCAATTTTGCCGGGCGTGGGGAATTCGTGATACTCGAGCGCAGCTTCGCGCAATTTCGGATCGATCGGCGTGGGCATGGGGAGAAGCTCTGGGCGAACAGGACAAGTCAAATTTTCAGTGCGAATTGTAGCCCCATTTATTCACGCCATTTATGCAAAAAGCGGATAACGGCCACACCCGCACTGGGCTGCTTTCCTGTCGATAGTGTCCAAAAACCAGGGCAAACACAACGCTGCATCGCACCATCGGGAGCCTTTTCGGACCATGGATGAAACGCGACCGGGGGGTTGTCCGAGACAGCCATCGGAAACCACCTGAATTCGCGCGCGTGGCGCGTTTGTCCGCTTGGGAAAGCGAGGATGCCCTCTTAGAATAGGGGTTCGCGCTGTGCCTCGCGCAGCCCCCGATGATTCGCCCGTCGCGCCGCCTTGCGCGCCCGGCGCCCGTGCCACCGCCCATGACCACCAATTCCGACTTGCCGTCACCCTCGTCGCCAGCAACGTCCTCCTCGTCCGCGACTCGTTCGCCGTCCGCACGGGCCGAGGCATCGGAGACGCGGCTGTCCGAGTTCTCGTTGATCGACCGTTTTTTCGCGCGTGCGACGCGCCAGGGCGAACAGGTGGCGCTCGGGATCGGCGACGACTGCGCGCTGCTGCGTGCACCGGCCGGCGAGCAACTCGCGGTGTCCACCGACATGCTCGTGGAGGGCCGCCATTTCTTCGCCGACGTCGATCCGCGCTCGCTGGGCCACAAGACGCTCGCGGTCAATCTGTCCGACCTCGCGGCCATGGGCGCTCGCCCGCTGGGCTTCACGCTGGCGCTTGCGTTGCCTGACAGCGACCCTGCATGGCTCGCTCCCTTCGCCGACGGCCTGGCCGCGCTGGCCGACCGTTTCGCCTGTCCGCTGGTGGGCGGCGATACGACACGCGGGCCGCGCAATCTCTGCGTGACCGTCTTCGGCAGCGTACCGGGCGCCCACGCCTTGCGCCGCGACGCCGCACGACCGGGCGACGACATCTGGATTTCGGGCACGGTGGGCGATGCCCGTCTTGCGCTTGGCGCGATCCGGGGAGAATGGTCGCTCACGGACGACGACCTGGTCGTTGCACGTCGCGCATTGGAGTGGCCCGAACCGCAGGTGGCGCTCGGTCTCGCGCTGCGCGGCGTGGCGCGCGCGGCGCTCGATATCTCGGACGGCCTGCTGGGCGACCTTGGCCACATCCTGACGCGCTCCGGTGTCAGTGCGCGAGTCAACGTGGACGACGTGCCGCGCTCGTCTCTGCTCGCCGCACAGGCGCCCGAGATACAGCGCCTGTGCACGCTCGCGGGCGGCGACGACTACCAGCTTTGCTTTTGCGCCGACCCCGCGCAGCGACAGCGGATCGAGGCCATTGGCGGTGAACTCGGCATGCGCCTCACGCGTATCGGTACAATAGCGTTACTCGACGCGCGCCACATGATGCAACTCCACGACAATACCGGCGCTGCCGTCGCCGCCGAATTCAAAAGTTTCGACCATTTTCAATGAGCACTGATCAGACGGCCACCGTCAACCCGGGCAGCGGCCCGCGCCGGCCGACCTCGCGTTTCCTGCTGTCGCATCCCGCCCACCTGTTTTCGCTCGGCTTCGGCACGGGCCTGTCTTCGTTCGCGCCCGGCACGGTCGGCACACTGTTCGGCTGGGCGTCGTACCTGGTGCTCAATCTGTATCTGACGGTCACGGGCTGGGGTGTGCTGATTGCCGCGTCGATTCTCGGCGGCATCTGGATCTGCGGCTTTTCGGCGCGCAAGCTTGGGGTGCAGGACCCGAGTGCGGTGGTCTGGGATGAAATCGTGGCTTTCTGGATCGTGCTGTTGCTCATTACCCCGGCGAGTTTCGTCGGGCAATTGGTGGCGTTTGTCCTGTTCCGCTTCTTCGACGCGGTCAAGCCGCCACCGATCCGCTATTTCGACCGAACCGTCAAGGGCGGCCTGGGCATCATGCTGGACGACCTTGTCGCTGCGTTCTGCACGTTGCTCGTTATCGCGCTGTGGCGCTCGATTTGATAGGTGAGTTCACGTGGTCTCAGAACAAGCGCTTCTCGCGCAACTCTCGGTCAGGGTCGGCAATCGCCTGCGTGACGAGCGACTGATGCTGGTGACGGCCGAGTCGTGCACCGGCGGCCTCGTTGCCGCGGCAATCACCGACATTTCCGGCAGCAGCCACTGGTTTGAGCGTGGCTTCGTCACGTACTCGAATCAGGCCAAGACGGAGATGATTGGCGTTCCCGCCGAGCTCATCGACAAGCACGGCGCCGTGAGCGAACCCGTGGCACGCGCCATGGCCGAAGGGGCGCTGCTCAACAGCCGGGCGCAGATCTCCCTGTCGATCACCGGCGTGGCCGGGCCGGGCGGCGGCACCGCGGACAAACCGGTGGGCATGGTGTGCTTCGGGTGGAGTGACCGTGTGACGACCGTCGTCGAGACGAAGCACTTCAAGGGCGACCGCACGCAGGTGCGGAGCCAGGCCGCGCAGCACGCGCTGCGCGGCGTGCTCGAGCGACTCGACAAAGGCGACGCGTAAGACGCCGCTTCAAGCGTGCGTCGTAATCGCGTCGCCACGTGCCGATTCGCATCACTCGCGCAATTCGCTCAAGTCACTCGCTTAACTTGATTAACGCGATTGAGTCGATTCGGTCGATCTCGTCCGGTCTGTCCGCTTCGCCTCGTGTTGCCCGCACGAACGGCGGGCAACATGCGATCAGCGATAAGCGTTGATGCTGTCGCGCGTCTTTTGCGCGGCGGACGCGGCTGCCTCGGCGAAATGTTCGTCACGGCCGGCGTAGATGATCGCACGCGACGAGTTGATCATCATGCCCGTACCGTCTGCGGTGCGACCGGCCTTGACCGTCGCCTCGACATCGCCGCCCTGCGCGCCGACACCGGGAATCAGCAGCGGCATGTCACCGACGATGGCACGCACCGCCGCAATTTCCGCAGGGAAAGTCGCCCCGACGACAAGGCCGATCTGCCCGCTCGTGTTCCACGGCCCAGACGCCAGACGCGCCACCGTCTGATACAGCGGCTTGCCATCGACGTCGAGGAATTGCAGATCGCTGCCGCCCGGATTCGACGTGCGGCACAACACGATGACCCCCTTCTCGGCGTGCGCCAGATACGGCTCGAGCGAATCGAAACCCATGTACGGGTTCACCGTCACGGCGTCGGCACGATAACGCTCGAATGCCTCGCGGGCATATTGCTCGGCCGTGCTGCCGATGTCTCCGCGCTTGGCGTCGAGAATCACGGGCAGCCCCGGATGATCGGCATGGATATGCGCAATCAGTTGCTCGAGCTGGTCTTCGGCGCGATGCGCGGCGAAGTAGGCGATCTGCGGCTTGAACGCGCACGCGAAAGGCGCGGTGGCATCCACGATCTGGCGGCAAAACTCGAAAATCGCGTCCGGCCGGCCTTGAAGATGCGCGGGAATGCGCGACGGCTCGGGGTCGAGCCCCACGCAGAGCAGGGAATTGTTGCGCGTCCAGGCGGCGCGCAGCGTGTCGGTGAAGGTCATGACGGTGTTCCGGCGGAATGCCGCGCCGGGCACGGCGCAGCGTGATTCAATTCGGGCCGATCCGTCGTTGGATCGAGCAAGGCCGACATTTTACCTGCTCGGCGGCCGGGCCCCCACGGCGACCGGCAAATCGCCACGAATCGTGCCGAATTGCGTCGAATCGTTACCCACCGCCGCGGATCACCCCGAGCGGGCATCGTGGGCGCACGCGTCGCGCCCACGCTCAGTCGAGCCAGCCTCGATGCCGGAAGTACAGGAACGGCGCGATCGCCGAGAGAATCATCAGGCCGATCGCGAACGGGTATCCAATCTCCCAGCGCAGCTCCGGCATCATCTGGAAATTCATGCCGTAAATGCTTGCAATGAGCGTCGGCGGCAAAAACGCCACCGCCGCGACCGAAAAGATCTTGATGATCTTGTTCTGGTTGATGTTGATGAAACCGATGGTGGCATCCATCAGAAAGTTGATCTTGTCGAACAGATACGCGGTGTGATTGTCGAGCGACTCGATGTCGCGCAGGATCTGCTTGCCCTCCTGGTATTGCTCGTCCTTGAGCATGCGGGCGCGCATCAGGAACGAGACCGCGCGACGCGTATCCATCACATTACGGCGAATACGCCCGTTCAGATCCTCTTCGGCCGCAATGCTCTCGAGCGCCTTCGCGGCATCGGCGTCGGTGAGGTTCTTGCCCAGAACCCGTTTGCTGACTTCTTCGAGCGCCGCATATACGCCTTCGAGCGCATCGGCCGAATATTCCGCATCGGTCGAGTAGAGATCGAGCAGCACGTCCATCGCGTCGCGCACCGAGCCGGGCCGAATCCGCGCGCGCATGCGAACCAGGCGGAACACCGGCAGATCTTCGTCGTGAATGGAAATCAGCAGATCCTTGAGCACCACGAACGCCACCGGCACGTTGCGCGATTGCTCTTCGTCGTCGAGCAGGAAATCCGTGCGGATGTGCAAGACGCCGCTGTCGTCTTCGTAGTAGCGGGCCGACGCCTCGATATCGGTGATCTCGTCGCGAGTCGGCAACTTGACCTTGTAAGCGTCTTCGACCCAGTGGCGTTCCTCTTCCGATTCGCTGTGCAGATCCACCCAGACCGGCGACACGCTGGTCAGGTCACTGGGATGGTCACATGTCACCTGTTGCAGGCGGCCATTATTGATGACGAAAGCATTGATCAAACGAGAGTCTCCCTGCGACACGGCGACGCCAAGTGTAGCAGCCACGCCACAGACACGCCAAGCGCGGCGCCTCGGCGTGCCAGCGGACGCGCCGAGGCGCCGTTACCTAACGCGACGGTGGGATATGCCCTGAAATCGTCGAGGGTGGGCCAGGCAGCGGCGATCGGCGGCAAGCGGATCGAACCAATCCACGCCCTTGGCGTCAACCTTGATATCGGCACCGCCCGGTGCCCGTCGAAAGGGAGAACAGCAAAATGACGGAAGTGACGACCCCGCTCGCGTCGATCGACGCAGTCATGGGTTTTTTGGCGGCGAATGCCGTCCGGTACGGCTTGTCGTTCGTGCAGGCCGTGCTGATCCTGCTGATCGGCTTCTGGATCGCGAAGCGACTCTCGCGCGTGGTGCACACCACGCTCAATCGCTCGCCGCACTTCGACGCCACGCTCAAGCCGCTCATCGAGTCGGTGGTGCTGTGGTCGGTGCGCCTGATCACGATCATTGCGGTGCTTGCACAGTTCGGTGTGCAAACGGCGAGCATCATCGCCGTGCTCGGCGCGGCCGGTCTCGCCATCGGTCTCGCATTGCAGGGCACATTGCAGAATATCGCCGCGGGCACCATGCTGCTCGTGCTGCGCCCCTTCCGCAATGGTGACTACATCACGGCCGGATCGGCGGTGGCCGGCACGGTCGAGGAGATCGGTCTGTTCACGACCACGCTCACCAATGCCGACGGCATCTACGTGTGCGTGCCGAACAACCAGATCTGGGGCCAGCCAATCACGAACTTCAGCCGCAATGCCACGCGGCGCATGGAAATCACCGTGGGCATTGGCCTGAGCGACGACCTCGACGCCGCCATGCAGGCCTTGCGCAACCACGTGGGCAACGACAAGCGGGTGCTCAAGGCGCCCGCGCCGGAAATCATGGTCAAGCAGGTCAGCGACAGCGCCATCATCGTCAACGTGCGCGTCTGGGCCTCGCTGGGCGATTACTGGGGACTGTATTGGGATCTCCAACGCGGCGTGAAGGAGACCGTCGAGCGCGCGGGCTGTTCGCTGCCTTACCCCACCCGCACCATCGTGCAGGTGCCCGCCCCCGCCGTGGCGGACGCCGCGCAACCCCGCCACTGATGCCGCCCGCCGTGAGCCCTCCGGCTTTGCGGGACAGGCGTCTTGGCTTCCGAGCTTCTCGGTTTCCGGGCTTCCGGGTGTTGGCGCGCCAGGATCCTCCTGGCCTGTCGCCCAACGTGACCGGAGGTCTTCCCAAAACCATCCGCTATCGTTAGCAAAACGAACTTTGCTTTCTATCGTTGAGAGATCCCGTTCGAAGAGGATCTCCAATGAAGCCCGAACTGCTCGCCCTGGTCTGCGTTGCGTTTCTCGCGCCACTCCCGCCTGTCGACGCCCTCGCAGCCCCCGCCCCGTCCCTCACGGAGGTCGGTTACGCGCCTTTGAAAATGACAGTCGGCGGGGAAACGCGCTGCCTCACCGCCAACGGCGACGACACGAAATCATGGCAGTACGTCGCGCTGGAAACCTGCAAAGACGGCTCGCGATTGCAGAACTGGAAGCTCAAGGCCATCGGCAACGCCCGCTATTTCATCTTCAACGAATACTTCGGCGAGACGCGATATCTGCGCACCTACGGCAAGGCGTCGTCGATCGCGCTGGATAGCGACACGAGCGGCTACACCACGATGCGAAGCTGGGAAGTCTCGAACGGCGCCCTCAACGACATCCGCCTGTGGAACGTGTACAGCCGCGACATTGGTCAGTGGAAAACGCTCGACGCCGATCCGCAGGGTCAATCGGTCGGCATTTCCATCCCCGGCAGCACGAGGGCAGACGTCTGGCAATACGATATCGACATGCCGACCCCGCAATTCCCGGTCGCTGGCACGAAGAAGGTCCTCGTCATGGCAACGCATTTCAGCGATGAGACCTCGGCGGATTCAACGCCGGTGCGCGACACGGTGCTCGGCGTGTTCGGCACACCGTATTACGAGGACAGATCGGCCAGGAACTACCTCCTGCAGGCATCGGGAGAGCGATTGACAGCAAACATGGATTTCCTCGACGAGGTCGATATCGGCGAGCGTCCCGACGCCTGCAATGCCAGCCAGATACTCAGCGCCGCGCGCGATGCGGCCCGGCATCGCGAAAGGAATCCGCAGGACTACGATTACCTGTTCGTCAGTATTCGCCAATGGCGCCAGTGCCCCTGGGTCGGGCTGGCCCCGGTTCCGGGAAACTGGGTGCTGGCCCAGGGCAGCTCCGCCCACAAGTTCTGGACCTGGACGCACGAATTCGGCCACGCAATGGGCTTCCAGCACGCCCGGATCCGATACGGCTGCCCGGCGCGCGACGGCGTGGCGCAGCTCGGCGGCGACTGCACGACGTACAACTACGGCAAGGCGCCGACCGACCCGATGGGCGGCGGCGGCGCGGCGATGTTCCCCGTGGCATATCAGCACTTCGCCGGCTGGCTGAGCGATGCGGACGTTCCGTGGATCAAGCATGACGGCACCTACAAGCTCGACCCGCTCTGGCGACGCGGCAGCGCGGCCCAGGGCTATCGGATAAGGCGTTCGGACGGCTCGGTGCTGTTCGTCGAATTTCGTCGGCCCAGTCAGCCGTTCGAGACGTGGTGGGGAGCCTCCCCCTATGTGAACGGCGTCACCGTCTATGTCGTCAACTACTCGCCCAAGGCCCGATCGATGACGAGCACGTTGGTCAACACCACGCCCGGCAGCGGGCGATCGATGGGCGACGCCCCATTGCTGCCGAATCATTCGCTGGACGACACGTTGTCGGGCATGCGTCTCACCGTGACGCTGGCGCACAACGACGGCGCGGAACTCAAGGTCGAGAAGCTACCGAAGTGAAGCCGCGCGTTGTGCGGCCCGGAAACGGTCATTGCGGCAATTCGGCCGCGCCCATGCGACGCGCGATGACACCGGCGCGCTGCGAGAGGTACGGGGAATTGCGATGCGCATCGAAGTAGCGCGGCCGCGGCAGCATCACTGCGAGTCGCGCCGCCTGCCACGGCGAGAGTCTCGACGCCGGAATCCCGTAGTAATAACGCGATGCCGCCTCGGCACCGAACACGCCTTCGCCCCACTCGACCGAATTCAGATAGATCTCGAAAATCCGCTGCTTGTCCATCCAGAACTCGAGCATCCAGGTGATGCTGAGTTCCTCGGCCTTGCGCAGATAGCTCTTCTCGCTCGAGAGAAACAGATTCTTCGCGAGTTGCTGCGAAATGGTCGAGCCTCCGGCGACGATGCGCCCTTTCTTCTGGTTCTTCTCCCACGCGCCGAGCATCGCATCGATCTCGAAACCGTCGTGATTGACGAAGTTCGCGTCTTCGCTGGCGATGATCGCGCGCTTCAGGTTGCGCGAGATCTGATCGTACGGCACCCATTGATGCCGGAGTGTCGCGTTGGGATCCGTCTCTCGCAGACGCGCCTCGGCCGCTCTCATGAATGCCGTCGATTGCGGATCGAAGTGCACCCACCACCCGATCTGCAGGAAGTAATAGAGCTGCGTGGCCAGCACGCCCGCGATCAGCAGCGTGATGACATACGCGGTCCATTGCCAGGGTCCCCACTGGCGTTTGCGGGAAGCCGTGCGGGCGTGACGTCTCTGCGAGGGCATCGGGACAGGTTCAGCCTTTCGCGTTGAGGCGTGCGCGCAGTGCGGCACGCACCGCATCGGTGGACGGGCGCACGCCTCGCCACACCGCGAACGCTTCGGCCGCCTGCTCCACCAACATGCCGAGCCCATCGGCGGCCCGCGCGGCGCCTTCCGACAAGGCCCGCGTCATGAAGACGGTCGGCTGCGCCCCATACATCATGTCGTAAGCCAACGCCCCGGCCGCGTACACGCCTGCGGGCAGTGGCGGTACATCGCCCTGGAGACTTCCTGCCGTGGCGTTGATCACCACGTCGAAACCGCCGGGCACCGCGTCCCAGCCACCGCCGGCCAGCGCAACACCGTGGCGTTGCGCCGCCTCGGCGAACCGGGCGACCAGTTCGTCGGCGCGCGCGGCCGTGCGATTGGCCACGAAGAGCGCAGCCGGCGACGCCTCGATCAGGGGCAGCATCGCGCCACGCGACGCGCCGCCGGCGCCGAGCAGCAAGACGCGACGTCCCTTGAGCGCCACGCCCAACGGGCCCTCGATGTCGCGCACGAGCCCCACGCCGTCGGTGTTGTCGCCCGTGATGCCCTGAGCGTCGAAGATCAACGTGTTCACCGCGCCCGCGGCCTGCGCGCGCGGCGTCAGGCGATCGGCAAGCGCGTGCGCTTCCAGCTTGAAGGGAACCGTGACATTGGCGCCGCTGGCACCGTGTTCGATGAACGTGCGAACGGTCGCGGCAAAGGCGTCGAGCGGCGCGAGCAGGCGTTCATACGTCAATCGTTGTCCGGTCTCGCGCGCGAACTCGGCGTGAATGAACGGCGACTGGCTGTGTTCGACAGGATGACCGATCACGGCGTAGCGATCGGCCGACCTATCCCCGGTAGGCGTTTGGTTTGTCATCGTTGTCAAAGCTGCGGCGCCTGGCTTTCGCGCAGGCGCCGCTTTTGCGTTCATCGAATTGGCGGAGGGCCGGGTTCAGGCGACATCGATCACCAGAGAATCCAAAGCAGGATGCCCCCGAACAGTGCCCATTTCACCGCATAGTACACGTACCGGTTCCAGGCCTTGAGGCGTTTGCCGACAATGCGGATCGAGTAAATGTACTTGAAGACCCGGTTCAGGCCGCCGGTGCGATCGCCTGCGTCGTTGGGCGACGCCGCCGCGCCGACCAGATGGCGGCCGAACCAGTGGTTGACCGCCTGCGTCCAGCGGTAGCGCATGGGACGCTCGACGTCGCAGAACAGAATGATGCGATTCTGCCCGCTCTGGTTCTCGGCGTAGTGGATGTAGGTCTCGTCGAACACCACACCTTCACCGTCGCGCCAGCTGTAGCGCTGGCCGTCGACGTCGATGTAACAGCGGTCGTCGTTCGGCGTGACCAGTCCGAGGTGATAGCGCAGCGACCCGGCGTACGGATCGCGGTGACGCACGAGGCGACTGCCATGCGGCAATTCGGCGAACATGGCCGCCTTGATCGTGGGTATCTTGCGCACGAGTTCGGTCGTGACCGGACACAGCGTGCTCGCCGACGGATGGGCTTCGTCGTACCACTTCAGATAGAAGCGCTTCCAGCCGCTCTTGAAGAACGAGTTGAAGCCGACGTCGTTGTACTTGTCGGACGCCTTGATCCGGCTCGCTTCGAGCAACGACACCGCCTCGGCGCGAATGGCTTCCCAGTTCTGCCGCAGCGGTTCGAGCTCCGGGAAATTGTCGGTCTTCAGATACGGCGTCGTCGGCACGCGCGAGAACGCGTACATGAACACGTTCAACGGCGACAGGAACGTCGAATGGTCGGACAATTGCCGGAAGAATTTATGGCGAACCTTACCTCGCAGATGCACATACACCGCGCATGCCGCGATAATCGCCAGGACAATCCATTTCATTACAGACTTTCCAGGTCGGAGCAAACCCCGTAATTATAGAAATATTTGGAAAGTTCGACCGGGCACGCCCAACACCGGGGACAGGCACGGGCGCCTGCTGCGTCGCTATTGCCCTGCGCCGCCCGTCGGCGTCGCCAGCGTTTCGGCATGGACGCCCTGACGGGAAAACGTCATCCGGGTGACGATTTCGAGAATGTCGTAGCGCTGCTTCATCTCCGGCGAAAAGTCGCCGAACGGCGCGCTCGCCTGGACGATGGCGACCGCGCGCCTATCCAGGTCCCGATTGCCCGAACTGCGCGTAATTTCCACGCCCGCGACGTTCCAGCCGTCCCTGTGATAGCCGAGACCACCGCGCTGGTTGACGTTGAGCGTGACGATCAGCTCGCCGTACAGGCGCGCGTTGCCGATTTGCGGAAAGTGCTCCGTGCCGTAACGCTCCACGCGATGGCGCAACGCATCGAAATAGCGGGCGTATGCCACTTCACGCGTGTTGGCCGTGACCTGCCCGCGCTTCGGGCGCGTCTGATAGGCGCGCAACTGCTTGTCGATTTCCGCCTGCAAGCGGGCGATCTGCTGATCGACATTCTGGTCGTCCGCACCCAGACCATGCTGCGGGGCATCCGCGCGTTTGCGCTGCGCCGCCGGCGCCGCCGCATACTGGCTGCGCAGTTGCGACAGCAGTTTTTCCTGCATCGCCTCCAATTCGCTCACGTTGCGCTGCATTTGCGCCACGGGGGCGCCATCACGCTCGAGCGCACGCGAGGGCAGCGGCGACGCGGCGCGCTCCCCGTCATGCTCGCCGCCGCCCACGAGGTTGGCTTGTGCGAGCGCAGTGGCCTTGTCGGGCGCGCTGGCCGACTTGGCGTTGACGAGCACGACGTCGAGCGGCGTGTCCGCGCTGTGCAACCGGAAACTGTCGGGGGCGACGAAATGCACCGCCAGCGCGAGCAAGTGAACCAGGGCCGAAAACACAAGGCCCGTGGCCAGTGGATGCTCGCGCATGAGCGACCAACCGCGGCGACGTGCCGCGTCGAGGTTGCCGGAGGCGAGTGCCGGTTTCAGCACGCCGTGCTGGCGGATGCGTCGCGCGCGCCCGCGGCCATCAGTGCGGCGGCGAGCGGGGAGGCGTCGGTGGACGTGGCGCCGGCATCAGTACGATCGCCCGAGCCGTCGGCGTCTGCGGGACTATCGTCGCCATCTGTACCGTCGGCGCCATCGGCACCGTCGGCACCGTCGGCACCATCGTCACCATCGGCGCCGTCGCTACCCGCATTGCCGTCACTGCCCTCACCCCCCTCGCCTTCGCCACCGTCGCCCTCGTCATCGTCGTCTCCGAGCAACGCCTGGCTGGCGTCGAGCACTTGCGAGACACGCACCGAGATGCTGAGGGTGACGACATCGAGCGAGAGCACGTCGAGCATGATCTGCGTGCCGCGCGCGTGCAATCCCAGGCCCGGCACGATCAGCGTGAGCGGGATGTCGTTCAGACGAACGGTATCGCCCTTGAGCACGCTCGCCTGCACCTGAGACTTGTTCTCCTGGATCAACCAGCGCAGGCACCAGTAGCGTTCCATGCGGCTCTGGTGCTCACCGTACGCCGCATAGGCGGCCTCGAAGCTCGACACCGTGGCATAGAGGTCGGCGTCCTTCGGCTTGAACGGGGCCGCCAGCTTGGCGGTCACACCATGACGCACGCAGGCGATCAGTTGCCACTGGTTCACCAGATCGACGTAGCGGCGCAGCGGCGACGTGCTCCACGCGTATTGCTCCACGCCAAGCCCCTCGTGCGGTGCGGGCGAGGTCTGCATGCGCGTGCGATTCACGCCGTAGGCACGTTGTGCACGGTAGATGCCGGGCACACCGCATTCCGCCAGCAGGCGTCCCCAGCGGCTGTTCGCGAGAATCGCCATCTCGGCGACGATCAGATCGAGCGGTGCGCCGCGCAGGCGCTGCTTGATCGTGACGTGCTCGCCGTCGACATAAAAGTTGAAGTCGGTCTTGTTCTGTACTTCCGGGCGCAGGCCATAGCCCACGCGCGCCGCCTGGCGCTTGTCGTAGAGCGACTGCGCGAACGGCCACAGCAGGCGAAGCTCGTCCTTGTGCGGATAGTCGCCGCTGCCGTCGGCCAGCGTTTCGGCCGTGATGATCGAATCGAGCTCGTTGTGGCGCAGGTTCGCCGAGATCGGCACCCGCTCGGCCCGGGTCTCGGTCGCCACGATCTCGTAGGTGTCCGCCTTGACCACGACGTAAAGCGAGAGCGCCGGGCGAGCGCCACCCTCGGCGAGCGTGTAAGCCTCGACCACGGCATCGGGCAGCATCGTGATCTTCTCGCCGGGCGCATAGACCGTCGACAGGCGCACGCGCGCGATTTCGTCGATGGGATCGCCGCGTGAGAGCCCCAGCGCCGGTGCCGCAATATGGATACCCACGCGCAGCAGGCCATCGGGCAGCATCTGCACCGAGAGCGCGTCGTCGATCTCCGTGGTCGTCGAATCGTCGATCGAGAATGCCTGCACCTCGGCCAGCGGCAGGTCGTCGGCCGGCAGGGGAACGGGTCCCACGTCGGGGAAGCCGGTGCCGCGCGGGAAGTATTCGTAGAGGAACGCCGCCTCGTGGTAAGCGCGCGGCGACGCAATGCCGCCGCATGCCAGCATCACCTCGGCGTGCGTCTTGCCCAGGGCAATCGCCGCCGCGTCGAGCGCCTTCCACTCGATGGCGTTCTTGTCCGGACGGAACAGCAGCACCAGCTCCTTGCCCCTGAGCGCGTCCGGTAGCGTACCGGCGATCAGTTGATCGGCGTACCCCGCCTGCAGTTCGGCCTGCTGTTGCTTGCGCGCCAGCCCGGCGAGCGCGGCCTGCAGCTGCTCCTGCGGCGCGCGCTGATATTGTCCGCGCCCCTTGCGACGGAAGTAGATCGGCGACGCCTGCAGGGCCAGCGCCAGTCCCGCCTGCTGGGCAACGCTCGCCCCTTCTCCGAAATATTCGGCGGCGAGCGTCGGGAACGGAAATTCTTCGGCAGGCGCGCACTCCCACAGGAAACTCATGTCGATGTCCTGTGCCGCGGCCTGCGCTTGCGCGATCAGTTCGGCGGGGGTGGGCGTCTCGAAGCGCAACAGAACGTCGCGCCCCTTGATCTTGCTTCGGCGCCCGCCGGGCAGCTCAACCTGGTACGACTCGCCCTGCTGCGACAACACCGTGCCAGCCTTGAAGCCGCCGGATTCCTCAAAAAAAATGTTCATGAAACAGCCATCGATCGCAATAGGCGATATTGTAGCCCGCCAATGTACGGCGGTTCAGAGCGGAACGGGCAAACGTGTCATTCGCCCGCGGACAGGCCCGCAGTGTCGGGCGAAGGGGGAACGTCGACGCCGGCGAAACGCAACACGTCGTCCATATAGTCGACGAAATCGGAAATGCCGTGGTCGCTGCCCTCGATCAGCGTGAGCTTCGCCCCCGGAAACTTTGCCACCATGTCGCGGTAATCGAGCGTCTGATCACCGGTCGCGGCCACGAGGTAGTAGCGTTGCGCCCGCGTGATCCGCGGCACGTCGATCATGCGCAGCTCATCGAGATGGCGCGGCTCCACGACAATCGTCCCGCCCCCGTGCCACATCGGCTGCTCGCCGAGCCATTTGCCGAGGTCGTCGTACGGACGGGTGGCCGGATTGAGCAACACCGCTCGGCATCCAAGCTTTTCGGCCAGGTACGTGGCGTAGTAGCCGCCGAGCGAGCTGCCCACGATGGTCAGGTCGTCGCCGTTCACGCCGGCCAGCAGGCGTTGCGCATCGACCACGGCGGCCAGCGGCGACGGAGGCAACTGCGGGCACGCCCACTGATGCCCCAGTCCGAGCCGGTGCATGCGCGCGGCCATCAATTGCGCCTTGAAGGAACGCGGCGACGATCGGAAGCCGTGCAGGTAAAGAATCATGGGAGTTCCCGATAGAGCCGAATGAGGCGACGTGCCGGTCGGACGCGCATCAGGCGCGTGCCGCGAGCGCGTCGAGCAGTTTCTGGTGGATGCCGCCGAACCCGCCGTTGCTCATCACCACGATCTGATCGCCCGGCTGGGCGGCCGCGCTCACCGCGCGCACCAGACCGTCGATGTCGCTGAACGCCTGGGCACGCGCGCCCAGCGGCGCCAGTGCTTCGGCCAGATTCCAGCCCAGGGCGTCCTTGCCCGAAGGCGCACCGTAACCGAACACCAGATCGGCGTCGGCGAGACTGGCCGGCAATTGCGCCTTCATCACGCCAAGCTTCATCGTATTCGAGCGCGGCTCGAGCACCGCCAGAATGCGGGCATTGCCCGCGCGGCGGCGCAGCCCGGCAAGCGTTGTATGAATCGCGGTCGGATGATGCGCAAAATCGTCATAGACGGTCACGCCCGCCGCTTCGCCGCGAACTTCCATACGGCGCTTCACGTTCTGGAACCGACCTAGCGAGCCGGCGCCTTGCTCCGCAGGCACGCCCACATGGCGGGCGGCAGCCAGCGCGGCCAGCGCGTTCATCCGGTTGTGTTCGCCTTGCAGCGCCCACTTCACCTCACCCGCCGCGCCCGGGCCGTGATGCACCCAGAAAGCCTCCTGCGACGCCGCGGCGCTCGGGGTGCCGTCGTCCTTGGCCGGGGTGGCGTGCCAGCCGTCGGCCACGCCAAAGCGTTCGACCTCGCTCCAGCATCCGCGGGCCAGCACTCGCTCGAGCGCCGGCTCACGACCGTTGACGATCAGTCGTCCCTGTCCGGGGACGGTGCGCACCAGATGATGGAATTGCGTCTCGATCGCGCCGAGATCCGGAAAGATGTCGGCATGATCGAATTCAAGGTTGTTCAGAATGGCAGTGCGTGGCCGGTAGTGGACGAACTTGGAGCGTTTGTCGAAGAACGCGGTGTCGTATTCGTCGGCCTCGATCACGAAGAAGTCGCTGTCGGTCAGGCGCGCGGATATGCCGAAGTTCATCGGCACGCCGCCCACGAGAAAGCCCGGGTTGTACCCCGCGTCCTCCAGAATCCAGGCGAGCATCGACGTCGTCGTCGTCTTGCCGTGCGTGCCCGCCACCGCGAGCACCCATTTGTTGGCGAGCACATGCTCACCCAGCCACTGCGGGCCCGACGTATAGGGCAGGTTCCGATTCAGGATTTCTTCCATGAGCGGATTGCCGCGCGAGACCACGTTGCCGATGACGAACAGGTCGGGCGCGAGCGACACCTGGTCGGCATCGAAGCCTTCGATCAACCGGATACCCTGGGCCTCGAGTTGGGTGCTCATCGGCGGATAGACGTTGGCGTCGCAGCCCGTGACGGTATGACCGGCCTGACGGGCGAGCACGGCCAGACCGCCCATGAACGTGCCGCAGATGCCCAGAATATGAATATGCATGGATGGGGAGCGTGATGAGACGGGCCGAACCCGTGCGGGAAATGGAGATGCGCAAACGACAAGGCCACCATTGTACCTGCGGCATGCGCCGCCATGCCTTTCGGGTATCATCGTTCGCATGACACGTAAATCCTGGACCGATGTCCAACGTCTGCGCGAGGAAATCGCGCTGACCGCCGCCCGCCTCATTGCCGAGGAAGGGGCCGATTACGCCACGGCCAAACGCAAGGCGGCGAAGCAGGTCACTGGCGAGACGCGCGTTGCCGGCGAATGGCTGCCGGATAACGATCAGATCGAAGCGGAAGTGCGCGAGTACGTGCAAACGTTTCTCTCCGACACGCAACCGGCCGAATTGGCGCATTTGCGACGGGTGGCCCTGGCCGTCATGACCGAGCTGGCCCGCTATCGTCCGTTTATCACCGGCGCGGTCCAAAACGGCACGGCCACGGCGATGTCCGATATCTATTTGCAGGCTTTTTGCGACAACCCGAAGGAAGTGGCCATCGACCTGCTGAATCGCGGCATCGACTACGAAGTCTCCGAGAGCCGTCACTTCAACGGGCGCGGCATGGTCGAGACGCTGAGCTTCCTGTGGCGTGAGCGTGGCCAGCGAGGCGAACCGGCAGGGGTGCATCTGTCGCTGTATTCGCTCGACGACATGCGCGGTGCATTGAAAGCCACCGACGGCAACGGCCGCGCGGTTCGCACCGATGCCGACGGTCTACGCACCCTGATCGCGCAGGCCGACGCGCCGGCGCCCGAACCCAGTCATTGAACCAGTGCAGGCAGTTGACACCGGATTCACATCAAATCGCCACGATTTCTTCGCAGTTGCCGCTTCTGAACCGCGTCCTTTTCGTCTAACGTCTACTCCCGGATCTCCCGGCCCTTCTTAACATGGCAAAGCGCATCGTTATTCTGGTGATTCTGGCACTCGCCGGACTGGCGGCCGGTTTCTGGCTCGGTCAACGCAATACGGCGCCCGGTGGGGCGTCGAACGCCGCCGTCGCGCAATTGCTGGCGACCCGGCTGCCCGACCTGAGCGGCGGCGAGCAGGCGATCTCGCAGTGGCGTGGCAAAACCCTGGTGGTGAACTTCTGGGCGCCGTGGTGCGGCCCGTGCGTGGAAGAAATGCCCGACCTTCAGGCGCTTTCCAGCGAATTCGGCAGCAAAAATGTCCAATTCGTTGGAATCGGCATCGATACGGCACAGAACATGATCGCATTTGAGCAAAAGGTAAAAGTCGATTACCCCTTGCTCGTGGCAGGGTATGCGGGCACCGACCTCGCCCGCGCACTGGGTAACAAGGCCGGTGCGCTGCCCTTTACCGTCGTGATCGACCCGCAGGGACGCCTGCACTACGAAAAGCTCGGACGAATTACCTCGGACGAGGTTCGTGCCGCGCTCAAGCCCTTGATCTGACCCCATTGGCGGGAAGGCGCGACGGCGGAGAACCCGCGTCAGACGTGAGTTGTGGGAGCCAAGGGCGCGGCACCTATTTCGCCCCACTGGACAAAATCCACCAACTGGCGTTTAATTGCGCCCAATTTCGTGAAATTTGATTCGCCGATGCCTCACCGCATTCTCGTGCTACACGGCCCCAACCTGAACCTGCTCGGTACTCGCGAGCCGGAGGTGTACGGTCGCACGACGCTGGCGGACATCGACGCTGCGCTTCTGGCTCAGGCCAAGGCTGCCGGCGCCGAGGTCGCAACGTTTCAAAGCAATCACGAAGGCGCATTGGTTGACCGGATCCAGGCGGCACGCGCGGAGTCGATCGACTTCATCGTCATCAACCCCGCGGCCTATACCCACACCAGCGTGGCCATACGCGACGCGTTGTCGGGCGTAGGCATTCCGTTCGTGGAAGTTCACCTTTCGAATGTCCATGCGCGCGAGGCCTTCCGGCATCACTCGTACTTTTCCGACATTGCGCAAGGCGTGATCTGCGGCCTGGGCTGGCGCGGGTACACCTACGCACTCGATTTTGCCCTGCGGCGACTCGCCGGCGGGTAGTCCACTCATCTCCATTTCCCATCGCGGGGCGCTGCCCCCGCGTCGATACCGAATCAAGGAGCTTCCTTCATGGATTTGCGCAAACTCAAGACGTTGATCGACCTCGTGGCCGAATCGGGTATTTCCGAACTCGAAGTCACCGAAGGCGAAGGCAAGGTCCGCATCGTCAAGGCGCCGCCGCAGGTGATCGCAGCCCCGATGCAAATGGCCATGCCGGCCGCCGCGCCGCAAATCGGCGCGCAAGCGCCCGCCGCGGCAGCGGCCCCGGCAGCACCTGCCGCGCCGGTCGTGCCGCAAGGTCATATCGTGACTTCCCCGATGGTCGGCACGTTCTACCGTGCGCCGTCGCCGGGCGCCGATCCGTTCGCCCAGGTCGGCGACTCGGTCAAGGAAGGCCAGACGTTGTGCATCATCGAAGCCATGAAGCTGCTCAACGAAATCGAGTCCGACAAGGCCGGCGTGATCAAGGAAATCCTCGTCGAGAACGGTCAGGCCGTCGAATACGGTCAACCGCTGTTCGTGATCGGCTAATGCCGGTTGTCGGACACCCGTGCCCGCGCAGGCATTCGCCGTGCGGCGCCGTCCGGTGCCCGGCCCCGCTCCTCTCCCCTACGGGCAGGACTGCACATAATGTTTGAAAAAATCCTCATCGCCAACCGCGGCGAAATCGCTCTGCGCATCCAGCGCGCGTGCCGCGAGATGGGCATCAAGACCGTTGTCGTCTATTCGGAAGCGGACAAGGAAGCGAAGTACGTCAAGCTCGCTGACGAGGCCGTTTGTATCGGCCCGGCCCCCTCGCCCCAGAGCTACCTGAACATGCCCGCGCTTATCAGCGCGGCCGAAGTGACCGACGCCCAGGCGATCCATCCGGGCTACGGGTTCCTTTCGGAAAATGCCGACTTCGCCGAGCGCGTCGAAAATTCGGGCTTCACGTTCATCGGCCCGCGCCCCGACACCATTCGCCTGATGGGCGACAAGGTCTCGGCCAAGCAGACGATGATCAAGACCGGCGTGCCGTGCGTGCCGGGTTCGGAGGGCGCGTTGCCCGACGATCCCAAGGAAATCGTGCGCATTGCGCGCCAGATCGGCTACCCGGTGATCATCAAGGCCGCCGGCGGCGGCGGCGGTCGCGGCATGCGCGTGGTACACACCGAAGCGGCACTCGTGAACGCGGTCAATATGACGCGCGAGGAAGCCGGCCGCGCTTTCGGCAACCCGGAAGTCTATATGGAGAAGTTCCTCGAGAACCCGCGCCATATCGAGATCCAGGTGCTTGCCGACAAGCACAAGAACGCCGTCTGGCTGGGCGAGCGCGACTGCTCGATGCAGCGCCGCCACCAGAAGGTGATCGAGGAAGCCACCGCTCCGCTGATTCCGCGCCGTCTGATCGAGCGTATCGGCGATCGCTGCGCCGACGCCTGCAAGAAGATGGGCTACGTCGGCGCCGGCACGTTCGAATTCCTGTACGAGAACGGCGAGTTCTATTTCATTGAAATGAACACGCGCGTCCAGGTCGAGCACCCGGTCACCGAGATGATCACGGGCGTCGATATCGTGCAGGAACAGATTCGCATCGCGGCCGGCGATAAGCTCGCCTTCCGTCAGCGCGACATCCAGTTCCAGGGTCATGCGATCGAATGCCGCATCAACGCCGAAGATCCGTTCAAGTTCACGCCGTCGCCGGGTCGCATCACCGCGTGGCACATGCCGGGCGGCCCGGGCATCCGCGTCGACTCGCACGCCTACAACGGTTACTTCGTGCCGCCCAACTACGATTCGATGATCGGCAAGCTGATCGCCTACGGCGCTACGCGCGAGCAGGCAATCCGCCGCATGCGTGTGGCGCTGTCGGAAATCGTGATCGAAGGTATCCAGACGAACATTCCGCTGCACCGGGAACTGATGCTCGACGCCAAGTTTGTCGAAGGCGGCACGAGCATCCATTATCTGGAACACAAGCTGGCGCAGAAGTCTGCCGTCGGCGGCGGCAATTAAGCAATTCATCAGTCGTTATTCAGTAGGAAACGCTCGCCATGTATCGCGAACTCGTCGTAGAAGTTGCCCGCGCCCAGGCCGAGGCCCTGTCAGACGCCCTGCTCGATCTGGGCGTACTGTCGGTCTCCGTGGAAGACGCGGATGCCGACACGCCCGACGAGCAACCGATGTTCGGCGAGCCGGGACTCACCCCGCCGGACACTGCGTGGCAGCATTCGCGCGTGGTGGCCCTTGTAGGTGAAGACCAGGACGCCGCCGTGTTGCTCGCGGCGGCCGTCAACGAACTGGGGCTCGCCGAGTCGCCCGCGTTCACGTTGCGTGACGTGGAGGAGCAGGACTGGGTGCGCCTGACGCAATCGCAGTTCGAGCCGATGCAGATCGGCCAGCGGATCTGGGTCGTGCCGTCCTGGCACGACGCACCCGATACCGACGCGCTCATCCTCGAACTCGACCCGGGCCTCGCGTTCGGCACCGGCAGCCATCCGACCACGCGTTTGTGCATGGAATGGCTCGAGCAGCATGTGCAGGCGGGTCAGTCGCTGCTCGACTACGGCTGCGGCTCCGGCATTCTGGCGATCCTCGCACGCAAGTGCGGCGCCGATCCGGTCATCGGTATCGATATCGATCCGCAGGCGGTCGAATCGGCCCGCTACAACAGCGAACGCAACCACGCGCCGGTCGAATACGGTTTGCCCGACGACCTGCGCGACGGTCAGTTCAACATCGTGGTCGCCAACATCCTGTCGAATCCGCTCAAGCTGCTCGCGTCGATGCTGACGTCGCGCGTGGCGCCGGGCGGGCGCCTCGCACTGTCGGGCGTGCTCGAACGACAGGCCGACGAGGTGATCGCGGCCTACGCGCCCTATATGAAGATGTCGGTCTGGCGCGCTCACGACGGCTGGGTCTGCCTGCACGGGCAGGCCGCCGGCTAAGGCGCGCACCACGCGCCGAGTCTCCCGGAGTCCCATGACCCAGTCCTCGCGCGTTCTCGCTACCCGCTGCCCACACTGCCACACGGTCTTTCGCGTCGTCGCGGATCAGCTCAAGCTGCGCGACGGTCTGGTGCGTTGCGGGCATTGCCGGGAAGTGTTCGACGGCCGCGCCTATCTGTGCGACCCGCCTGCGGACGACGAGAACGGGTCGATGCCGGACATGCCACCCGGCGCCGTGGGCGCTCCCGCGCCGACAGCGGCAGATGCCATGGCGTCGGCGTCCGGCGATGCGCCCCCGGGCGACACGGCTTCGGCGGACAAACCGCCGGTGCCCGAAATGCTCACCCCTACCGCCATCGCTGCCCTGCTCGGTGCGCCGGACGAGAGTCGGGCGCAGATGCGACACGGTCCGGGCCGCTACATCGACGACGAAGATGCCACCGTCCTCACCGCGCCGACAGCGCAGGCGGTGTCGGCGACGAATCGCGCGCAGCCGCAGAAGCCGCGCCCCGGTGCCGCCCGCGTGATCTGGCGCATATTGATGGCCCTCGCCGTCGTTGCGCTGCTCGCGCAGTGGGCGTGGCTGGAACGTGCAGCGCTTGTCGACCGCATGCCCGCCCTGCGCGGTGTCTTCGCGACGATCGGCCGCCCGCTGCACGTGACGATCGGGCCGCCGCGCCAGCCGGACATGATCCAGATTTCCAGCGTAACGCTCGTGACCGACCCCGACGCGGGACACGACAGCGCGACGGGCGCGGCCAACGATTCGGCGAATCTCCCCGGGAATATCGCCGCGAACGACGGCACGGCGAGTGGCGCCTCAGCCCCGACCGACGACACCGTGCCGATGACGCTCACGGTGTTCATGCGCAATCAGGCCAGTTACGCAGTGGCCTGGCCATCGCTCGAGCTGACGCTGTCCGACATCGACGGCAAGCCGGTGGTGCGTCGCGTTTTTTCAGCGAATGACTACGTAAGCGATGGGGCACAGCGCGAAGCCGGTTTGTCGCCACGCAATGAACGCACGATTCGGTTACGATTGTCGGCGCAGGCAGCGCTAGCCAGTAATTTCCGGGTGCTCGCGTTCTATCCCTGATAGCGCTGTTGCACTCAACCTAGGAGATATCGATGTCCCAAGTCACGCTCGGGGGCAACCCCATCGAAGTCAACGGCCAGTTCCCGCAGAAGGGACAGACCGCACCGGCGTTCTCGCTGGTCAACGCCAAACTGCAGGACGTCAAGCTCGACGACTTCGCTGGCAAGCGCAAAGTCCTCAACATCGTGCCGAGCCTCGACACGCCGACCTGCGCCACCTCGACCCGCAAGTTCAACGAAGCCGCCGGCAAGCTCGAAAACACGGTCGTGCTCGTCATCTCGGCTGACCTGCCGTTCGCCATGAGCCGCTTCTGCGCCACGGAAGGCCTGAACAACGTCGTCCCGCTCTCGCTCATGCGCGGTCGCGAGTTCCTCGAGAACTACGGCGTCGCCATCGCCACCGGCCCGCTCGCCGGCGTGACGGCGCGTGCCGTGGTCGTGCTCGACGCCGACAACCGAGTCGTGCACGCCGAGCTGGTGCCGGAAATCAAGAATGAACCGAACTACGACGCTGCGCTCGCCGCACTCTCGTAATCGATACGACGTCGTCATTGCGCCGACGCGTCCGATCCCTCGGCGCGCGTCGGCGTCGCGGTTCCCAAGCCGGCCTGGTCGATATCCCGGCCTGATTTTTCTCGCGGCGTCGCCCATATTGCGTCTCGCGATGGCGCAGGCGTTCGCCGCCCTGCGCCGCCTTGCGCTCACCCTTTAGAAGGACACACTCCGTGACTACCGTGATCTGCGGCTCGCTCGCCTACGACAACATCATGACGTTCGAAGGCCGCTTCGGAGAGCACATCCTGCCCGATCAGGTGCACATTCTGAACGTCAGCTTCCTCGTGCCGACGATGCGCCGCAACTTCGGCGGCTGCGCCGGCAACATCGGCTACAGCCTGAACCTGCTGGGCGGCTCACCGGTCGTCATGGGCGCCGTGGGCGAAGATGGCGGCGCATACATCGAGCGCCTGGAGTCGCTCGGCATGTCGACGGCATTCGTTCGCACCATTGCCGACAGCATGACCGCCAACGCAATGATCACCACCGATCTGGACAACAACCAGATCACGGCCTTCCACCCGGGCGCGATGATGTTCTCGGCGCAGAATCGCGTGGCCGACGTCAGGGACGCCACACTGGGCATCGTCGCGCCGGACGCGCCCGACGCCATGCTCGCGCACGCCGAAGGATTCGCCGCCGCCCGCGTGCCGTTCGTGTTCGATCCGGGTCAGGGCCTGCCGCTGCTCTCGGCCGAGGCACTGCGTCGCATGGTGGAACTCGCCACTTATCTCGCGGTCAACGACTACGAAGCCAAGCTCCTCTGCACGAAGACCGGATGGTCGATGGACGATCTCCAGTCGCGCGTCGAGGCACTTGTCGTCACGCGCGGAGAACACGGGGCCCTGATCTTCGCCGACGGCAAGCAGCACGACATTCCCGCCGTGACCGCCAAGCGTGTCGTCGACCCCACCGGGTGCGGCGACGCTTTCCGTGGCGGGTTGCTGTATGGCATCGAGAAGGGCCTCGACTGGCCGACCACCGGCCGCCTGGCCAGCCTGATGGGTTCGCTCAAGATTTCCGAGCAAGGCCCGCAGACCTACGCACCGACGCGCGCCGAGATCGAGGCGCAATATCAGGAAGCGTTCGGCCACCGCTTCGAATGATCCTACGAAAGGCATAACGATGGCACGACTGACCACACCGCTGATTCTTCTCACCGCCGCCGCATCGCTCTCGCTGTCCGCCTGCACGGCGTTCGGCCCGAGCAATTCCGCGAGCGTCTACAGCAGCCGCCAGGCGCAACGCGAACAGGTCGTGCGCATGGGCACGGTCGAATCGGTTCGTCCGGTCACGATCGACAGTAGCAATGGCGATCCGGGCATTCTGGGGATTGCCGGCGGCGGCGCACTTGGCGCCATTGGCGGCAGTGCCATCGGTGGCGGCCGGGGCTCGATCGCCACGGGCATCGTGGGCGGTCTGCTCGGTGCCGTGGCGGGTCAGGCCATCGAGAGCCGCATGAGCAAGAAGGCCGGCCTGGAGATCACCGTGCGACTCGATAACGGCGAACTGCGTGCGATCACGCAAGATGCCGATGAATCGTTCCAGCCGGGGCAGCGCGTGCGCCTGCTCTCGAGCGGCGGCGTGACGCGCGTCACGCACTGACATCACCTCGCGCCCGCGCATCGCCTCCCCGGCGACGTGCGGGAACGCGGGATCACGAAGCGACCCACGGGCGACATCTGTCGCCCGTGATTCGTTTACGAAACGTGACGTGCGTCGGCATCGCCCGACGCGTCAGGACGCGAGGACGCAGGGCCATGAAAAAACCCGCCGTGACGATTGCTCATCACAGCGGGTTTCGGATCGAGTAGGCCTACTCGATCAAGAGACACCGAAGTGCCTGGGTTCCTGCATCGGCACTCGAATTACGGACGGCTGCCGGTCGGGAACGGCCATGCCGCTGCCGGATTCAGTGCCGTCTTCGGTGCTGCCGGGGCTGCGGCCGGAGCAGCAGCAGGCTTGGCGGCAACCTTCTTCACTGCCGGCTTCTTGGCAGCAGCGGGCTTCTTCGCCGCAGGCTTGGCAGCCGCCTTCTTCGCAGCGGGCTTCTTGGCCGCAACCTTCTTGGCCGCCGGCTTCTTCGCAGCAACCTTCTTCACTGCTGCCTTCTTGGCGGCCGGCTTCTTGGCGGCAACCTTCTTCACCGCTGCCTTCTTGGCGACCGGCTTCTTGGCGGCAACCTTCTTCACCGCTGCCTTCTTGGCAACCGGCTTCTTGGCGGCAACCTTCTTCACTGCTGCCTTCTTGGCGACCGGCTTCTTGGCGGCAACCTTCTTCGCTGCCGGCTTCTTCGCGGCGGCGGCCTTCTTCGCGACCGGCTTCTTGGCGGCCACAGCCTTCTTCGCGACCGGCTTCTTGGCGGCAGCAGCCTTCTTTGCTACCGGCTTCTTGGCAACAGCCTTCTTTGCTGCGGGTTTTTTCTTAGCAGTAGTAGCCATCACTTTGCTCCTTAACGTGAGAGATCACTCAAACATAACCACCTGAGAAGGAAACCCGACCACCGTGCGGAAACCGCCGGCGAGCGGGCTATTCATCGGCGTACGCATCGGACTTCGACGGCTTACGCTAATGAATTCGGCGCTGCGCGCATGACGCTGACCATGAGTGGTCAAGCGCGCAAAAAAATTGCCGGCGACATTGCCGCCAGCAATTCGAATGTCTTGAGAAAGGGGATTCGCCAGATTCTTCGGGGGGTAGCTTGCCTGTCCCGTCATCGGGATGGAGGAGATTGCGATAGCGGATAAGCGATACTGCTTGCTATGCACCAAGGTTTTTACGCTCCGTAACTACCAGCTCTCTGTCGCGGGAGGAAAGCAGCGAGTGCTTTCGTGAGTTCATCGAGACTGCAATTTATTTGAGCGAATAATAATTCTTTTGTGATGCGATGTTAATACTTTGTGCGTAAAAAAGCGCACATCATTCGCACCGAAGAAGTCAATCTGTTGTATTTGATGCACATCGCGCCGGTGTGTCGATGCACATGAAGCGCATGCGAAGCTCGACGACAGCGACGCGAGCGACGTGGGTGAGAGGATGATGTGCGTGACCTGCACGTTCTCTTTTGCTTCTCTTGCTGCCGGTCACGCGTGCGCGACACGCACACACCACTCTCTCGAAACCCGCATGGATGCTCGCGTTCCAGCGAGCACCCATTTCACTGCAACCACTCAGTCCCAGCTCAGCGCGCCACCGGTCTGGTACTCGATCACTCGCGTCTCGAAGAAGTTGCGCTCCTTCTTCAGATCGATCATCTCACTCATCCACGGGAACGGATTTTCTTCGTTCGGGAAGAGTGCCTCGAGACCGATTTGTGCGCAGCGACGGTTCGCGATGAAGCGCAGATAGCTCTTGAACATGCCCGCATTCAGACCAAGCACGCCGCGCGGCATCGTGTCTTCGGCATAGCGATACTCGAGCTCGACGGCCTTCTTGAACAGCTCGCGGATCTCCTCGCGGAACTCCGGCGTCCACAGGTTCGGGTTTTCCAGCTTCACCTGGTTGATCAGGTCGATGCCGAAGTTGCAGTGCATCGACTCGTCGCGCAGGATGTACTGATACTGCTCCGCGGCGCCGGACATCTTGTTCTGGCGACCCAGTGCGAGGATCTGCGTGAAGCCGACGTAGAAGAACAGGCCTTCCATGATGCAGGCGAAGACGATCAGCGAGCGCAGCAGCTTCTGGTCGGCTTCCTGCGTGCCCGTCTGGAACGACGGATCGGCGACCACCTCGATGAACGGCAGCAGGAACTCGTCCTTGTCGCGAATCGACGGCACTTCATGATAGGCGTTGAAGATCTCGCCTTCGTCCAGGCCCAGGCTCTCGACGATGTACTGATACGCGTGCGTGTGGATGGCCTCTTCGAACGCCTGGCGCAGCAGGAACTGGCGGCACTCCGGCGCGGTGATGTGGCGATAGGTGCCCAGCACGATGTTGTTCGCGGCGAGCGAGTCGGCCGTCACGAAGAAGCCGAGGTTGCGCTTGATGATGCGGCGCTCGTCCTCGGTCAGACCGTTCGGGTCCTTCCACAGGGCGATGTCGCGCGACATGTTGATTTCCTGCGGCATCCAGTGGTTCGCGCAGCCGGCGAGATACTTCTCCCAGGCCCACTTGTACTTGAACGGCACCAGCTGGTTCACGTCCGTCGTGCCGTTGATCACGCGCTTGTCCGAGGCGCTCACGCGACGCGTCGACTGCGAGGCGATCACACTCGGGGTATCCCCCTGGGTGCCGAGGATGTTCGACGCAGGCGCAGCGGCCGGACTCGGAGCGGCGGCCGGAGCCGGCGATTTGGCAGTGGTGTCTTCTTCCCAGTTCAGCATAGGGTCTCAGTCCGTTCAGGTTGGTGCGATACACGCGCGAACGTGCACCGCCGAAGTGACAGTTCAGCCGTTCGGGTTCGAAGGCTGACGAAAAATTTGCGATCCGGCGACCGACAACTCGTCGCCGGTGGCGTAACGTGCATGACGTCCATCGGGTTCGCCGGAAAAATTGCCGTGTTTCGGGGGTAGTGCAGATGCGCTGATGCGCAATGTTGAACAACAACGTCGACGCGAGAGCGGTAACAACATCATGTCCTCCCGACGTCGAATTGAACGTCTCCAATTTAGCACAATTACGTCACTCATTCCAGCACGCAACACTACATATAGTGCCGTGCCGCACAACGACCACTATACCTAGTGTTAGACGGGTTTCCCCTCGTGCCCCCCGGGCATTCTCGCGGGACCGGCATCTTGCCATGAAACGCCGTCGCGCGACAGCGGTTCGCACGCGTCGAAATGGCGCAGCGCGACATTGGCGTATCCTTGTGAGCGAGCGCCACCGCATGGACAGCCGGCACGACAGATTGCGGCGCATGCGACTTCACCGCGCAGACGAAGGAGATACCGACGATGACTTCCGCAGGCCCCGACGGCCGACCGGCGAATATCCCGCCGACACCCAGCGACTCAC
>OFTX01000040.1_pt1 | contig 79154 bp, 72 predicted proteins | sample 1775051 | NCBI WGS metagenome assembly OFTX01 (sample SAMN08195772, study PRJEB24354) | sludge metagenome | isolation source: sludge from phenol fed wastewater aerobic bioreactor A | place: India: Nagpur | collected 2016-09-15 | reverse complement strand
GTTCGTGGTCTGGAGCACGCCTTCACCATAGCCTTGCGGCCGTAGGTGCCCGCCGTCTGCTCTCTACACCTTCCCAAGCTGTAGCTTGGGCTTGGCTCGGCGTTGGCTCGGATGCAAAAGCATCCAGGGCGTTCGCCGACTTTGACGGGCTTCACTTCGGGCGTTTCCCCCCGAAGGCTCAAATTGTTCAAGTCCCTTGTGTCTACCGATTTCACCACTCGGGCGTAGTGCTCAACACACTGAAAACACCTACCTCCATCTACTGGCGCCTAGCTGGCCCCTGGCCGTCAAGCCTAGCTGCAAAGCTACAGCTCGGATGCCCGCAAACCGTTGTCACTATTGACCTTCTGGCTCGGCAGTTCTAGCAGGAAGGACTTGACAAAACAGATTTTAAGTCGCCTTTGAAATCAATAAGTTATTGAATATCAAGCGAAGACTGGCGAAGTCTGGAAAAGACAAAAGCAGTTTGCAATCAGAAGGTTGGCGAAGTTTGACGAAGGTGCTCCGAACTGATTGGTGTACCGCTGGTGTACCGAAAGCACTGCCAACCAGCCTTGGTAGCAGGCTTGCCCACCTTCGGCGGCGCACGGCATGATCCATGCACGGTCGGCAGCTCCTGCATCCGTTGCTGTCGGCTCACACGTCAACAACAAGCAAGGAGCATGACGATGCAACTCCGTTCTGTACTGATTCCGACCACGGCTGCCCTACTGCTGGCTGGCTGCGGCTCGTCCACGTCACCGAGCAAGTCCAATTTCGCCAAGGCCATCAATACCGCCTTGGCCAAAGACTGCATTGTGGCCAATCCCAGTGCGAACATGAGCATGGCCGTGACCGGCCACCAATACCCGGTCGGCGTGCAAGAGGAAAAGGCCGTGCCGGGCATGTTCGGCGGAACTAGCCAAGCCGATGCGGACAAGCAGAATGCCGCAAACTTCGGGCCGTTCGACGCGCTGGTCAAGGCTGGGCTGCTGACGGTTACCACGGGGCAAGTGCAAGACCCGATTTTCCACAAGCCGGCGCCGGGCAAAACCTACTCGCTGACGCCCGCCGGTGAAAAGGCATTGCGCAACAAGGATGGCCTCGCCTTCTGTGCCGGGCATTGGCAGGTCAAGGAAGTCACCAACTTCACCGAGCCTGGCAAGGCGTTTACGGGCGCCACCATGAGCGAAGCGCGGTTCACGTACGAAGCGGCGGACGTGCCGCAATGGGTAAAGGTCGCCGCCGATGCCGGCTTCCCCAACCTGCAGCAGACCGTCGGCACGCTCGGGAAAGGCAGGGCCGATCTAACTCTAACCAACAACGGTTGGGAAGCAGGTATCGCCTCCATGAACGCGCAGTAACCCCGCGCTGCGGCGAGTGCGTGGGCCGCCTCTGGGCGGCCCACGTATCGGTACCCAGCGAGCGCACGCCATGCCGATCGTGCAGTGCGAACGCGTATCACAGCGCAGTTGCGAAATATCGCATACCGATATACGATAAAGACATGATAAAGACCTTCGCCGACAAGGACACGGAAGACCTGTTCAACGGCGACCGCGTGCGCAGGTTCGTGAACATCGAGACGGTGGCGCGACGCAAGCTCACGCAACTGCACGCTGCGGTGAAACTGGACTTCCTGCGCGTGCCGCCCGGCAATCGTTTGGAAGCGCTCAAGGGCGATCGCGCTGGACAGCACAGCATCCGCATCAACGATCAATTCCGCGTGTGCTTCCGCTGGCTGGACGGCGATGCGCTGGATGTCGAAATCGTTGACTACCACTGAGGAATCCGAAATGACCCGGAAACTTCCCCCTATCCACCCCGGCGAAATCCTCCGCGAGGAGTTCATGGTGCCGTTCGGGCTTTCCAGCACGGCGCTTGCCAATGCCATCGGCGTCACGCCTGCGCGCGTCAACGACATCGTACGCGAGCGTCGCGGCATCACCGCCGACACGGCCTTGCGCCTGGCGCGCTACTTCGGCACCGATGCGCAAAGTTGGATGAACCTGCAGAAGAATTACGAGCTGGAAGTGGCGCGCCGAGAGCTGGGCGGCGATCTCGTGCATATCCGCCCGCGTGCGGCATGACCACCTGCGAACATCGCTAGCGATTAGCCCATCGGCTCCGTGCTCGGTCGTTCGCTGCCGCTCGATCCGTAATCGGTTGGTGCATGTTACGATCCGCGCGCTTGCAGCTATCGCCGCCTTGGTAGCTGCCCAGCCCGGATGGCGAAACTGGTAGACGCAAGGGATTTAAAATCCCTCACCCCTGCGGGTATGCGGGTTCGATCCCCGCTCCGGGCACCAGCGCTTTTCGCGCGCGGTCTGCTCCTTCGCAGACAACCCAAGGTCGTCCTGCAAGCGACCGGCCCTGTGGCTACTCGCCCGCGTTGTGTGCCTTGATCCGGTTGCCGAAGTGGCGCAACGCTTCCTGGAACTCGGTGCGCTTCTGCCTACCGAACTCGGTTCCATTCCTTGGCGTATCCGTTGCTCCGCCACCATCGGCCACATCCGGGCGGCGAGCGGAATGCCTGTGCGCAGGCGGCGCGGATCGTAGCATGCACCCGCGATGCAGCTTGGTGCTGACACCGGCCGCAGGCACGAAAAACCCGCCATGCGGCGGGTTTCGGGGCTGGTAGGGCGGCCAGCGAACAATGGAGGCCTAGGTCGGAATCGAACCGGCGTACGCGGATTTGCAGTCCGCTGCATGACCACTCTGCCACCAGGCCATTGTCCAGCCGTTGCGATCGCGAGGCATCGCCGCCGGCTTGATAAAACAAAACCCCGGCGGTGCGAGGTTTTGCTGAAAAACTGGAGCGGGAAACGAGACTCGAACTCGCGACCCCGACCTTGGCAAGGTCGTGCTCTACCAACTGAGCTATTCCCGCTTGGGAGCGCGCATTCTAATACGTGATCGCGGCACGTCAAGCCTTGTTCATTCGCCGTGCGGCTGGCGCGGCGCGTCGCCGCGCAGGGTGGGCCAGGCCGCATGCAGGTAGTACAGGCCGGACCAGATCGTGAGCACGCCGGCAAGCACCAGCAGCGCCTCGCCGATGTGGTACAGGCGCAGCGCGGTGGCTTCCTTCTCGTGCTGCACGATCAGCACCACCAGCGCCACGATCTGCATCACCGTCTTCAGCTTGCCGATGAACGCCACCTTGACCGTGGCGCGCATGCCGACTTCGGCCATCCATTCGCGCAACGCCGAGATGCTGATTTCGCGCCCTACGATCACCGCCGCGGTCACCGCCATCACGATGCTGGACCAACCCTCGGGGTGCGACTCCACCAGCAGGAACAGCGTCACCGCCACCATCAGCTTGTCGGCGACCGGGTCGAGGAAGGCGCCGAAGGCCGAGGTGAGGTTCATCCGGCGCGCGAGGAAACCGTCCAGCCAGTCGGTGATCGCGGCGAGCAGGAACACGATCGCGGCAGTGATGTTGTGGCCATGGAACGGCAGGTAGAACACCAGCACCATCACCGGCAGCAGCGCCACGCGGAACAGGGTCAGCCAGGTGGGGAGATTGATGTGCATGGGGACGCCCGTGGATTTGCCACAGTGTCGCATGCCGCCGCGTCACGGCGCAGCGGAAATGCCGGGCATGCGCCGCCAGCCGGCGCGGCTTCAACCGTGCAGCGCGTCGTAGATGCGTTCGGCCAGGCCGCGGTCGATGCCCTTCACCCGCATCAGTTCCTCCACGCCCGCTGCCTCGACGCCGGCCAGTCCGCCGAAGGCCTTGAGCAAGGCCGAGCGGCGCCGCGCGCCGATGCCCGGCACGTCCTCCAGCACGCTGCGCTCGCGCGCCTTCTCGCGGCGCTTGCGGTGGCCGCTGATGGCGAAGCGGTGCGACTCGTCGCGCACCGCCGCCACCAGATGCAGGGCCGGCGAGGTGGGGCCGGGGTGCACCTCGCGGCCCTGGTCGACCAGGATCAGCGTCTCCTCGCCCGCGCGCCGCGCCGGCCCCTTCGCCACGCCGACCACGTGGATGCCCGCCACGCCCAGCCCGGCCAGCACTTCCAGCGCCTGCGCCACCTGGCCACGGCCGCCGTCAATCAAGAGCACGTCGGGCTTCGCGCCTTCGCCGTCGGCAACCTTGCGGAAGCGGCGGGTGAGCGCCTGGTGCATGGCCGCGTAGTCGTCGCCGGGCGTGATGCCGTCGATGTTGAAGCGGCGGTAGTGCGACTTCTCCGGCCCCTCCGGCCCGAACACCACGCAAGAGGCCACGGTGAGCTCGCCGCGGGTGTGGCTGATGTCGAAGCACTCGATGCGCTTGGGCGGTTCCGGCAGTTCGAGCAGCTTGCGCAGATCCTCGAAGCGCGTACCCAGGGTCTGCCGGCTGGCGAGGCGCTGGGTGAGCGCGGCCTGCGCGTTGCGTTCGGCCATCTGCAGGAACTGCGCGCGCTCGCTGCGCACACGGCTCTTGATCTCCACCGCGTGGCCTGCCTGCGTGGCGAGCATCTCGGCGAGGATCGCGGCGTCGGCCAGCGTTTCGCCCAGGATCAGCTCGCGCGGCACCGGGCGCTCGAGGTAGTACTGCGCGATGAACTGGGCGAGCACGTCGGCGGGCTCGGCGTCGAGCGGCAGGCGCGGGAAATAATCGCGCGTGCCCAGGCTGATGCCGTCGCGGAAGAACAGCACGCTGACACAGGCCAGGCCCGATTCGATGCGGCAGGCGATCACGTCCATGTCGGCGCTGGCGCCGTGCACGTGGTGCTGCGCCTGCAACTGGCGCAGCGCGGCGATCTGGTCGCGCAGCTTCGCCGCGCGCTCGAATTGCAGCGCGCGGCTGGCCTGCTCCATCTCGCTGCCCAGCTCGTCGAGCACCGTGCTGCTGCGCCCGTCCAGGAACATCTCCACGTGGCGCACGTCGCGCGCGTACTCGGCCTTGTCGATCAGCGCCACGCACGGCGCGCTGCAGCGGCCGATCTGGTGCAGCAGGCAGGGCCGCGTGCGGTTCCTGAAATAGCTGTCCTCGCAGGTGCGGATCTTGAACAGCTTCTGCAGCAGGCCCAGGCTCTCGCGCACCGCGTGCACGCTGGGGTACGGGCCGAAGTAGCGGCCCGGCTGGTTCTTCGCGCCGCGATGCAAGGCCAGCCGCGGAAATTCGTCGGCGGTGGAGAGATACAGGTATGGGTAGCTCTTGTCGTCGCGCAACATGATGTTGTAGCGCGGCTTGAGCGACTTGATCAGCTGCGACTCCAGCAGCAGCGCCTCGCCCTCGGTGCGGGTCACGGTGGTTTCGCAACGGGCGATCTGCGCGATCATCGCCGCGATGCGCGGTTCCAGCCGCGGCTTCAGGAAATAGCTGCCGACCCGCTTCTTCAGGTTGCTGGCCTTGCCTACGTAGAGCAGCTCGCCCGCCATGTCGAAGTAGCGATAGACGCCGGGCGAGCTGGTCAGGGTGCGGACGAAGGCCTTGCCGTCGAAGGCGGGCGGCGTATCGGAGGGCATGCGCCGATTTTAGCGGCTCATGCGGCGCAAGCGCTCGACCAGGCCATCGACGGCGCGCTCGGCCAGCTTTACCGCGCTGGCGAAGTCGGCGGCGCCGCCATGCCAGGGATCGGGGAATTCGGCGGGCGGCGCGGCGCTTGCCCATTCCAGGAACAGCGCGGCCTGCCCGGCCTGCGCCGGCGTGGCAGCCATTTGCCGCAGCTCGCGCAGGTTGTCGCGGTCCATCGCCAGCAAGAGGTCGAAATCGGCGAAGTCACGCGCACGCAGCTGGCGCGCGCGATGCTTCGACAAATCGTGGCCGGCGGCGCGCGCCGCCGCGATCATGCGCGGGTCGGCGCCCTCGCCCGCATGCCAGTCGCCGGTGCCGCAGGAAGCCACCTGCACGTCGAGCCGCGCGATGGCCAGCCGCTCGCGCGCCACCTGCTCCACCAGCGGCGAGCGGCAGATGTTGCCGAGGCAGACGAACAGCAGGCGTTGCATCTCAGCCCTGCCCCGCCAGCCACGCCTCGGCGCGCGCGAGGTCGGCCTCGGTGTCGATGCCGGGCGGAAACGGCTCGGGCGTGAGCCGCACCGCGATCGCGTGGCCGTGTTCGAGCACGCGCAACTGTTCCAGCGATTCGGCCTGTTCCAGCGGCGTGCGCGCGAGCTTCGCGTAGCGGTGCAGGAAACCCGCGCGATACGCGTAGATGCCGATATGGCGCAGGAACGGCACGCCCGCCGGCAAGGCGTCGCGGCTCGCGGCAAACGCATCGCGCGCCCACGGCAACGGCGCGCGGCTGAAATACAGTGCGCGCCCGTTCGCGTCGCGCACCAGCTTCACCACGTTCGGGTCGAGCAGCTCGTGCGCATCGCAGATCGGCATGGCCAGCGTGGCCATCGGCGCATCGTCCTCGGCCAGTGCGCGCGCCACCTCGCGAATGCCGGCGGCGGGTGCGAACGGCTCGTCGCCCTGCAGGTTCACCACGATGGCGTCGTCGGCCCAGCCGCGCTGCGCAGCACATTCGGCGAGGCGGTCGCTGCCGGAGGCATGGTCGGCGCGGGTCATGCACACATGCACGCCCTGCCCGGCCAGCGCGTCGGCGATGCGCGCATCGTCCGTCGCCACCACCACGTCCGCCGCGCCCGCCTGCAGCGCGCGCTGCGCCACGCGCACCACCATCGGCACCCCGGCGATGGCGCGCAGCGGCTTGGCCGGCAGGCGGGTGGAGCCGTAGCGGGCGGGGATGGCGACGATGAAGGGGAAATCAGACATGACAACCTCGGCATGAAGGCGCCAAGCCTAACCCGCCCCCTCTACGCTGTGTAGGCGCACCCTGTGCGCGAAAGCTTTTCGCATGGCCCCATCGCGCACAGGGTGCGCTCCTACACAAGAGACTCCAGCGCAAAGCCGCAGGCGTTGGCCAGTTGCAGGTAGCCGGGGAACGAGGTGGCGACGTGGCCGCAGTCGTGGATGCGCACCGGCGCCGTGGCGACCAGACCGGCCACGCTGAAGCTCATCGCGATGCGGTGGTCCATGTGGGTCTGCACCGCGCCGCCGCTCAGCGTGCCGCCGTCGATGATCGCGCCGTCGGGCGTTTCCTCGATGCGGGCGCCCAGCGCGCGCAGACCGGCGGCCATGCTGGCGATGCGGTCGGATTCCTTCACCCGCAGCTCGGCGGCGCCGCGCACCACGGTGCGGCCCCGGGCCACCGCCGCGGCGATGAACAGCGCCGGGAATTCGTCGATCATGTCGGGCACCAGCGCCTCGGGCAGCTCCACGCCGTGCAGCGGCGCGTGGCGCACCACGAGGTCGCCCACCGGCTCGCCACCCGACTCGCGGGGGTTCTCGATGCGGATGTCCGCGCCCATCAGGCGCAGCGCTTCGAGCAGGCCGGTGCGGCGCGGGTTGAGGCCCACCGCCGGCAGGCGCAACTCGGAGCCGGGCACGATGCTGGCGGCGACGAGGAAGAACGCGGCGGAGGAGAAATCCGCCGGCACGTCCACGTCGGTGGCGCGCAGCGCATGGCCACCGGACAGCTTCGCGCGACCGGGTTCGAACGCGATCGGCCAGCCGAACGCGGCCAGCATGCGCTCGGTGTAGTCGCGGGTGGGGTACGGCTCGATCACCTCGGTCTCGCCTGCCGCGTACAGGCCGGCCAGCAGCAGCGCGGACTTCACCTGCGCGCTGGCCACCGGCAGTTCGTAGCGGATGCCATGCAGGCGCTGGCCGCCGCGCACGACGAGTGGCGGCAGGCCGCCTTGGGTGGTCTCGATGCGCGCGCCCATCGCGGCCAGCGGCTCGGTGACGCGGCGCATCGGGCGCTTCGACAGCGAGGCGTCACCGACCAGGGTGCTGTCGAAGGCTTGCCCGGCGAGCAGGCCGGCGAGCAGGCGCATGCCGGTGCCGGCGTTGCCGCAGTCCAGCGGCTCGCTGCTGGCGCGCAGGCCATGCAGGCCCACGCCGTGCACGATGCGTTCGCCCGCCGAGGGCGTGTCGATGCGCACGCCGAGCCGCTGCAGCACGGCGGCGGTGGCGCGGGTGTCCTCGCCTTCGAGGAAGCCGTGGATGCGCGACACGCCTTCGGCCAGCGCACCGAACATCAGCGCGCGATGCGAGACGGACTTGTCGCCCGGCACGCGCACTTCGCCATGCAAGGGGCCGGCGGCGCGGCTCAGCCAATCAGTGGCGCCGCTCACGGCAGGGCCACCGGGTAGGAGCCGAGCACGCGCAGTTGCGCCACGCCGCCCTCGATCTCCTTCACCGCGGCCTGCAGCGCCTCGTCCTGGATATGGCCGGAGACGTCGATGAAGAACGCGTACTGCCACTTGCCGCTGTGCGCGGGGCGCGACTCGATGCGATTGAGGCTCACCCCGCGCCGCGCGAACGGGCTCAGCACGTCGTACAGCGCGCCGGGCTTGTCGTTGACGGTGATGAGCAGGGAGGTGCGGTCGTTGCCCGAAGGCGGGAACAGCTTGCGGCCGATCACCAGGAAGCGCGTGGTGTTGTCGGCGCGATCCTCGATGCCCACCGCCACGGATTTCAGCCGATAGACCTTGCCGGCCGATTCGCCGGCGATCGCCGCCGCCGTGTCGTCGTGGCTGGCGACGCGCGCGGCCTCGGCATTGCTCGCCACCGCGAAGCATTCCGCGGTCGGCAGGTTGATGCGCAGCCAGGTCTTGCACTGCTGCAGCGACTGCGCGTGGGCATAGACGCGCTGGACGTTTTCCAGCTTGCCGGTGAGCGAGTGCAGGCACTGGTGTACGCGCAGCTCGATTTCGCCGCAGATACGCGCCTCGGAGGTGAGGAACATGTCCAGCGTCATCTGGATCATGCCCTGCCCCGAGTTCTCCACCGGCACCACGCCGAAGTCGGCATGGCCGGCGGCGACCTCCTGGAACACTTCCTCGATGCTGCCCAGCGGCAGGCCGTAGGCGGCGTGGCCGAAGTGCTTGCGCACCGCCTGCTCGCTGAACGTGCCCTCGGGGCCGAGGTAGCCGATCTTCAGCGGGTCCTCCTGCGCGAGGCAGGAGGACATGATCTCGCGGAACAGCCGCACCATCTCGGTATCCGACAGCGGGCCGCGGTTGCGGTCCACCACCATGCGCAGCACGTGCGCCTCGCGCTCGGGGCGGTAGTAGTCGATCGCGGACAAGCCCTCGCCCTTCACCCGAGCCACTTCGCGCGCCCAGTTCGCGCGCTCGGAGATCAGCTCCTGGATCTGCCGGTCGATGCTGTCGATGCGCTCGCGCACGTCGGCCAGCGAGGTCTTGCTGTCGGTGGTCATGTCGGATGTCTGGATGGATAGAAGGCCAAACGAATGATGCCCGAAACGGCTAACCGTGTCGCGCCGCGAAGTCGCGCATGAACGCGACCAGCGCCTCCACCGCCTCCGGCGGCACCGCGTTGTAGAGCGAGGCGCGCATGCCGCCCAGCGCCTTGTGGCCCTTGAGCGCGATCAGCCCGGCGGCCTCGGATTCGGCCAGGAAGGCGGCGTCCAGCGCGCTGTCGTGCAGGGTGAAGCGCACGTTCATCCGCGAGCGCGCGGCCGGGTCGACCGGGTTGCGGTAGTAGCCACCGGAACCGTCGATCGCGGCGTACAGCCGTTCGGCCTTGGCGCGGTTGCGCGCGGCCATCGCGGCGAGGCCACCCTGTGCCTGCAGCCACTGGAAGGTAAGCCCGGCGAGGTACCAGCCCCAGGTGTTCGGCGTGTTGAGCATGGAGTCGTTCGCCGCATGCTCGGCGTAGCGGAAGATCTTCGCCATCGGCCGCGTGGCGCGCGCCAGCAGGTCGCGGCGCACGATCATCAGCACCAGGCCGGAGGGGCCTATGTTCTTCTGCGCGCCGGCGTAGATCAGGCCGAAGCGGCGCACGTCCAGCGGCGCGGAGAGGATGTCGGAGGACATGTCCGCCACCAGCGGCACGTCGCCGGTGTCGGGCACGTCGTGGTACTGCACGCCGTGGATGGTCTCGTTCGGCGTGTAGTGCACGTAGGCGGCGCGCGGATCGAGCTGCCATTCCGCGCGCGGCGGCAGGCGGCGGTAATCGCCGTCGGCCTTACTGTCGGCGGCCACGTGCACCTTGACGTAGGGCGCCGCCTCGCTGGCCGCCTTGGCGCCCCAGTGGCCGTTGACGATGTAGTCGGCGCTGTCGCCCTCGCCCGCCAGGTTCATCGGGATCTGCGCGAAGTGCTGGGTGGCGCCGCCCTGCAGGAACAGCACGGCGTAGTCGTCGGGGATCGCGGCCAGTTCGCGCAGGTCCGCCTCGGCGCGGGCCGCCATCGCGATGAAGCGCTTGCCGCGATGCGACTGCTCCATCACCGACATGCCGCTGCCGTCCCAGTCCAGCAGCTCGCGCTGCGCGCGCTCGAGCACCTCGCGCGGCAGCGCCGCCGGACCCGCACTGAAATTCCACACCTGGCTCACCGCTCGATCCCCGTGGCTGCGTTCGCCGCATTATGCCGCGCCGCAGCATGGAGCCGTCAATGGAAAATTTCTTCGTGAAAAATGCGGCCATGGATGGCCGCCCATTTGATTCTCGCGATCATGGACGATCGCAAGAATGAATCAGTGCGGCCATGGATGGCCGCCCGTTTGACTTTCGCGGTCAGGATGATTGCAAGAGTGAATCAGTGCGGCCGAGGATGTCCGTCCGTTTGATCTTCGCAATCACGGACGGTCGCAATGATTACAACCGTATCCACAACACCAGCGCGATACCCAGCGCCAGCACGGCCGCGGTGAGGATCAGCCACCACACCTCGCCGCGCGGCCCGGCGGCCTGCTCGGGCAACGCCGGCGCAGGCGGCGCGGCCCGCGCGACCGCGGGCTCGGGTTGCATGCCCGGCGCATCGAGCACGAGGCGATGCGGCCCCAGGCTGATCTGGTCGCCGGGCTGCAGCACCGCCTGCTCCACGGGCACGCCGTTCACCCGCAGCGGATAGCCCGCCGAAACCGGCGCGGCCGCGAGCAGCAGGCGGCCGTCCCGCCAGGCCAGCTTCAGGCCCGCGCGCTCGCCCTGCGGCAGCTCCAGCGGGCAACGGCCGTAGGGCCCGAGTTCGAGACCGTCGCCGATCGACAGCACCCGCCCCGACAGCGCACCGGCCAGCGCGCGCAGGGCCGCGGTGCAGCGCGCCTGCGCCGGCGCGGGCGGCACCTCGCGCTGATCCGGCGGCACGTCATCGCGCAGCAGCATGCGGCAATCGCCCACGCTCAGCATGTCGCCGGGACGCAGCAGCGCACGCTCGCGCACCGGCCGCGCGTTCACGTACACGCGCGTGGCCGACGGCAGCACCACCAGCACCCAGCCGCGCCGGTCCTGCTCGATGCGCAGGTGCCGCGGCGCGGCCTGCGCCGCCGACAGCACCAGGTCGTTGTCGGCCGCGCTGCCCAGCCGCAATTGCGGCCGGGCCCACAGGAAATCTTCGCGGGCGGAATGGAGAAACTCGATGCGCATCGCCGTACCAGTCCATTGACCGGGAAACTCTAGCATGCAGTTCCTGAGCGCTCGCGCACATTTCGCGGGCTTGCGCGCAACATCGAATCGCGGCGAGCAAGGGCTTATCATGCCTGCCCCCGACGGAGCCCCGCATGCCCAGCATCGACATCCACCGCACCCATCACCTGCCGCTGCCGGAAGCCCGCGCCGTGGTCGACAAGGTGGCCGCGCGCATGCACGAGAAGTTCGACCTCGCCGGCCGCTGGCAGGGCGACACCCTGCACTTCTCCCGCCCCGGCGTGAACGGCCAGATCGCGGTGAGCGCCGACGCGATCCGGGTGCGCGCCGAACTGGGCCTGCTGCTGGCGCCGCTCAAGGGCATGGTGGAACAGGAGATCCGGCGCAAGCTGGACGAGCATTTCGCCTGAGCCGCCCCCATCGCGGCCGCCCTGCGGACATCGCTGCGCGATTTTGACCGAGCGCCCGGCCGTGGCATACTTGCCGGCTTGCGCGGTCATCTCGGCCGCGGGCGACCCGGAACACATGGCCAAAGACGACGTCATCGAAATGGAAGGCACGGTGCTGGAAACCCTGCCCAACACCATGTTCCGCGTGCAACTGGAGAACGGGCACGTGGTCATCGCCCACATCTCCGGGCGCATGCGCAAGCACTACATCCGCATCCTCACGGGCGACAAGGTCAAGATCGAGATGACCCCGTACGACCTGAGCAAGGGGCGGATCACCTACCGCATGAAGTAAGGCGGTAGCTTCACCGGATGAAAAGTGCAGCCATGGATGGCTGCCCGTGCGATCTTCGCGATCAGGGATGATCGCAAAAGATGGTGAAAAGGCCGCGCATTGCGCGGCCTTTTGTGTTGCCTGTGACCCGGGCTATTCGACCACCGCCGGCAGTTTCTCGGCGGCTTCGCAGCTCACGGTGAGCTCGCCGTCCTTGACGCCCAGCACCACCTTGCCGCCCTCGGCCAGCTTGCCGAACAGGAGTTCGTCGGCCAGCGCGCGCTTCACCTTGTCCTGGATCAGCCGCGCCATCGGCCGCGCGCCCATCTGCGCGTCGAAGCCGTGCTCGGCCAGCCAGTGGCGGGCGTCGGCGCCCACGTCCAGGCTCACGCGCTTGTCGACCAGCTGCGCCTCCAGCTCGATCAGGAACTTGTCCACCACGCGCAGGATGTGCTCGAAGTCCAGCGCGTTGAACTGGATGATCGCGTCGAGACGGTTGCGGAACTCCGGCGTGAACGCGCGGCGGATCACTTCCATCGCGTCGGTGCGGTGGCTCTGCTCGACGAAGCCGATGCTGCGCCGCGCCGCCTGCGCCGCGCCGGCGTTGGTGGTCATCACCAGGATCACGTTCTTGAAGTTCGCCTCGCGCCCGTTGGTGTCGGTGAGCACGCCGCGGTCCATCACCTGCAGCAGGATGTTGTAGACGTCCGGGTGCGCCTTCTCGATCTCGTCCAGCAGCAGCACCGCGTGCGGATGCTTGGTCACCGCCTCGGTCAGCAGGCCGCCCTGGTCGAAGCCCACGTAGCCCGGGGGCGCGCCGACCAGACGCGAGACCGAGTGCGCCTCCATGTACTCGGACATGTCGAAGCGGATCATCTCGATGCCGAGCTGCAGCGCGAGCTGGCGGGTCACCTCGGTCTTGCCCACGCCTGTGGGGCCGGCGAGCAGGAAGCAGCCGATCGGCTTGGCCGGATCGGCGAGGCCCGAACGCGCCATCTTGATCGAGGCGGCCAGCGCCTCGATCGCGCTGTCCTGGCCGAACACCACCATCTTCAGGTTGCGCTCGAGGTTCTTCAGCACGTCGCGGTCGGAGGCCGAGACCTGCTTGGCGGGGATGCGCGCCATCTTGGCCACGATGTATTCCACCTCGGCCACGTCCACCTTGCCGGTGCGCTGGTCCTCGGGCAGCAGGCGCTGGCGGGCGCCGGCCTCGTCGATCACGTCGATCGCCTTGTCGGGCAGCAGGCGGTCGGGGATGTGCTTCACCGACAGATCCACCGCCGCCTTCAGCGCCTCGTTGGTGTAGATGACGTTGTGGTGTTCCTCGAAGCGCGAACGCAGGCCCTTGAGGATCTCGATGGCGTCGGCCGCCGAGGGCTCGACCACGTCGATCTTCTGGAAGCGACGCGCCAACGCGCGGTCCTTCTCGAACACGCCGCGGTATTCCTGGAACGTGGTCGAGCCGATGCAGCGCAGCTCGCCCGAGGCCAACAGTGGCTTGATCAGGTTGGAGGCGTCCATGGTGCCGCCCGAGGCGGAACCGGCGCCGATGATGGTGTGGATCTCGTCGATGAACAGGATCGCGCCCGGCTGCTTCTTCAGCTGGGCGATCACGCCCTTCAGGCGCTTCTCGAAGTCGCCGCGGTACTTGGTGCCGGCCACCAGCGCGCCGAGGTCCAGCGCCCAGATCGTGGCGCTCTCCAGCACCGCGGGCACTTCGCCGTCGACGATGCGCTTGGCCAAGCCTTCGGCCAGCGCGGTCTTGCCCACGCCGGCGTCGCCCACGTAGAGCGGGTTGTTCTTGCGGCGGCGGCACAGCACCTGGATGGTGCGCTCGATCTCGTCGGCGCGGCCGATCAGCGGGTCGATCCGGCCTTCCAGCGCGCGCTCGTTGAGGTTGCTGGCGTATTCGGAGAGCGGGTTGCCCCGGGCCTCGCCGCCTTCCTCGCCCTCGCGCTCGCTGCCGCCGGGGGCGCCGGTGGACGTCTCGTCGCCCACCTTGGCGATGCCGTGCGAGATGTAGTTGACCACGTCCAGCCGGGTGATCTCCTGCTGGTGCAGGAAGTACACCGCGTGGGAATCCTTCTCGCCGTAGATCGCCACCAGCACGTTCGCGCCGGTGACCTCCTTCCGCCCGGAGGACTGCACGTGGTAGACCGCGCGCTGCAGCACGCGCTGGAAACCCAGCGTGGGCTGGGTGTCGCGCTCGTCGCCGTGCGGCAGCACCGGCACGGTCTCGGCGATGACCTTTTCCAGCTCGCGGGTGAGCCGCGGCAGGTCCGCGCCGCAGGCGCGCAACGCGCCCAGCGCGGACTGGTTGCCGGTGAGCGCGAGCAGCAGGTGCTCCACGGTCATGAACTCGTGGCGCTGCTCGCGGGCCTGCTTGTAGCACTGGCCGATGGTGACTTCGAGATCCTTGCTGAACATCCGGACCGTCTCCGTTGCAATGGCGTGGGCGGCTTCGCCGCGATGGCTACAAAGTGGGGGTGGCTAGGTCATTTCCATAGTGCCGCCGGGGCGGCCGCTAGAGCTTCTCCATAGTGCACAACAGAGGGTGCTGATGCGAGCGTGAATATTCGTTGACCTGGGTCACCTTGGTCTCGGCCACCTCGCGGGTGAACACGCCGCACACGCCCTTGCCGCGGGTATGCACGTGCAGCATCACCTGCACCGCGCGTTCCTGGTTCAGGCCGAAGAAGCCGCGCAGCACCTCGACCACGAAATCCATCGGAGTGAAGTCGTCGTTGAGCAGCACCACCTGGAACAGCGGCGGCTTCGCCACCTCCGGTTTCGCGGTCTGCAGCGCCAGGCCGTGGCCGCTTTCGTGCTCGTTTTCGTGTTCGTGGGCCATGGATGACGGGTGTTCCTTCGACGGTTGCGATTATACGCCGCGCCACCTGCGCGCTCCGCGGCGACCGCAACCACAGGTAGTGGCACAATGGCGTTTTTCCAGCCCCGTCCGCCATGCCGCCTGCCGCCACCACCGACGCCATCTGGCGCCCGCACGTCACCGTGGCCTGCGTGGTGAGCGACGGCGCGCGCTACCTGATGGTGGAGGAAGAAGTGAACGGCCGGCTCGCCTGGAACCAGCCCGCCGGCCACCTCGAAGACCGCGAGCGCCTGGTCGACGCGGCGGTGCGCGAAACGCTGGAGGAAACCGGCTGGACGGTGGAACCGCAGCATCTGATCGGCCTCTACCAGTGGCGCAGCACCGAGCACGGCGAGGGCGTGATCCGCTGCTGCTTTGCCGCCCACGCCGTGCGCCACGACCCGACCCGCCCGCTCGACACCGGCATCCGCCGCGCACTGTGGCTCACGCGCGAGGAGATCGCCGTGCTGGGCGACCGGCTGCGCAGCCCGTTGGTGCTGGCCAGCATCGACGACTGGCTGGCCGGCGCGCGCCTGCCGCTGGACGTGCTGCGCTGGTGGCCGGACGCCAACGCGCCATGAAGGTGATGCTGGGCATTTCCGGCGGCGTCGACTCCTCGGTCGCGGCGCTGCTGCTGCAACAGGCCGGCTACGAGGTCGAAGGCCTGTTCATGCAGAACTGGGAAGAGGACGAGCGCAGCGGCCCCTGCACCGCCGACGCCGACCGCAAGGACGCCGTGGCGGTGTGCGGGCGGCTGGGCATCCCGTTCCACGCGCGCAACTTCGCCGCCGAATACTGGGACGGCGTGTTCGAGCATTTCCTCGCCGAATACCGCGCCGGCCGCACGCCGAACCCCGACGTGCTGTGCAACCGCGAGATCAAGTTCAAGACCTTCCTCGACGAGGCGCGCCAGCTCGGCGCCGAGAAGATCGCCACCGGCCACTACGCTCGCGTGGACTGCGTGGACGGCGAATACCGCCTGTTGCGCGCGGTGGACGCGGCGAAGGACCAGAGCTACTTCCTGCACGCGCTGGGCCAGGCGCAGCTCGCCGCCACGCTGTTCCCGATCGGCGGGATCGAGAAGTCGCGGGTGCGCGAACTGGCCCGCGCGGCCGGCCTGTCCACCCACGCGAAGAAGGACTCCACCGGCATCTGCTTCATCGGCGAGCGCGACTTCCGCAGCTTCCTCGCGCAGTACATCCCGGCCCGCCCCGGCGAGATGCGCACGCCCGAGGGCGTGCTGGTCGGCGAACACCAGGGCGCGATGTACTACACGCTGGGCCAGCGCAACGGCCTCGGCATCGGTGGCCGCCGGGATGCCGGCGGCGAGCCGTGGTACGTGGTGGGCAAGGACGTGGCCGCCAACCTGCTCTACGTGGAGCAGGGCAACGCCAACCACTGGCTGGACTCGCGCGTGCTGCGCAGCGAGGCACCGAGCTGGGTGGCCGGCCACGCGCCGGCCGCGCGCTTCCGCTGCACCGCCAAGACCCGCTACCGCCAGGCCGACCAGGCCTGCGAGGTGCACGTGCTGGACGCCGGCCTTGAAGTCCGCTTCGACACCCCGCAACGTGCAGTGACGCCCGGCCAGTCGGTGGTGCTCTACCACGGCGAGGCCTGCCTCGGCGGCGCCGTGATCGCCGCCACCGACGCGCCCTACGGCGGCCTGTCCCGAACCCATGACGAGAACTGACGGTGCTTGACGCTTTTGCGATGAACGAGGAACGCGTGCTGGCCCTGGCCGGGCTCTACCAGGCCTGCGCGCTGGTGCAGCAGCTGGCCAACCAGGGCCGCTGCGACGAAACCGCGATGGACGCCTCCATCGCCAGCGTGTTCCGCATCGACGCGCCCTCGGTGGTCGGCGTGTACGGCAACATCGCCGGCGTGCGGCTGGGCCTGCGCAGCCTGGTGTCCCAGCTCGACGAAAGCAGCGAGGACATGGCGGTGACCCGCATGGCGATGACCGTGATGCGGCTGGAGCGCAGCCTGTCCGGTCGCCAGGAGCTGCTCGACCAGCTGCAGCAGGGCATCCTCGCCACGCAGCGCCAGGTCGAGCACTTCGGCCAAGGCTCGAACCAGGTCACCGCGCGGCTGGCCGAGCTCTACGCCTCCACCCTGTCCCCGCTGCGCCCGCGTGTGATGGTCAACGGCAACCCGCAATACCTGCAGCAGGCCGCGATCGTCGAGAAGGTGCGCAGCAACCTGCTCGCGGCGGTGCGCTCGGCCGTGCTGTGGCGCCAGCTCGGCGGCCGCCAGTGGCAACTGCTGCTGTTCCGCAAGCAGTGCAGCATGCTGGCGCGCGGGCTGCTGACGGGGGCCACGCTGGACGGGCGTTGAGGGCCGCGCTTTTCCCTTCTCCCTCCGGGAGCACGCGGAGAGACGCCATGGATGGCGTCGGCTCTGGGGGGCGAGGAAGGTGGCGCGCAGCGTCGGATAAGGGTGCGAGCGGAGCGCGTTGATGAATCTGCGGCGCGCTCCGCCCGTACCCTCACCCCACCCCCTCTCCCGGAGGGAGAGGGGCTCAAAGCTGACACCGTGTTGACGCTCTCTAACCCAGCAGCTTCAACCCCGGCAACTGCTTCGCCAGCGCACGCAGCAGCTTGGCGAAGGCGGCGAGGTCGGCGCCCCACGGCGTGGCCTCGCGCCAGTACAGCGCGATCTCGCGGCCGGGCGCTGCACCGCGGATCTTCGCCAGCACGATGTCGGGCTTGGATGCCAGCCGCGCGTGCGCCAGCACGGGCACCAGGGCGTGGCCGCCGCGCAGGCTGACCAGGGCGGCGAGGCTTTCCAGGCTCACGTCCTGCACGTGGCCCTCGCCGTCGGCGTGGCTCTCGGCCATCAGGATCGCGTCGGTGTTCTGCAGCTGCTCCAGCGCCACGCTGCGCCGGCCGGCCAGCGGGTGATCGGCGCGCAGCATCACTTCCCACGGCTCGAAGAACAGCGGCTGCATCGCGATGCCGCTGGCCGCCGGCGTGAGCGGCGCCAGCACGGCGTCCAGCTCCGCCTCGTGCAGGCGGCGCAGCAGGCCGCGTGGCTTGCCTTCGGAAATGCCCAGCCGCACGCCGGGGAAATGCTGCGGGAATGGCGCGATCAGGTGCGGCAGCAGGTACGGCCCCAGCGAGGCCGGCACGCCCAGCCGCAACTCGCCGCCGAACGCCACCGCGCCGGCGCGCGCGGTCTGCTGCAGCAGTTCGGCCGCGGCGAGCACCGCATCGATGCGCTCCAGCAGCCGCTGGCCGCCCGCGGTGGGCACCACCTTGCGCCCGCCGCGTTCGAACAGCGGTGCACCCAGCGCCTGCTCCACCTTCTGCACCTGGTGCGACAGCCCGGACGGACTGATGTGCATCGCCCGAGCCGCGCTGTTGAAGCTGCCGTGGCGATGCACCGCCTGCACCATCATCAGATCGCGCAGCGAAATCGCGGAAATGTGGGTGGAAATCATCGCGCGCCCGTGGTTGCCGCCATGCGCGAAGCATAAACGACGAAGCCCGGCGCGAGGCCGGGCTTCGTTCCGGGTGGCGGCCTTCGCCCGACGACCCGCCAGCTCAGTGGGGTGCGTCGATCAGGGCGTCCGCGCTGATGTGGAATCGCCGGGCCAACGCCGCGATCTGGCGCGTGTTCAACGCACGCCGCCCGGCGAGAACCTGCGACACCACGCTTTGGTTGCCCACTTCCGGTAATGCGGATTGCGACAACCCGTGCTGATCCATGAGGAAGCGCAGCACCTCGCGCGCCGATGCTTCAGGCAACGCGTGATGCTCGGCCTCGTAGTCGTGCACGGCGGTAGTGAGGAAATCCAGCAGCGGGGCCAGTGGATGCCCGGCATCCTCTCTTGCCGCCTGATTGCGCGTGGCATCGAGGATGGCTTCGATCAGCGCCATGGCGCGCTCGTAGTCGTCCTGGTTGCGCACGGCGCCCACGCCGCCGGCGGCGCGGAAAGCCTCAAAGCTGCGCGTGACCTGCGAGAGCATGCGAGGAGTGACGTTTACGGCTGCCATTGGTCGTACTCCTTGTGCGTGAAAACATGCTTGATGTAAGCCGTCTGCGAACGAAACACCACGTCGCAGACGACGCGGTATTTGTTGCCGCCGATGTCGAACACCACGTAACCCTTGACCCAATCAGCCGCGCCGAACACGGCCTTGAGCGCGGCGAAATCCTGCGCCGTGGTGTGCATGAGCAATGTATGCCAGCGCACCAGCGGCGCTTCCGCATCCGGCCACTTTTGCCAAAACGCGCGCAGGACGGGCCGGGAAATGACGTGCATGGGGCGATTATTGCAAAACGCAATATCCATTGCAAGACGCAATGACCGTCTGGGCACATATCGGCATCCGTACGTTGCCATGAGGCAGAACCGCACAGATACCCCCCCACTCACTCCGCTGTTCGCGACTTTGGTACAACGACGCAGGCCGCATGCAAGCCGAAGAACATTGAAGCCATCTGCTTGATTCCCACGATACATGAACGACGAAGCCCGGCCACGAGGCCGGGCTTCGTCGTTGGGGGAACGCGGCAAGCCTTGTCCTCTCCCCTGCCCCTCCCCCGCACGCGGGAGAGAGGCATTGGCGCTGGCTTACGCCTCGACCGTATCCGCCACTTCCTTGTAGTCCTGGATCTGGTCGAAGTTCATGTAGCGGTAGATCTTGTCGCCGTTGGCGTTGATGACGCCGATGTCGGCCATGTACTCGTCCTTGCTCGGGATGCGGCCGAGGCGCGAGCAGATGGCGGCGAGTTCGGCCGAGCCAAGGTACACGTTGGAGTTCTTGCCGAGGCGGTTGGGGAAGTTGCGGGTGGAGGTGGAGAACACCGTGGCGCCTTCCTTCACCTGCGCCTGGTTGCCCATGCACAGCGAGCAGCCGGGCATTTCCATGCGCGCGCCGGCGGTGCCGAAGGTGCCGTAGACGCCTTCGTTGGTGAGTTCGCTGGCGTCCATCTTGGTCGGTGGCGCCACCCACAGGCGGGTCGGGATGTCGCGCTTGCCTTCCAGCAGCTTGGCGGCCGCGCGGAAGTGGCCGATGTTGGTCATGCACGAGCCGATGAACACTTCATCGATCTTCGCACCGGCCACGTCGCTGAGCGTCTTCACGTCGTCCGGGTCGTTCGGGCAGGCCACGATGGGCTCGTGCACGTCGGCCAGGTCGATCTCGATGACGGCGGCGTATTCGGCGTCGGCGTCGCGCTCCAGCAGCTGCGGGTTGGCCAGCCAGGCTTCCATCGCCTTGATGCGGCGCTCGATGCTGCGGGCGTCCTTGTAGCCCTGCGCGATCATCACCTTGAGCAGGGTGATGTTGCTGTGGATGTATTCGATGATCGGCGCCTTGTCCAGGTGCACCGTGCAGCCGGCGGCGGAGCGCTCGGCCGAGGCGTCGGACAGCTCGAATGCCTGCTCCACCTTGAGGTTGGGCAGGCCTTCGATCTCGAGGATGCGGCCGGAGAAGATGTTCTTCTTGCCCTGCTTGGCGACGGTGAGCAGGCCCTGCTTGATCGCGTACAGCGGGATCGCGTTGACGAGGTCGCGCAGGGTGACGCCCGGCTGCAGCTCGCCCTTGAAGCGCACCAGCACGGATTCGGGCATGTCCAGCGGCATCACGCCGGTGGCGGCGGCGAAGGCCACCAGGCCCGAGCCGGCCGGGAACGACACGCCGATCGGGAAGCGCGTGTGGCTGTCGCCGCCGGTGCCCACGGTGTCGGGCAGCAGCATGCGGTTGAGCCAGCTGTGGATCACGCCGTCGCCCGGGCGCAGCGAGATGCCGCCGCGGGTACTGATGAATTCCGGCAGCGTGTGGTGGGTCTTCACGTCCACCGGCTTCGGGTAGGCGGCGGTGTGGCAGAACGACTGCATCACCAGGTCGGCGGAGAAGCCCAGGCAGGCCAGGTCCTTCAGCTCGTCGCGGGTCATCGGGCCGGTGGTGTCCTGGCTGCCCACCGAGGTCATCTTCGGCTCGCAGTAGGTGCCCGGGCGCACGCCCTTGCCTTCGGGCAGGCCGCAGGCGCGGCCGACCATCTTCTGCGCCAGCGTGTAGCCCTTGCCGGTATCGGCGGGCTGCTGCGGCAGGCGGAACAGGGTGGACACCGGCAGGCCCAGCGCCTCGCGCGCCTTGGCGGTGAGGCCGCGGCCGATGATCAGCGGGATGCGGCCGCCGGCGCGCACCTCGTCCAGCAGCACCTCGGACTTGAGCGCGAACTCGGCGATCACCTCGCCGTTCTTCAGCGCCTTGCCCTCGTACGGGCGCAGCTCGACCACGTCGCCCATCTCCATCTTCGACACGTCGAGCTCGATCGGCAGCGCGCCGGCGTCTTCCATGGTGTTGTAGAAGATCGGGGCGATCTTGCCGCCCAGGCACACGCCGCCGAAGCGCTTGTTCGGGATGAACGGGATGTCCTCGCCGGTCCACCACAGCACGGAGTTGGTGGCGGACTTGCGGCTGGAGCCGGTGCCGACCACGTCGCCCACGTAGGCGACCAGGTGGCCCTTTTCCTTCAGGTCGCGGATCAGCTGGATCGGGCCGCGCTTGCCGTCTTCCTCCGGCTGGAACGGCGCGCCGTCGCGCTTGTTCTTCAGCATCGCCAGCGCGTGCATCGGGATGTCCGGGCGCGTGGTGGCGTCGGGCGCGGGCGAGAGGTCGTCGGTATTGGTCTCGCCCGGCACCTTGAATACGGTGATGGTGAGGCTCGCCGGCACTTCCGGCTTGCTGGTGAACCACTCGGCGTCGGCCCAGCTCTGCAGCACGGCCCTGGCGTTCGCGCTGCCCTTGTCGGCCTTCTCCTTGACGTCGTGGAAGGCGTCGAACATCAGCAGGGTGTGCTTGAGCGCGTTGGCGGCCACGGCGCCGACCTGGGCGTCGTCCAGCAGCTCGATCAGCGGCTGGATGTTGTAGCCGCCCAGCATGGTGCCGAGGAGTTCCGTGGCCTTCTCGCGCGAAATCAGCGCGCACCGCTCGGTGCCGAACGCCACCGCCGCGAGGTACGAGGCCTTGACCTTGGCGGCGTCGTCCACACCCGCCGGCACGCGGTTGGCGATGAGGTCGAGCAGGGTCGCTTCCTCGCCGGCCGGCGGGTTCTTCAGCAACTCGATCAGCTCGGCGGTCTGCTGGGCGGAGAGCGGCAGCGGCGGGATGCCCAGCGCGGCGCGCTCGGCAGCATGTTGGCGGTAGGCGGTAAGCATGGGGCTCGTCCTGTGGCGGGGAAGCGGGGGCGTGACAGCCGGCAATTTTGCCAGCCGTGCGGCAGGCCCGACAACGGAAAGCTGTTTCCGGCTGCATTCGATATCGTGCAAGGCGGCCTTGCGCTGACGCTCACGTTCCACGGCGTAGGATGCACGGCTGCCACATCCGGCCTCCAGGCAGGCACCAGGAACGGATTCCCGCAGGCGCGGGAACGAGCCGCCGCCCGGTTCGGAGCACGGATGCGCCACACCCGATTCGAGCCAACGGAGTCAAGCCATGCTGGATTCATTCGCCATCCGCGACACCTTCACCGCCAACGGCCGCCAGTACCACTTCGCCAGCCTCGCCAAGCTGGGCCAGCGCTACGACATCAAGCGCCTGCCCTACTCGATGAAGATCCTGCTGGAGAACCTGCTGCGCCACGAGGACGGCGTGGACGTGACCGCGAAGGAGATCGAGGCGGTCGCGACGTGGGACCCGAAGGCCGAGCCCAGCACCGAAATCGCCTTCATGCCGGCGCGCGTGATCCTGCAGGATTTCACCGGCGTGCCCTGCGTGGTCGACCTCGCCGCGATGCGCGACGCGGTGGTGAAGCTGGGCGGCGACGCCACCCAGATCAATCCGCTGAACCCGGTGGAGCTGGTGATCGACCACTCGGTGCAGGTGGACGTGTACGGCTCCAGCGACGCGCTGGAGCGGAACGTGGACATCGAGTTCCAGCGCAACCAGGAGCGCTACGGCTTCCTGCGCTGGGGCCAGAAGGCGTTCGACAACTTCAAGGTGGTGCCGCCGCGCACCGGCATCGTGCACCAGGTGAACCTGGAGCACCTGGCCCGCGTGGTGTTCGACACCGAACTCGACGGCCAGCGCTGGGCCTATCCCGACACCCTGTTCGGCACCGACTCGCACACCACCATGGTCAACGGCCTGGGCGTGCTGGGCTGGGGCGTGGGCGGCATCGAGGCCGAGGCCGCGATGCTGGGCCAGCCTTCCTCGATGCTGATTCCGCAGGTGGTGGGCGTGAGGCTCGCGGGCAAGCTCGGCGAAGGCGTCACCGCCACCGACCTCGTGCTCACCGTCACCCAGATGCTGCGCAAGCTGGGCGTGGTGGGCAAGTTCGTGGAGTTCTTCGGCCCGGGCCTGAAGCACCTCGCGCTGGCCGACCGCGCCACCATCGGCAACATGTCGCCCGAATACGGCGCCACCTGCGGCATCTTCCCGATCGACCAGGAGGCGCTGAACTACCTGCGCCTGTCCGGCCGCAGCGCGGAGCAGATCGCGCTGGTCGAGGCCTACGCCAAGGCACAGGGCATGTGGCACGACGAGCACACGCCGGCCGCCGAATACTCCACCGTGCTGGAGCTGGAGCTGGCCGACGTCAAGCCCTCGATGGCCGGCCCCAAGCGCCCGCAGGACCGCGTGCTGCTGGGCGACGTGCGCAAGAGCTTCAAGGATGCGCTCGCCGGCCTCGCCGCCACGCGCAAGCCGCTGGCCACCACGATCGAGCGCTTCGCCGGCGAAGGCGGCGACACCGCGGTGGGCCACGAGGAGAGCACGTTCGGCAAGGGCGTGCACGTCGAGTTGAACGGCGACAAGTTCAAGCTGGGCGACGGCGCCGTGGTGATCGCCGCGATCACCTCCTGCACCAACACCTCCAACCCGGCGGTGATGCTGGGCGCCGGCATCGTGGCGAAGAAGGCCGCGGCGCGCGGCCTGAAGGCCAAGCCGTGGGTGAAGACCTCGCTGGCGCCCGGCTCCAAGGTGGTCACCGACTACCTCGAACAGACCGGGCTGCTGAAGGAGCTGGAGAAGATCAACTTCTACCTGGTGGGCTACGGCTGCACCACCTGCATCGGCAACTCCGGCCCGCTGCCCGAGGAAGTGAGCAAGGGCATCGCCGAGGGCGACCTCGCGGTGGGCGCGGTGCTCTCGGGCAACCGCAACTTCGAGGGCCGCGTGCACGCCGAGGTGAAGATGAACTACCTCGCCTCGCCGCCGCTGGTGGTGGCCTACGCGCTGGCCGGCACGCTGGACATCGACCTCGCCAGCGACGCCCTCGCCACCGGCAGCGACGGCAAGCCGGTGTACCTCAAGGACATCTGGCCCACCAACCAGGAGATCTCCGACGCCATCGCCGGCGCGATCAACCCGGCCATGTTCGCCAAGAACTACGCCGACGTGTTCAAGGGCGACGCGCGCTGGAACGGCATCGCCTCGCCCGACGGCGCGGTGTACCGCTGGGGCGACTCCACCTACATCAAGAACCCGCCCTACTTCGACGGCATGACGATGGCGCTGGGCAAGGTGGCGGACATCCACGGCGCCCGCGTGCTGGGCCTGTTCGGCGACTCCATCACCACCGACCACATCTCGCCGGCCGGCTCGATCAAGAAAGACAGCCCGGCAGGCCGCTACCTGATCGAGAAGGGCGTGGCGCCGAAGGACTTCAACTCCTACGGCTCGCGCCGCGGCAACGACGACGTGATGGTGCGCGGCACCTTCGCCAACATCCGTATCCGCAACCAGATGCTGGACGGCGTGGAAGGCGGCTACACCAGGCACGTGCCGTCGGGCGAGCAGATGGCGATCTACGACGCGGCGATGAAGTACAAGGCCGAGAACACTCCGCTGATCGTGCTGGCCGGCAAGGAATACGGCACCGGCTCCAGCCGCGACTGGGCGGCCAAGGGCACCCTGCTCCTGGGCGTGAAGGCCGTGATCGCCGAGAGCTTCGAGCGCATCCACCGCTCCAACCTGGTCGGCATGGGCGTGCTGCCGCTGCAGTTCAAGGACGGCGAGAACGCGAAGTCGCTGGGCCTCGACGGCTACGAGAGCTTCGACATCACCGGGCTCGACGACGGCAACGCGAAGCAAGCCACCGTGGTCGCCACCGCCGCCGACGGCAGCAGGAAACAGTTCGCCGTACACGTGATGCTGCTCACCCCGAAGGAGCGCGTGTTCTTCCGCCACGGCGGCATCCTGCAGTACGTGCTGCGCCAGCTGGCCGGCAAGAAAGCCGCCTGAGGCGGTTCCGTACCGCACGCCCGCAAGCCGAGCCGCCCCGATTCCTCGGGGCGGCTTTTTCCGCCCCGTCGCCTTGCCGCATACGCGCGCGCATGCTCCAATGCCGGCAAGGGGGCGTCGCCATCCATTCCGCCTAGGCGGCCACGATCCAGGAGTCGAACAAGCACATGAGCAACGAGCGTCCGTGGCTGGACCACTACCCGCAAGGCGTGCCCGCCGAGATCGACCTGTCCGCCTACGCCTCGGTGGCGGCCGTGCTGGAGGAATCCTTCCAGCGCTTCCGTGAGCGCCCCGCCTTCGCCAACTTCGGCAAGGTGCTCAGCTACGGCCAGATCGACGCGCTCAGCCGCCAGTTCGCGGGCTACCTCACCGGCACGCTCAAGCTCGGCAAGGGCGATCGCATCGCGATCATGATGCCGAACGTGCTGCAGTACCCGATCGCGCTGTTCGGCGCGCTGCGCGCCGGCCTGGTGGTGGTCAACACCAACCCGATGTACACCGCGCGCGAGCTGAAGCACCAGCTGGAGGATTCCGGCGCCAAGGCGATCGTGGTGCTCGACAACTTCGCCGCCACCCTGCAGCAGGTGGTGGCCGAGACCGAGGTGAGGCACATCGTCACCACCGGCATCGGCGACCTGCTCGGCTTCCCCAAGGGCGCGCTGGTCAACTTCGTGCTCAAGCACGTCAAGAAGATGGTGCCGGCCTACAGCCTGCCGCAGGCGGTGCGCTTCAAGGCTGCGCTGGCACAGGGTGCCGAGTACCCGCTGCCCAGGGTGGAGCTGGGCCACGGCGACCTCGCCTTCCTGCAGTACACCGGCGGCACCACCGGCGTGGCCAAGGGCGCCATGCTCAGCCACGGCAACATGGTGGCGAACATGCTGCAGGCCGGCGCCTGGATCGGCAAGAACGCGAAGGAAGGCGAAGAAACCATCATCACCGCGTTGCCGCTGTACCACATCTTCTCGCTCACCGCGAACGGCCTGGTGTTCATGCGCCTGGGCGGGCTCAACTGGCTGATCACCAATCCGCGCGACATGCCCGGCTTCGTCAAGGAGCTCAAGCAATCCGGCTTCACCGCGCTCACCGGCGTCAACACGCTGTTCAACGGCCTGTTGAACACCCCGGGCTTCGCCGAACTGGACTTCTCGCGCCTGCACCTCACGCTGGGCGGCGGCATGGCCGTGCAGCGCGCGGTGGCCGAACGTTGGAAGAAGGTCACCGGCTGCACCCTGGCCGAGGCCTACGGCCTCACCGAAACCTCGCCGGCGGCCTGCATCAACCCGCTCGACCTCAAGGAATACAACGGCTCGATCGGCCTGCCGGTGCCGTCCACCGACGCGGCGGTGTGGTCGGAGGACAACCGCCCGCTGCCGGTGGGCGAAGTGGGCGAGCTGATGATAAAGGGCCCGCAGGTGATGCAGGGCTACTGGCAGCGCCCCGACGAGACCGCCAAGGTGCTGGGCGCCGACGGCTGGCTGCACACCGGCGACATCGCCAGGATGGACGCCAACGGCTACTTCTACATCGTCGACCGCAAGAAGGACATGATCCTGGTGTCCGGCTTCAACGTGTACCCGAACGAGGTCGAGGACGCCGTGATGGCGCACCCCGGCGTGGCCGAGGTGGCCGCGGTGGGCGTGCCGGACGAGCATTCCGGCGAGGTGGTGAAGCTGTTCGTGGTGCGCAAGGACCCCGGCCTCACCGAGGACGCGCTCAAGCAGTTCTGCCGCGACAATCTCACCGGCTACAAGCGGCCCAAGTTCATCGAGTTCCGCGACGCGCTGCCGAAGAGCAACGTGGGCAAGATCCTGCGCCGCGAACTGCGCGACGAGAAGAAGAGCGCGGCCGCGGCCGGCTGAGCCCGCGTCCGTCGCCGCCGCGCCGCCGTGCGCGGCGGCTCAGTTCTTCCACGCCTCCAGGATGTCGGCGTAGCCGCCCAGAAGGTTCCACAGCGGCACCTGCTTGTCCTCCGGGATGCACACGTAGGAAAAGCCGATGTGGTGGTCGGCGATGCGCGCCACCTGCGCCTCCAGGTGGATGTGCAGGTCGTTGCCGAAGATCATGTCCAGCAGCCAGGTCTGGCCCACTTCGCCGTCCCAGCCCAGCGGCCGGCGCAGCAGCGTGCCGGTCGCCGAAATGTCCACCAGCTCGGTGGGATGCGACTCGACGCCGCGGCTCATCAGCACGGTCGTCTCGATCTGCATGCGCGCCGGACGCAAGCGCTCGGATCCGCCGCTGAACTTGCTGTCGTCCCTTGCCATGCCGTGCTCCTTTCCCGTTGCACCCCGCCCCCGTGACGGTCCCCCGCGGAACGACCGGTCTACCGTGTCCGCCATCACATTCAAGCAAGCCATGTGCCATGCCAGGAATGGCGGTGTGGCGCGCTTTCCGCCGGCATCCCCGCCCGCGGCCACTGACGCGCGCTTGCCGAGTCGGACACTAGAGGTCACCTGTGCGGCCGGCCTTCCGTTCGCGCTGCCGCCGCATTGTACCCGCCGGGCCGACGCGTATCGCGCAGGCGGACGCGGCCCTGCACTGCTGGACTTGGCGCCGGCCAGTCGCTACTCTTTCCACACGCGTGGTGCCACGGTCAGACGCCGGCCGGTCGTCCGGCAACGATGGCGCCCACCCGATGCCCCAGACAGATCGTCCGACTTGCCGGTGACGTTGCCCTCGTCACCGCATCGCCTTGTTCCCGCCAGACGCGATCCGCGTTCCGCGCCGGCACTTGGCTGCAACGCCCGCACGCCTGACCGAACCGCGACGCGCGGCTTCGTCATGCCGGCGGCGACAAGGGGGAGCCGGATGCTGTCCGCCGGGCATCGTACGAAACCGCTTTACCGAAGTGCCGCCTCGGCGCCGCGATCCGCGCACGGTTCAAACCCGGATCGTCCAGCGAGGCAACCGTTTCGCCCATGATGGATCCAGACGCATTGCCGGCCGCCGGACGGCCCAACGACACGCATCGATGAGCACCGAACCAGCCGGGCCGCAGAGCCCGGTCGCAGCGCAGGACAAGCACGCGGCGCACCCCCAGCAGCAGGAAATGCCGCTGGCGATCGTGCGCGGCGAGCCGATGCTGCAGATGCCGCAGGACCTGTACATCCCGCCGGACGCGCTGGAAGTCATCCTGGAGGAGTTCGAGGGCCCGCTGGACCTGCTGCTGTACCTGATCCGCCGGCAGAACCTGGACATCCTGGACATCCCGGTCGCCGAGATCACCCGGCAGTACATGGACTACATCGAGCTGATGCGGGACGTGATGCGGCTGGAGCTGGCCGCGGAATACCTGCTGATGGCCGCGATCCTGGGCGAGATCAAGTCGCGCCTGCTGCTGCCTAGGCCGCCTGCCGAGGAAGGCGTCGAGGAGGATCCGCGCGCCGAACTGGTGCGCCGCCTGCAGGAGTACGAACGCTTCAAGAAGGCCGCCGAGGACATCGAGGCCCTGCCCCGCATGGAACGCGACACCGCACTGGCGCAGGCCGACACCGGCGAGCGCAACGTGATCAAGCTGCCGCCGCCGCTCGACCTCAAGGAAATGCTGCTGGCGCTGAAGGACGTGCTGCACCGCGCCGAACTGTTCGGCCACCACGCGATCAAGCGCGAGGCGCTCAGCGTGCGCCAGCGCATGGGCGAGCTGCTGGGCCGGCTGGAAGGCCAGGCCTTCCACCGCTTCGAGACGCTGTTCGACGTCAGCGAAGGCCGCCTCGGCGTGGTGGTCACCTTCCTGGCCATGCTGGAGCTGGCCAAGGAGATGCTGATCGAGATCGTGCAGGAAGCCCCGCTGGCGCCGATCTACCTGAAGGCGCGGGTGGAACACGGCGAGCGCCCCCTCGCCGACGCGGAAGCAGGCGACGGCACGGACGACGCCGCCGCGGAGGAATCGGCATACGAGACGCCGGACGCCGCCGGCGACGGCACTCACTGAATCGGCATCGAGGCCCATGCAGATCGAGCAACTCAAACCCATCGTCGAGGCGGCCCTGCTCGCCGCCAGCCAGCCGATGACCGTGGCCCAGCTCGGCGACCTGTTCGCCGAGACCGACGAGGTCGGCCACGAGCAGATCGCCCGCGCGCTGGAAGCCCTCGCCGCCGACTGCGCGGGTCGCGGCGTGGAGCTGAAGGAAGTCGCCTCCGGCTTCCGCTACCAGGTGCGCCAGGACGTGCATCCGTGGATCTCGCGGATGTGGACCGAGAAGCCCAGCCGCTACTCGCGCGCCCTGCTGGAGACGCTGGCGCTGATCGCCTACCGCCAGCCGATCACCCGCCCGGAGATCGAGCAGATCCGCGGCGTGGTGGTCTCCAGCAACATCATCAAGACGCTGGAGGAGCGCGAGTGGATCCGCGTGGTCGGCTACCGCGACGTGCCCGGCAAGCCGGCGCTGTTCGGCACCACCCGCGCCTTCCTCGACTACTTCAACCTGAAGTCGCTGGACCAGCTGCCGCCGCTGTCCGAGATCCGCGACATGGAAGACCCGCAGATGGGCTTCGAGCAGACCCCGCTGCCCGCCCGCGTGATCAAGGATCTGCCGATCGACCCGGACGAGGAGCTCGACGCGGAAGCCCCGGCCGCGGAGGCGGCAACGGAAACCGCCGAAACCGCGGAGGTATCCGAAGCGCCGCCGCACGCAGCCGACGCCGCCACGGCGGACACCGAGACCGGTGAACCCGCCGCCGCCGAGGCGAGCGCGCCCCGTGAACAACCCGAACCCACCACTGCCGACGAGGCAGCGGCCCCCGCGGATGTCGATGACGACACCGCCGCACAGCATTCCTGAGGAGTACCGCGCATGACTGCGCCGCAAAAATCCATCCTTTCCTTGAAGCGCGCGCCGCTCTCCGAGAGCGCGCCGCTGGAAGAGCGCCTGCACAAGGTGCTCGCCAACGCCGGCCTCGGCTCGCGCCGCATGCTGGAGCAGCGCATCCAGGCCGGCGAGGTCGAGCTCAACGGCAGTCCCGCCACCATCGGCACCAGCGTGCACGCGGGCGACCGCGTGGTGATCGACGGCAAGCAGTTCGTGATCGCCACCGACAACCGCGGCGACACCGAGGTGCTGATCTACCACAAGCCCGAGGGCGTGCTGACCACCCGCGACGACCCCGAGGGCCGCCCCACCGTGTTCGAGCAGCTGCCGCGCCTGAAGGGCGCGCGCTGGGTCGCCGTGGGCCGCCTCGACATCAACACCACCGGCCTGCTGCTGCTCACCACCGACGGCGAGCTCGCCAACGCGCTGATGCACCCCAAGAGCGGCATCGAGCGCGAATACCTGTGCCGCGTGCACGGCGAAGTGCCCGACGAAGTGATCGAGAAGCTCAAGGCCGGCGTGGAGCTGGAAGACGGCCCCGCCCGCTTCGACGAGATCGCGGTGATCAGCCGCGGCGGCAGCCACAGCTGGTTCCGCGTGGTGATCCGCGAAGGCCGCAACCGCGAAGTGCGCCGGCTGTGGGATTCGCAGGGCTTCCTGGTCAGCCGCCTGAAGCGCATCCGCTACGGCGGCATCGAACTGCCGCGCACCTTGCGCCGTGGCGACTGCGAGGCGCTGGACGAAGAATCCGCCAAGCAGCTGCGTCAGACCGCCGGCCTCGGCGCGCCGCAGCCCGTGCTCACCCTGAGCCCGGTGCTGCACCAGCGCCGCGCCAACCGCAACGTCACCGAGTACCGCCCCGAGAGCGGCGCCACCGGCGGCTGGAGCAGCGCCCACCACGACGAGGCGCGCGAACTGCGTGCCTACGACCGCATCCGCGAGGAACCGGCGCGCGGCCGCCAGAAACAGCGCCGCCCCGGCCGCGAGGTCAACGGCAACGTGGCCCTGCCCGAGCGCGCGCCCGGCGCCGGCCTGCGCAAGAAGAACAAGCGCGGCATCGCCCCTGGCCAGGAACTGCCCTCGGTGCGCACCTGGTTCGCCGGCGATAGCCGCGACGGCGGCGTGCGTCCGGCTGGCGGCGGCCAGGGCGGCAAGCGCCGCGGCGGCAAGCCCGGCGGCGCCGGCATGCGCGGCGGTGCCGGCCATGGCGGCTACGCCAACGCCAACCCGTATGGCGGCTTCGGCGGCGGCCACGGTGGCGGTCACGGCAGCGAAGCGCGCCCCGGCGGCAACCGTGCCGGCGGCAATCGCGGCCACGGCCGTCCACAAGGCCAGGGCGGCAATCGCCCGCCGCACGGCGGCAGTCGCCCCGGCGGCAACCGTCCGCATGGGCGCGGCGGCAGCGGCGGCAATCGCTCCGGCAACCGCTGAGCGCCGTGATGATCCGCATCTACCACAACAACCGTTGCAGCAAGTCGCGCGCCACGCTGGCGTTGCTGGAAGGCCGCGACGTCGAGGTGGTGAACTACCTCGACACGCCGCCCGACGCCGCCGAACTCGAGCGCCTGCTCAAGCTGCTCGGCATCCCCGCGCGGCAACTGCTGCGCAGCGGCGAAGCGGTGTACCGGGAACTCGGCCTCGCCGATCCCGCGCTCGGCGATGACGCATTGATCGCCGCGATGGCGGCGCACCCGATCCTGATCGAACGTCCCATCGTGGTCGCGAACGGCAAGGCCGCGATCGGCCGGCCGCCGGAAAACATCCTCGCCATCCTGTAGGAGCGCACCCTGTGCGCGATGGCTCTTGCGCCGATCGCGCACCAGAGCATTCGCGCACAGGGTGCGCTCCTACCGAGCAAGCTCAGGACAGCGTGAACGCGTCCGCATCCATCCACGCCGGAAAGCGCTCGCGATGCGCAAGCAGCGGCGCGGGGTCGAGAGTGAGCGTGACCACCTGCTCCAGCGCGCCGCATTCCACCAACGGCTCGCCCACCGGGTCGATCACCGCGCTGTCGCCGGCGTAAGGCAGGTCGTTGCCGTCCACGCCCACGCGGTTCACGCCGATCACGTAGCAGAGGTTCTCGATCGCGCGGGCGCGCAGCAGGGTGCGCCAGGGCTGGCGGCGCGGCGCGGGCCAGTTCGCCACGAACAGCGCGAGGTCGTAGTCCATACCGCCCGCCGCGCTTTCCAGCCGGCGGTTGCGCAGCCACACCGGGAAGCGCAGGTCGTAGCAGACCTGGGGCAGGATGAGCCAACCCTTGAGCTCCACGATCAGCCGTTTGTTGCCGCCGCCGTAGCGGGTGTGCTCGCCGGCCATGCGGAACAGGTGGCGCTTGTCGTACTGCTCGAACGTGCCGTCCGGGCGCATCCACAACAGGCGGTTGTAGACGGTGTCGCCCTCGCGGATCGCGAGGCTGCCGCAAACCACCGCGCCCACTTCGACGGCCAGCGCGCGCAGCCAGGCCACACCCTCGCCGTCCATCGTTTCCGCGCTGGCGCGGGTGTCGTTGCTGAAGCCGGAGAGGAAGGTTTCCGGCAGCACGATCAGGTCGCTGCCACGCGCGCGACGCACCAGTTCGCCGTAGTAGTCGCGGTTCGCCGGCGCGTCGTGCCAGCGGGTGGCGCCCTGCACCAGCGACACGGTCAGCGGTTGCAAGCTCACAGCTTGCACAGCCGCTCGGCGGCCGCCTCCATCGTGGCGTCGCTCTTGGCGAAACACAGGCGCAGCAGGCGCGTGCCCGGCGCGGTTTCGCAGAACGGCGTCAGCGGGATCGCCGCCACCCCGCCCTCTTCCACCAGCCAGCGGCTGAAGGCGAGATCGTCCTCGTCGCGGATCGCCGAGTAGTCCACCAGCTGGAAGTAGCCGCCCGGCACGTCCAGCAGCTTGAAGCGCGAGGGCTTGAGCAGCGCGCGGAAGCGGTCGCGCTTGGCCTGGTAGAACGCGGGCAGCTCCAGGTAATGCTGCGGATCGCTGGCGAGGAATTCGGCGAACGCGGCCTGCGCGGGATGGAAGCTGCAGAACGTGAGGTACTGGTGCACCTTGCGGAACTCGGCGCTGAGCGCGCGCGGCGCCACCGCGTAGCCGAGCTTCCAGCCGGTGCAGTGGTAGGTCTTGCCGAACGAGGAAACCACGATGCTGCGCGCGGCCAGCTCGGGATGGCGCAGCACGCTCTCGTGCTGCCTGCCGTCGTAGACGATGTGCTCGTACACCTCGTCGGCGAGCACCACGATGTTCGTGTCGCGCACGATCGCCGCGAGTTCTTCGAGATCGGCCGCCGACAGTACCGCGCCGGACGGGTTGTGCGGACTGTTGATGAGGATCATGCGCGTGCGCGGCGTCACCGCGTCGCGCACGCGCTGCCAGTCCACCGAGAAAGCCGGGGCGACCAGCGGGATATGCACCGCCTTCGCGCCCTGCAGCTCGATCGCCGGCTCGTAGCAGTCGTAGGCGGGATCGAACACGATCACTTCCTCGCCCGCGCGCACCACCGCGGCGATCGCCGCGAACAGCGCCTCGGTGGCGCCGGAGGTGACGGTGATCTCGGCGTCCACGTCGGGACGGTGGCCGTACATGCGTTCGGTTTTCAGCGCGATCTGCTCGCGCAGCGCGGCGGTGCCGTGCATCGGCGCGTACTGGTTTTTCCCTTCGTTCATCGCACGCGCCAAGGCATCGCGCAGGCCCTGCGGCGGTTCGAAATCGGGAAAGCCCTGCCCCAGGTTCACTGCCTTGTGCTCCAGCGCGAGATGGCTCATCACGCTGAAAATGGTGGTGCCGACCTTGGGGAGTTTGGTGTCGATCTTCATCGTGCCGCCGTATGGATGTCCAAACGAAAGCGTAGCATGCGCGTGCATGCCTGCCGTAGGAGCGCACCCTGTGCGCGAATGCTCTGGCGTGGATCGGAGCAAAGGCGTTCGCGCACAGAGCCTGCCCCGGACTTGATCCGGGGGTGCGCTCCTACAGCTCCGGCAAGGCGCGCGTCTTGCACTCCTCGTGCTTGCGCAAGGTGGCTTCGGGCAGGCGCTCGGCGAGAAAATCCACCAGCGCGCGCACGCCCGGCAGCATGCCGCGGCGGCTGGGATAGATGAAATGCATGGTGCCTTCGGGCGCGCTCCATTCCGGCAGCAGCACCTCCAGCTCGCCGCGGATCACCGCCGGTGCGCAGACGAACTCCGGCAGCAGGGCCACGCCGATGCCGCGGCGCGCTGCTTCCAGCAGCACGGTGAAGTCGCCGCAGATCAGCCGCGCGTTCACCTCCACGTTGACGCGCTCGCCCGCCGTGTCGATCAGCTCCCAGGTCTGCGGGCCTTCGTGCTCCTGCATCGACAACGCCGGCAGCTTGGCCAGCTCGTCCGGATGCTTTGGCCGCCCCTGCGCATCGAGCAGCGCCGGGCTGGCCACCGGCAGCACGCGCGACTGGCCGAAGCTGCGCAGCACCATGTTCGCGTCGGTGTCGAGCTTGCTGCGCACGCGGATCGCGAGGTCGTAGCCTTCGCCGAGCAGGTCCACGCGGCGGTTGCTGGACAGCACGCGCACCTGCAGCCGCGGGTACTGCACCAGGAAGTCCGGCAGCACGTAGGCCAGGATGGTCTGGGCGAGCGACACCGGACAGCTCAGCCGCACCACGCCGCGCGGTTCGGCGCGCAGCTCGTCCACCGCCTCCTGCGCGGCGCGCGCCTCCTCCAGCACCGCGCGGCAATGCGCGTAGAAGCGTTCGCCCACCTCGGTGACCACGAAGCGGCGGGTGGTCCGCTGCAGCAGGCGCACGCCCAGCCGCTCCTCCAACTGCGCCACCCGCTTGGACAGCCGCGACTTGGGCACGCCCAGCGCCCGCCCCGCCGCGGAGAAACCGCCGTGTTCGACCACGGCGGCGAAGAAGTACAGGTCGTTGAGGTCCTGCAGGGCGCCGTTCAATTGCAGCATGGGCGTTTCCTTTCCGGAACGATTGCTTGAAATCCCGCCGATTCAGCGCTGGATTGTTCCGAATATATCTAAAAAATCGGCACACCTGCCTTGGTGCTGCACTCACGCCAGCTCCGTGGGTCGGGATTCATCCCGACTGGCGTGGCATGTTGGGCTGAAGCCCGACCTACCTGATGCTTCTGCTCCCCTGCCATCAGTCATGTTGCGAAACCTGCGGGTTCCGCTTGACGGCCCAAGTTTCAGTGTTATAGTTCACTACAACACTGGTCAACGAGCTCACCAAAGGAGAGCCGCCATGAACGCGAAGCACGAGTCCCGCACGAACCGCACCGCCGTCGTCGCCGACGACGTCTTCGTCTCCACCCTGGTCCCCGCCCGGCGCTGGATCGCCTCCGCCGCCGCCCTGGTGATGACCGGCCTGACCCTGGCCATGGTGAGCCTGCCCGGCCCGGTGGCACCCCGGGTCGGCTGGATCGACGGCATCCACGTGACCAACCTGCCCGCGGTCGAGGTGACTCCCACCGCCGCCGAGTTGAAGGCCGCGGCCCTGCTGGAACACGCCGCGGTGGGCGCCGCCACCCTGCCCGACGGCGGCAGCGCCGCGCGGCTCGGGGCGCAGTTGGCCATGCCCTACTATTCGTTTGGCACTTCGACGGCCGGCATTGCAAGCAGCAAGGAATGATCCATGACCATCACCTGGAACGACAGCATCCCGATCTATCGCCAACTGCACCAACGCGTGGTGGCGATGATCCTGGATGGCGCCTTGAACGAGGGCGACCCGCTGCCGTCGGTGCGCCAGGTGGCCGCGGATTTCCAGATCAATCCGCTGACCGTATCCAAGGCGTACCAGGAACTGGTCGACGAACGCTTGGTTGAGAAAAGGAGGGGCTTGGGCATGTTTGTCATCGAAGGAGCGCGCGAAGAACTCTTGAAATCCGAGCGCGAGCGTTTCCTGCGCGAGGAGTGGCCCGCGCTGTACGCCCGCCTGCAGCGGCTGGGCCTGGACCTGAAGACCCTGCTGCGCGAGACGCAGGCCGAACCGGAGAAGCCCGCATGAGCGCCGTCGCCAATGCCGTCGTCGTCGCCCGCGGCCTCACCAAGCGCTACAAGAACACCGCCGCGCTGGGCCACGCCAGCTTCGAGATCGCCCCCGGCCGCATCGTGGGCCTGATCGGCCCGAACGGCGCCGGCAAGACCACCGCACTGAAGGCCATCCTCGGCCTCACCGATTTCCAGGGCGAGCTTTCCGTGCTCGGCCTCGACCCGCGCAAGGAGCGCGGCAAGCTGATGGAACAGGTCTGCTTCATCGCCGACGTCGCCGTGCTGCCGCGCTGGATCCGCGTGCGCGAGGCGGTGGACTTCGTCGCCCACGTGCACCCGCGCTTCGACCGCAAGAAGTGCGAGGCCTTCCTCGCCCGCACCAAGCTCACGCCCGAGCAGCGCGTCAAGCAGATGTCCAAGGGCATGATCGTGCAGCTGCACCTGGCCCTGGTGATGGCGATCGACGCGCGCCTGCTGGTGCTGGACGAACCCACACTGGGCCTGGACATCCTCTACCGCAAGCAGTTCTACCAGAGCCTCTTGGAAGACTACTTCGACGAGGACAAGACCATCATCGTCACCACCCACCAGGTGGAGGAAGTGGAGCACATCCTCACCGACCTGATGTTCATCCGCGACGGCCGCATCGTGCTCGACGCCGACATGGACGCGGTGGGCGAGCGCTTCGCCGAGGTGATGGTGGGCGCCGACCGCGCCGCCGCAGCACGCGCGCTGAAACCCATCGACGAGCGCCAGGTGTTCGGCAAGAGCATCTTCCTGTTCGACGGCGTGGCGCGCGCGCAACTGGAAGCGCTGGGCGAGATCCGCCGCCCCGCCGTCAGCGACCTGTTCGTCGCCACCATGAAAGGGACCTACGCATGAAGACCCCGGTTCTGAACGAAATGTACTGGCTGGTGAAACGCGAATTCTGGGAACACCGCGGCGGCTTCCTGTGGGCGCCGGTGATCACCGGCGGCATTTTCCTGCTGCTGAACCTGATGGGCATCGTCACCGGCGAGGTACTGCGCGTGCGCCACGGCATCACGTGGGAGCCGTCGAACAATCTCAACCTGTTCAACCGCGCGCTCGCTCAAGGCGACATGGCGAAAATCGGCGCCGGCCTGGACATGATGACGTTCTCCACCACCGCGCTGATCAGTATCGTGATGGGCTTCGTGGTGTTCTTCTATTGCCTGGGTGCGCTGTACGACGACCGCAACGACCGGAGCATCCTGTTCTGGAAATCGCTGCCGGTTTCGGACACCGCCACGGTGCTTTCCAAGCTCGCCGCCGCCACCGTGCTGGCACCGGCCATCGCCGTGGTCTGCGGCGTCGTTACCGGCTTGCTGATGCTGGTGATGTACGCGATCACGCTCTCGCTGCACGGCGTCGGCGTGTGGCACCTCCTTACCCTGGCGCATCCGTTCCGCATCACCGGCGCGCTGATCGGCACCATCCCGCTGTATTTCCTGTGGTCGCTGCCCACCATGGGCTGGCTGCTGCTGTGCTCAGCCTGGTCGCGCAGCAAGCCGATCCGCTGGGCCGTCGCCTTGCCGGTGGTGATCGGCGTCGTGCTCGGCTGGTTCCACCTGCTGGGCAGCGCCAACGCCAGCGACTGGTACTGGGAGCACATCGTGGGGCGCTTCCTGCTCAGCGCGTTCCCCGGTGGCTGGCTGGGCTACATGAACCTGGACAACCTGGGCGGCGGCATGGCACACGCAATGGACCTCATCTACCTGGACAACGCCTACAGCGCCCTGGCCGCGCCGTCGCTCTGGATCGATGCCGGCGCCGGTGCCGTGATGATCCTCGGCGCGATCTGGCTGCGCCGCTGGCGCGACGACACCTGATATCCCACCGAACCCGCCCGGGGAGACACACACGATGAAAAGCAACGCGATCACCACCGGCGCCCTCGCACTGGCCCTGCTGCTGCCGCTCGCGGCCTGCAGCCAGTCGTCCGATAGCGGTGCCGGCAGCGACATGGCCCAGGCCGCGAAGGAAGTCCGGCAGAAGACGTCTCCGTCCTTCATCGCCGGCGAAGTGCAGAAAGGCATCGCGCAGGCCAAGCAGGAACTGCTCACCCAGAACATCGACATCAACAACGTCCACATCGGCAAGGATCACCACGACAGCGCCAGCAAGCTGCCCAAGGCGCAGATCACCCCGCAGGGCGAGCTGCTGATCGCGGGCAAGCAGGTCGATGCCACGCCCGCGCAGCACGCGCTGCTGCTGGACTACCGCCAGCAGATCGTCGGCATCGCCGAGGCCGGCATGGACATCGGCTCCAGCGGCGCGGAGCTCGGCGTCAACGCGGCCCGCGAAGCGATCCTCGGCGCGCTCGCCGGCAAGAACGACAAGGAGATCGAGGCCAGCATCAAGCCGCAGACCGACAAGATCCAGGCCGCCGCCATGCAGCTGTGCAAACGCATGCCCGACCTGCTCGCCGCGCAGCAGAAACTCGCCGCCGCCATGCCCGCGTTCCAGCCCTACGCCACGATGACGCAGAAGGATGTCGACGACTGCGGCAAGGACATCGACCGGAACGGCAAGAAGGGGTTTGCGGTGTTTTCCGATTGAGCGAGGGGACGCGCGATACGCCAAGCTGGTGCAGGCCGCGCACGCCCCACTGGACGTAGCGCCAATACGTCCCGTAGGAGCGCACCCTGTGCGCGATGGGACTTGGGCGAAAGGCTTGATCGCGCACAGGGTGCGCTCCCATTACATTCGATTGACTGGCAACGCATCCAGACGCCGCTCCAGCGCGGCGCGATCCGGCAGGCGCAGCCCGAACTCCTGCTCCAGCACGCGGCACATGGCCGCGCCGTCGCGCAGCGTGTGCCGCTCGGGTTCCGCGCCGGGTCGGCGCACGGTGAATTCGCGGTCGCGCAGGGTCAGCCGGCGGTCGCGCAGGGTGCGCGCCGCGATCAGGTGCTGCACGAAGTTCGACGACGGGTAGGTGGAGACGTAGTGGTTCGCCAGCACGTAGTCGATGGGTTCGCGCGGCTGCAGGTCGAAGCGGTACAGCGTCAGCCAGTCGCCGCGCACGCAGGCCTGCATGCGCCACTCGCCACCCTGCTCCAGCAGCCGGAACGGCTCCAGCGCGGTGGCCTGCGCCGTGCCGGCTTCCAGATGCAGCGCGCCGGTCAGGGTCATGCTGCCGAAACCCACGTCGGCGAGCCAGCTTTCGCCGTGCGCCGCCACCCGCAGCAGCATGTGGGTCTGCGCGGTGACCGCATCCTCCGGCTGGTTCCACAGCACGCGCGCGATCAGGCCGTGCACGTCGAAACCGATCGCGCGCAACGCGGCGGCGAACAGCAGGTTCTGCTCGAAGCAGTAGCCGCCGCGGCCTTCGTGCAGCAGCTTGCGCTCGAGCGCGGCGAGTTCCAGCCGCACCGGCACGCCGCGCAGCGGATCGAGGTTCTCGAACGGGATCGCCGCCGCATGCGCCACCGCCAGCGCGCGCAGCGTCGGCAGGTCGGGGGCCAGCGCACCGTGCCAGTCGATGCGCCGCAGGTAGGCATCCAGGTCGATCGCGTCGGACATGCGGAAACTCCCGATGGAGCGGGCACGGTAGCATCGGGCATGGCGCGCAGGTAACCGCTGCGCTCCTGCCGACGAATAACGAGCGAAGCATCCGCGCGAGGTCCGCCATGTCCGCCTGCCGCCCTTCCCTTCGCACCCTGGCCGCCGCACTCGCCCTGGGCCTGCTCGGCGCCTGCGCGCTGCCGCCCGCGGCCGCCGCGAAACTGCCGGCACCGACAGTGGATGCGCCGCACGCCACCACGCACGGCGAACAAGTCGCGGTGTTCGCGGGCGGCTGTTTCTGGGGCGTGCAGGCGGTGTTCGAGCACGTCAAGGGCGTGCACAAAACCTGGGCCGGCTACAGCGGCGGCAGCGCCGCCACCGCGCGCTACGATCTGGTCAGCACGGGCGACACCGGCCACGCCGAATCGGTGAAGCTGCTGTTCGATCCGGCCGAGGTGAGCTATGGCCAGCTGCTGCAGGTGTTCTTCTCGGTCGCCACCAACCCCACCGAATTGAACCGGCAGGGACCGGACAGCGGCACGCAGTACCGCTCGGTGATCTTCTACGCGAACCCCGAGCAGCAGCGCATCGCCGGAGCCTATCTCGCGCAGCTGGGCAAGGCCGGGATCTACGCCGCGCCCATCGTCACCCAGCTGGCGCCGCTCACGGCGTTCTACCCGGCCGAGGGCTGGCACCAGGACTACGCCAGCCGCCACCCGCACGAGCCCTACATCGCGATCTACGACGCGCCCAAGCTCGCCAACCTGCGGCTGTGGTTCCCGGCGCTGTACACGCGATAGGTGCAGGCGGCGCTACCGCCGCTTGGGCGGCACCAGGCTCAGGCGCGCCGGCGCCGGGCGCGGGTTGAACATGCGCTCGATCGCCGTCGGCGGCAGCGGATAGGCATACAGGTAGCCCTGCCCCTCGTCGCAGCCGGCCTTCTTCAGGAACTCGTGCTGGGCCTCGTGCTCGATGCCCTCGGCGATGGTGCTGAGGCCCAGGCTGCGCGCCATCGCCAGCATCGCCTCGACGATCGCCACGTCGTTCGCGCCGTGCGGCAGGCCGGTGACGAAGGAGCGGTCGATCTTCAGCCAGGCCACGGCGGGCAGCTTGAGGTAGGCCATCGAGGAGTAGCCGGTGCCGAAGTCGTCGATCGCCACCTCGATGCCCAGGTCGTGCAGCGCGCGCATGGTGCGCTCGGTGTCGTCGCCCAGCTCCAGCATGGCGCCTTCGGTGATCTCCAGCACCATCCGCTGCGGGGCGACCTGGTGTTCGCGCAGCGCCCGCCCCAGCCCCTCGACGAAGGCGGGATGCGCCAGCCAGCGCGCGGACACGTTCACCGCCACGCGGATCGGCGGCAGGCCGGCGCGGTCCCAGTCGCGGATCTGCGCGCAGGCGGTGCGCAGCACCCATTCGTCGATGCGGCGGATCAGGCCGAGGCTCTCGGCCACCGCCACGAACTCGCCCGGCGGCAGTTCGCCGCGCTCCGGATGCTGCCAGCGCAGCAGCGCCTCCACCGCCACGATGCGGCCGCTGCGCAGATCCATGCTGGGCTGGTAGCGCAGGCTGAATTCATTGTTCGCCAGCGCGCGGCGCAGCTCCGACACCAGCTGCAGGCGCTGGCGCGCGTCGGCCTGCATGATCGGCGTGTAGAAGCGCAGCGTGTTGCGCTCGCTGCTCTTGGCCGCGTACATCGCGGCGTCGGCGTTGGCGATCAGCGTGGTCGCGTCGCCGCCGTCCAGCGGGTAGCCGGCGATGCCGATGCTGGCGCTCAGCACGATCTCGCATTCCTCCACCAGGATCGGTTCGGCCAGGCTGGCGAGCAGGCGCTCGGCCACCAGGCCGGCGTCCTCGCGCAGCTCGAGCCGGTCCAGCAGCACGGTGAACTCGTCGCCGCCGATGCGCCCGGCCACGTCGTGGCCGGACAGCTGCCGCCCGATCCGCTCGGCGATCTTCTGCAGCACGCGGTCGCCCAGCGCGTGGCTGTAGCTGTCGTTGACGATCTTGAACGCGTCCAGGTCGATGAACAGCACCGCCACCGCGCAGCGCGTGCGCGAGGCGGCGGCGATCGCGGCGCTGCAGCGCCGCTCGAACGCGACGCGGTTCGCCAGCCCGGTCAGCGGGTCGTGCGTGGCCATGTATTCCAGCCGCTGCCGCTGCGCCTTGGCCGCGTGGATGTTGCTGAACACCGCCACGTAGTGCAGCACCTGGTGCTGCGCGTCGCGGATCGCGCTGACGCTCAGCTGCTCGGGGTAGACGCTGCCGTCCTGGCGCCGGCTCTGCACCTCGCCGGTCCAGTGGCGGCCGCCCGCGAGCCCGATCCAGATCGATTCCGGCAGCGGTTCGCCGTCGGGCATGCGGCGGGTTTCGTCGAAACGCCGGCCCAGCAGCGCCTGCGCGTCGAAGCCGGTGATCTCGCCGTGCGCGGCATTGACCGACACCACCCGGCGCTCGGCGTCGGCGATGATCACGCCCTCGGCGATGCCGGCCAGCGCCTCGGCGGCCACCCGGCGCTCGCGCTCCATCGTCACGCGCTCGGAAATGTCGCGCACGATCGCCTGCCGCACCTGGCGGCCGCCCCAGGTGACCAGGCTGCTCTCGATCTCCACCGGACGCCGGTGGCCGTCGTCGGCCAGCAGCACGCCGATGCTGCCCCGCTGCCGGGCCTGCGGCTGCAGCCCGCCGGCGAAGATCGCGTCGAAGCGGCGCCCTTCCAGCAGGCCCTTGCTGCAGCCGACCCAGGCCCTGGCGGTGTGGTTCGCCTCCAGGATGTGGCCGCGGCTTTCGTCGATCATCAGGATCGCGTCGTTCGCGCTGTCGAACAGCAGGCGATAGCGCTCCTCGCTGCCGCGGATGCCCTGCAGGATGCGGCGCGCCATGCGCAGCCACAGCAGCGAGGCGACTGCGGCCGCCACCAGCACGGTAAGGAACAGCATGCTGCCGATCCACGCCGCGCCGTCGGCGATCTGCGACGAGAACAGGTTGCTGCGCGGCTCGATGAAGCGGTTCGCCGCCGCGATGCGTTCGCGCGCCGCGGCCGCCAGCGCGGGCGTGGCGCTGCCGTCGGCATGGGCGCGCTGCAATTCGTCGGCGATGCGGTCCAGCTCGTCGAGGGTGGCGTCGGTCGAATACCACGCCCCGATGGCCTGCTTCATGTAGGGCGCCGACGGGAAATGCCGCAGCATGAAGATCATGCCGTCGACCGCCGAGGGGATCACGTGCGCGTCGAGGAACGCCTGCCTGACCTCGGCATGCTCGTAATGGCCGCTGGCGATGGCGTCGCGCGCCCGGCGGTCCGAGGCGAGCAGCGCCATGTTCTTCCGGTAACGGGCCAGCCATTCGGCGCGGCCGCTCTGCGCATAGGCGTTGAGGTCGATCACCGCCTGTTTCTGCGCCTTCGACCAGACGCTCTCGCCGTTGAGGAAACCGGCGAGAGTGACCTGGATCTGCAGGGCTCCCCAAGTCAGGGCCAAGGTCGAGCCGACCACGAGCACCAGCGCGATCGCCAGTGGTAGCAGGTGCTGCGACAATGATCTTCGCTGACTGGAAATCATGCTGCGCATCATGCGGATTCTAAAGCAACAAGTGCGCCAGAAAGCTCCGGCCCACCCGGTCGAATGTCTTCAGAATCAAGCCGCGGCCCCCACCCGCACGCCCGACTTGCCCTGTCTCTCGATGCAATGGTCCAGGGTGATGCGCATGCTTGTATAGCTGCGGCGCACGCATTCTCCCAGCTGCCGTACCCGATCCGCGCCCGGCGCCATGCCGGCGAGGGTGCAGACGATCTCCAGCGCTTCCCACGGGTGAGTATCGTCGTAGGCGGCGTGAAGCCGGAGCCAACGCAGGCTCTTGCCGCGCCCCGGCTCCGGCAGGCTTTGCGTGTAGGCCTCGCTTGCGTAGATCCGCTGCGACCATTCGCCGGTGGCGCCCTCCACGGCGTAATTGGTCGCGGCGATGCCCGCCGCCAGGTCGCCGCCGCGGCTCACCTCCTCGCACCACGCGGCGAGCGCCTGGCTCCCGGACGGCGGCCTGCCCGTCGTCACCTCCTCCTGCGTCACGCCGGCCCCCTCGGCCCAGTTCAGCCAGTACTCGGCGTGATTCTGCTCGACGCGGATGTTGCGCACCAGCCAGCGGCGGGCGAGGTTGTCGCCCGCGCTGCGGCCGTAGCGGGTCTTCAGCAGGTTGTGGGCCATGTAGGCCGGGAAGCGCTCGATCACCGGCCACACGCCCACCATGAAGTTGCGCGTGGACGCCGCATCGAGGCGCGCCTCGCTCATCCGCGCCCACAGTTCGTGGCCGATCACCTCCTGCTTCGCCTGTTCGCAATCGGCCACCATGTCCTGCGCCCACTGCGGGTAGCTGCCCAGCTCGGTCAGCGCGCCGGTGCGTTCGAAACGGGTATGCATGCGATGCTCCTTGGTCGGTTGGTGTGCCCGGCGGGGTGTTGCCGCCTGCCAGCCGATTCGGGCCGGGCGCCCGCGAACCGGCCGCGCTCCATCGCCGTGCGGGCGCTGGATGTCCTGCATGCTGGAGTGCGATTGTCACGCGGCCGCGCGGGCACTGCCGCCCCGCATGTCACGGATGCCGCACGCGCCGGCCGCGAAACAGGCCGGCGCCGACCGCTCCCGGCGCTGAACCGATGCGCAACCCGCCGCGCCGGGGCGGTCGTCGGTACGGCCACTGCCGCGTTATCGATGCATGCACAACCCCTCGGGAGGCCGCCATGCATACCCGCATCACCACGAGTGCTTTTCCCCTGCGCCGGCAATGGCTGCTGCGGGGCGCGGCCGCCGCCCTGCTCGCGATCGCGGCGCTCGCCGCCATCCCCGGCCGCGCGCACGCCGGCGTGTTCGTCTCGGTGAGCATCGCGCCGCCGCCGCTGCCGGTGTACGTGCAGCCGGCGATCCCCGGCCCGGGCTACATCTGGACGCCGGGCTACTGGGCCTGGGACGGCTACGAGTACTACTGGGTGCCGGGCACCTGGGTGCTGGCGCCGTTCGTCGGCGCGCTGTGGACCCCGGGCTACTGGGGCTGGAGCGGCGGCGTCTACATCTTCCACGCCGGCTACTGGGGCCGCCATGTGGGCTTCTACGGCGGCATCGACTACGGCTACGGCTACGGCGGCTACGGCTACGACGGCGGCTACTGGCGTGGCGGCGGCTTCTACTACAACCGCACGGTGAACCACGTCACCACCAACATCACCAACGTCTACAACCGGACGGTGGTCAACAACACCACCATCGTCAACCGCACCAGCTACAACGGCGGCCCGCACGGCATCGCCGCGCGCCCCACCCCGCAACAGCTGGCCTGGAGCCGCGAGCCGCACACCGCGCCGGTGGCGGCGCAGCTGCAGCAGCGCGCGATGGCCAGCCGCATGCCGTCGCTGCGCGCCACGCAGAACCACGGCCAGCCGCCGATCGCGGCCACGCCGCGAGCCGGCGAGTTCAACGGGCACGGCGCGATGCCGATGGCCGCGCATGGAACACGCTTCGCGCCGCAGCCTACAGGAAGCCCACCACACGGCAACGCCCTGCGCTCGGCCAGCTACGCGCCGCATGGCGATGCGGCGATGCGGCCGGGCGGCGAAAACCGCTATCACCCGATGTCTCCGAACCGCGAGCCGGCAAGGCCGAATGCCTACACGGCGCCACGCAACCGCGGCTACCAGCCGATGGACAACGGCGGGCGCGGCATGCCGTACCGGCCGCAGGGCGCGCCGGCACCGGCCTACCATCCGGCGCCGCACTACGCACAGCCCGCGTATCGACCGGCCGAGGCGCGCCCCGCCCCGCACACCGCCGCCCCGCAGGGCCACGCACCGCATCAGGATCGGCGCGACGACCGGCAGCACTGATTCCGCGAGCAACGCGCACAACGAACCGGCCCGCCACCCGGCGGGCCGGTTCGCGTAGGCCATGCGTTGCCTTGCCGGATCGGATCGCCGAACGCAAGATGCCTCGTCCACCTGCCCGCGCCGACGCCGGCCGCAGCGCCGCGTGTCGACCGGGCCCAAGCCACGGGGAATCCGCATGTCCGCACGCCATCCGACTTCCGCCCTGCGCCGCGCCCGCCCGTGGCTGCTCCTGTTCGCGCTGGGCTTCACCGTCGCAGCACACGCGCAGACCGCCGAGCACGCCCGCCTGCAGCACGAGGCGCAGGCCGTCACCATCACCCGCGACGACTGGGGCATCGCCCACGTGCACGGCAAGACCGACGCCGACGCGGTGTTCGGCATGGTCTACGCCCAGGCCGAGGACGACTTCAACCGGGTGGAGACGAACTACCTCACCGCGCTGGGCTGGACGGCACAGGCCGAGGGCGAATCCGCGATCTGGCAGGATCTGCGCCAACAGCTGTGGGTCGATCCGGTGCAGCTGAAGCGGCAATACGCGCAGAGCCCGGCGTGGCTGCAGCGGCTGATGGACGCCTGGGCCGACGGCCTCAACTGGTACCTCGCCACGCACCCGGATGTGCATCCCAAGGTCATCACCCACTTCGAACCGTGGATGGCGCTGTCCTTCACCGAGGGCAGCATCGGCGGCGATATCGAGAACGTGTCGCTGAAGGATCTCGCCGCGTTCTACGGCGACGCACATCCTGCGCCGGCGCAAGCGAACCCGCCCAGCTGGGCCGAACCCACCGGCTCCAACGGCATCGCCATCGCACCGAAGCTCACCACCGACGGCCACGCGCTGCTCCTCATCAACCCGCACACCTCGTTCTATTTCCGCTCCGAGCTGCAGATGTCCAGCGACGAAGGGCTGGACGCCTACGGCGCGGCGACCTGGGGCCAGTTCTTCATCTACCAGGGCTTCAACCCGCACATCGGCTGGATGCACACCTCCACCGGCCTCGACGCCGTGGACGAGTTCGCCGAAACCATCGTGCAGCAGGGCGGCAAGCGCTTCTACCGCTATGGCAAGGAACTGCGCCCGGTGCGCGAGCGCGAGATCGCGCTGCGCTACCGCGCCGCCGACGGCACGCTGAAGACGCGCAGCTTCACCGCCTGGTTCACCCACCACGGCCCCATCGTGAAACGCGAAAACGGCAAGTGGATCGCGCAGGCGCTGATGAACAAGCCCGTCGCCGCGCTCGAGCAGAGCTGGCTGCGCACCAAGGCGCACGACTACGCCAGCTACATGAAAGTCGCCGAGCTCCAGGCCAACTCCTCCAACAACACGCTGTTCGCCGACGACAAGGGCGAGATCGCGTTCCTGATGCCGCAGTTCGTACCCAGGCGCGACAACCGTTTCGACTACACCAGGCCGGTGGACGGCAGCGACCCGGCCACCGACTGGCAAGGCCTCACGCCGCTCAAAGACCTGCCGCAGGCGGTGAACCCGCCGAACGGCTGGGCGATGAACACCAACGACTGGCCGTATTCCGCCGCCGGCAAGTACAGCCCGAAGCCAGCCGACTTCCCGCGCTACATGGACAGCTTCGGCGAGAACCCGCGCGGCGTGCACGCCACGCAACTCCTCACCGGCGCCAGCGGCTTCAGCAAGCCGAAACTCATCAGCGTCGCCTTCGACTCCTACATGCCCGAGTTCGCCAAGCTGATCCCGCTGCTTGCCAAGGACTACGACGCCCTGCCCGCGTCCGACCCGCGCAAGGCGAAACTCGCCGGTCCGGTGGAACTCTTGCGGCATTGGGATTGCCGCTGGGGCATCGCCTCCATGCCCACCTCGCTCGCGGTGTTCTGGGGCGACACGCTGTGGGACGAGAGCGCGCCGAAGGCGAAGGCCGCCGGCGTTTCGCCGTATGCCTGGATGGAGCGCGCCGACGGCGGCGAAGACCGCCTGCACGCGCTGGCCGAAGCCGTGGATCGGCTGGAACGGGACTTCGGCAGCTGGGGCGTGGCCTGGGGCGAGATCAACCGCTACCAGCGCCTCGACGACGCCATCGCGCCGCACTTCGACGACGGCAAACCCAGCATCCCGGTGCCGTTCGCCTCCGCGCACTGGGGCACGCTGGCCTCGTTCGGCGCGCACCGCTGGCCCGGCACGAAGAAGTACTACGGCACGAGCGGCAACAGCTTCGTGGCGGTGGTGGAGTTCGGTCCGCGCGTTTCCGCCCGCGCCGTCACCGCCGGCGGCGAGAGCGGCCACCCCGGTTCACCGCACTTCACCGACGAAGCCGAACGCTACGCCAGCGGCAACCTGCGCACGGTGTACTTCTGGCCCGATCAGCTCGAGGGACACACCGAGCGCGTGTACCACCCGGGCGAGTGAAGCGGCGACATCCGCCATCGCTGCGCACGGCAAGCCGACACGGCTGTGTACGAAGCGACCTGATTAACGATAAAGCCAGCCGATACCTCCCCGTTCGCCCTGAGCGTAGGCCCGCAGGGCCGAAGTCGAAGGGTGATCGCATGCGGGCGCTTCGACTTCGCTTGCTATCGCAAGCTACGCTCAGCACGAACGGGTTTACCAGTTGAGCTTCGTCGCTAATCAGGTGACACAAAGCCGACTGCGGAACAACGTTCGCAAGCCCGGCTTGTGGAGCCTCGCGGCGCTCCCCTAGACTGCCCGGCGCGTGTCGAGGGGACGCGCCACACAGGGGAAACAAGGCAATGAACGAACTCGTTTACAGGAACGAGACCACGCTGCGCGCCATCGCGCTGGTGCTGTCCGTCATCATCTGGCTGTTGCTGTTGCTGGGCACGGTCGGCGTCCTGCTGGTCTATCTGCTGCTGATCGCGTTGTTCGCCCTGGTCGCCCACTCCGCGCTGATCGCCCACCTGCGCGGCAACGCGATCCCCATCAACGCGCGGCAGATGCCCGACCTGTACCAGCGCGTCCACGACTGCTCGCGCAAGCTGGGCATGACCGTGCCGGAGGCCTACCTCGTCAACGGCAATGGCGTGCTGAATGCGTTCGCCACACGCTTCCTTGGCCGCGACTTCGTGGTCCTGATGTCCGACGTGGTCGACAGCATGGAAGACCGGCCCGACGCCCTGAACTTCTACATCGGCCACGAACTGGGGCACCTGCGCCGGCACCATCTGACCTGGTCGAAGATCCTCGCCCCGGCGATGTTCCTGCCGCTCATCGGCGCGGCGTATGCGCGTGCGCGCGAATACACCTGCGACCGCCACGGCCTGGCGGTGTGCGAAAACCCGGAGGACGCCCAGTACGGGCTGGTCGCGCTGGCCGCCGGCAAGCGGCGCTGGCGGGCGGTCGATCTCGCCGCCTACGGCGAATCCGCGGGCAAGACCCCGGGCTTCTGGATGTCGCTGCACGAACTGGTCGGCGACTACCCCTGGTTGAACAAGCGCCACGCATGGCTGCGGGCGCTGTCCGCGCAGCAGCGGCCGCGGCTCGGCAGGCGCAACCCGTTCGCGTACCTGCTCGGCCTGCTCCTGCCCCGCATCCCCGGGCTGGGCATTGCCGGCGGCCTCGTCGTCGTCGCCTACGTCGCGATACTCGCCGCCATCGCGATCCCCGCCTACCAGGACTACACGGGCCGCGCGGCGGCCAGCACGGCCATGACGGAAACTGCCGCCTATCGCCACGCCATCGAGCAATACGGCATCAGCCACAACCAGTGGCCGGATTCGCTGGACGCGCTCGGCCTCGCGCCGTTTGCCGGCGACGCCAGCGTTTCCGGGATCGCGCTCGGCAGCCACGGCGCGCTGAGCGTCAGCTTCGCCAAGCCGCCCTTGCGCGGGCACGTGCTGCAGCTGACGCCCTACGTGCGTGACGATGCGATCCACTGGTCGTGCGGCGGCGATGTGCCGTCCCGGATGCTGCCGCCGGCTTGCCGCGGCCAATAAGCGAGTCGCTCCGATTCTTGCTCGTCATCCCAGCGAGGGGCTTTTCAACAGCCGAAGGCTGGTCAAGCCCACTGCTGTCCGGAATATCTCGCAGGTGATCTTCTCCCCTCTCCCACCGGGAGAGGGGCCGGGGGTGAGGGTTCGGACTTGCCGCAGCATTTCGCTCTGCCCGAACCCTCACCCGCCTGCCGGCACCCTCTCCCGGAGGGAGAGGGATTCACCAACCAGCGCCCGCGCGAATTCATGTCGCTCGGCTTCGTTGTTCAAGGCGAGAGCCTGCGGCGCTTGGAGTCTGCGAACTGGAACATCGAATATTCCGGGCAGCAGCAAGCTTTCGCTGGGATGACGAGCAAAATCAGACCTTCCCTAATGCTGCGGGTTCGCTCCGCCGGCGGTCGACGCCGACGGCGGTGCGGCGCTGGTCGCCGCGGGCTTGGGAGCGGTGGCAGCCGGAGCCGGTGCGGGCGGCGGCGACGGTGCGGCCGCCGGGGCCTGCGCACTTGCCGCGTGGCTGGGCGCCTCCGAAGAAGGCGTCGTCTCGCTGCTCTTGCCGCACGCCGACAATGCCAGCAACGCTGCAACCAGCAGCCCTGCCGTGACTGAACCTTTCATATGAGCTCTCCGTTGCGGGATGGGGTGCGAGCGCGGCGCTGCTCCAGCTCACGTTCCACTTCCACGGCGAAACCGCGATACCGCGCCCGCATATCGACCCTACTCAGGCATTTGTCGATATTCCGGAGTGATGGCATGAAGACGTCTTTAACATTGGCGCCGCGAGAACGACCGCAGCCGGCGGGTCCAGGCGCCGTCGAACCCGGCTCGTGAAAAAGGCCGCCTTTCGGCGGCCTTGCATTGCGTTGCTGGCGGAAGGGGCCGGCAGGGCGGAAGCCATGCCGGCCACATGCCTCGTGCAGGAACTTACAGATCCATGCCGAAGCCGGCGCCCACCGAGGTTTGCGAACCGCTGGAAGTGGCGCCAACGCTGAAGCGCATCCTGTCGCCCAACTGCTTGCCGTAACCCACCGAGATGGCGGAGCGGCCATCCTGGTAGCCCACGCCGGCAGCCACTCGGCCCTTCTCCGAGGCGCCCGCCGCGTTGATGGCCATCTGGGTGGAGGCTGCGCTCATGGCGCCCATGTCGTTGATGCGGCGGTTGACGCCGGTGAACTGGTCGCTCATCTGCTGGCGCAACGTGCCGATCGCATTGTCGGTATACGACTCTGCCGAGTGCAGGGTCTGCTGGGCGCTGGTGGCAATGGACTGCGCCATCTGCCCCACGTTCACCGCATCCGTGTCGCTCACGCCTGCCGCGACATGGGTGATGCGGCGCTGCTCGGTTGCCGAGCCCACCGACACCGTGTTGGCCTGGTCCGCCACCGAGCCCTGGCCCAGGGCCACGGCATCGGATGCGGTGACCGACGAGCCCTGGCCGATCGCCGTACCCGAGGCGGCCGTCACCGAGGCGCTCTCGCCGACCGCCACGGCATTGGTCGCTGCCGCGGCAATCGTGGTGTTCGCGCCAACCGCCGTGCTGCCGTCCGCATTCACCTTGGCGTTGCCGCCAATCGCGGTGTCGTTGGGACCGGCGGCATAGCTGTCGCCGCCGACGGCGGTGCCCATCGCGCCACCGGCCTTGGCATTGTCGCCGATCGCCACGCCGCCCGAGTTGGCCTGCACCGACGCGCTGCCATGGCCGTCGACGGCGATGGTCGGCGGCATCGCCGTGCCGGCAACGATCTGCTGCAGGCTCGTGATGGAACCCTGCATGGTGGTCATCATGCCGTTGAGCACGGAGATCGCCTGCGCGTCCTGGATCTCCAGCGTGCCCAGCGCATTGAGCTGGTTCATGTTCACCGCGTCGTTGCCGACGACGCCGGCGGCCACGTTGTGGATGCTCGTGCCGTTGGCTCCGCCCAGCGTGACGCTGTCCAGGGCCGCCGTGTCGTAGTTCACCGCCATGGCGCTGACCTGCGACATGCCCGCGGAAACCGCCGACGTGAGCTGGCCGAGATTCACCGCGTCGGTGGCCTGGGTGCCGGCGGCGACGTTCGACAGCTTCACGGGCGTCGAACCGTTCCCGAGGACCACCGCAGACCGCGTGGCGTCGGCATAGGTCACAGCCATCAGCGCGTTGCCGCTGCCGTCGATCAGCCCCGAAGCCTGCAGCTGCGAAACGTTGACCGCGTCGGTGGCGGCGGTGCCGGCCGCGACATTGGTGATGCGGCTCGTGAACTTCGTGCCGCCCGTGCTGCCGTCATTGCCCACCGAAACGGTGTTGGCGGTCGTTGCCCGCGCATTGGCGCCCAGCGCGACCGCGTTGCTGGCGTTGGCGAGCGCGTTGTAGCCCAACGCCATCGCGTTGGTGACCTGCGCGGCCGCCCCATTCGGGGTCTTCACCTGCGCGTTGTAGCCGATCGCCACGGAGTTGCTCGGCATGTAGTCCTGTGGCGCCGTCGGGTTGGTGCCGAAAGCCGAGTAATTGTAGATGGTGGCGTTTGCGCCGAGCGCCACGTCATTCTTGCCGGCCGCAGCCGCGTAACCCAGCGCGGTGCCGTATTGCGCCACGCTGCTGTTGGAACCGATCGCCGTACCGTAGTTGTAGTAGTACTGGTTGTTCGAGGCATCGACGTACCCGGCGATCGTCGCCCAGTTGCCGTAGGCGGACGTGTATTGCCCGTTGGCCGACACGTTGTAACCCACGCCCGTGGAGTACTTGCCCAGCACGGTGGTGAACGCACCCACGGCGACGGTATCGCTGCTGCCGGTCCATGCCTGGAAACCGACGGCGACCGACAAGTTTCCGTTGGTGATTGCGTTGAACCCCATCGCGGTGGAGGCGCCACCATGAGCCACGGCATAGCCGCCGACCGCAACCGACTGATCGCCCGTGGCAGTCGAATTGTCGCCGATGCCGATCGCACCCGCACCGCTGGCAGAGGAGGCATGGCCGATGCTGACCGAGCTTGGACCGGTGGCTTTGGAGACGTTGCCGATGGCCACGGACGTAATGCCCGTTGCAACGGCAGCGTAGCCATTGGCGACGCTGGCAGTGCCCTGTGCCAGCGCCGCAGGCCCCATGGCCATGCTGTAATTGCCGTCTGCAATGGCGGAATTGCCGATGGCCACGGCACTCCCGCCTTTCGACTGGCTGGAAACGCCCATGGCGACGGAACCGCTACCCGAAGCCACCGCACTGGGACCGACGGCCGTGGCGAGATCGCCCGAAGCTGCCGCCGCCTGCGGGTTGCCGGATGCGTCATAGGCCTCCGGGTTGCCGCTGGCGTCCACCGCGACCCCACCCAACGCCACGCTGCTGCGGCCGGAAGCCTGCGCGTTGGCGCCGACGGCGACCGCGTTCATGTTCGTGGCGCCCGCACCGAAGCCGAGCGCGGTCGCGTAGTCGGCACCGGTGAAGGCGCTGTGGCCGATGGCCGATGAGCCGATGCCGATCGCCACCGAGTTACCGCCCACGGCGGTGCTGTAGTCGTCCTGGGCGAGGCTGTTGAAGCCGAGGGCGGAGCTTTCGGTGCCCAGCGCCGTGCTCAGCGCACCGCCGGCCACACTGTCGGTGCCGAGCGACAATGCGTTGTCGGTGCCGTCGGCGGCGCCGTCGGCCGAGAAATAGTTGGCGATGCCGGGAAGCGGCGTCGGCGCGGAGGTTTGCGGCTGTGCCTGGTGCGCGGCATCGACGGCCAGCGCGGACGTGGCCGAAAGCGCCATGCCGATGGCCAGCGACAGCGCTGCCACGCCGGACTGCATGCGCCTGGTACGGCCGCCCTTGCCGTTGGCCTTGGCCAACTCGCTGGCAACGACGGTGGCACCCAGCGACTTGTTCCAGACCTTGCTGTGAATCTTGTTCATTGAATTCCCCGGAAGATTGAATCCGCTGTGCATGGCCCGGTTCGGCGCCAAGTGACGGAACGCGTCATGCAGCGGCTGTCGGACGTCTTGACGTCCAAAGGTGAGATGGGAAGGCAGCACCCGCCCCGATTCGCGGACCAGCATCCAGCGGCGGCTTCCATAAGCCGCACAGGCCGGAAGGAAGGTCCGTCCGCCAGGAGTCCGGGCACGCCCGGGCTCCTGGCGGTTCGGGCAGGCGCCCGATCGCTTACTGTGCGCTGCCCAGCACGCTGACGCCGCCGAACACGGCGTTTCCGCCCGTGACCGTCAGGTAGTAGGTACCCGCCGCCGGGGCACGGATCGTGATGGCTTCCGTGTTGGTGTTCGCGTGCGCCGACACATGGTCGTAGGACGACGCGCTGGCCGCGCTGCCGAACTTTTCGTACAGGGTGACGTCGCCCGTGCCGCCCGACGTGCGGAAGGTCACGCTGGTCTTGCCGACCGGCACTTCCAGCGTGAACTGCTGCGCCACACCGGGCGTGCCCTGCGTGGTGACCGCAACGTTGTTGGTCAGCGCGGTGACCGTCGGCGGCGGCGTGGTGCCGGACGGCGGGGTGCCGTTGCCCCAGGTATAGGCCAGCAGGTTGAAGGCGCTGATGTCGAGCGAACCGAAGCCCGTGGTGAAGTCCCAGCCCGTTGCGGCGTTGTAGCCGTAGGTCGTGCCGGCGTACCACACGCCGTTGTTGCCCGAGGTCACGTCGTGCAGCACGGCCGGGTTGTTCGGAAAATCCCGGTACATGTTGCTGGCCGGGAAGCCGATCGAGTTGTTCGCGTAGGTCTGCGCGCGCGCAAACACGCCGACGAAAATCGGCGAAGCGAGGCTGGTGCCGCCGACCGAGTACCGCTTGCCGTTGATATAGATCACCGCACCGGTCACCGACGATGCGTCGAAGGCGATGTCCGGCAGCTGGCGCGTGGTCGCTCCCAGCGTCGCGACCTGCCATGCAGGCGCCGCTTCGAACAGGCTCACGCCGCCGCCGGTGGCCCAGATGCGGTTGTTGCCGTCGCCGGCATCGGCGATGCCGTCGTTCCAGGTGACTTCGCCCGCCCATGCGGTGCCATCGGTGGCCAGCTCCGTGCCGCCCACGGCGATCACGTTCGGCGACGTCGCCGGCTCGCTCGACGAATAGACGCTGAGGCTGAACGGCGCCGGCAGCACCACGCCGGCGTTGGTTTCGAATTCGCCACGGGTCGCGGTGTACACGCCCTGGTCGCCGGAGGCGGCCGAGAAGGTCTGTCCCTGCGCCACGGCCTGGGCAAAGATCGCATCATCCGCCGCCTGGTTGCCCGCCTGGTGGGCCGCCGTCTCGTCTTCGCCCAGCGACACGTTGATGACCTTGGCGATGTTGTCGACCACCGCCTTGTTGTAGGCGGCCGTGATGCCGGCATCGGTCAGCTCTTCGTCGTAGGCGCCATAGCGGCCATTGGCCACCGTGTAGAACACGAGCTGCTTGACGCCGCCGGAGGTGCCGACGATGGTCTGCGAATCGAGATTCCACTCGGCGTCGCTGTTGGGGTCGTCGGAGAAGTCCCGCTCGCCCGCGAGCGTCACCGGCACCACCTTGACGTTGACCGGATTCATGCCGTTCACCGTCGTCATCGTATTCAGGTCGGCCTGCGTCTGGGTCAGGTCGCCCCAGGTGATGATGCCCACCGTGGTGTTGTAGGCCGTCGGCGTGTTGCCGGCGTCATAGATCAGCGGAAACTGCGTCGGCGGGTGCAGCGTATTCACCGGGCCGGATTGCGTACCCGTCGCGGCCGCCGGGGAAACCTGCGCGCCGACGTGGCTGAGCGGATGCTTCACGCGGACGTTCTGCAGGCCGATCACGGCGCCCACGATACCGCTCAAGGCCTGGGGCACCATGGCGTCGCTGTCGTTGCCGAACCGCAACACGCCATTCTCCGTGTACGACTTCATCGTCGCATTGAACGCCCTGCTCACGGCGGCGGCATTGCCGTCCGCATACACCAGCGTGTTGTTCGGCGACACCGTGATGTTGGTGAACCCCGACTGCTGCATGTACGCCACGACGGCGCGCACCTGCGCGTCGGTCGGCGCATAGGCGGCCTTGAACTGCTCCGGGGTGAGGAACTGGCGGTAATTGGCGCTGCCCGGCGTGTTCAGGCCCTTGTTGAAGGCCTGCAGCTGGTCGACGTTGCGCAGATTCACGCTCACGGCCACGTGCAGCACCTTGGTGCTGTCCAGCGGCGCGACCAGCGCCGTGACGGCGGGCCTGCCGTGCGCATTGATCACGTAACCGGAGGTTGGGGCGGCGGCCCGGCCGACGCCGGCGGCCGAGGTCGAGACGGTTTTCAGAAGCGCAGCGTGCGTCGCGGTGGGCGCCCACGAGGTGGCGCTGGCCGCGTGGCCACACAACGGAACCAGCGCCAGGGCAAGGGCCATGGGCAGCAATGCCTTGTTGCAGGATTTCAGCTCTTGTATACGGCTAAACATCTTCGACGATCCCCAATTGAAGAAACAGGAGGCCCCACACCGGCTTGCCGGCGGAGGCCACGTTTGACATGCGCCACCGGGCGCGTACGCGAAGCGCAAAGGGCAGCATCTGGCGAAGCGGACGGAACGCGCTGACGACCGGCGAGACCAAGGCAGACGCGACACATCCGGGTGCTGCCGCTCCCCACGCCTGCCGTGAGTACCGACAAGAAAGCGCCATCCGCCGTTGTCGACTTCACTGATGAATCGCCGGTGGGCTGGCGACTCTCCCCGGGGCAACAATCGGCCCAAGCGCCGCGGCTGTCATCCACGCAACATCGCGATACCTATCCAAAAATGGTGAGGTATGCCCATGGCGGCCCGGATTATTTCGCAGGTGATCTTCTCCCCTCTCCCTCCGGACGCGGAGAAGGGCGATGGATGGCCTGCTTTGAGGAGCGAGGAAGAGGGGTCGGGGGGTGAGGGTTCAGGCTTGCCGCAACACTTCGCTTTGCCCGAACCCTCTCCTGGCTGCCGCCACCCTCTCCCGGAGTGAGAGGGGCTCACTAGCCAGCGCTTGCGCGAACTCAAGTCACTCGGCTTTGTTGTTCAAGGCGAGAGCCTGCGGTGCCTCGTGTCTGCAAACTGGAACATCGAATATTCCGGACAGCAGTGAGCTTGACCAGCCTTCGGCTGTTGAAAAGCCCCTCGCTGGGATGACGGGCTAAATCATCCCTAGGGCCGCTTGACGAACAGGTACCCCATTCCCCGTGACGTAAGCAGCGGGTTTTTCCCGCAGTTGGCATCGCCGAGCTTGCGGCGCAGGCGATAGACGAGCATGTCGAGGCGGTGATGATCGAACAAGTGAGGATCTTCGCCCAGCGACTCGATGAGCGCCTCGCGCGTCACCGGCAATCCGTCCGCTTCGATCAGGGCGTTGACGATGGAGCGTTCCGACGACGTCAGCGCAAAAATCGCCCCGTTCGGCGCCAGCAGGCACCAGCCGGTTGGGTCCAGATGCCACTCGCCCGGCGCGGCAGCGGCGGCCTCGCTCGTGGCCGAGAGGCGACGGGCAAGGCTCCGCAGCGTCACTGCAAGCACGTCGACATCGATCGGCTTGGGCAAGTACATGTCCGCGCCTTCCGAGAGCGCCTGAATCTGGTCCTGGCGCTTGATGCTGGACGTGAGCATGATCAAGCCGATCTTCGCATTGAGTTGCCGGATGTGCCGGACGATGTTGAGTCCGCTGTCGTCGGGCAGGCCGATGTCCAACACGATGATGTCGAACCGGCTCGAAAGCATGTTCTTGTAGAGCTCGCCGGCGGAACCGACGCCGATGGCGTCGATGCCGAAATCGCGTAGCCCCGGGACCAGTACCGCTTCGCGAAAACGCTCTTCGTCCTCCACGATCGCAACGCGGAGGGCGGGTTTCGCCGCGGGCAAGTCATGTTGCTTCGGACCGGGCATCGTCACTTCATCGGATACGGTAGGCGCTGACGTGTTCAATCGACCTGTGACACCCGGCGTTGCGCTGACAATGGGAAGGTTCAACCCGTGCGGCCGTATCCGGTGGCGATGAAGCTTCGGCGAAACGTGTCGAGGCTGCCCATGCGCAAGCACCCCGAGCGTGCGGATGGGCTCCGGGTGGCATGCGCCGCAGGGGGCCGACGAGGCGATCCTATCACGCGGAGTACCCACGGCGGCCCGGGCCTGCTGCAGGCTCGATGTGCCTTTGGTCGGGTGCCACCAAAGGCAGCCGCAACTGGAACGTGGTGCCCTCGCCGAGCCTGCTGTCGATCGTCACGCTGCCGGCGGCATCGGCAAGGATGTCGTGTACCGCGGACAAGCCGAGACCCGTGCCGTAACCCCATGGCTTGGTCGTGTAGAAGGGCTCGAAGGCGCGTTGCCGGACCTCTTCGCTCATGCCGCCGCCGGTGTCCTGCACGGCCAGGGTCAACATCTTTTCGCCGACATCCTCGCCCAGCCGGATGATGAATTCGCCTCCCTGCGGCATGGCGTCGGCGGCGTTTGCCGCCAGGTTCAGCAGCACCAACTCGAACTGGCCTCGATCCATCCTGATGTGCAGGCCGGCTCTCGGGGCTTCCAGCCGAAGGCGCGTATTTGCAGCGAAGATCTGACGCAACATCGGCTGCAATTCGTGCACGGCCACCGCCGCATCGAAGGTGTCGGACCGGACGACATCCTTGCGGCCGAAGGTGAGCAATTTCCGGCTGATGGACAACGCGCGCCGGGCCTGCAGCTCGATGTCCTCCATCGCCTCCATCACGGCGGGCATGCCCCGGTCGGCCAGGCGCTCGCGGTGGGTGGCATAGCCGAGCACCACGTTCAATACGTTGTGGAAGTCGTGCGCCACGCCCGTGGCGATGCGCCCCACGGCCTCCAGCTTCTGGGCATGGATGAGGTGATCCTGCGCCTTCTCGCGCATCACGATCTCCTGCGCCAGGCTGGCGTTGAGCTTTTCCAGCTCCTGCTCACGCAATCGGGACACGGCCAAGGCCGCGCGGAGGGGGGCCATGGTCTGGTCCACGATGACCGCGATGACCAGATAGATGATGGCGCGCAACACCCGCGGCACGGCAATCTGCAGCAGGGTTGGCGCGTGGGCGACGAAGTCGGTTACGAGTGCGCCCAGGGCCATGCACGCCAGCAGCACCAGATAGGTCATCCACAACGCCCGTCGACCCAGGACTTGCCCGGCCAATGCGAGGGCGACCCAGGGGGTCGGGTCGGGCGCAACCTGGGTGATCCCGGGGGACATGTCGCCGAGCGTGAAAGAGCCAAGCAGGACACACAGGAATTGCAGGACGGCCTGGCGAAGATGCCCACGCCTCAGCAGCAAGAAGCCGATCCATGCGGATGCGGTTACCAAGGCGTCCGTACCCAGGTCGATGATGTGGTCGAGACGTTGTCCGCTGTGCCGGGCGGCACCGATGGCCAGTGCGATCCACCACGCGATTCTGAACGCCGGTACGACCACGCCGATGGTCGCGAACAACAGTTGCACGAACGGCGCATAGTGCTGATCGACCGGATCGGAAATGGGCGTCTTGCTCAGCCAACTGCGCAACCGGTGCCACATGTCTTTACCCACCGCTGTTTTCGTTGGGGCGTGATCTTCCAGACGGTGCCCGATGCCTTGTCCCGGAGCCAGGCGCAGGCGTCACGCCGGCACTGGTCGTTGGCATGAGTTTATGGGCGCGACGAGGCAATTTCGCGCCCGATCGTGGCTCTTAAGTTCGTGTCGCGACGGCATCGGGCAAGCGGCTGGCATGCCCTGGCATCGAAAAGGCTACCGGCCAAGCCGCAACTTGTTGATATTGCAGGAATGCAAACTGAGACACCCGGCGACCGCCGCATGGCAGTCACACGATCTCAAACCGATGCGGCGATTCGCCCCACCTCGGCCAGCACCGCGCCGTGTTGTGCGCCATCCGTCGCCGCGTTGACGTAGTAGGCGCTCACCAGCAGCGGCTTGCGCCGCGGCGGCCACAGGATCGCGACGTCGTTGGTTTCGCCGCGCGCGCCGCTGCCGGTCTTGTCGCCGGCCTGCCAATCGGCCGGCAGGCCGGCGCGCAGCTTGTCGAGCCCGGTGCGCGTGGCGCGCAGCCACTGCGCCAGTTGCGCGCGCGAAGCGGCGGAAAGCGCATCGCCCAGCAGCAGGGCGCGCAGGTCGCCGAGCATCGCGTTCGGCGTGGTGGTGTCGCGCAGGTCGCCGGGCGCACCCACGTTGAGTGCGGGTTCGATGCGGTCCAGCCGGCTCAGCGGATCGCCCAGCTTGCGCACGAACGCGGTCACCGCGGCGGGGCCGCCCAGGCTGACCAGCAGCAGGTTCGCCGCCGTGTTGTCGCTCAGGGTGATCGCCGCCTCGCACAGCTCGGCCACCGTCATGCCCGGCGCGCCCGTGCGATGGCTGGTCACCGGCGCCCAGGACAGCACCGCGTCGCGCCCGAACACGATGCGCCGGTCCAGCCGCTCGGCACCGCGCTCGACGCGCGCCAGCACCGCGCCCGCCAGCAGCAGCTTGAACGTGCTGCACATCAGGAAGCGCTCGTCGGCGCGATGGCCGTAGCGACGCCCGTCGCCGGTATCGAGGATCGCCACGCCCAGCCGCCCGCCCTGCTTCCGCTCCAGCGCGGCCAGCCGGGCCTCGATATCCGTCGCGCCGGCGGCGCGTGCCGACGCGGGACGCAGCGCGAGCGCCGCGGCGCCCAGCATGGCGGACTTCAACAGGGTTCGACGATCCATGGCTTGCCTCGGTCGGTGGGTGGAAGCATCGCATCCTGCCGCCGCGCACGGGCTTTTCGCGGCGGCGTGCATGGCAGGATCGTGGCGCGCGTGCATGCGCGGCATCGATTCAAGACCGCGTGCGGAAGATCGCCACGCGCCCCGGCAGCAGCGCATCGTCGCTCGCCAACCACGGCTCGGCGGCCAGCACGCGCGTGCAGGGGCCGAAGCTGCTGATGCGGAACGCGCGGCACCCGGCCTCGCGCCGCAGCGCGTCGAGCACGCTGCGCAGGACGCTGCCGGTGAACGGCGTGTACAGGTGGAACACGCTGCCGACGGCGAAGTCCGCCGCGCGGGCGTCGCCCTGCACGAACGCCACGTTCGCCAGCCGCAGCGCCTGCGCGCAGGCGCGGGCGCTGGCCACGTAGGCCGGCTCGATCTCGATGCCGATGCCGCGCGCCCCGCTGCAGATCGCCGCGAGCATGGGCACGTGGCCGAGCCCCGAACCCAGGTCGACCAGCACGTCGTCCGCACCCAGCGCAAGGCGATCGAGCAGGTCGAACACGTGGCGCGCGGGCGTGGGCTGGTAGAACACCATCTCCGGCGGCAGCGCCGACGCCTCGCCCGGTTCGCCGAACGGCAGCACGCCGCCGACCAGTTCGTCCCGCCAGTCGTAGCCGTCGCCGGCGCGAAGCGCCGCGCCATCGCCCGCGCGCCGCCAACGCTGCAAGGCCTCGCGTCCGTCGCCCCGCTGGATCGCCTCGCGAATGGCCTCGAACTGTGTCGCGTTCGCTGCCTCCAGTTGCTGCTGCAACGCCTGCGCACATTGCGCCGGCGCGCCCGCATCCGGCAGCAGCGCATCGAGCCGATCCAGCGCCTCGATGCGCTCGCGCAGGCGATCCGGCTCCATCAACGCGCGATCGCGCCGCAGGGCTTCGAGCAGGTCTGGCAGTGCGCCGTCCATCGTCCGTGCCAAGGCCTCAACGCGAAGGGATCTTCAACCCGCGCTGCACCGCCGGCCGCGCCAGGCCGCGCTGCAGCCAGGCGTCGACGTGCTTGAAGCGCTCGTATTCCACCAAGTCGCGCGCTTCGTACCAGCCGATCAGGTTCTCGACCCAGCCCAGCGTGGCGATGTCGGCGATGGTGTAGTCGTCGCCCATGATCCACGTGCGCGTGGCGAGGCGCTCGTCGAGCACGCCGAGCAGGCGCTTCGATTCGTTGACGTAGCGCGCGAGCGGGCGCTTGTCCTCGTACTCGCGACCGGCGTATTTGTGGAAGAAGCCCACCTGGCCGAACATCGGCCCGATCGAGGCCATCTGGAAGAACAGCCACTGGATCGTCTCCCAGCGCCGCGCCGGGTCGGCGGGCAGGAAGCGGCCGGTCTTCTCCGCCAGATACAGCAGGATCGCGCCCGACTCGAACAGGCCCAGCGGCTGGCCGCCCGGACCGTGCGGATCGACGATCGCCGGGATCTTGCCGTTCGGGTTCAACGCGAGGAACTCCGGCAGATGGCTCTCGTCGTTGCCGATGTCGACGAGGTGCGCCTCGTAGGGCAGCCCTGTTTCCTCCAGCATGATCGACACCTTCACCCCGTTCGGCGTGTTGAGCGAATACAGCTGCAGGCGGTCGGGATGCTGCGCGGGCCAGCGGCGCGCGATCGGGAAGGCGGACAGGTCGGACATGCGGGACGCTCGGTGGGGACAAGCCCGTCATGATGGGCGCCGCCTCGCCGCGCTTCAATGGCGGCGGTGCGTACGGGCCTTTGCAAACGTGATGCGCATCGCCATGACGGCCGCTGCACCCTGCACCACGTAAACTCGGCAAGCTTCCCGTCCCCCACAGGAGTCCCCGCATGTCCCAGATCCGCGCCTACGGCACCGCCGCCGCCAGCCAGCCGCTCGCCCCGCTCAGCATCGAACGCCGCCAGCCGGGGCCGCACGACGTCAGGATCGACATCCGCTACTGCGGCGTCTGCCATTCCGACCTGCACACCGCGCGCAACGAATGGCGCAACACGCTTTACCCCTGCGTACCCGGCCACGAGATCGTGGGCACCGTCGCCGCAGTCGGCGCGCAGGTGACGAAGTTCAAGCCCGGCGACACCGTGGGCGTGGGCTGCATGGTGGACAGCTGCCAACACTGCGCCTCCTGCGCCGAGGGCGAGGAGCAGTACTGCGAGAACGGCTTCACCGGCACCTACAACGGCCGCGGCAAGGAGAACACCTGGGGCGGCTACTCCGAGCACATCGTGGTGGACGAGAAGTTCGTGCTGCGCATCGGCCACGAAGCCGGGCAGCTCGCCGCCGTGGCACCGCTGCTGTGCGCCGGCATCACCACGTACTCGCCGCTGCGCCACTGGGGCGCCGGCCCCGGCAAGAAGGTGGGCATCGTGGGCCTGGGCGGCCTCGGCCACATGGGCGTGAAGCTGGCCCACGCGATGGGCGCGCAGGTGGTGCTGTTCACCACCTCGCCCGGCAAGCAGGCCGATGCGAAGCGCCTCGGCGCCGATGCGGTGGTGATCTCGAAGGATCCCGCGCAGATGGCCGCGCACGCCGGCAGCTTCGACTTCATCCTCAACACCGTGGCCGCGCCGCACGATCTCGATGCCTTCCTCAGCCTGCTCAAGCGCGACGGCACCATGTGCCTCGTTGGTGCGCCGGCCACGCCGCACCCCTCGCCCACCGTGTTCAACCTGATCCTCAAGCGCCGCCAGCTCGCCGGCTCGCTGATCGGCGGCATCCGCGAGACGCAGGAGATGCTGGATTTCTGCGCCGCCCACGGCATCGTCTCCGATATCGAGACGATCGCGATGAAGGACATCAACACGGCCTACGAACGCATGCTCAAGGGCGACGTGAAATACCGCTTCGTGATCGACATGGCCACGCTGGACTGACCACCATCGCGTCCGTAGGAGCGCACCCTGTGCGCGAATGCAGGAAACGAGTGAAGAGAAGTGAGGAGTGAGAGAAAAGCCCGAGACACGAGCTGTACGCTCTCTCTCGCTTCTCACTCCTCTCCACTCTCTCCTCACCATTCGCGCACAGGGTGCGCTCCTACGACCATTCCGGCTCGACATGACCCCGTTGCAACGGTTCATCGAATCCCACCCGCGCCTGTTCGTGCTCACCGGCGCGGGCTGCAGCACCGCGTCCGGCATCCCCGACTACCGCGACCGCGACGGCCAGTGGAAGCGCACGCCGCCGGTCACCTACGGCGCCTTCATGGGCGAGCCAGCCACCCGCCGCCGCTACTGGGCGCGCAGCCTCGTCGGCTGGCGCCGCTTCGGCCACGCGCAGCCGAACGCCACCCACCACGCGCTGGCCGCGCTGGAACGGCACGGCAAGCTCGAACTGCTGGTGACGCAGAACGTGGACGGCCTGCACCAGCGCGCCGGCAACGCGAACGTGGTCGACCTGCACGGCCGGCTCGACACCGTGCGCTGCATGGCCTGCGACTGGCGCGGAGCACGCCACGATTTCCAGCGCGAGCTGGTCGCGCGCAATCCGCACTGGGCGCAGCTCGACGCCGCCGACGCGCCGGACGGCGACGCCGACCTGGAGCACCACGACTTCGCCGGCTTCGACGTGCCGCCCTGCCCCGCCTGCGGCGGCATCGTGAAACCCGACGTGGTGTTCTTCGGCGAGAACGTGCCGCGCGAACGCGTGGCCGCCGCGATGGACGCCTGCCTGCGCGCCGACGCGATGCTGGTGGTCGGCTCCTCGCTGATGGTGTATTCGGGCTACCGCTTCGCCCACGCCGCCGCGCAGGCCGGCAGGCCCGTCGCCGCCGTCACGCTCGGCCGCACCCGCGCCGACGCGCTGCTCGCGCTGAAGGTGGATGCGCCGTGCGAGGAGACGCTGGCTTTCCTGCTTGCCCCCGCCTCGCCCGATGCGGCGGCCCGCGTCGTTACGGCGCCTGTTGCTTGAGCAGACCGATCCCGCGCCGCCCGACGGCGCGTCCGCCGCCGACACCAGACCGTCGGCAGGGGCACGACAGCGCGAAGGCGGTCAGCTGCGCTTCTTCGCGGTGAGGTAGACCACGCCCTTGTCGCGCTTGCCAACCGCGATCACGGTGACCAGCACGACTTTGTCGTCCACCTGATAGACCAGCCGGTAACCGGCCGTGCGCAGCTTGATCTTGTAACAGTCCGGCATGCCGTGCAGGCGTGCTGACGGCACATGCGGCTGTGCCAACCGCTCGGCCAGCTTGTGCTTCAGTTGCTCGCGGATGCCTGGCGCCAACCTGCGCCATTCCTTGAGCGCGGATTCGACGAACGCCAAGCTATAGCTCATCGAGCTTGACCTTCACCCGCTTCTCGCCGCTGCGCTCGCGCACCAGCTCGGCAAGCTCGAGATCCTCAAGCCGCTCCAGCAGGCGCTTGTACGTCTCGGCAGGCACCAGGTAGGCGCTTGGCTTGTTGTGCACCAGCACCGCGACCGATTCGCCGTCGGCCGCCTCGATCACGGCGCTGGGATTGCGCTTGAGCTCGGTGATGCTGATGCTCGCGTCGGCAAGAATGGCTTCCATCTTCGTCTCCAATTTTAGGGACGAATATGACATCAAATATCGGCCACATCAATCACGGCACGGTCGTTCGCGAAACACCCGGGACGAAAGGCCGCATGATCGGTAACCACACCCTTCGCCTGAAGGAAAGGCCCGGCGGTTTCCCGCCGGGCCTTTCCGTTCCAGCCATGGCGCACTCAAGTGCGGCTCACTTCGCGTCGGCAATCCCGCCGCACTTGATCTTGCTGCAGTCGAAATCCACCTGCACGCCGCGCCCGATGGTCACCGGCACGTTCGGGTGCCTGGCGATGTCCTGGCCGTTGTCCTGCAGCGTGACCGTGTAGACGCCGTTCGGCAGCTCCCTGGCGGAATAGCGGCCGGTGGAGTCCACGTGGACCGTGCGCCCGGCACCGGTCATCGCGCTGCGCACCGAAACGGCATAGCCCGCCGGCGCCTTGCCGAACACCGAGCCGGTGGTGGCCTGCGCGCTGGCCGTGGAAATCCCGGCCACGGCGAACGCGCCGGCGACGCCGGCCAGCAGCAGGCACTTGGCCAAGCGGCGCGAGAACGGACGAATCGAGAAAGTGTTGTTCATGGCAGAGGCTTCCTTGGGTCAGTGGGGAAAAACACGGGCATGCCAGGGGTTTGGCAAGCCGCCCGTGGAAAGTGGCGGATGGCGTCGCTGCGGAACCGGTGGCTCGCCGGCCCATCCCGATACGCACCATCCGCACGCTTCCGTTGGACAGCTCCAACGGAAGGCAGTGCGCAGGCTAATCCGCGAAACGCGTGCCCTCATGGGCAGAAGGTCACGCCGTGCCAAACGGCACGCTCACGCCAGCAACATGCCGCCGACGGTCGCCACGCAGATCAGCAGACAAACGCTGAACAGGCTCTGCAGCATCAGGGTCTCGAATTTCATGGCGCTCTCCTTTGAGTGAGGTGATGAAGCTTTCGAGACAGGTATGGCAAGCACCGTGCCAACGCAGAAGAAGCCCGGAAACCCGCATTCCGAGGCCACTCCGCATCCACCATCGACGAACGAACATCCGTCCGCGGACACTCGCAGCGGACATCGGACGCGGTGCGGACACGCCCGCCGGCGAAGCGGCGCGCACGCTCGGAAAGAACCGGCGCGTCGCCCGTGTCGATATGCGGCCCGCCCGTTCGTCGCCACCATGAGGACCTGCCTCGCCCCCCATCTGGAGATCCACCATGTCCGGCACCGTTCGCCTGCTGCGCGTGTTCACCGCCCCACCCGAACGCGTCTATCGCGCCTTCCTCGATCCCGCCGCGCTGGCCAAGTGGCTGCCGCCGGACGGCTTCACCTGCACCGTGCACGAACTCGACGCGCGCGTCGGCGGCCGCTACCGCATGAGCTTCACCAACTTCGGCAGCGGCAACAGCCACAGCTTCGGCGGCACCTACCTGGAGCTGGAGCCGGGCCGGCGCATCGTCCACGACGACCGCTTCGACGATCCCAACCTGCCCGGCACCATGGTCACCACCATCGCCTTGCGCGAGGTGGGGTGCGGCACCGAAGTGCAGATCGAGCAGGCCGGCATTCCCGCCGTGATCCCCGTCGAACAGTGCCACCTCGGCTGGCAGGAATCGCTGACCCTGCTGGAACGGCTGGTGGAGCCGACGATTCCGGGCTGAGCCGCCTTCGCCGAGGCAACAGCGCGTACCCCACCCAAGGAGAATCCCGATGACGAGCAAGAACACGATCTGCCTCTGGTACGACGGCACCGCGCTCGAAGCGGCGACGTTCTACGCGAAGACCTTCCCGGACAGCGCCGTGGGCACCATCTACCGCGCGCCCGGCGACTACCCCGCGGGCAAGCAGGGCGACGTGCTGACGGTGGAATTCACGGTGATGGGCATCCCCTGCCTGGGCTTGAACGGCGGCCCCGGTGTGCCGCACACCGATGCGTTCTCGTTCCAGGTCGCCACCGACGACCAGGCCGAAACCGACCGCCTGTGGCACGCGATCGTCGACCACGGCGGCCAAGCCAGCGCCTGCGGCTGGTGCAAGGACCCGTGGGGCCTGTCGTGGCAGATCACTCCGCGCGCCCTGATCGCTGCAATCAGCGACCCCGATCCCGCCGCAGCGAAGCGCGCGTTCGACGCCATGATGGAGATGACGAAGATCGACATCGCGGCGATCGAGGCGGCGCGGCGGGGGTGAGGTTCCATGGCCGCTCGCGCCCCTGACGGACCTTGACCGTCCGCGCCGGGCCGTGGCCTGCGCCACGGCACCGCATCAGCCCGGCACGACCGCATCCAGCATGCCCATCAGCTTGGTCTTGCGCCGGTGGGTTTCGCGCAGCTCGGCGAGGAAGGGCTGCCACTCCGCGGCGGGCAGCCGGCCGGCGGCGGCTTTGAGGTGGTCGGTCAGGCGCCGGTAATCGCTCGGCCCGGCAAGGTGCGTGGCGGCGGCACGCGCCAGACGCAGATGGAACGTGCCGGCATCGCGCGGATGGCTGCGGCTCACGTGCTGGGCCAGGTCGGCCAGCGTGTGCTCGGCCACGCGCTGGCCGTGCGCCAGCTCCAGCGCGGTTTCGATATCGCCGTCCAGCCGCAGCAATTCGATGCGCAGATGCACCACGCCGCGTTCGGCGGCGGCCACCGTGTCCAGCGCGCGCTGGCGCCATGCCGGCCAGTCCGCCGGCCCGGCGATACGCTGCAGTTGCGTCCAGGCATCGCGGCCGGGATGGTCGCGGAAGCGCTGCCAGGCCTGGGCCAATGCCTCCTCATGCAAGCCGGCCTCGGCGAGGCTGTCGGCCAGCGCTTCGCGCAGGCGACCATCCTTCGGAAAGCGTTTGACCGCCTGTTCCGCCCAGGCCAGCGCTTCGCGTCCGCGCTTCGCCTCACGCAGGCTCTCGAACACGCGCAAGTGCTGGTACGGGTCGGACAGGTCGCGCCGCAGCACCCGCTGCAAGAGCTCGAAATCGCCGCTGCAATGCGCGAGTTCTTCCACCCTGCGGCATACGGAAAAGCTTTCGCCGTAGCGGTCGGCTGGCGTCGGCGGCGGCAGGGCCTTGAAGTCCGCCAGCACGCGGCTGGTGTAGTCGAGCTGGCCGTCGCCGCCCAGCACACCCCAATACGCGTCCAGCGGAAACAGGTTCCAGTCCTCGGCGCACTTCAGGTCGTACAGGGCCTTGGCCAGCGGCTTGCCCGGCGGCGCCGCCACGCAGGCTTCGCGGTGCAACTCGGCCAGCTCGTCCAGGCGTTCGGCGATGGCGCCGGCCGAGTCGTCGGCACGGGCGCATGCCTTGATCAGCCGCTTCAACGCGTACTCGCACAAGCCGCGGCAGCCGCCCGGATCGCGCGGCAACAAGGCGCGCAACTGCCGTATGCCTGCGTCCAGCTGCGTGGCGTAGCGCATCGCGCCGCGGTAATCGAGAAAGCCGCCCGTGTTGAGCAGCTTGCCCAGCGCCGCCTTCAGTTCATCGGGCTGCCCTGCCGAGCGGTACAGCAGCAGCTGACGCTCGACGTTGCGGTCGGCCTTGGCCAGCTCGTGCAGCCAGCCGGCCAGCGTTTCGGCCGACTGCGCGGCAAGAAAGTCCAGCAGGCCGTCGCCTTGTGCCTTGCGGGCGCGGCTTGCCGGCCTGGCTGCGGGCGCCGGCGCAGCTACGGCCGCGCTGCGCGCCACCAGCACCGCTGCCACCAGGTGCTTGCAAAAGCTGCCGTCGTCGGCGGCCGGGCAGTCGCACCGCCACCGCCAATCGTCGCCATCTTCGGCCAGCTCCAGCGTGTAAAGCTCGCTGCCGCGTGCCTCGGCCTGCAGGTGCGCATCGTCGCCGCCGGTCAGGCGCACGCGGCCCTTGCGGTAATAATCCGCGCCGCGCTCGACGGCTCCCAAGCCGGCCACTTCCAGCAGCCAGTCGTTGTCGGGAAGCGATTTCATCGCGTGCTCAGAGCATCGGCAGCTTCAACCCCTGCTCCTTCGCGCAGGCGATCGCGATGTCATACCCCGCATCCGCATGCCGCATCACGCCGGTGCCCGGATCGTTCCACAGCACGCGCGCGATGCGCTTGTCGGCGTCCGCGCTGCCGTCGCACACGATCACCACGCCGGAATGCTGGCTGTAGCCCATGCCCACGCCGCCGCCGTGGTGCAACGACACCCAAGTCGCGCCACCCGCCGTGTTGAGCAGCGCGTTGAGCAGCGGCCAGTCGCTGACGGCATCGCTGCCGTCCTTCATCGCTTCCGTCTCGCGGTTCGGGCTGGCGACGGAGCCGGAGTCGAGGTGGTCGCGGCCGATCACCACGGGTGCCTTCAGCTCGCCCTTGCGCACCATCTCGTTGAACGCGAGGCCGAGCTTGTGGCGCTGGCCGAGTCCCACCCAGCAGATGCGCGCGGGCAGGCCCTGGAAGCTGATGCGCTCCTTCGCCATGTCCAGCCAGCGGTGCAGGTGCGCATCGTCGGGGATCAGCTCCTTCACCTTCTGGTCGGTCTTGTAGATGTCTTCCGGGTCGCCGGACAGCGCCACCCAGCGGAACGGGCCCACGCCGCGGCAGAACAGCGGGCGCACGTAGGCAGGCACGAAGCCGGGGAAGGCAAACGCGTTTTCGCAGCCTTCGTCCTTCGCCATCTGGCGGATGTTGTTGCCGTAGTCGAAGGTGGGAATGCCCTGGGCGTGGAACGCGAGCATCGCTTCCACGTGTTTCTTCATCGACTGCTTCGCGGCCTTCGCGGTGCCGGCGGGATCGCTCTTGCGGCGCTCGAACCACTGCTCCACGGTCCAGCCGCTGGGCAGGTAGCCGTTGACCGGATCGTGCGCGCTGGTCTGGTCGGTGACGGCGTCGGGCTTCACGCCGCGGCGCACGAGTTCGGGCAGCACGTCGGCGGCGTTGCCGAGCAGTGCGATGGATTTCGCCTCGCCGGCCGCGGTGTACTTCGCGATGCGCGCGAGCGCGTCGTCGAGGTCGGTGGCCTGCTCGTCCACGTAGCGGGTCTTCAGGCGGAAGTCGATGCTCTTCTGCTGGCACTCGATGTTGAGGCTGCACGCGCCGGCCAGCGTGGCCGCCAGCGGCTGCGCGCCGCCCATGCCGCCAAGGCCCGCGGTGAGGATCCACTTGCCTTTGAGGTTGCCGCCGTAGCTCTGCCGGCCCATCTCCACGAAGGTTTCGTAGGTGCCCTGCACGATGCCCTGCGAGCCGATGTAGATCCACGAGCCGGCCGTCATCTGGCCGTACATCATCAGGCCTTTTTTATCGAGCTCGTTGAAGTGCTCCCAGTTCGCCCACGCCGGCACCAGGTTGGAGTTCGCGATCAGCACGCGCGGCGCGTCCTTGTGCGTGGGGAACACGCCGACCGGCTTGCCGGACTGCACCAGCAGCGTCTCGTCGTCGCCCAGCTCGCGCAGGCTGCGCAGGATCGCGTCGAAGCATTCCCAGTTGCGCGCGGCGCGACCGATGCCGCCATACACCACCAGCTCCGCCGGGTTCTCCGCCACCTCGGGGTCGAGGTTGTTCTGGATCATGCGGAACGGCGCTTCGGTGAGCCAGCTTTTGCAGGTCAGCGCGCTGCCGCGCGGCGCGCGGATCGTGCGGGTGGTGTCGATGCGGGTGGGAGCGTTCATGGCGATCTCGTGGAACCGGAGAAAACCCGATTGTGGCGAGCCGGTGCGCGTGTGGAAAGGCGCGCTGCGGCATAGGGCGGAAGAATCTGCGGATCGACGGCACCGTATCCGATTGGCGTCGCGTGCAAGCGCCCTCCCCTGCACGCAGGGGGAGGAGAACGAGTGGCATTGAAGACTCGACGCCGATCCGGAGGTCGTAAGCTTGGCGACGCCTCATCACCGGAGCCCGCCATGCCGCTGGATCGACGCGATTTCCTCAAGCTCGCCGGGCTGGGCGCGCTGGCGACGGGCGCGAGCGCGCGGGCGATCCCGCCGTCCGCCGCATCCGCATCGGCGCTCGCTCCGCTCGACGGCCGCGCCGACTACACCGTGCGCATCGCGCGCAGCTTGGTGGAACTGGCGCCGGATCGCATCGTCTCCACCGTCGCCTACAACGGCAGCGTGCCCGGCCCGCTGCTGCGCTTCAGGGAAGGCCGGCGCGTGACGGTGGACGTGTACAACGACACCGACGTGCCGGAACAGCTGCACTGGCACGGCCAGCGCCTGCCGGCGGACGTGGACGGCGCCGCGGAGGAAGGCACGCCGTTCATCCCGCCGCACGGCATGCGGCGGATGAGTTTCGTGCCGGGGCCGGCGGGCCTGCGCTTCTATCACACCCACACACGCGCCGGTTCCGACCTCGCGCGCGGCCAGTACAGCGGCCAGGTCGGCCCGGTCTACATCGAACCGCGGCACGAGCCCGGCGCGTACGACCGCGAGGTGTTCCTCACGCTGAAGGAGTTCGATCCGTACTTCAGCCGTGGCGGCGACATGGCGATGGATTTCCTGCGCCCGAACACCGCCGACCCGCGGCTCAAGGCGCGCGGCGAACGTGCGATGCAGGCATCGCTGGCGCGCGGCGACCAGCACGGCTACGAAGTGGGTTACCAGGCGTTCGCGATCAACGGCCGCATGCTCGGCCACGGCGAGCCGATCCGGGTGAAGGCGGGCGAGCGCGTGCTGTTCCACGTGTTGAACGGCAGCGCCACCGAGATCCGCAGCCTCGCCCTGCCCGGCCACGTGTTCACCGTGCTGGCGCTGGACGGCAACCCGGTGCCGCAGCCGGCCGAGGTGCCGGTGCTGTGGCTGGGCACGGCCGAACGCATCAGTGCGATGGTGGAGATGCGCCGCCCCGGCGTGTGGGTGCTGGGCGATCTCGACGACGACGACCGCGCGCACGGCATGGGCATCGTGGTGGAGTACGCCGGCCAGCACGGTGCGCCGCGCTGGGAGGCGCCGCCGCCGTTCGGCTGGGACTACCGCCGCTTCGCGCAACCCGGCGCGATGGCAAAGCCGCCACACGAGATCATCGAAATGACGTTCGCGAAACAGAACGCGGCCGAGCACGGCTTCAACCGCTGGACGATCAACGGGCAGGCGTTCGACATGCACGCGCTCACGCCGCGCTTCCGCCTCGCGCACGGACGGCGCTACCGCCTGCGCCTGCACAACGCCAGCGACGACATCCACCCGATGCACCTGCACCGCCACACGTTCGAGCTCGCCAGCCTCGCCGGCCAGCCGATCGCCGGCGTGCGCAAGGACGTGGCGATGCTCGGCGGCTACCAGACGATGGAGCTGGACTTCACCGCCGACCAGCGCGGGCTGTCGCTGTTCCACTGCCACATGCAGCTGCACATGGACTACGGCTTCATGGCGCTGTTCGATTGCGCATGAATGCATCGACGACACGCGGCCGCGCGGGCGAAGTCGCCGCCGCGTTCCTGTGGCTGGGGCTCACCTCGTTCGGCGGGCCGGTGGCGCACATCGGCTATTTCCGCCGCGCGTTCGTGCAGCGGCGGCGCTGGCTGGACGAGGAACATTTCGGCCAGTTGCTGGCGCTGTGCCAGTTCCTGCCGGGGCCGGCGAGCAGCCAGCTGGGCTTCTCCATCGGCCTGCTGCGCGCGGGCTGGCTGGGCGGGCTCGCCGCGTTCGCGGGCTTCACCCTGCCATCGGCGCTGTTGCTGTACGCGTTCGCGCTGGCCAGCCGCTCGCTGGACGGCGCATGGGGCATGGCGCTGGTGCACGGACTGAAGCTGGTGGCGGTGGCCGTGGTGCTGCACGGCGTGCAGGGCATGGCGCGCACGCTCGCGCCGGACTGGACGCGGCGCGCGATCGCGCTGGCGGCGGCGCTGCTGGTGCTCGTCAGCGGCACGCCATGGATGCAGCTGGCGCTGGTGGCCGGCGGCGCGCTGCTGGGCCGGTGGCTGTGCCGCGGCGTTACGGCGCGCACGGGCGAAATGTTCGCGCTGGTGTGGGGGCGGCGCACCGGCGCCGTGCTGATCGCGCTGTGCCTGCTCGGTCTGGGCGCGGCGTTCCTGCCCGGCCTGCCGCCACTGGGCCAGGCGGCAGCCGCGTTCTACCGCGCGGGCGCGCTGGTGTTCGGCGGCGGCCATGTGGTGCTGCCGCTGCTGAAAGCCTCGGTGGTCGATCCCGGCTGGCTGGACGACAACACCTTTCTCGCCGGCTATGGCGCGGCGCAAGCGGTGCCGGGGCCGATGTTCACGCTGGCCGCGTTCCTCGGCGCGCGCCTGCCGGCGGGCATGGGCGGCGCGCTCGGCGCCGCGGTGGCGGCGCTGGCGATCTTCACGCCGGGCCTGCTGCTGGTGTCCGGCGCGCTGCCGTTCTGGCGCGCGCTGGCGCGGCGCACCGGCGCGGCGCGCGCGCTGGCCGGGGTGAACGCGGTGGTGGTCGGCCTGCTCGCCGCCGCGTTCGTGAACCCGGTGGCAATGAGCGCGATCCACGCGCCGCTGGACGCGCTGATCGCCGCCGTCGGCGTGCTGATGCTGCTCGCCCGCTGGCCGGCACTCGCCGTCGTGCTGTGGTGCGTGGCGGCGACGCTGGCGCAAGCCTGGCTTGCGCACGGCATGTAGCGCCTGTTCGGCCGGCATGATCCGCTCGCGTAGAATGGCCGGCTGCACGTTGCCGGGAAGCCCGATGGCACTCACCGCCACCATCCACAAGGCCGAACTGTCGATCAGCGACATGGATCGACACTACTACGCCACCCATGCGCTCACGCTCGCGCGGCATCCTTCCGAAACCGAGGAGCGGCTGATGGCGCGCCTGCTCGCGTTCGCGCTGTATGCGGACGAGCGGCTGGAGTTCGGCAAAGGCTTGAGCGACACCGAAGAGCCGGCGCTGTGGCGCAAGGCGTATACCGGCGAGATCGAGCTGTGGATCGACGTGGGCCTGCCGGACGAAACGCGCGTGCGCAAGGCCTGCCACCAGTCGCGCCAGGTGGTGGTGCTGGCCTACGGCGGCCACGCCACCGACCCCTGGTGGAGCAAGGTCGCGGCTACGCTGGCGCGCCACGACAACCTCAGCGTGCTCGCGATCGGCCACGCCGACATGCAGCAGCTCGCCGCGCTGTGCGAACGCGGCATGCGCCTGCAATGCCTGATCCAGGACGGCGAGCTGCAGTTGATCGCAGGCGAGCGCACGCTGGCGATCCGCCCCGACGTGCGCATGGGCGATTACGCCGTCGCCTGAACAAGGCCACCGATTCCGTAGGTCGGGATTCATCCCGACGATGCTTTTCGCGCCGGGGGCTTGGGTCGGGATAAATCCCGACCTACGGGGCGACGCTTGTCGGGATGAATCCCGACCCACGCGGGCGGTTTGGCATCCATGTCCGAAAACGGCGAGTCGCGCCGCCGTGGCGGTGCTAGCCTTCCTGCATGAGCGATCCCCGCGCCAACGTCCTGCCCGATCCGCGCACCTGCGAACAGGCCCGCCTGAGTCGCGATGCGCGCTTCGACGGGCTGTTCTTCACTGCCGTGCGCAGCACCGGCATCTATTGCCGGCCGGTGTGCCCCGCGCCCACGCCGAAGCGCGAGAACGTGCGCTATTACGCGAGCGCGGCGGCGGCGGAAGCGGCCGGTTTCCGGCCCTGCCTGCGCTGCCGGCCGGAACTGTCGCCGGGCAACGACGTGTGGCAGCGCGGCGACCACGTGGTGGCACGCGCGCTGAAGCTGATCGAGCACGGTGCGCTGGACGAAGGCTCGCTGGAACAGCTCGCGACGCGCGTCGGCCTCGGTGCGCGGCAGCTGCGCCGGCTGTTCACGGAACGGCTCGGCGCACCGCCGCTCAGCGTGCACACCACGCGCCGCCTGCTGTTCGCGAAGCAGCTGCTGACGGAGACGAGCCTGCCGGTGACGGAAGTCGCGCTCGCGTCCGGCTTCCGCAGCCTGCGCCGCTTCAACGCCGCGTTCGCGCAGGCGAACCGCATCGCGCCGCGCGAACTGCGCCGCCAGCCGCGCGCCGCGAACAGCGATGCGTTGACGCTGCGGCTCGCGTATCGCCCGCCGTTCGATTTCGCATCGCTGCTCGGCTTCCTGCGTGGTCGTGCGCTACCGGGCATCGAGCAGGTGGACGAAGCCGCGTATGCGCGCGTGTTCGGCCCCGCCGACGCGCCGGGCTGGCTGCGCGTTTCCGCATGGCCGGGCGGCGAACACGCGTTGAAACTGGAGCTGCATTGCCCGCAGCCGGCGCAGATGCTCGGCGTGGTGGCGCGCGTGCGCCGCCTGTTCGACCTCGACGCGGATCCGCGCGCGATCGCGGACGCACTGCGCTTCGATGACACGCTGCGCCCGCTGCTGCGCAAGCGTCCCGGCCTGCGCCTGCCGGGTAGCTGGGACGGCTTCGAGATCGCGGTGCGTGCGATCCTCGGCCAGCAGGTGAGCGTGGCGGCCGCGCGCACGCTGGCCACGCGCCTCGTGCAGCGCCACGGCGTAGCGCTGGCGGCGGCGCCGCTGCCGGGACTGGACCGGCTGTTCCCCACGCCCGAGGCGCTGGCGGACGCGGACCTGCGCCAGCTCGGCGTCACCGGCGCACGCGCGGAGACGATCCGCGGCATGGCGCGCGCGCTGCTGGACGGCCGCGTGGATTTCCGCGCGGAACAGTCGCTGGACGAGTTCGTGGCGCGCTGGGTCGCGCTTCCCGGCATCGGCGACTGGACCGCGCATTACATGGCGATGCGCGCGCTCAGCCATCCCGATGCGTTCCCGGCCGCGGACCTGATCCTGCGCCGCGCCGCCGCGCGCGACGGCGATGCGCTGAGCACGAAGGCGCTCACCGCGCTCGCCGAAGCATGGCGGCCGTGGCGTGCGTATGCGGTGATCCACCTGTGGCGTGGCACTGCCGACGCCGCGCCGGCGCCGCGCACGAAACGCAAGGGAGTGGTCGCATGAGCCGGCAGGAAACGATCTGGTACGACGAGCTGCCCACGCCGATCGGCGAGCTGCGCCTGGTCGCCGACGCGCAGGGCCTGCGCGAAGTCTGGTTCGATGGCGGGCGGCACCAGAAGGCGCCCGACCCGCACTGGCTGCGCGACGCGGATCGGCTCGCGTTCGCCCGCGTGCAGCTGGAGGAATATTTCGCCGGCACCCGGCAGGCGTTCGCGCTGCCGCTGCATCCGCTGGGCACGCCGTTCCAGCTCGTGGTGTGGCGGGAACTGGCGCGCATCCCCTACGGCGCCACGATCAGCTACGGCGAATTGGCGCGGCGCATCGGCCAGCCGCAGGCGATGCGCGCGGTGGGCGCCGCGAACGGGCGCAACCCGCTGCCGATCGTGCTGCCCTGCCACCGCGTGATCGGCGCGGACGGCAGCCTCACCGGCTTCGGCGGCGGCCTGCCGACGAAGCGCTTCCTGCTGTCGTTCGAGCACCGCATCGCGCACGGCGACCTGTTCGCCGCCGCGCCCGCATCTCAGTGACCGTGCTTCTTCTTCGCTGACGCGTCCGCCGGCTGCTGCGGCGGTGGCGTGGAAGCGTCGCGGTAGCGATCGACGAGATCCTGCTGCTGGGCGCTCTCGCGCTGCTGCTGGGCGCGATCGGCCTGCTCCAGCTGATTGCGCGCGGTGGACCCCTGCGCCAGCGGCTGCTGCGTCATGTTCGCCACGTTCTGGCGTTGCTGCGCCTGCTGCTGGCTCTTCTGCAGCTGGTCGCTGACCTGCTGCTGGCGCACGGTCTGCTGGAACTGCGCGTTCGCCGGCGAGGTCTGCGCCGCGGCCGTGCCGGCGGCCAGGAGCAGGCCGGCCAGCAGCCAGACCGGCAGGGCTCGATGCGTTTTCCGACCACAAGAACGTGCGATTGTCATGCTATCTGGGCGATCATGGAGGGACATACGCATCGTAGGGATTCCTGCATGAAATTCCCGTTTCGCCTGCTGCTGGCCGCGCTGGCGGCCTTCAGCGCCGGTTGCGCCACGCACGCGCCCGCACCGACAGCCACGACGTCCGCCGTCGTCGCGACCGCCACACGCCCCGCACCGCTGCTGCTGATCTCGATCGACGCGTTCCGCGCGGACTACCTCGACCGCGGCCTCACGCCCACGCTGGCGATGCTGGCGCAGACCGGCGTGCATGCGGACGCGATGCAGCCCTCGTTCCCCTCGCTGACGTTCCCGAACCACTACACCCTGGTCACCGGCCTGGTGCCGGACCACCACGGCATCGTCAACAACACGATGTTCGATCCCGCGCTGGGCAGGTTCTCGCTGGGCAACCGCAAGGCGGTGAGCGACGGCCGCTGGTGGGCCGAGGCCACGCCGATCTGGGAAACCGCGGACGCGCATGGCCTGCGCACCGCCACCATGTTCTGGCCCGGCAGCGAGGCCGACATCCACGGCAGGCACCCCGATTACTGGCAGCCCTACGACGGCAAGCTCACGCCCGAGCAGCGCGTGGACCGGGTGCTGGCCTGGCTGGACCTGCCCGCCGACCAGCGGCCGAGCTTCCTCACCCTGTACTTCGACGCGGTCGACCACGCCGGCCACGACCACGGCCCGGATTCGCCCGAGGTGGACCAGGCGCTGCGCGACACCGACGCCGCGCTGGCGCGGCTGGTCGCCGGCCTCAAGCAGCGCGGCCTGTTCGACCGGATCAACCTGATCGTGCTCGCCGACCACGGCATGGCCAGCGTGCCGCGCGCGAACAGCGTGCTGATCGACCAACGGATTCCGCTGGACGAAGTGCAGGTCGTCAGCCTCGGCGTGCTGGCCGGCTTCAACCCGAAACCCGGCCACGACTTCGCCGCGATCGAGCGCACGCTGGAGCAGCCGCAGCAGCACATGCGCTGCTGGGACAAGACGCGCATCCCGGCCCGCTTCCGCTATGGCAGCAACCCGCGCGTGCCGCAGCTGATCTGCCTCGCCGACACCGGCTGGCGCATCACTACCACCGCGCAGCTCGCCAGCGGCAGGCACCTCAGCCTCGGCGAGCACGGCTACGACAACGCCGACCCGCTGATGCGCGCGCTGTTCGTGGCGCACGGTCCGGCATTCCGCGCCGGCCTCCGCGTGCCCGAATTCCCGAACGTGGACGTCTACCCGCTGATGACCCACCTGCTCGGCCTCCCCGCCGCTGCGAACGACGGCGATTACGAGGCGGTGAAGGACATGCTGAAGCCCGCGGCACGCTGACGCTTGAACTCCCTCTCCCCCGAGTGAACTCGGGGAGAGGGTTGGGGTGAGGGGGTAGCTCTTGCTCTTCACCCCCATCCAGCCCAAAGCCCCCCCTCACCCTGCCCTCTCCCCCAACGGCTGTGCCGTTGGGGGAGAGGGTGTACTTACCCCATCGCTCCCTTGCTCATCGGCGTAGGCAGCGTGGCCACGTTCACCAGCGGCTGCAGCCGCACCAGTCCCAGCGCGATCGCCAGACCGGCCAGCGCCAGCGCGCCGACGAACGCGGCCACGCCGTTCCAGCCGTGCGCGGCGTAGAACAGGCCGCCGCTGGCACCGGCCACGCTGGAGCCCATGTAGTAGCAGAACAGGTACATCGACGAGGCCTGCGCTTTCGCCGCGCCGGCGCGCCGACCCACCCAGCTGCTGACGATGGAGTGGCCGCCGAAGAAACCGAACGTGATCGCCACGATGCCCAGCATGATCAGCCACAGCGACGCCGCCAGCGTCAGCAGCGTGCCCGCCAGCATCAGCGCGAGCGCGGTCCACAGCACCTTGCGCCGACCCAGCCGGCCCGCGAGATGGCCCATCCACGCCGAGCTGAAGGTGCCGATCAGGTAGATGCCGAAGATCAGGCCCACCTCCGCCTGGCTCAGCTTGTACGGCGGCGCGAGCAGGCGGTAGCCGAGATAGTTGTAGACGGTGACGAACGCGCCGAGCAGCAGGAAACCCTCGACGAACAGCCACGGCAGGCCGCGGTCGCGGAACATGCCGCGGAAGCGCGCGGCCAGCGCACGCGCGCAGAGCGGCTGACGCACGAAGTGCCTCGAAGCCGGCAACGCACGCCAGAACGCCAGCGCGCAGGCGAAGCCGATCGCGCCCACCACCGCCACGCCCACGCGCCAGCCGAAGAAGTCGGTGAGCACGCCGGTGACGAGCCGCCCACCCATGCCGCCCACCGCGCTGCCGCTGATGTACAGGCCCATGCCGAGGCCGATCGAATCGGCGTGCATCTCCTCGGACAGATACGTCATCGCCACCGCGGGCAGGCCGCTCAGAGTGAGGCCCAGCAGGGTGCGCACCACGAGCAGCGACGTCCACGTGGGCATCGCCGCGCTGGCCAGCACCAGCACCGCCGAGGACAGCAGCGAGGCCACCATCACCGGCTTGCGTCCCCACGCGTCGGACAGCGCGCCCGCGAACAGCATCGCGAACGCCAGCACGCCGGTGGTGAGCGACAGCGACAGCGCCGCGCCGGCCTCGCTGACGCCGTAGTCGCGGCTGAACTCCGGCATCAACGGCTGCACGCAGTACAGCAGGCCGAACGTGGCGAGGCCCGCGGCGAACAGCGCGAGGTTGGTGCGGCGGAACGCAGGCGTGCCGTGGCGAATGAAGGGCGTGGCATCCGCCACGGGAGTCGCCAACGTCAAGCCGTCTTGCTGATTCATCCATCCATTCGCCGCGGAAAACGAGCGCCAAGGATACGCCGTCATCCCTCGTCATCCGAGGCGAACGCATTGCTCTCCTCTCCCGCTCGCGGGAGAGGAGCCGGGGGAGAGGGCCGCTTTGGCATGATCGCACCTGATTCCCCACCTCACGCATCCAAGGTTGCAAGCCGGTAGCTCAGCGGTGGCGTATGAGCGGCCGCGACGATGAGCCGGGGGACGAGTGCAGCCAAGTCGAAGCGGCGGTTGAAGCGGTAGCAGAACTCGGACAGGTAGCGCTGCAGGTACTTGGGACGCAAGGCGTGATAGGTGCCGTGCAGGGCGTTCTTGACGTTGCCCAGCATCGTGTTGACCCACCAGAAGATGGG
>OFTX01000039.1_pt1 | contig 79277 bp, 67 predicted proteins | sample 1775051 | NCBI WGS metagenome assembly OFTX01 (sample SAMN08195772, study PRJEB24354) | sludge metagenome | isolation source: sludge from phenol fed wastewater aerobic bioreactor A | place: India: Nagpur | collected 2016-09-15 | reverse complement strand
ACCCTCCCGCCACACCGCCCACCACCATCGATCTGCCGCCGGACACGCCCGATCCGCTCGACCCGCCGCCCGAAGGCATTACCCGCTACCGCACCATCTGGCTCTCGGACATCCACCTCGGCACGCAAGGCTGCCAGGCGGAATACCTGCTCGACTTCCTGCGCCACCATGAGTCCGACTACCTGTACCTCGTCGGCGACATCATCGACGGCTGGCATCTGCGCAAGGGCTGGCACTGGCCGCAGGCGCACAACGACGTCGTGCAGAAGATGCTGCGCCGCGCGCGCAAGGGCACTCAGGTGGTGTACGTGCCGGGTAATCACGACGAAGCGGCGCGCCAGTTCTGCGGACTGGCATTCGGCGACATTGCCGTACGCGACGAAGCGTTCCACACCACCCTGTCGGGCAAGCGCCTCTGGATCACGCACGGCGACCTGTTCGACGGCGTGATCCAGCACGCCAAGTGGCTCGCGTATCTCGGCGATTCGCTCTACACGCTCACGCTGCTGCTCAATCGCTGGTTCAACCGGGTACGCACGCGGTTCGGCTTTCCTTACTGGTCGCTGTCGCAATACCTGAAACATCAGGTCAAGAATGCCGTGAACTTCATTTCGGCTTTCGAACAGGTGATGGCGGACGAGGCACGCCGCCGCGGCTGCGATGGCGTGGTGTGCGGCCACATCCACAAGCCCGAGATCCGCGAGATCGACGGCCTGCTGTACTGCAACGACGGCGATTGGGTCGAGAGCCTCTCCGCGCTGGTCGAGACGGCCGAGGGCGAGTTGCGCATCGTCCACTGGACGCACAAGCGCGCAACCCGCGCGCCCGCGAAAGTCACGCCGGTCAGCGCGTGAGCGCCGGCGCACGGCGAGCGCGGCCCGCGTCGTCGGCCCACCCCGGTCGAGTCCGATCCGCGCGTCGTCGTTGATGTCCCACAGATGACCCCCCGCACCCGCGCGGCAAGGCCCCGCCGCACGTGTGCCCCCTCTTCACGCGCCACCCGGCGCGTGTTACCGAAGCGCGCCATGTGCGCGAAGGAGCGCCCGATGAAAATCATGATCATCACCGACGCCTGGGACCCGCAAATCAACGGCGTGGTCCGCACGTTGAAGAACACGCGCGCTCAGCTCGAAGCCGCAGGCCACCGCGTGGAGTTGCTCACGCCACAGGAATTCCGCACCCTTCCCTGCCCGACCTATCCCGAAATCCGTCTCGCATTCTTCGCGGGTGGTCGTGTCGCGCGCCGCATCGAGGCGTTCGGGCCGGACGCGCTGCACATCGCCACCGAAGGTCCGCTCGGCATGGCCGCGCGCAAGTGGGCATTGCGCAACGACTTTCCGTTCACGACCGCCTACCACACGCGCTTTCCCGAGTACGTGCAGGCGCGCTTCGGCCTGCCGCTTGCCACGACCTACCGCTTCCTGCGCTGGTTCCACGGGCCCTCGCGCGCCGTGATGGCGCCAACGCCCGTCGTCAAGCGCGATCTCGAAGCGAACGGCTTCGGCAATGTGGTGTTGTGGACGCGCGGCGTCGATCTGGACATCTTCCGTATCCAGGACGCACATGTGCTAAATTCGGCACATCCGATCTTCCTCTACGTGGGGCGCGTTGCCGTGGAGAAGAACATCGAAGCCTTCCTGAAACTCGACCTGCCCGGCTCGAAGTGGGTCGCGGGCGAAGGGCCGCAACTGGCCGAGCTGCGTTCGCGCTATCCGGACGTGAACTACCTGGGCATGCTCTCGCAACCCGAGCTGGCGAAGGTATATGCGTCGGCGGACGTGTTCGTGTTCCCGAGCCGCACCGACACGTTCGGTCTGGTGCTGCTCGAGGCCATGGCGTGCGGCCTGCCCGTCGCCGCGTACCCCGTGACCGGTCCGGTCGATGTGCTGAACGGTTGCCCCGAGGGCGAAGGCGGCGCACTGCGCGAGGATCTGCGCGAGGCCTGCCTCGACGCCCTCAAGGTCCCACGCGAGAGCGCGCGGGCCTGGGCCGAACGATTCTCTTGGCAGGCCGCGTCCGAAGAGTTCGCCTCGCACCTGCATCCGCGCAAGCCCGAGCCGTCGCTCGCGCCCGCGGTCTGATCCACCCTCCAGAGCCCGTTGCGGCGAGGAACCCGACGCTTGTTCATCGATCACCCGCCGCCGCGCGACGAGCAGCCGAATCCGTACAAGGGCAACCGGGGCGTGATGCGCGCCTGGCGCGCGCTGAAGTATTCCCTGTCCGGCTTCAAATTCGCCGTGTTCGAGGAGAGCGCCTTCCGGCAGGAACTGGCGCTCGCCGTCATCCTGTTGCCGGCGGCCATCTTCCTGCCGGTGACGGCCGTCGAGCGCGTGCTGCTCATCGGCTCGATCCTGCTCGTGCTCATCATCGAGTTGATCAACTCCAGCATCGAAGCGGCCATCGACCGCATTTCGCTGGAGCGCCATGAGCTGTCGAAACGGGCGAAGGATTTCGGCAGCGCGGCGGTACTCATCGCGCTCGGTCTGTGCCTGCTCACCTGGGTATCGCTCGCCGGTCCCGTCATCGTCGATCTCGTACGTACAGCGTTTTTCTGATATCGCTCGTCGCCCCTGCCCCCGTGCTTGGCAGTGCCCCGCTGCCGGGTATAATCGGTCGCCGTATACCTGATACTCCTCAACTCATAATGGCAAGCGGAGAATCTCCTTCGCCGAGCTTGCCAGCCACCGGGGCCGACAGTCATGGAAGCAAAGCCGCCACGCCGAACCCGCGAACGAATTCTTGAGGTGTCGCTTCGACTCTTCAACGAAATCGGCGAACCCAACGTCACGACCACCACGATTGCCGAGGAGATGAAGATCAGCCCGGGCAATCTGTACTACCATTTCCGCAACAAAGACGACATCATCAACAGCATCTTCGCGCAGTTCGAGCAGGAAATCGAACGACGCCTTAGGCTGCCCGACGATCACAAGCCGACGCTCGACGAGGTCTGGACATATCTGCAATACATGTCCGAATTCCTGTGGCGCTTCCGGTTTCTTTATCGCGACCTCAACGACCTGCTTGCGCGCAACCGCACGCTCGAGACGCACTTCAAGCAGATCGTGGGCCACAAGAAGCGCTTCGCGCGCGAGATGTGCGACCTGCTCGTGGCCGACGGCGAGATGGAAATCACGCCCGAGCAGATCGAAGTGGTCACCACCAACATGGTGGTGCTCTCCACGTACTGGTTGTCCTATCAATTCGTGATGAACCCGCGCAAGTACAACGATCCCGAAGAAATCGGCGCCGGGCTGCATCAATCCAGCTATCACATCCTCTCGCAGATGGCGCCCTATCTGAAAGGCCGCTCGCGCGAGCTGTACGAGAAGATGGCACGTGAATCATCGGCCAAGGGAGCACAGTAAGGCATGTCGTCGGAAGTCAAATCCATCTGCATCTATTGCGGCGCCGCCGCGGGCGCGCGCCCGGCCTACGCCGAGGCCGCCCGCGAACTGGGCCGTCGCATGGCCGAATCAGGCATTCGTCTCGTTTACGGGGGCGGCAAGGTCGGCCTGATGGGCATCATCGCCGACGCCGTGCTCGCCCATGGCGGTCAGGCCGTCGGCATCATTCCGAAGGCATTGATGGACAAGGAAGTCGGCCATACCGGCCTGACCGAGCTGCACGTCGTCGAGAACATGCATCAGCGCAAGCAGATGATGGCCGATCTGTCGGACGCCTTCATCGCCATGCCCGGCGGCATCGGCACCTGCGAAGAGCTGTTCGAAGTCTTCACATGGCTCCAGATCGGCTACCACGCCAAACCGATCGGCCTGCTCAATGTCGAGCAGTATTACGATCCGCTGATGACCTTCCTCAAGTCGATGGTGACGGAACAGTTCCTCAAGGCGCCGCAGCTCGACCAGTTGCAGATCGCCACGTCGCCCGAGGCGCTGCTCGATACGATGCGCCATTTCAAGCCGGCGCAAATCGATCGCTGGGCCAACCAGCGCTCGCAGATCTAAGCCTCAGGCAACTCCCCTCGACGCGCATCTTCGCGCTGCGTGGCCCAATCGCCGCGCAGCGCAAGTAACAGCCCGGCAGCCGCGCGGCCGCTCGCCAGCCGCTTGGCCGGGACATTTCCCAAGGTGCCGATCGATCCCCATCGGTTGCCTCGTCGGCTATCTCACCAACAACGCTCTCGACCACGCCATCGCCTAAACCATCGCCTTCGCCAATCGATGGCTCCGCTGCTCCGGACAAGGACTCGTTGCGCGTCGGCGGGGAATTCTGCGTCGCCCCGGGCCTACAGCATCACGCCACAGCCACCGCCGGGCGCTCCACGCCGGGGTTGAACTCTTGCGGAATGGGCGACTCAGACTCCCGTCGTATGCGTACACGCGCATGCACGTCCGCCCCGACATCCGGACGGGCCCACGTTCTCCGACGCGCTACTTGCCCATCATGTTAAAGATGCTTCGCCCCATGCGGCTGCTCCGATCGCGCTGGCTGCGACCGCACGCCAGCCTGCTGCTGCGCCGCAGCCTTTGGCAACCCACGCCGCGCGGCGTGGCCATCGGCCTGGCCTGTGGGGTGTTCTTCGGGATTCTGATTCCGTTCGGACAGATGCTCGTCGCGATACTGGCGGCGGCCCTGCTGCGCGGCAACCTGTTTCTGGCGGCCGTCGGCACGCTGGTGACCAACCCGCTCACGGCGCCGTTCGTATATCTCGGGGCGCACCGGCTGGGGCGATGGATGCTGACGTGGTCGCCACAAGCCGAAATCGAGGCGACCGTGGCGGCCGCGGCGCGCGCCGGCGAGAGCGTCTGGAGCCAGTTGACGAGCTTCGACTTCGGCACCGCGACACTGCATCTGGCCGCCGGGCTCACGGCATGCTCCATCGTGGGCGGCGCACTGGCGTACGTCATTGGCTATTTCGCCATTCGCTGGCGGGAGCGCCGCCAGCCCGTTAGCGTCACGATGGTGGGATCGCGACGTCGAGGCTGATCCCGCCCGATGCCCGCCCCCCTGGGGTCAGAACGACGATCCCGGCTGCTTGAGGAATTCGATCTCCTCGGGCGTCGAAACACGTCCGAGCGCGGCGTTGCGGTGCGGGTAGCGGCCGAACCGCTCGATGATCACGGCGTGCTTGCGCGCGTAGTCGAGATTGTCGACCAGTCCCGACGCCTTCGCGAGACGCTCATACAGCGCGAGCGAACGTTGCTGGCGATCGAGCGACTCGTCGTGTTCGAACGGCAGATAGACGAAAACCCTGTGCTGCGCGGTGGGCAGACGCTGGTCGTCCCCCGCCTCCACCAGACGCTGCGCCACCGCCAGCGCCTGCGCGTCCCCGGCAAACGCTTTCGCCTGGCCGCGGTACAGATTGCGCGAGAACTGATCGAGCACCACGACCAGTGCGCAGGCACCCGGCGGTGTCGCCGCCCAATCGGCCAACGCACCGTCGAGCGCTCGCTCGTGCAACGGGCCGAAGCGGCTACGAATCTCTTCGTCGAACGCGTCGGATTTGCGGAACCATTCGACACGCGCCATCCCGAACTCCGGTGCATCGGACGCGCCGAACCAGAAGTCGAGTACCGCCTGCCAGGGCGGGACTTGCGAAACCATGTCAGTTGCCGGAGTTGCCATCGATCGTCCTGATGCTTACAGAGATGGCATGCATGATGCCAGACTCAGGCAAATGCCAACACTACCCGGCGCGTACGCGACGTCTTCTTCTCGATCTTGGCCACACGCAACGCGCCGATCTCCGATGTGTTCGCCACATGCGTGCCGCCGCACGGCTGCAAATCGACGCCCTCGATGCGCACCAGTCGCACGCGCCCCAACCCCACCGGCGGTTTTACGCTCATGGTGCGGACCAGTTCGGGGCGGGCGGCCATTTCCTCGTCGCTGATGCTGTCGATGGCCACCGGACGTGACGCAGCCACGAGCGCCGCGAGCCCGGCCTCGACGGTCTCGCGCTCGATCGGCTCATTCGTGACGAAATCCAGTCGCGCGTACTCGGTGGTGATGCTGCATCCGTCGACGGGGTGCGGCAGCACCGCGCACATCAAATGCGACGCCGTGTGAAAGCGCATGTGCCGGAAGCGGCGTTCCCAGTCGATTTCGGCCACCACGGTGTCGCCGACCGAGAGTGCGCCCAGTACGTCGGCCTGCCCCTCGGCGGGCACGTGCACCGCGTCGTCGGGCGTGGCCCCCTCGCGCTTCGATTTGCGCGTGTCGGCAACGCTCAGGCGGGTGCCGTCCGCAAGCACCAAGTGGCCGGCGTCGCCGGCCTGCCCACCGCCGAGCGGGTAAAAGACCGTCCGGTCGAGCATGATGCCGGTCTCGTCGATATGGGTGATGCGCGCCTCGCAGTGGCGCAGATACGCGTCTTGACGGAACAACGCTTCGGTCGTCATGGGGCCTCCTTTGGGAACGGGACATGTTCGCGCGACTTTCGGTCCCGTGACAAGTGACAATCCTCGGCGGTTGCGCCAGTACGGTCGCGTCCGACGGAAGGGGTGTCCGCCTCCCACGCCTCGGTACGCCGATTGCCCGAGTGCCGCCACTGCCGCACTGCCCCCCGAAACCCCGAAACCACGACATCCCGGTTCCTCGGTTCCCAGAATTCTCCCAAGCGCGGCGACTTTGCGCCGTTGCGGACGCCGCGTGCGACGCTCGCGCCCAAAACCACCGCAGCCAGCGGCACGCCCCGAAAGCTTTGGCGCGCACCGAAAGTCTCCGCAAGCATGGCCCCTTACAGTGCTCCCTCCCCCCAACTTCACTGGAATGCCGTGCCGCGACCGACACCTCCCCCACAGCCGACACTCGGCCCTCGCGCTCCGCACACCGGCTCGCGCCCCCACGATTTCCCCGCCGCTTTCTCGCACGCCTGCGCCCTACGCGAAGCGGATGATCTGAGCGGCGCGGCCGATGCGTTCGGCAGTCTGTGCCTGCGGTATCCGGAGCGCATCGAGACCTACAAGGCGCTCGGCTACGTGCTCTATGCGCTTGGCGACTGCGATCGGGCGCCCTCGCCCCTGCTCTTTGCGTTCCTTTGCGACGGCACCGACCCCACGCCGCTGTACGTCTGCGCGCTGTGCAACCAGCGCAGCGGCGACCTTCGCGCGGCTCGCGACATGGCGTCCGACGCCCTCGACGTTGCTCGTCGCTCGCATCGGCACGCGCGTGTGCTGGCCTCGGCACAACGGTTGCTCGACACCCTCTCATCCTCATGACCGACAGGAGAACCCTTCGATGAAATCCAGTCTCCCGCCCCAATCCATCGCGATTCGCGGCCCGTCGCCCAACGCATCGTCCGACGGCGCCCTTCACGACCTCGACTCCGCCGGCATGCTCGACGAGGCCATGACGTCACTGTCCGCCGAGTCGCACAGCCCGCCCCCTCAGGATGCGGCCCCCCTCGCGACGGACCGGACGAAGGCGACCGACACGCAATTGCCGATACTGACGCACGCGCGACTCTCGGCATTGTTCCAACACTTCGTCACAGCGGCGGCGCACACATCGATCTTCGCGCTCGCGCGCGCGAGCGAGGCGCTGGACGAAGGCGCCGATCACAAGACGCTCAAACTCGAGCATCGTGCCGCCATGACCGGCACGGGGGTACTGTGCGCGTCGACGGCGCTGGACTGTCTCGCGGCGACCGCGGCCTTTCTCGATCGCGACAAGACCGCCAGGCAGATCAAGGACACGCAATGGCTGCCGTGGCTGGCCAACCTGTCGCAAGCGCTCAGACCGTTCGCGGAACATTTCAAGACGATTCAGAACGGCATCGCCAATGCCGCACTCTTCGGCGCGGTGGGCTCGGCCGGGGCGTTGTGGGCAACGCGCGAGGGGCTGAGCGAGGCGCAGCCCGCGCTGACGCCGGAGGACGATGGCATCGAGGCAGAGCCTTCGCCGCACCACACGGCCTCGACCAGCAATCGTCTCGAGTGCGCGCAACTGGCTGCGGCGCTGGCCAGCACGACCGTACGCGCGATCGTCCCGCCGATCGTCACGACGTGCGTCAATCTGGACGAAGCCAAACAGAAACGACGTCGCTATGACTTCACCGAAGCGCTCGGATCGTCGTCGGCCGACGGCCCGGTCGATCCCCAGCGATTCCGCTCGTTGGAGGACGGCCTTCCCGTGCCGGATATTCAAACGATCGCTTGAACCTGTTTGCCCGAACCGACCCGCTCGCTCGCCGGACGACCGCCCGCGCCATCTGGCGCGGCGGACGCGGCAACCGGACAACGCATGCACATTTTTCGACTAGGGTGAGTCCGAATAGAAGTGCAATTTGATGTCTCTACGATCAACATCATATGCATCTTGCATGCTAATAATATGCACACATAAAAGGCACACATAAAAGGCGCACATAACAGACAGACATGAGAGGCAGACATCCGGGGCCGTGAAGCCCGTGCACCGGAGGATCTGCCCCGCCCCCCCGAACCGTTTCGACGACGTGAGCCTCTCCCCCCGATGCGCCCACGCGACGACGCGAAACGTAATTCGAAGATTGCAGCAGCGGCAGTGCATGGGTCGGGGCATCGACCCGGGTTTATCAAGGCAGGACAGGGCAATTCAGGCCACCACGCGGGGGAATAATGAGAAACAACGGTGCCGTTTCGGGCAAAGAGTACAACTACGATGAGCACGACATGCTGGTCTCCGCGACCGACTTGTCGAGCATCATTCAATATTGCAACCCGGCCTTCGTCGAGGTTTCGGGATTCGAGAAGGAGGACCTGATCGGGCAGCCGCATAACGTCATCCGGCATCCCGACATGCCGCCGGAAGCCTTTGCGGACATGTGGAAAACGATTCGCGCCGGCCGATCCTGGAGCGCGCTGGTCAAGAACCGGCGACGCGACGGCGACCATTACTGGGTGCGCGCGAACGTGACCCCGATCGTGGAAAACGGTGAGACGGTGGGCTACCTGAGCGTGCGGACCAAGCCCGGGCGCGAAGAAGTCGCGAGCGCCGAAGCGCTGTACGCCGACATGCGAGCCAACCGTAGCCGGTACCGGCTGTCGTCCGGACAACTCGTGAGAAAGGGACTACCGGGCCTGCTTGGCAATTGGCGGCGCGGGCTCGTCAGTCACCGGGCGACCCTCACCACACTCGCCGGGCCGGCGGTCATCGCTGGCGGCTGGTCGCTCGAGCAGCGCCTGCCTTCGGCGTGGATGCTGTGCGCCGTCGTGGGCATCAGCCTCCTGCTCGTCTCCGTTCCCGTGTACTGGCTCGAGCGGGCGCGACGTCGGCAACTCGCGCAGGTCGGCGATCTCGCCGGACGTCTGGCGGCCGGCGATCTGACGGTCAGCACCGACAGCGCTTCCCACCAGGAGCTCACCAGCCTGATCCGCAACCTCACGCAGTTGAAGGTCAGCCTGATCGCCATCGTGTCCGATGTTCGACGTCAGATCGAAGGGGTGAAGCGCGCGACCACCGAGATCGCCGGCGGCAACACCAACCTGTCGGCCCGCACGGAGGATCAGGCCGCCTCGTTGGAGCAGACGGCGGCGTCGCTGGAACAACTGACGGCCACGGTCTCGAACAATGCGCAGTCGGCCGCACGGGCGAGCGCGTTGCTGAGCGAGGCGCGCGACGCCACGGCACAGGGCGTCGATGCCGTGAGGAGCACCGAGCACACAATGAAGGAGATCGCCCAGGCGTCGGCCCAGATCACGTCGATCGTCGGCGCCATCGATGGCATCGCGTTTCAGACCAACGTGCTCGCCCTGAATGCGGCGGTCGAGGCGGCCCGCGCCGGAGAGGCCGGCAAGGGATTCGCCGTGGTGGCCGGCGAAGTGCGCAGTCTGGCACAGCGGTGTGCGGCGTCCGCCAAGGAGATCAAGCGGATCGTCACCGAGACCGTGACGACGTCGGAGCGCGGCGGGGAGATGGTGGCGAACATGGCGGCACAGATCGCCAAGATCGAGTCGGCCATGAGCCGGGTGTCGGTGGTCATGGACGAGGTTGCCACGGCCAGCAGCGAACAGGCCAAGGGACTGGCGGGCATCAACGGCGCCGTGGTGCAGCTCGACGACTCGACGCAGCAAAACGCCGCGCTGGTCCAGCAAAGCGCCGCCACCGCGGAACAACTGTCGGGTCAGGCCAATGTGCTCGATGAAGCCGTGCGACTGTTCTCGCTGCCCGGCAGGACCTCGCCAGCGCGACCCGTCGCGATGATGCCAGTGCTACGTCGCGTTCAGTAACGTCATCGCACGCACCGGGAAGGCGCAGGCCTTCTCGACGCCCGACGTCCCCGCCACGCGAGGCTCGGGGCGGCGGCGAAGGCCCTCGCGGGCTTTCACACGCCGCACCCGCGCACACCCGACGTGCCGTACTCAGACTTTGCGCAGAAACGCGGCCTTGAGCATGAAGTTGCCGGCGTCCATCTTGCAATCGACCTCGTGGTCGCCGCCGACGAGGCGAATACTCTTGACCTTGGTCCCGACCTTCAACGTGATCGAGGAGCCCTTGACCTTCAGGTCCTTGATCAGCACGACGGCGTCGCCATTGGCGAGCACATTGCCGTTCGCATCTCGCACCACGGCGTCCTGCGCCTCATCCTCCGCAGCGTCTGCCGCCATCGGCCATTCGTATGCGCAATCGGCACAGACGAAATTGTCCCCGTCGGGATACGTGTTTTCGAGGGAGCATTGGGGGCAGGCAGGCACATTCGACATGGATGGGTTCCGGAATTCAGGGATCGACATCGGTGTGCGGCGGCTCGAGGAATATGTCGAGTACGCACACCTTATGTGCATATCATTATAATGCAATGCATACTCTCCGAAGAGAACACGTATGATCGCCCTGCGTGAAGCCTACCGTGCCGGCCTGCTGCGTCCCCAGCAATGGCTACCCAATATCGTGGCCGGCCTGGTGGTCGGCGTCGTGGCGCTGCCATTGGCCATGGCGTTCGCGATCGCCTCGGGGGCGAAGCCTGAACAAGGGCTCTACACCGCCATCGTCGCGGGGCTGGTCGTCTCGTGTACCGGTGGCAGCCGGGTGCAGATCGCCGGACCGACGGGAGCGTTCATCGTCATTTTGTCGGGCATCACGGCCCGGTACGGCATCGACGGACTTCAGTTGGCCACGCTCATGGCGGGCATCATGCTGTGGGTGATGGGCAAGGCGCGGCTGGGCGGCGTGATCAGGTTCATTCCCGCCCCGGTGATCGTGGGATTCACCACAGGCATCGGCGTCATCATCTGGATCGGGCAGTGGCCGGACTTCTTCGGCTTGCCCAGGATCACGGGGGCGCACTTTCACGAGAAGTTCTGGCACACGCTGCAGGCGCTCCCCGGCCTGCACCTCGCGACAACGGCGATCGCCCTACTCACACTGCTCGCGGTCGTCTTCACGCCGCGCATTCCCCACCTGCGGCGGGTACCCGGCCCGCTCGTGGGCCTGGTCCTTGCAACGTCGCTTCAGTCCCTCTTCCGTTTCGACGGCGTGGCCACCATCGGGAGCACTTTCGGCGGCATCGCGCAAGGCCTTCCCGCCTTCTCGCTGCCCGCCATCACGCTCTCGCGCGTACTCGAACTCATTGGGCCGGCCTTCACGATCGCGATGCTGGGCGCCATCGAGTCGCTGCTCTCGGCGGTGGTCGCCGACGGCATGACCGGCCAGCGGCACAATGCGAACCAGGAATTGCAGGGACAAGGGCTGGCCAATATCCTGTCGCCGCTGTTTGGCGGCTTTGCCGCGACCGGGGCCATCGCCCGCACGGCAACCAATATCCGCAACGGCGGAACCAGCCCGCTCGCGGGCATCGTCCATGCCGCAACGCTCGCCATGATCGTGGTATTCCTCGCGCCGCTGGCGACCCGCATTCCGCTGGCGTCACTCGCCGCGATCCTGTTCATCGTCGCCTACAACATGAGCGAGATGCGCCACTTCGTTCGCATGGCGCGTCAGGCGCCGAAGGCCGACGTCGCGATCCTGCTCGTCACGTTCCTGCTCACTGTGTTCGCCGATCTGGTAGTGGCCGTGAACATCGGCGTGATTCTCGCGACGCTCCAGTTCTTGCGACGCATGTCCTCGTCGGTCGAAGTCACACAGCAATCCGGCGACGAGATCTCGGGCGAGCTGGGCGCCCAGGCCCGTTTGAAACTGCCGCCGAGCGTGCTCGTCTTTGCGATCGACGGCCCGTTCTTCTTCGGCGCCGTCGAGAACTTCGAGCGCGCGCTGGTGCAGACACACTCCGATCCGCGCGTGCTGCTCATCCGGCTGCGCCGCGTGCCGTTCATCGACATGACCGGGTTGCAGGTGCTCGACGAGGTGATCGGAAAACTTCACAAACGCGGCGTCGTGGTGCTCGTCAGCGAAGCCAATGATCGCGTGCGGGGCAAATTGCGCAAGGCGGGCATTCTCGCCACCCTCGGCGAGCCGAATTACGTGAGCACGTTCGCCGACGCCATCGCGCGCTGCGATGCGATCGCCGGGACGAGTGAATCCGCGTCGCAAGCGCATCAGGTCGAACTTCGGGACGGCGGCGCGCGCCCCGTCAGGCGTGATGGCGATGGCGCGCACGGCGGCGAGACACCATGACCGGGCAACGATCGCACGAATGCGCACGCGCGTGCATGGGCGCGCCCTTGCGCCGATAGCGTCTGTACGGACAGCGCAGGTCACGGCCGCCTGGCGGAACGGCATCCATCATGTATTATAATTTGATTAACATAATGGACCTCATCCGCGATGGAAACGAAAAGCGCACGACTCACCGTTCTGATCGACCCGGTCAAGAAAGACGCGTTCGAAAAGCTCTGCGCCGCCCAGGATCTCACGCCGTCTCAGGTGGTGCGTCAACTGATTCGCGAATACCTCGAACACCACGGCGTGACGTACAAGACCAAAAGCGTCATCGGCAGCCGGTCACGCGCGAAATCCGAATAGCTGGCCGCCGGTAGATAGGCACGACAGGTGGCCACGACAGGCACGGCGTCAACCGGCGACGCGCGATGGCAGCAGCCCGCGCAGGCCGCGGCGCGAACGGAACAGCAGCGTGATCACGATCGTCATGTTGAGCAGATTCCACGCGATGCCGTTCAGGAATGCCGCGTGGTAGCTGCCGGTGAGGTCGAACACCTTGCCTGACATCCACCCACCCAGCGCCATCCCCAGCAGCGTCGCCATCAGCACGGTGCCGACGCGTCCGCCCGCCTCGGATGCAGGAAAATACTCTCGCACCACAATCGCGTAAGCCGGCACGATGCCGCCCTGGAACAGTCCGAACAGCGCGGAAATCACGTAGAGCGACGCCAGTCCGTCGAACGGCAGGAAAAGCAGTAGTGCGACGCACTGGAGCACGCTGCCGAGCAGCAGGGTGCGCAGCCCGCCGATGCGGTCGCAGATCAGCCCCGACACGAGCCGGCTCACGATGCCGAAGCCCAACATCAGCGACAGCATCTGCGCGCCACGCGCCACGCCGTAGCCGAGGTCTCCGCAATACGCCACGATGTGCACCTGCGGCATGGCCATCGCCACACAGCAGGCAACGCCTGCGACGTTCAGCAGTCCTTGGGCCATGCCGACGCTCAGGCCGAACGGCCGCGACGAAGCCAGTTGACCGGCCGTCGATGAACGCGCCGAGGTCCCCACCGCCTTCGCTGGCGTGGCGACCGACACGACGGGCCGAATCGCGGGTGGCCGGGCGCGCATGAACAACGCCAGCGCGAACATCGTCACGCCGCAGAATACGCCGAGCTCAATATACGTCTGGCGCCATCCGTGGCGCTCGACCAAAGCCTGAACAACGGGCGGCCAGATGGCCCCGGACAGATAGTTGCCACTGGCGCATACCGCCACGGCAATACCCCGCCGTCGAACGAACCACAGGGTCGTATCGGCGATGAGCGGGCCGAGCGTCGTCGCACTGCCCATCGCGCCAACGAGCAATGCCTGGATGAGGGTGAACGCGAGAATGCCGCTGGCAAATCCGCTGGCCGCGAAGCCGATCCCAAGCGAAAGCGCGCCGACGAGCAGCGGACGCATCACGCCGAAGCGGTCGGCCATCCGTCCCATCGCGATCCCGCCCAGACCGAAGCCGATCATCAGGAAGGTGTAAGGCAGTGCGGCCTGGGCGCGCGGCACGCCGAACTCGGCCTGCACGGCGGGCAACACCACGGAGACGATATACATACTGCTGCTGCCCACCGTCATGATGAGCAGCGCCACCATCAGCCGGAAAACGGCATAGCGCGAATCGGGCTGATGAATGGCGGTCTGCATACGGTCTCCTGAACGCGCTCAATCGAGTTGAGCGAATCATTATTGGCGTTCAGGATACCCGATACCCGCCCCACCACGCCCCCCCGCATGCGAGGCCGATGGCGCGGCGATTGACCGTGTGCGTAGTTGCCCCCGTCAGGCGATCGACGGCGATTATCCGTTGCGGTTGCGCATCCAGTCGGCGGTGCCGTGGAACGCCTGCATCAGGCGTTCCTGCAACGACCCTTCGACACCGATGTCCTGCATCGCCCAGGCCATGCACCGCAGCCACTGGTCGCGCTCGCTCGTGGCAATCGGGAACGGCAGATGGCGGGCGCGCAGCATCGGGTGACCGAAGCGCTCGATATAGTGGTTCGGGCCGCCCAGCCAGCCGCACAGGAACCAGAACAGCTTGTCGCGCGAGTCGCCCAACGATTCCGGATGCAGGCTGCGAATGCCTGCGAACTCGGACTCCAGATCCATCAGGTCGTAAAAACGGTCGACGAGCTCGCGCACGCGGTCTTCGCCGCCGAGCAGGGAAAAGGCGGTCGGCTGTGCAGGCGTGTCCTGCGCATCGTCGTCCGCCGGGGAAGTTTGCGGGGTGTTTTCGTTCGTCATGAACGTTATTGTGCCCCAGGCCCGTCGGGCGTGCCACGCCTCTGGGGCGCGGCAGGTTGCCGCGCCCGGACGGGAGATCCGGCCCGCTTCCGATCCGCCGTCAATCGGCTTCCAGCCTGCATCCGGACCGCCCCCAGATCGTGCCGGCGCGGTAATCAAACGTCCCGTAGCGTACGAAGCGCCGATTGGCGCAGCACCGCACGCAGGCCGCTCCATCCGCCGATCAGCGCACACAGCACGCCCGCGCCCACGCCGAGCACCGGCAGCCACGGATTGAAGGTCAGCGCGAATTCGAAGACGTAACGCGCCAGCGCCCATCCGAGCGCTCCCGCGCCGAATGCGGCCAGCAGGCCTGCCAGCGCACCGACCGTCACGAGTTCCGCCAGGTGCACGTCGCGCAATTGTCGCGACGATGCCCCCAACGCGCGCAGGATGCCACTCTCGCGCATGCGCTCGTCGCGGGTGCCGGCCAGCGCCGCATACAGGACCAGTACGCCCGCCGCGAGCGTGAAGAGGAACAGCGCCTGCACGGCGTCGATCACCTGGGCCAGAATCTGCTGAATCTGCGCAAGCAACGCGCCCGTATCGATGACCGTCACGTTCGGAAACTGACGCACCAGCGCGTCCGCGATCGGCTGCTGACGCGGCCCGAGATGGAACGAGGTGATCCAGGTCGTCGGGAATTCGCGCAGCGCGGCCGGCGGCATGACCACGAAGAAATTCACACGCATCGATCCCCAGTCAAGCTTGCGCAGACTCGTGATCGGCGCATCGATGGTCTGCCCCGTCACCTCGAAGCGCAACGTGTCGCCGAGCTTCAGGCCCAATGTCTTCGCAATGCCCTCTTCCATCGAGACTTGCGGCGTCGTCGAATTTCCGTACCACTGCCCGGACGTAATGCGATTGCCATCGGGCAATGCCGCCGTGTACGAGAGATTGAATTCGCGTTCGGCGAGACGCCGCGCGCGCTCCTCCGTGTAACGCTCGCCCGTCACCGGCTTGCCGTTGACGGCCGTCAGGCGCGCGCGAATCATTGGAGAGAGCTGTACGTCCGGCAGCCCCGCGGCGCGCAACTGCGCGAGGACCGCCGCGTCCTGTCCGGGTTGAATGTCGATGACAAATCGGTTCGGTGCGTCCGGCGGGCTCGACTGACGCCAACCGGCCAGCAGGTCGTTGCGCGTGACCGCCAGGAGCAGCAGCGCCATCAATCCGAGGCCCAACGCCACCACCTGCAGCGCGCTGCCGAGTCCGCGACGACGCAGGCCGGCCACCGCGTAACGCCATCCGATGCCGCCCATCGCGCCACCGGCCCCGCGGCGGGCACGCGCCCACGCCGCCAGCACACGGATCGCCAGCCACGCAAGCACCCCGAAGACTAGCGCCCCAAGCACAAAACCTCCGGCGACCATCGCACCAAGACGCAGATCCCGCGCAGCGAACAACAGCAGCGCCCCGAAGGCCAGCGCACTTGCACCATAGGCGAGCCACCCCTGACGGCGCGCCCCCCCGACGACATCGCGGCGCAACACGTGCAGCGGCGGGACCTCGGACAGCGGCAGCAGCGGCGGCAGTGCAAAGCCCAGCAGCATCACCATCGCGCTGGCCAGCCCGAACGCGGCGGGACGCCATGTCGGCGCCGGCAGCCCGGCGGGGATGACATTGCCAAGTTGCGCGATCAGCACCCAATGCGCGAGATAACCGAGTCCCACCCCGAGCATGCCGCCGATGAGGCCAAGGCCGACGAATTCGAGCGTGACCATGCCGCGCAGGGCGCGACGCGACAACCCGAGACAACGCATGACCGCGCACGCGTCGAGATGACGCTCGCTATAGCGGCGCGACGCGATGCCGACGGCCACGGCGGCGAGTACCGCGGCGAGCAGCGCCACCAGTGACAGGAAGCGCTCGGCGCGATCGAGTGTCTGCCGCACCTGCGGCTGGCCGTCCTCCAGTGATTCGATATGCACGCCGCGCGCCCGCCCGGCCGCCGCACGCGCCCACGCGGCGAACTTGCCAACCTGCGCATCGGCCCCGGCGACCAGCAAGCGATAGGTAATCCGGCTACCGAACTGCACCAGTCCGGTGGACGGCAATTCGTCGAAGCGCATCATCACGCGCGGCGCCAGCGACCCAAAGCCGTAGCCGCGATCCATTTCCCGGGTGATGACGGCCGCGATGCGCAGCGTGCGGTTGCCCACGCGGATCGAGTCGCCGGGCTTGACATGCAGGGCGTCCAGCAGGGCCGAATCGACCCAGACCGTACCGGGGGCGGGAATGTCGGCGGCGGGCGCATCCGGCGTATCGACACCGGCGTCGGGGGCGGTGCGCACCCGGCCGCGCAGCGGGTAGCCCCCGCTGACAGCCTTGAGCGACGACAAACGGCTTGCGCTGACCTGGCCGCTTCCACCGCTCCCGCCAGTCGCACTGGCCATGCTGGGAAAGTTGGCGACGACGGCCGTGGTCAGGCCGTCTGCCTTCGCCTGCCGGTCGAATTCGGCGGACAACGGGGCATCGCTGCGCACGACGAGATCGGCGGCGAGCATCTGACGCGCGTCGCGCTCGAGCCCGCCCTGCATCCGATCCGCGAGAAAACCAACACTGGAGAGCGCTCCGACCGCCAGCAGCAGCGCCACGAGAAGCAGATGCAATTCCCCCGCGCGCCAGTCGCGCAGGAACATCCGCCATGCCTGGCGGGCAACCTCAGTGAACCCCATCGTCCCTCAATCCTTGGACCCGCGCCAGCAATGAGCGCCAACCCCGCCAGACCCTCGGCAACCACCACCAGGCGAGCACCACGAAGACCAGCAGCATCACGAGAAAAACGGCGGGAAGAAAGAATGCCAGCGCCAGCCCGCCCACCGTGGAGACATCTTCGCCAGCTGAGGCCGCAACGTTGGAGAATGGTTCCGGCGACGTATTGATCAGCGCCCGGCTGCCCGCCTTGGCCAGATGCGCCGTGCCGGCAAGCGCGCCGCCGGCCAGACCGGCCAGCACCGTGACCGTCGGGTCCATCTGTCCGAGGGCGGCCGCGCCCAGCACGATCCCCGCCGGAATGCGGATGAACGTGTGAATCGCATCCCAGGCACTGTCGACGAAGGGGATTTTGTCGGCGAAGAACTCGATGGCCGCCAGCACACCCGCGGAGGCGATCACCCACGTCGACGCCAGCACTTCGAGCGACGGCGGCAGATGCAGCCAACCCAGACGCGCAGCCATTCCCGCGCAGAACACCGTGAGATACAACCGCAGGCCGCTGCCCCAAGACAGCCCTGCGCCCAGCGCAATCGATTCAAGCATGGTGACCTCGCTGCCGCCGGCATGACGGCGTCGCACGATCACGCGCCTCCTACCGCCGACGCGGAAACGACCTGACAAACGCGCGCTCAGCGGGTTTTCCGACCGTTACCGCGCCATTATGCCGCGCGTGGCGTGAACGCACCACCGGCCACGGAAAACGTGGGGAAACCACCACGTCCGGCGTGGCCCGGGGCACGATCGCGGCTCAGGGGCTCAGGCGCTCAGGCGCTCAGGCCGCCGTGAGTTTCAAACCCACGAGGCCCGCGAGGATCAGGGTCACGCTGGCAATGCGCGCAGCGGATGCGGACTCGCCGAACAACACGATACCGAGCACGAAAGCGCCGACCGCGCCGATGCCGGTCCAGATCGCATAGGCCGTACCCAACGGCAACGAGCGCACCGCCAGCGCAAGCAGCCAGACGCTGCCGACCATCGAGGCGATCGTGAAAACGGAAGGGATAAGGCGGGAAAAACCTTCGGTGTACTTGAGGCCAACTGCCCAGGCCACTTCAAGCAAACCGGCGACAACGAGAATAATCCAGGCCATGACGAACTCCGATGCAATGGTCGGGGTCGTCCCCGGAAAACATGCGCCGCTTGTCGGGTCGTCCCGACAAGGGTTCCATCGGATATCGAAGAAAATGGCACGCACCCGGTATTGCGACGCCGCAGCGTCCGGCGCCGCCTTGGGCGAACGCGCCGACCGAACATGCAATGCGTCGACACCCGCCGAAACACACTGGAGCGCACCGGAGTGCGTCAACCGGGGCGGAGGCAACAGCCGAGCGCTTCGGATGGAACTGCGCGATTCTATCAAAGGCGACGACATCCCGAGTGACGCCCTGTCGCCGACAGGGGTTTTCGCCCGCGCCGTACCGCCCCGAACTCAACTCGTCGCGTCGACCTCTAGCCGATAGCCCACGCCGGTCTCCGTGAGGATATGCTTCGGCTGGGCCGGATCGGCCTCGAGCTTCTGGCGCAGATGTCCCATGTAAATGCGCAGATAGTGATTGCTCTCGACGTGAGACGGCCCCCACACCTCCTTGAGCAGTTGGCGGTGCGTGAGCACACGCCCGGCGTGGCGCACGAGCGTGACGAGCAGGCGGTACTCGATCGGGGTGAGATGCACGGCCTCGCCGGCCCGGGTGACCTTGCGGCGCGCCAGATCGACGCTGATCTCGCCGAACGAGAACGCCTCGTCGAGCGTTTCAGCGTTGCCACCGCGATGATGACGCCGCAACTGCGCGCGAATCCGCGCGAGCAGCTCCGACACGCCGAACGGCTTGGTCAGATAGTCGTCGGCACCCACATCGAGCGCCACGACCTTCTCCGCTTCCTCGTTGCGGGCGGACAGCACGATGATCGGCATGTCCGTCCAGCTTCGCACTTCGCGAATGACTTCCACGCCGTCGATATCCGGCAGGCCCAGATCCACGATCAGCAGATCGGGCTTGCGCGTGGCCGCCTCGACCATGCCCTGCCGCCCGGCCTCCGCCTCGTGAACGATCATGCCTTCGGCTTCGAGCGAAGTGCGCAGAAATCGGCGAATTTGTCTTTCGTCTTCGATCACCACGATGGTGACGGTCGGTTCACTCATGTTCTCGTGTCGCGTTGGTGCCTGGCTCGCGTGTCGGATGCGCGTCATCGTGATGGCCGGCGGCGTCCTCGTCGAGGCCCTCACGCCCACTCGGCGATGCACGGTCGTCGTCCTGCCCGGGGAGCGCCGCATCGCCCCGCATCGCCGCCAGTGGTGCCAGCGGTGCAAGCGGGCCAAGGGGAGCCTCAGGCGGGGTCTCGACCGGCAGCGTGAAGGTGAAGCGCGCACCGTGCCCCTGTGGCACGTTGTCAGCGTGGATTCTACCGCCGTGCGCCTCAACGATGGCGCGACAGATCGCCAGTCCGAGTCCGATGCCGGGCTTCGACGACTCTTTCTCCCCCCGCATGAATTTCTCGAAGATGCGGCCCTCCGTGCCGGCAGGCAGCCCCGGGCCGTCGTCACTCACGCTCACCTCCACCATGTCGCCCCGCACGCGCGCGGCGATCTCGATGTGCGAACCGGGCGGCGAATACTTGGCAGCGTTCTCCAGCAGGTTTGCGAACAATCGCTCGAGCAGCACCGCATCGAAGCGAAGCAGCGGCAGGTCGGCCGGCAACCGGGTGGTGACCGCGTGTGCGGCCAGCACTCGGCGACAGGCCCTCAGCGACGTACCCACAACCTCCTCGAGCATTTGCCACTGACGATTGAGTTGCACGCCACCGGCCTGCAACTTCGCCATATCGAGCAGGTTGGTCACCAGCCCGGTCATGCGCTGCGCTTCCTCGTGGATGGCATCGACGAGCTCGGCGCGCAGCGGCCCCGGCGTTTGCGCATTGCGGCAGAGCATGCTCGCGAAGCCGACGATCGAGGTCAGCGGCGTGCGCAGATCGTGCGAGATCGCCGACAGCAGTGAATTGCGCAGCCGCTCCGACTCCATCGTCACCAGCGCATCCTGGGCAATCTCCACGTAATGCACGCGCTCGAGCGCCAGCGCGATCTGCGCCGCGAACGTGTCGAGCAAACGATGCTGCTCCGGTGAGCCGAGCGCGCCGTCCGCGTTCGGCTGCGCGGCAACCACGAGTACGCCGCGCGTGCGCATCGGGGCGCGCAGCGGCAGGTAGTAAGCATCCGACGCGGGCAGCGTATCGGTGCCGCGGCCCGCGGCCTGCTGACGGTCGTAGACCCATTGCGCGACATCCGTATCGATATGCGCGGGCATCGTCTCGACCTGCACATTCTCCACGGGCTGACGCACGCTGCCCTGACTGTCCGGCAGCAACAGGGCCACGCGCGCCTGAAACACCTCGCGCACGTGGCGCGCCCCGATCTCCAGAATCTGCGTCGTCGTGAGCGCCGCCGCCAGTTCGCGCGCCATCGCGTACACCGCGCCCGTCCGTCGTTCGCGCCAGGTGGCCAGTCGCGCCTGAAATCGCAGACTCGTCGTCAGGTGACTGATGACGAGCGCTACCGTGAGCATGACGGCGAACGTGAGCAGGTACTGCGTGTCGGAGACCGAGAGCGACATCTTCGGCGGCACGAAGAAGAAGTCGAACGCCACCACCGACAGGAACGACGCCAAGACTCCCGGCCCACGCCCCAGTCGCATGGCGACCGCGATCACGCCGAGCAGATACAGCATGGCAATGTTGGCGAGATCGAGGAACGAGGTGAGCTCAGCGGCAGCGAGCGACACCGCGCCGCACACGGCGGCCGCCCACGCGTAGGCACGCCACGGCCCACCGACGATCCCGAGCTCCGGCACCGCCGTATCGACCCAGTCGCGCCAATCGCCGCGCACCACGCGCCTGTCCGCCGAGGCATCGCCCGCCGCCGGGGCAATCAGCACGACTTCCACGCCGCGCGCGAGCCGCACCAGTTGCTCGTGCAACGGCGTGTGCGCCGTCCACCAGCGCCGCGCGCCGCTCGCGCCGACGACCAGCTTCGAGACATTGCGCATCTGCGCGTAGGCAAGCAGTGTGGCCGCCGCGTGCGCGCCGTCGAGCGTCAGCGTCTCTGCGCCGAGTTCCTGGGCGAGCTTGAGCGTCGCGTACGTCCCTTCCCGACGCTCGGGCGATTGCTTCAGAATGGCGGGGGTCTCCACATGCACGGCCAACCAGTCGGCGCGCAGACTCGCCGCCAGCCGCGCCGCGGCACGCACAAGGGTCACACCTTCCGGGCCCGGGCCGATCGCGACAAGCAGTCGCTCGCGCGCCTGCCAGACATGCCCGATCGACTGATCCGCACGGTACTCGCGCATCTGCGCGTCCACCCGGTCCGCGGTGCGGCGCAGCGCCAGCTCGCGCAACGCGATCAGATTGCCCTTGCGGAAGAAGTTGCGCACGGCCCGCTCCGCCTGCGCCGGCAGGTACACCTTGCCCTCGCGCATGCGCTCGAGCAACTCGTCAGGCGGCAGATCGACCAGCTTCACCTCGTCGGCCAGATCGAACACGCGATCCGGCACCGTCTCCCACACGCGGATGCCGGTGATCTGTCCGACCACGTCGTTGAGCCGTTCCAGGTGCTGCACGTTGAGCGTGGTGTACACGTCGATGCCAGCCCCCAGCAACTCCTGCACGTCCTGCCAGCGCTTCGGGTGTCGGCCGCCAGGCACGTTCGTGTGCGCCAGTTCGTCGATCAATGCCACGGCAGGCTTGCGCGCGAGCATGCCGTCGAGGTCGAACTCGCGCAACACCCGGCCACGATACTCGACCGACTGCTGCGGCAACACTTCGAGGTCTTCGAGCAAACTCGCCGTTTCTTCGCGGCCGTGTGTCTCGAGCACGCCGACCACGACGTCGGTGCCCTCATCGCGTAGCTTGCGCGCGGCCTGCAACATCGCGAATGTCTTGCCGACGCCAGCCGACGCACCGAAGAAAATCTTCAGACGCCCGCGCTGCTCGCGCGCTTCGTCGCGATGCAGCTTGTCGAGTAATTCGTCGGGATCGGGGCGTTCCATGCCTGCCATCGAATCGTTCCAGTGAAAATGCGCCAGCCGAGAGGTTCGTCCTCCCGGCGCCCGATTGAGACGGGATGGCCCGCGGGGCGCCCGCGTCACCCGCCCGTGCCGCCCAACCCGGACAACATCACCGGTCGCCCGATGACGTAAAAGGCGGCGCGCAAAAGGCGCACCGCCAATCTACCGCAGGCGACCGGGCAAAACCAGCGATTCCCGGTCCGCGGCCGCCGTCGGCGCGCTTATCGGACGCCGCCTCGCGCGGACTCGTCCAACGCCATGTTGAGTCTCAGAACATTCACCCGGGGCTCTCCGAAAATTCCCCACTGGCGGCCAGACGTGTGACGCGCCACGAGTGCCTGCACGGCTTCCGGCGCCATGTTACGGGCCTTGGCTACACGCGCGATCTGGTACGCGGCGGCGGCCGGGCTGATGTCCGGGTCGAGCCCGCTTGCCGACGCCGTCACCAGATCGGCGGGCACCGGCAACGTGGCGTCGGGATCGGCGTCGCGCAGCGCGGCGATGCGCGCCTTGACGGCGTCGGCCAGTGCCGGATTGAGCGGACCATAGTTCGAGCCGCCGGATGCCGTGCCATTGTCCGGGTTGGGCGCCGTGGCCGAGAGGCGTCCCCAGAAGTATTTCGGCGCGTCGAAATTCTGGCCGATCAGCGACGAGCCCACGGCCTTCCCGCGCCCGTCGAAGACGAGGCTGCCGGCCGCTTCGTGCGAGAACGCCGCGCGCCCGATACCGGTGACGACCAGCGGATACACCAGACCCGTGATGACCGAGAGCACCACGAACAGGCTCAACATCGGTCGCAAGAGGGTTTTCATGACATCGATTCCTTGAAGTATGAGCAAGTGGCCCGGGCACCGCGTGCCCGGGCGCCGCGAGATCAGGCCCAGCCCATCGCGGCGATGAACATGTCGATCGCCTTGATGCCGACGAACGGCACCAGAATCCCGCCCAGACCGTAGATCACGAGGTTGCGGCGCAGTAGCGTCGCGGCGCCGAGCGGACGGTATCTCACGCCCTTGAGCGCGAGCGGAATCAGCACCACGATGATGAGCGCGTTGAAGATCACCGCGGACAGGATGGCCGACGACGGGCTCGCAAGTCGCATCACGTTCAGCGCGTCGAGCTGCGGATACGTCGTGGCGAACGCGGCCGGAATGATCGCGAAGTACTTCGCCACATCGTTGGCGATCGAGAACGTGGTCAGACTGCCGCGCGTCATGAGCATCTGCTTGCCGATCTCGACAATCTCGATGAGCTTGGTCGGGTTCGAGTCCAGATCGACCATGTTGCCGGCTTCCTTTGCCGCCTGCGTTCCCGAGTTCATCGCCACGGCCACGTCGGCCTGCGCGAGGGCCGGCGCATCGTTCGTGCCGTCGCCGGTCATGGCCACCAGCTTGCCCTCTGCCTGGTATTTGCGAATCGTCTCGAGCTTCGCTTCCGGCGTGGCTTCCGCGAGGAAGTCGTCGACGCCCGCTTCGGCCGCGATGGCAGCGGCTGTGAGACGGTTGTCGCCCGTCACCATGAGCGTCGTGATACCCATTTGACGCAGTTCGGCAAAACGCTCCTTGATGCCGCCCTTGACCACGTCCTTCAGTTCGATCACGCCGAGGACGCGTGTGCCCTGCGGGTCCTGTTCGGCCACCACCAGTGGCGTACTGCCACGGCGCGCGATGTCGTCGACCGCCGTGGCCAGCACCGAAGGCCACACGCCGCCGGCCGCTTCCACATAGCGCTTGACGGCGTCGGCCGCGCCCTTGCGAATCTGCCGGTCGGTCAGGTCAACGCCGCTCATGCGCGTTTGGGCGGAGAACGGGATGAACGACGCATGCAGACCGCTCATCTCGCGCTCGCGCAGATTGAAGCGCTGCTTGGCAAGCACCGCGATGCTGCGGCCTTCCGGCGTCTCGTCGGCGAGCGACGCGAGCTGTGCGGCATCGGCCAGCGCGCGCTCGTCCACGCCCGGCGCGGGCACGAATTGCGAGGCCTGACGATTGCCGAGCGTGATCGTGCCGGTTTTGTCGAGCAACAGCACGTCCACGTCGCCCGCGGCCTCGACAGCGCGCCCGGACGTGGCAATCACGTTGGCCTGCATCATGCGGCTCATGCCCGCCACCCCGATCGCCGAGAGCAACCCGCCGATGGTCGTCGGGATCAGGCAGACGAGCAATGCCACGAGGACAGTGATCGTCACCGGCTGCCCGGCGTGCGTGACGAGTACGCTGTAGATCGAGTAAGGCAGCAGCGTGGCCGTGGCGAGCAGCAGCACCAGCGTGAGCGCGACGAGCAGGATCGTGAGCGCGATTTCGTTCGGCGTTTTCTTGCGCTTGGCCCCTTCCACCATCGCGATCATGCGATCGAGAAACGCCTCGCCGGGATTGACCGTCACCTTCATGACGATCCAGTCGGAGAGCACGCGCGTGCCGCCGGTCACGGCCGAGAAGTCGCCGCCCGACTCGCGAATGACCGGTGCGGATTCGCCGGTGATCGCCGATTCGTCGACCGAAGCCACGCCTTCGATCACTTCGCCGTCGGCCGGCACCACGTCGCCGGCCTCGACGAGCACAAAGTCGCCGCGGCGCAGGCTCGCGCCGTCGATCACCAGGCACGGGGCATCGCGGCACGCGGCGCGCAATTGCTTGGCCGGCACATTCTTCTTGGCCTGTCGCAGCGATGCCGCCTGCGCCTTGCTGCGCCCCTCGGCCAGCGCTTCGGCAAAGTTCGCGAACAAGACCGTGAACCACAGCCACAGCGCGATGGCGAGGATGAACGCCGCGCGCGTCTCGGCGTGGCCCGCGAGGGCCATGCCGAAGAGCACGGTCGTGAGCAGACTGCCGACGTAGACCACGAACATCACCGGGTTCTTCGCCTGAGTGAGCGGATGCAGCTTGCGCAACGCGTCGACGATGGCCGGGGTGACAATCGCGGGATCGAACATCGACTTCACGGCCGACGCATGCCCTTCGCCCACCGGCCGGGTGACGGTATTTCCTGAGGTTTGATTCATGAGTGCCTCGAATGCCTCGCTTCAATATTCAATGCGCACCGATCATCGCCAGATGTTCGGCGACCGGACCCAGCGCAAGCGCCGGCACGTAGGTGAGCGCGCCCACCAGCAGCACCGTGCCGAGCAGCAGCACGACAAACAGCGGTCCATGCGTGGGCAACGTGCCCGACGTTGCGGCGATACGCTTCTTGCGAGCCAGCCCGCCGGCAATCGCCAGGACCGGCACGATCACCCAGAACCTGCCGAACCACATCGCTATGGCGAGCGTGGTGTTGTAGAACGGCGTGTTGGCCGACAGACCGGCGAACGCGCTGCCGTTGTTGTTCGCGGCCGAGCTGTAGGCGTAGAGAATTTCCGAGAAGCCATGCGTTGCCGGGTTCGCCACACCCGCCTGCCCCATCGGCAAGAGCACGGCGAGCGCGGTGCCGCACAGCACGAGCAGCGGCGTCATGAGCACGGCCACGGCCACCATCTTCATCTCGAACGCCTCGATCTTCTTGCCCAGGTACTCCGGGGTGCGGCCGATCATGAGACCCGCCACGAAGACCGCGAGCATGGCGAAGACGAGCATGCCGTACAGGCCCGAACCCACCCCGCCGAAGATCACTTCGCCGAGTTGCATCAGCAGCATCGGCACGAGGCCGCCCAGCGGCGTGAGCGAATCGTGCATGGCGTTGACCGCGCCGCACGACGCTGCCGTCGTGACCGTGGCGAAAATGCCCGATGCAACAATACCGAAGCGCGTTTCCTTGCCTTCCATGTTGCCGCCCGGCTGGGTGGCGCTGGCCTGCTGATCGACACCGAGCGGAGCGAGCACCGGATTGCCCGCCTGTTCGGCCGACACGGTCGCCACCGCCGCGATCGAGAAGGCGATGGTCATGGCTGCGAGAATCGCCAGCCCCTGGCGACGGTCGCCGACCATGCGCCCGAACGTGTGGCAAAGCGCGGCCGGAATCAGGAAGATGGCGAGGATCTCGAGGAAGTTCGACAACGGCGTCGGGTTCTCGTAGGGGTGCGCCGAGTTCGCGTTGAAAAAGCCGCCCCCGTTGGTGCCGAGCATCTTGATCGCTTCCTGCGAAGCCACCGGGCCCATCGGCAGGGTTTGCGTGTGCGTGAGCGCCGGCACCGTCACCGGCTTGCCCGCGGCATCGGTCTTCGGCTGGCCGTCGGCGCCGAGCACCGGGTTGTCGTAGTGAGTGACCTGAAGCGTCGTGACGTCCTTGTAGGCGTCAAAGTTCTGAATCACGCCCTGGCTCATCAACGCGGCGGCCAACACCACGCACAGCGGCATCAGGATGTAGAGCGTGATGCGCGTCATGTCGACCCAGAAATTACCGATGGTCTGCGCCGTATGACGCGCAAACCCGCGAATCAGGGCGATGACGACCGCAATGCCCGTGGCTGCCGACAGGAAGTTCTGCACCGCCAGGCCAAGCATCTGCGTGAGATAGCTCATCGTCGACTCGCCAGCGTACCCCTGCCAGTTCGTGTTGGCCACGAAACTCACGGCAGTGTTCAGCGACGAGTCGGGCGTGACCGCGCCAAACCCTTGCGGGTTGAGCGGCAGCCAGACCTGCCATCGCTGCAGCGCATACACGGCGAGCGCGCCAAGCGCGTTGAAGCCGAGCAGCGCCACGGCGTAGGCCCGCCAGTGCATTTCCTTGTCGGGATCGATTCCGCACAGTCGATAGAGTGTGCGCTCGAGCGGCGCGAACCAGCGGTTCACGCGCGATTCGCCGGCAAGCACGTCGGCCATGAAACGGCCGAGCGGACGCGCCAGCACCAGCAGCGCGGCGAGGAACACGCCGAGCTGAATCCATGCGTTGAGCGTCATGCGAGGTCCTCCGGCTTGAACAGCGCGTAGATGAGATAAGCGAGCAGCGCAAGCGTCAGTCCGCCGCTCAGCCAGTACATGGCTGTCATTGCTTGCCCCCTACCAACGCGCAAAACGCGACAAAGCCGACGGTCGTGGCGACGAACACCCCCAGGACGCCGAGATATATCCAGTCCATGACAATTCCCTTTCGTGTGGCGGCCGGCACACCACTGGCGCGACGCGCCCTTGCATGCGCATGCCGACCGTGCCCTGAACGATACGGATCGGCGCGTAAAGAAGGGGACAAAAGGGGGAAAGGAGGTGTAAACAGCGAGTAAACACGGGCAGACGACAAAAAGCCCGCCGATATCGCTATCGGCGGGCTTCGGCCCGGACTGACTCGGGGGGCGAGCGAGGCTCGCACCGGTCGGCCGCTAACCGGCCGCTAACCGGCCTCTAACCGGCCTCTAACCGGCCTCTAACCGGCGTCGAACCGGCGTCGAACCGACGTCCATCGGACGTTACTCGCTCACTTGCGCCCCCTGGCGCCAGACCTCGAGGACTTCCTTGCTCGGTTCGAGATTCAGATTCACGTTGCGCGGCGGGATCGGTTGCTGGAACCACGTACGCTGAATCCGGCGAATTTCGCCCGAGCTGAACAGATGCGCGAGCGTGGTGTCGACAAAGCGCTTGAACTGCGGATCGTCGCGACGCAGGATCAGCGCGTTGAGCTCCGTCTCCAGCGGCGCCCCCACGATGGCGAGCGCCCCCGGGTCGCGTGCGTTGGCGCGGAACCCCGCGAGGAGCACGTCGTCGAGCGCGAACGCCTTGGCACGCCCCGTCTCGAGCGTGAGCATCGACTCGCCATGGTCGCGGGCCGGAATCACGCGGTAGCCGATCTTGTCGGCCTGCATGCGCGCCAGGCGCTCGCCAGTCGAGCCGGCCGACGCCACGAGGTTCTGCCCCTTGAGGTCTTCCAGCGAACGGATGTTGTCTTTCGTGTTGACCAGCAACCGCACTTCCGACACGTAGTAGGGATGGCTGAAACCGACCTGCTCGGCACGCTCCGGCGTGATGGTGTTCGGTGCGCAGTCCAGATCGACCGTGCCGTTCTTGACGAGCGGAATTCGGTTCTGCGGCGTGATCGACATCTCGCGCACGCGCAGATTCGGCATGTGGAGCGCCGACTTCACCGCATCGACCACCGCATGGCAAAGGTCCATCGCGTACCCGACCGGCTTGCCCTTGTCGGTAACGTAGGCAAACGGAATCGCCGCTTCGCGATAGCCAAGCGTGATCAGGCCGGTATCGTGGATTTTCTTGAGGGTGCCGGTCAGCTCGCCGTTCACCGAGGGCAGCGGCACCACTGACGCGTTCGCTTTGGCGGGGTTGGCCGGCGTGGCTGCCGAGGCTGCCGACATGGCACCCAAAGCGATGCCCAAAGCGGCGATCGACAGCGACACGCCCGCGGCGAGGCGTTTGGGTGCAGCCTTCCAGTTGTTGACTTCGTTGAAACCGTTCACAGCAAATTCCTATCGAAATGACAGCACGATAGGAATTTACAGATATCGCTGATGCGAAGCAAAGACGCGTTTGTCATTAGCTTATGTGCACCTGCCGGGCCATTACTCCACGAGATCACCGCCCTCCTGCCAGAGCGCGAGTACGTCCTCCGACGGTTCCACATGGAGCTCGTGACCGTGCGGCGGTACGCGGGTCTGAAGCCAGGTCTTTTGCAGATGCGCCATGTCGCCGCTGCGAAACAGCTCTGCGAGCGCGGCATCGACATGTGCCTTGAAAACGGGGTCGTCGTTCGGGAGCACCAGCGCGTAACGTTCAGGCTGGTCGGCGAGCGGCGACCCGACGATCTCGAACGCGCCCGGCGTCTTGCTCGTCGCGCGCAAGCCTTCGAGCAACACCTCGTCCAGAGCCAGCGCCTGGGCGCGGTGCGCGCCGAGCATGCGAAATGCGTCGTCGTAATCGCGCGCCATCAACAGTTGGAACCCGGACTGGGCGTGCCGCGCGCGCACGAGCCGTTCGGCTGTCGTGCCCTGCACCACCGCGAGACGCAGCCCGCGAAGCTGCGCGATGCCGTCGATGCCGCTGCCCCGGCGCACCAGCAGCCGAACGTCGCTGGCATAGTACGGCAGGCTGAACGCCACCTGCCGGGAACGCTCGGCCGTGACCGTCGACGGCGCGCAGTCGATGTCGATCGCCTCGCCCTTGACCATCGGTGCACGCATCTGCTCGATCACGCGTACCGGCGTGATACGCAACGTGGGCAGATTCAACGAACGCTGCAAGGCGGCCACGACGCGTGCGCAAAGTGCCCATGCGAGCCCGGTCGGGGCGTCGTGCGCGTCCACATACGAGAAAGGCACCGCCGTCTGGCGAAACCCCAGCACGATGCGTTCGCGCTGTGCGATGCGCGACAGGGTCGGGCTGTCGGCGGAAGCATCCGGCCCTGACGTCTGCGCAGGCCATTGCACCGCTATCTCCTCGGGCGGATGGGACAACCTCGGCATTCCCGGCAGCGTTGGCTCACCGGCGTGTGCCGTCAGCGCGACCGCGGCCAGCCCCGCAGCCAACAGGCGCCGCCTAAGACTCGCAAAGCGAGGCACGTTCGCAATACGTACAACGCGACACAAATGGCTCGACGAACCGGAGACGAGAGAGAGAAAAGACGAGAGGAAAAGCAGACAAGGCGGCAGGGACATGGTCGACGCAGACACCTGAAGGGGAAAGTGCCCACACCTTAGCAATGTCGGCTCACCCGCCCGCACGCCACGCGCGACTTTTCGGACAATTCCCGACCAACCCACTTTGCGTATGACACCGGCCGCACAGCAGCGGCGATCAACGCGTGTGCGCCAACAGCGACTGCAACAACTGCTCGTCGTCTTCCGGCGAGGGTGCGGTGTTGTCGAAACGAACCAGGCCGGGAAATGCCGCTGCCGGGGGGAGAAAGCGCCGCAAACGATACTCCTCCCAATGCTCGAGCTTGTAGGCGTCGTTCGGATTGCCCCGGCTTTCGATGCGGGCCTTCGCGCGCGCCTCGTCAAGATCGACCCACACCACGTGCACGCCCACGTCATCGTCCACGCCAAGCCAGCCGCGGTCGAACAGCAGCCCTTCGCGCAGTTCGCGCGAGAGCGGCCCCACGACGAGCACGTTCACACCGAGTCGCAAGTTCTCTCGGGCGGTCTCCAGCAAACCGGCGTATTCCGGCTCGCGCAGGGTCTCCAGGTAGAGCGGGCTGTCGCGGTCGTTCGGATTGCCGGTGAGCGCCCCCATGACAGCGGCGCTGTAGGCGCCGTACAGGGTATCCTTGTCGAGCAGGCAGAACGCCTCGCCGCTGCGCGAGATGAGGGGACGGATCAGACGCTTGGCGAGCGTGGTCTTTCCCGCCCCGGCATGGCCGCAGAAAAAGATGAGGCGCGTCATGCGGCCGCCTTGCGCTCGAACATCACGAAGTGCTTGCGCACCGGTTCGAGCACCTCGAACACGCCCTCGAAGCCGGCCGGGATCACACAGGCGTCGCCCGGGCCGAATTCCGACGCGTTGCCATCGAGATCGCTGATACGAATCCGGCCTTCGATCACCGAGAAGAATTCCTGGCGATGCGCGCCGAACGCGATGCGCCAGGCACCGGGCTCGCACGTCCATTCGCCGCAATCGAACTCGCCGAGCGCGTCGGTATAGAACGGCCGCGTCATACGCTGCGGATTGCCCCGCACGCGGCGCGACTCGGCCGGATGATCGAAGATGGCTTCCCCCGCCTGCGCGGGAGCGAAAGTGATAAGCGAAGGTGCAGTCATCTGTGTACCCAATACGCGAAGTGACGAAGTGCGAAGCACGGGAGCGCCAGACGTCGAAACGCCGGGCACATCAGTTGAGCGCGGCGCTCAGCTTGCGCCGCCACGCCGACACCGTGGCCGGATCCGTCTCGGCGAGCGCATCGAAGATGGCCAACATCGACTTGCGTGCCGCGTCGTCACCGAACGAGCGATCGCGCCGCACCAGATCGAGCAGTGCCTGCAATGCCGGTTCGTACGCACGATCGGCCAGATAACGATTTGCGAGATCGAGCCGCGCCTGGAGGTTGTCCGGCTCGCTTTGCACCCGCGCGAGCAGCTCCGGCGCGGGTGGCAGATGGCTGGCCTGCTCGGCCGCCGCGATGCGCGTGCCGAGTGCGGCAATCCGGGCGTCGCCGCTCGCAGCCGTGCGCGGCGAGAGCAATGCGAGCTCGGCGCGCGCGGCGCCCGCGTCGCCCATGCCGAGCAGCACGTCGACCAGATCGAGACGCACGTCGTCGTGCGCAGGGTCGAGCGCCAGCGCCGCCTGCAAGGCGTCGCGCGCCACCTCCGGCCTGCCCTCGGCCAACGCGTCGCGCGCCACACGACGCGCCATGTCGGCCGGGTTCGGCACGATGCGGTCGATGAACTCGCGAAGCTGCCCTTCCGGCAGCGCCCCGACGAACTGGTCGACGGGTTCGCCGTCGACAAAGGCCACCACCGTCGGCAGGCTGCGCACACCGTATTCCGCGCAAAGCTGCGCGTTCTCGTCGGCATTGATCTTCACGAGACGGATACGGCCCTGCGCTTCGGCCTCGAGCTTTTCGAGCAACGGCCCGAGCACATTGCATGGGCCGCACCAGGGCGCCCAGAAGTCGGCCAGCACGGGCACCTGATGCGAGACGGCCAGTACGTCGGCGTCGAAACTGGCGAGATTGGTATCGATCATAGGGTCTGTCGAGCGTGGTAAATTGCGTGGACGGCAGCCGTTACCCATGGAAAAACGCATGGCAAACGGCCGTCAGCTTGAAGCATGGTAATCGCAAAACTGGGCAAATCGTTACGGACGCGCTTCGGCGCTCCGGGTTCCCGCTCCGATCGCAGGTCGCCGGCGGGGTTCACGACACGCAAGGAGGCACATGCACGCAAGCCACGGCACGGCAATTTTCTTCACCCAACTGCTGTTGCTCGTTCTCGTCGGCCGCTTGCTCGGCGAGCTCATGCAGCGCCTGCGCCAGCCGGCGGTCATGGGACAGTTGCTCGCCGGCGTATTGCTCGGCCCGTCGATCTTCGGTGCGCTGCTGCCCGCCTGGCAGCATGCCATCTTTCCCGACAGCGATACCCAGAAGAAGATGCTCGATGCCGTCTCCGAGCTGGGCGTGCTGTTGCTGCTGCTCTCCACCGGGCTCGAGACCGATCTGGGGCTGGTCCGGCGCATGAAGCGCATGGCGATTTTCGCCTCGGCGGGCGGCATGGTGATTCCGTTCGCCTGCGGCTTCGCACTCGGCTGGCATCTGCCCGACAGCTTGCTGCCGCACCCCGAGGCCCGTCTCGTCACATCGCTGTTCCTCGGCACCGCGCTCTCGATCTCTTCGGTCAAGGTCGTGGCGATGGTCATCCGCGAGGTCGACTACCTGCGCCGCAACATCGGGCAGATCATTCTCGCGGCGGCCATTCTGGACGACACCACCGGGTGGATCATCATCGCGGTCATTGCCGGCCTGGGCGCGAGCGGCACGATCGACCTCGGGCACCTGGCGTTCAGCCTGGGCGGCACACTGTTGTTCATCGTGCTGTGCTTCACCGTCGGCAAGCGCGCGGTGGCCGTGGCGATTCGCTGGACGAACGACCGTTTCACCATCGAGATGCCGGTACTCAGCGCGATTCTCGTGATCACCTTCGTGCTCGCGCTTGCCACCGACCGGCTCGGCGTGCATACCGCGCTCGGCGCATTCATGGCCGGCGTGATGATCGGGCAGTCCCCCATTCTCTCCGAGCAGATCGAAGCACAGTTGCGCGGTCTGATCGTCGCCCTGTTCGCCCCGGTTTTCTTCGGCGTGGCGGGGCTGTCCGTCGACCTGACGATTCTGCTCGATTGGCGCATGCTCGGGCTCGTTGCGGGCCTGATCCTGATTGCGAGCGTCGGCAAGTTCACCGGCTGCTTTGCGGGCGGGCGCCTTGGCGGGATGTCCTCGGCCGAGGCACTCGCGTTGGCCACCGGCATGAACGCGCGCGGCTCGACCGAGATCATCGTGGCAAGCATCGGCCTGTCGCTCGGCGTGCTCAGCCAGGATCTGTTCACGATGATCGTCATCATGGCGCTCATCACCACCCTCATCATGCCGCCGGTGCTGCGACGCGCGCTGGTGCGCATTCCACTCTCGGCGCAGGAGAAGGCACGACTCGAGAAGGAGGCGGCCGAGGAAAAGGACTTCCTGCCGAATGTCGAGCGCATTCTCGTCGCCGTCGACGGCAGCGCCAATGGGCGCTTCGCCGCCTGGATCGCCGGACTGACGGCCGGGGTTCGCGGCACGCTCACCACAGTGCTCGCCCCGTCGGCGGCGCCCACGGACGGCGGCAGGACCGCCCGTGAAGTCGCCGAACCGGCACGCTCGCCCGCGCGGCCGGCGAAGGACAAGTCGGCGATCGGTGCCGACGAGGAAGGCGCCGGTCGTGACGCCTACGACATCGCATTGGCCGCTGCGCAAATCGCTATCCCCCGCGCACCGGGGACCCCCGGCGTCAAGGACGACACCGGCACCAATCCGTCGCGCGAGGCCGCTCGCCTCGTGCTACGCGAGCGCACCGGCAAGGCGCCGCCGAAGACGCCGGACCTGCCCCACGGCCCCGTCAAGGAAAGCGACGACGGCCAGGCCGGCGACGAGAACGCTGGCGACGCCAGCCGCCGTGGCAAGTCGACAGACGTGCCGAAACACGAACCGGTTGGTGAAGCGCATGACGACAAGCGCGTGAGCGAGGCCAGCGAGACCGGTGAATTCGTCGCGAGCGACCCGTCGGACGCGGTGCGCGAGGAGGCGGCGGCACAGCCGGACCTCAGCCACGAAGCCGCACGCATCTCGGACGAAATCGCCAAGGGTTACGGCTTCGTCATCACCGGATTCGACACGCCGGGGCAGGCGTCGGAGTCGGATTCCGACGTTCCGCCATTGCCGTTGCCCAAGGGCGTGCTGCCCCTCACCAAGGCGTTCGACGGTGCCATCGGCATCGTGCTCGCCCACGGCGACCACGCGCGCAATCCCGATGCGCCGCTTAATATCCTCGTGCCGGTTTCGGGCACGGACGACTCACGGCATGCCGCCGAACTCGCCATCACGCTGGCGCGAGCCGCCAACGCACCGGTGACCGCCCTGCACGTCTCGGCGCGAGTGGCGCCGGGCATGCTGCATCGGCGCTGGCGGCCTCGCGTGTTGCGCCCGGACGCCGCGGAGGCGGCCATGCTCGAGAATCTGCACGCGCTCGCCAAGCGAAACGGCGTGAAACTGCGCACGCGTCTGCTCGCGGGCGGCAAGGTCGACGACGCCGTGCTGCACCAGATTCACCACGGCAAACACAATCTGCTGGTACTCGGCGTGCAGCCGCGTTTCGGCGATCGCCTGAACTTCGGTGCCGTCTCGCACCGCCTGCTCGAGGAGCGCCGCTGTTCGGTGATCGTGCTCAGTGCATGATCCGCATGCCGGCGGTGCGAGCGCCGTCATGAAAAACGCCTGCCGCCGAATCGTTCGGCGGCAGGCGTTTCGCTTCCGACAATACGACGCGCACGCTGGCTAGCGATTCCCCGGGAAGCCTCAGGATGCCGCCGGCTTGCGCTCTGGCAGCGGGATCCACTCCGTCTCACCCGGGACCTTGCCCATCTGCTGGGCCGTCCATGCGGCCTTGGCCTGTTCGATCCGCTCACGGCTCGATGACACGAAGTTCCAGAAGATGAAGCGATCGCCGTCGAGGGGCGCACCGCCGAGCAACATCAGCCGCGCCGGTCGATCGCCCGCCACGATGCGCGCGTCGGTCCCGGGCGCGAGTACGCCCATGCGCTGCTCGGGCAGCACTTCGTCGTTGACCGTCACTTCGCCCTCGACGGTGTAGACCGCGCGCTCGGCGTACTCCGGCGGCAGCACGAACGCGGCACAGGGAGCCATGTCGACGGCCAGGTAGAAGATCGGCGAAAACACCTTCACCGGCGAAGTCTCACCGAAGGCCGTTCCCAGAATCAGACGCATGTGCACGCCCGGCTGGAAGATGTCGGGTAACGACGACGCCTCGTGGTGCGCAAACGTGGGTTCGGTCTCTTCGTCGGCCTGCGGCAGCGCCACCCACGTCTGGATGCCGTGCACGTCGCCGCCGCGCTCGCGCACGTCGTCCGGGGTACGCTCGGAATGCACGATGCCCCGCCCGGCGGTCATCCAGTTCACGGCGCCCGGCGTGATGCGTTGATCGCTGCCGAGACTGTCGCGGTGCCAGATTTCGCCGTCGAAAAGATACGTGACCGTGGCAAGACCGATGTGCGGATGCGGGCGAACGTCCATGCCCTGCCCCGGCGCGAGCGTGGCCGGCCCCATGTGATCGAAAAAGATGAATGGCCCGACCGTCTTGAACGGCAGGCTCGGCAGACTGCGCTGCACGGTGAAGGCGCCGATGTCGCTCGTGTGCGGCTTGAGTACGGCAAGGAAGGGGCTCGTGGAATCGGTCATGGCGCATTTCTCCTGCGGTCTTGGGGGACTGGGTGAAGCGATTGTAGAGGACATTGCGGGCCGGCTCCATGACACCTGCGCATGATTGCCGCGACGCGGCGCATGCTGCGCACATGCGCCGCGCCCATCGATCCTATAATGCAGGAATCCCATGACATTACCCGCACGCGTGACGCGTGCATCCGCTTATGAACAAGGCCTTCGTCAAGGAAGACACCGGCGACGACGACGACGATCTCGACGCCGGCGCACCGCCGATTCCACCGGGCACCAAGAATTACATCACGCCGACGGGCTACCGCCGCCTGAAGGACGAGTTGCTCGACCTCATCGACAATCAACGCCCGGAAGTGGTGAAGATCGTGTCCTGGGCGGCGTCCAACGGCGACCGCTCGGAAAATGGCGATTACATCTACGGCAAGCGGCGCCTGCGGGAAATCGACCGGCGCATCCGCTTCCTGACACGTCGGCTGGACAACGCCGAAGTGGTGGACACGCGTCGTCAGGAGAATGTCGACCAGGTGTTCTTCGGCGCGGAAGTTACGTACGCCGACGGCAAGGGAGACGAACACACGATCATGATCGTCGGCATCGACGAGGTCGATCTCGAACGGGGTCACGTGAGTTGGATTTCGCCGATCGCTCGCGCCATCACCAAGGCGAAGGTCGGCGACACCGTACCGCTTCGCACGCCGGCCGGACTCGATCAGATCGAGATTCTCGACGTGCGCTATCCGCCGCCGTCCGAGTGACGACCGCCGTCGGTCAGTAGTCGCCGCGCTCGCGCGTGATGCGCATGGCGTGATTGGCTCGCACCTCTTCCTGATGACGCTCGCTCGGCCGCTCGCGCGCCACGCGCATGACATCCGGGTTCACGCGCACGCGCCGCATCACGTTGGCCAGATGCACCCGGTCGCTGACCTGAATGAGGAATCGCAGCGTGGCGGATTCGTCGGGCACCACTTCGTCCATTCCAATGTGCACGATGTTGGCGTCCGACGCCGTGATATCGGCCGCGACCCGAGAAAACACGCCACGGTTGTGACGCACCAGCACCTTGATGCCCACGTCGAACAGGCGGCCAGGCTGCGGCGCCCATGCCACGTCGATCCAGCGCGTGGGGTCCTTACGATGGATGCGACGCGCCACGGGGCATTCGGTCGTATGAATCGCCATGCCCAGCCCGATGCCGATGTAGCCCATGATCGCGTCACCCGGAATCGGACGACAGCATGACGAGAACTGCACCGACATCCCTTCCGTGCCGGTAATGAGCACTGGCGGCCCGACGGTCTCCTCGCCGTTGCGCGGCGAGTCCGCATCGTCCGGGCTGTCGGTGTCGTTCTCGCTTTCCTTGCCCGACGAAAGCACCGCGAGGCGCTTGGCGAGCACGGCGGCCACACGGCGTCCGAGACCGATGTCGGCGAAAATGTCCTGTCGATCCTTGTTGCCCGTCCACTGCGCGAGCTTGTCCCAGATCTCCGGGGTAATCTCTGCCATCGTCAGGCCGTACCCCTTGAGCGCCTGCTCGACCAGGCGTTCGCCCAGCTGCACCGATTCGGCAAAGCGCATCGTCTTGAGGTAATGGCGAATGGCCGAGCGCGCCTTGCCGGTGCGAACGAAACCGAGCCACACCGGGTTCGGCTTCGAATAAGGCGCGGTGATGACTTCCACGATATCGCCGTTCTTGAGCTCCGTGCGCAGCGGCAGCAACTCGTTGTTGATCTTCACGGCCACGCACTGGTTGCCCAGATCGCTGTGCACCGAGTAGGCGAAGTCGAGCGCGGTGGCGCCGCGCGGCAGCGCCATGATGCGCGCCTTGGGCGTGAAGACGTAGACGGCGTCGGGGAACAGGTCGACCTTGACGTGTTCGAGAAATTCCGTGGAATCGCCCGTCTCGCTCTGAATGTCGAGCAGCGACTGCAGCCATTGATGCGCGTGCTTCTGCACGTCGTTCATGTCGGCGCCGCCGTTCTTGTACAGCCAATGCGCCGCCACGCCCGCTTCCGCGATCTCGTGCATGCGGCGCGTGCGAATCTGGAATTCGATGGGGGTCCCGAACGGGCCGACCAGCGTGGTATGCAACGACTGGTAGCCGTTGACCTTCGGGATGGCGATGTAGTCCTTGAACTTGCCCGGCACCGGCTTGTACAGCGCGTGCAACACGCCCAGCGCCAGGTAGCACTGCGCGTTGGACTCGACCACGACACGGAAACCGTAGACATCCAGCACCTGCGAGAACGACAGCTGCTTTTCCTGCATCTTGTTGTAGATGCTGAAGAGCGTCTTCTCGCGTCCGAAGACGTCGGCGCTCACGCCGCCGTCCTTCAGGGCTTTCTCGACGGCGTCGAGAATCTTGCTCACGACCTCGCGCCGATTGCCGCGCGCGGCCTTCACGGCCTTGTCGAGCACAGCGTAGCGACGCGGGTAATAGTTCGCGAAGCTCAGGTCCTGCAGCTCGCGATAGGTGTTGTTCAGGCCCAGACGATGGGCGATGGGCGCGTAGATGTCGAGCGTTTCGCGCGCCACACGGCGCTGCTTCTCCGTCGAGGTCACGCCCAGCGTGCGCATGTTGTGCAGCCGATCGGCAAGCTTGACGAGGATCACGCGAACGTCGCGCGACATCGCCAGCAGCATCTTGCGAAAGCTCTCGGCCTGCGCTTCTTCCCGGCTGCGAAACTCCATCTTGTCGAGTTTCGACAGACCGTCGACCAGCTCCGCGACCTTCGGCCCGAATCGCTCGGCGAGTTCGGCCTTCGTCACGCCCTGGTCTTCCATCACGTCGTGCAACAGCGCGGCCATGATCGACTGCGCGTCGAGTTTCCACTCGGCACAGATTTCGGCAACGGCGACGGGATGGGTAATGTAAGGCTGTCCGCTCTGGCGATACTGGCCCAGGTGGGCTTCGTCGCTGAACTGGAATGCCTCCTTGATCTGCGCGAGGTCGCTTTCCTTGAGGTATTCCCCAAGCATGCCCTTCAGACGGGCGATCGAGACGACCTCGTGCTTGCGCGGCTGCTCGGGCGTGGCCGTCGGACCGAAAAGATGCCGGTACGACTGCTCGAGCAGCGCGTCGATGTACTGCCGCGTGGCGCTTTCGCCCTTCTTTTTCTTGCGTTCGGGCTTCGGCTCCCCCGCTTTGGGTTCATCCGCAGCGATGGACGCGGCCGGAGATTTCGCATGACTCATACGTGTACCTGCATCGTCGAGCGGCCCGGAACGTCACATCGCATCAGTGCGGTCTCCCGATCAGACCGGCACTTTCTTGAGCATCTCGATGCCCACCTGACCCGCTGCGATTTCACGCAGCGCGACAACGGTCGGCTTGTCCTTGTTGTTCTCGAGCTTGGGCGTATGACCCTGCGCCAGTTGGCGGGCGCGATACGTCGCGGCGAGCGCCAGCTCGAAGCGGTTCGGGATCTTTTTCAGGCAGTCTTCAACGGTAATTCGGGCCATAAGGAGGTTCCTTCTAGATATAGGGCGTATTCTATCGCAGCCGGCGAACACCCGCGCAAAACGCAAGCGCCGCCGATGAATGCGAAGGGGTTACTGGGGCTCGTTCGGTGCGTGGATGTCCAGGTCGGTGAACAGTGTCTTGTGCCGCGCATATTGCGACGGGAAACGCAGTCGTGTCGCGGTGAATACCGACTGCAACTGCGCGAGCGCGCGCTGGAAGTCGTCGTTGATGATGATGAAGTCCGCTTCGGGCGCGTGGGCGATCTCGCCGCCGGCAGCGAGCAGGCGTCGCGCGATCACGTTGGGCTCGTCGGTGCCGCGCTTTTTCAGGCGCTCCTCGAGCGCGGCGATCGACGGCGGAAGAATGAAGATGCCGACCGCGTTCGAGAAGCGCTTGCGCACCTGCTGCGCGCCCTGCCAATCGATCTCCAGCAGCACGTCGCGGCCTTCGCGCATCTGGTCTTCGATCCACACGCGCGACGTGCCGTAATAGTTGCCATGCACTTCCGCGCTTTCGAGAAACTCGCCGCGCTTGCGACGCTCGAGAAACTGTTCGACCGAAATGAAGTTGTAATGCACGCCCTCTTCCTCGTTCGCACGCGGTGCGCGCGTCGTGCACGAGATCGACAGGCGAATTTCATCGTCCTGCGCGAGCAGCGCGTTCACGAGTGTCGACTTGCCCGCGCCAGAGGGGGCGACCACCATGAACAGGTTACCGGGATACACGGCGTGCATCGGGGTTTGCGGGGCTTGGGATGGCGAGGACATGCGGGTTACTCCAGATTCTGCACTTGCTCTCGCATCTGCTCGATGTAGAGCTTGAGCTCCATCGACGCATCGGCGAGTTCCTTCGAGGCCGCCTTCGAGCCGAGCGTATTCGCTTCGCGATTGAGCTCCTGCATCATGAAGTCGAGCCGTTTTCCGACCAGTCCCCCCTTCTCGAGAACATGACGGGTTTCCTTCAGGTGAGCGTCGAGCCGCGTGAGTTCTTCCGCGACGTCGATGCGCACGCCGTACATGGTCACTTCCTGACGGATGCGCTCGGCGATTTCGTCCTTGCCGGGCGCGGCCGATCCTTCCGGCACCACGACGCCCAGCGCTTCCTGCAAGCGATCGACGATCTTCTGCTGGTGACGCGCGATCAAATCGGGCACCATCGGCTGGAGGTCGACGAGAATCGTCTCCATTTTCTCGATGCGCTCGATCAGGCTGACCTTGAGCTGGGCGCCTTCGCGCCTGCGCACTTCGACGAGCTCGCCGATGGCGGCGCGCCCGGCATCGATTACGGCGTCGCGCAGCGCTTCGGCCGTCACCGACTCCTCACCGAGCACCCCGGGCCAGCGGAGGATTTCGCCGGTGCGCATGCGCTCCGCATCCGGGAAAAGCTTGAGCACCTGTTGCTCGAGATCGGCGAGTTGCTTCACGGCGTCGAGGTTGAGCGCGCCGCTCGTGCCGCTCTCCGGGCGCTGCACGTTGATGCGGATGTCGACCTTGCCGCGCGAGAGCTTGGCGGTGAGCGATTCGCGCAGCACGGGCTCGCACGCACGCGCTTCCTCGGGCATGCGAAATGCCAGATCGAGAAAGCGCGAATTGACCGTGCGCAATTCGACCGACACGCTCGCGCCTGCGGCTCCATCGGCATGCGCAATGTCGCGCGTGACGCTGGCGTAGCCGGTCATACTGTAGATGTTGTTGTCTTTCATCGGGGTGACCGGTGCCACGGCCGCGTGACGGATTCTCAACGGGGCAAGGCGGCGACCGGATTCGCATGCAATGGATGAACCGCGATTATCGCATTTTCCGGCCCTTCGCTCAGGAATCGGCGCGCGGCGGCGGCGCGTGCCGCCAAGGTTGCGGCGTTTAGCGATACCATTCGGGTATTGCCGCATCCATTCACCTCGCAGGACACCCACACATGACGCCCATCACCCGACCGGACGGCCGTGCGCTCGACGCATTGCGCCCCGTGCGCATCACCCGCCAATACACCCGCTACGCCGAAGGCTCGGTGCTCATCGAATGTGGCGAGACGAAGGTCATCTGCACGGCCAGCGTGGAAGAGAAAGTGCCGGGATTCCTGCGCGACTCCGGACAGGGCTGGCTCACCGCGGAGTACGGCATGTTGCCGCGCGCCACGCACACGCGCGGCGACCGTGAGGCCGCACGCGGCAAGCAAAGCGGACGCACACAGGAAATCCAGCGCCTGATCGGCCGCTCGCTGCGCGCCGTGTTCGATCTCGAGAAGTTCGGCCCGCGCACCCTCCAGATCGATTGCGACGTGATCCAGGCCGACGGCGGCACGCGTTGCGCGTCGATCACCGGCGCCTTCGTGGCGGCGCACGACGCCGTCTCGAAACTCATTGCCGAGGGCAAGCTCGAATCGTCGCCCATTCGCGCGCACGTCGCCGCCGTGTCGGTCGGTTTGTACCAGGGGCACCCGGTGCTGGACCTGAACTACGCGGAAGACTCCGCCTGCGACACCGACATGAACGTCATCATGACGAGCGAAGGCGGCTTCGTCGAAATCCAGGGAACGGCCGAGGGCGAGCCCTTCACACGCGCGCAGAGCAACGCCCTGCTCGATCTGGCCGACGCCGGCATTCGTCAGTTGATCGACGCGCAGAAGCGCGCGCTGGGAGCCTGACGATGGCGATGCAGAAGATCGTGCTGGCGTCGAACAACCCGGGCAAGCTGCGCGAGTTCGCGTCGTTGTTCGAGCCGCTGGGTATCGAGCTGATTCCGCAGGGCATGCTCGGCGTTTCCGAGGCGGAGGAGCCGCACGTCACCTTCATCGAAAACGCGCTCGCGAAGGCTCGACACGCGTCCGCGGCAACCGGCCTGCCCGCGCTGGCCGACGACTCCGGCCTGTGCGTACCGATTCTGGGCGGTGCGCCCGGCGTGTATTCCGCGCGTTATGCGGCTCGCGCCGGGCGCGAGAAATCCGACGCCGCGAACAATCGTCACCTGATCGAGCAACTCGCCCCGCACGCCGATACGCCCGGCTATCGCGACGCGTATTACTTCGCCGCACTGGTGCTCGTGCGTCACGCGAACGACCCGCAGCCGATCATTGCCGAGGGGCGCTGGGACGGCGAGATTGTCGACACGCCGCGCGGCGCGCACGGTTTCGGCTACGACCCGCACTTCCTCATTCGCTCGCTGGATCAGACCGCCGCCGAACTCGACCCCGCCGTGAAAAACGCCCATAGCCATCGTGCCCGCGCCCTGCGCGTGCTGCTCGAGAAGCTGGGCCGGGAGGCGTAAGCGGTATGAGTCACTCCACGTTGCCCGTGCAGACCTTCCTGCGGCCCGGCCAGATCAGTCTTCCGGCATTGCCGCCGATGTCGTTGTACGTGCATTTTCCGTGGTGCGTGCGCAAGTGTCCGTATTGCGACTTCAACTCGCATGAATGGCGCGGCGACGGGGGTGCGCAGGCGTTTCCGGAGCAAGCCTATCTCGACGCCCTGCGCCAGGATCTGGAGCAGGCGCTGCCGCTGGTGTGGGGACGTCCGGTGCACACCGTCTTTATCGGCGGGGGCACACCGAGCCTGCTCTCGGCAGCCGGCCTCGACCGGCTGCTCTCGGACCTGCGCGCCCTGCTCCCGCTCGACGCCGACGCCGAAATCACGATGGAGGCGAATCCCGGCACGTTCGAGGCGGACAAGTTCCGCAGCTTCCGCGCGAGCGGCGTCAATCGCCTGTCGATCGGCATCCAGAGTTTCAACAGCGAGCATCTGAAGGCGCTCGGGCGCATTCACGATGGCGACGAAGCGCGCCACGCCATCGAGATCGCGCAGGCGAACTTCGAAAACTTCAACCTCGATCTGATGTTCGCGCTGCCGAACCAGACGCTGGCGCAGTGTCGGCAGGATGTGGAGACGGCGCTCTCGTTCGCGCCGCCGCATCTGTCGCTCTATCACCTGACGCTCGAGCCGAATACACAATTCCACAAGTATCCGCCGACCGTGCCCGACGACGACACCGCCGCGGACATGCAGGACTGGATCGCCGAGCGCACGGCCGCGGCCGGCTACGGGCACTATGAGGTGTCGGCGTATGCGCGGGCGCATCGGCGCGCGAAGCACAACGTGAATTACTGGGAATTCGGCGATTATCTCGGCATCGGCGCGGGGGCGCACAGCAAGATCTCGTTCCCGCACCGCGTGTTGCGCCAGATCCGGCACAAGCATCCTCAGCGGTTCATGGAAGCGGCGGCCGCCGGCAATGCGATTCAGGAAGAACGGGAGGTCGACGCGCGCGACCTGCCCTTCGAGTTCATGCTCAACGCGTTACGACTGACCGACGGCGTGAAGAGCGAGCTGTTCGCCGATCGCACCGGGCTGCCGATGGCGCGCATCGCGAAGGCGCTGAGCGAGGCGGTCGCGAAGGGATTGATCGTCGACGATCCGCAGCGCATCGCGCCGACCGAGCTCGGACAGCGTTTCCTGAACGACCTGCAGGGCATGTTCCTCGATCGCGACCCGGCGTGATCCTCGCCGGCGCCGGAATCAACCCGGCGCCGTCCTCATCTCCCGCAATGCCTTTCGAATGATCTTGCCGGTGACGGTCATCGGCAGCTCCGGCAGGAAGACGACCTTGCGCGGGTATTCGTGCGCCGCGAGGCGGTGCTTAACGAAGTCCTGGATTTCCCTGGCGAGCGTGTCGGACGGCTCGTAGCCTTCGCGCAGCACGATGAAGGCCTTCACGATTTCCGTGCGAAGCGCGTCGGGCTCGCCGATCACGGCGGCGAACTGCACCGACGGATGCCGGATCAGGCAGTCCTCGATCGGCCCGGGACCGATCCGATATCCGGCGCTGGTGATCACGTCGTCCGAGCGCCCGGTGAAGGTGATGTATCCCTGTTCGTCGACGAATCCCGAATCGCCTGTGAGCAGGTAGTCGCCGCGATACTTTTCCATCGTGGCGTCGGGGTTGTGCCAGTAGCCGAGGAACATGACCGGGTTGGGGCGTGCGATTGCGATGTTGCCGACGGCGCCCACGGGCAGCGGCTTGCCGTCGTCGTCGACGATGGTGACGTCGTGGCCGCGGACTGCGCGTCCGATGGCGCCGGGCAGCGCCGGGAATTCCGCTGCGCACGACGACACCACCATGTTGCATTCCGTCTGGCCGTAGAACTCGTTGATCTCGACGCCGAGATGCTCGCGCCCCCAGGCCAGCAGTTCAGGGCCGAGCGACTCGCCGCCGCTGGCGACCGAGCGCAGTTGAAGGGGCCAGTGCTCACGCGGCGACGCCACGGTGCGCAGCATCTTGAGCGCCGTGGGCGGGAGGAATGTGTTGCGCACACCGTGGCGCGCCATGAGGTCGAAGGCGGCGACGGGATCGAACTTCTCGAAGCGGCGCGAGAGCACCGGCACGCCGTGGTGCAGCGCGGGCAGCAGCACGTCGAGCAGTCCGCCGATCCAGGCCCAGTCGGCGGGCGTCCAGATGAGGTCGCCCGCCTGAGGAAACCCGTTGTGCGACGTTTCGACGCCGGGCAGGTGGCCGAGCAGGACCCGATGCGCGTGCAGTGCGCCCTTGGGCTTGCCGGTCGTGCCGGAGGTGTAGATGATCAGCGCCGGCGCGTCGGCGCGGGTCTGGACGGGTTCGAATTGCGCGTCACGCGAGGCGATGGCCGGCCAGAGTGCGAGCAGGCCGTCTTCGGCCACGCCCCAGTCCTGATCGTCCGTCACGTGATGGTGCGCTTCGGGAAGGTCGTCGTGCACGACATAGACCAGGCGCAGATCGGGCAATTCGGCGCGGATGTCGTCGATCTTGCCGACGCTCGCGAGGTCGGTCACGAGCACGGTTGCGCCGGAGTTCTGTAGCCGATAGGCCAGCGCTTCGGGACCGAAGAGCGTGAAGAGCGGCACGGCGATGGCGCCGAGCTTGTAGGCGGCAACGTGGGCGACGAGCGTGGCGGGCGACTGTGGCAGGAAGATGCCGATGCGGTCACCGGTCTTGACGCCGTTGGCGCGCCATTCGTTGGCGAGTTGATTCGAGAGTTGCCTGAGGGTATCGAACGTGAGGCGCACGTGCGAGCCGTCGGCGCTTTCGTGAATGAGGGCCAGGCGATTCGTGCCATCGGCCCACTTGTCGCATACGTCGACGCCGATGTTGTAGAGCGTGGGAATCTGCCACGCGAACGTCTGGGCAGTCTGGGCGGTTTGCCCGTCGGTCGCGCGCTCACCGCTGGCGTCGTTCGACGTCTCTCTGGCGTGGGCGCGGGAGGTGTCGGCATCCATGCGCTGTCTCCGGGTCATGTCTGGCCTCGCACGGGAACGCGAAGGGCGTTCACCGCACGTCTTGAAGCATGATGCATGCCGGAGGCGGACAAAACAAGGGGTGTCCGGGGGAAACACGAGGATTTGAGCGGGGTGCGAGGCGATTTCGGTGAGAAGGTAGCTTCACACGACGTGATGAGCGGGTATAATGCCGGCTGCCGTGCGGTACCGGTCTGCGTTGGGCACCCGACGCCGAATCTTCCCGGACCGCACGCATCCCCAGCCGTCCCGTCGGACGGCGCCTGTGCCGCGACAGCCCGTCGTGCGCAACGCCTCGGAGGCGTGCCAGAGTGGTTTAATGGACTGGTCTTGAAAACCAGCGAAGGGGTAACCCTTCCGTGAGTTCGAATCTCACCGCCTCCGCCAGAATTTCCTGGTTTTAACGGTAGCCCTCACTGGCATTCGCGGTCATTGATCGTCGCATACGTTTGCGCCACCACCGGTTCGGCCCGAACGGCGTGCGCGACGCCACATCCCTCACCTCCGCACCACGCTCCTGAACGCCGCGGCGAGCGTGGCGAGGGCGTCGCGCTGTCGGCCGTCGCTCACCCGGGAGTGAAGCACCACCGGCAACCGCGGCAGATCCGGAAGCCCAAGCCTCGCGCCAACGTCCACGGCGCCCAAAGGCAACATCCGAGGCGCCAATGCCGCAACGCCAAGCCCGGCCACGACGGCCGCCGCAGCGGCTGCAACGCCGCCGCCAACGAACGCCTCGGTCCACGGCACCCCCGCCGCATCGAGCGCCTGACCTGCCATCGCGCGCACGCCGCACGGCTCAGCCAGCGTGACGAGCGGCAAGGGCTCGCCGGCACGAGGCTCCCACGTCGGCGCAGCGAACCATCCGAATGTCTCGTCCGCCAACGTTTCTCCGTCGCTTCGATCCGCGTGAAAACGAACGATCACCGCGTCGAGCTCCCGCCGGTCGAACCGTTGAAGCAAATCACCCGACGAACCAATCCGAATCTCAATCAGCAACTGCGGATTCTGCGCATTCATGCGCGCGATCAACGACGGAAGATCCGGCCCCGCGACATGGTCGCTGATTCCGATAACAAGACGCTGCCGACGCTGCGCAAACCCGGCAAGCGCGCGATTGTGAACCTCCAGCAGTTCTCGGGCATTTTCGAGGAACGAAAGCCCCTGTGACGACAACTCGACATGCCGCGGCGTGCGCTCGACCAACCGGCAGCCGAGCCTTTCCTCCAGTCGTTGCAGCTTCAAACTGACGGCGGCCTGCGTCGCCCCCATCGCTTCCGCCGCACGCGTAAAGCTGCCGAGCTCCGCAATGTGAACAAAAGCCTGGACGGCATCAAGATCGAGAGGACGTTGAATCATTTCCAATTCTTATCTTTGAAATTAGAATTAATAGATTTTCAATATAACAGATAGCCCTTAATCTTTGGCTTCCCGCTGACCCCTCACGCAAAAAGGAGCCCCCGATGCCACTCGCCCATGTCGCATTACGCGCCGGAAAGTCGGAAGCCTACAGACAGGCCATCCTCGACAACGTTTGTCGCGCAATGCACGAAACGTTCAACGTGCCCGAAGACGATCAATTCATGACTATCACGGAGCACGATGCCGCAAACTTCCGCTACAGCCCGTCGTATCTCGGCATCGCCCGAAGCGACGATCTCGTCTTCATCCAGATCACCGCCAACAACACGAGAACCCTCGACCAGAAGTTGGCGCTGTTCAAACGGACCGCGGAGTTGCTCAGCCAAAGCCCCGGCATTCGGCCGGAGGACGTTTTCGTAAGCCTCATCGAGGTGGAAAAGGCCAATTGGTCGCTCGGCAACGGCCTGGCACCGTACGTCTGAGTTTGCGTGAGCGCCCGCCGTTCGACGACATCCTCGGCGGGCACTCACCGACTACGCGCTACGACATTCGCCCATTGGCAAGACCGACGGACAACGCAACATCGTTATCTCGCAAGATCGTGCGTATTCGCCGACCCGGCCGAGAGCCGGCGCAGCATTCGTGTAGTAATCTCTGTCGTCGCGAATCGATCGAATGAATCGCAGCGTGACGTCCGCGCGACGCGTTCGCTCAGGCACGAACGCACGCGCTCGCGACATCAACCGGAGGCTACAGAATGAAAATGGATGCATTTGCGTTCGGCACGACGCAATGGGCGGACGTCGAGAAAACCGAGCACCGTGGGGAAACCGGCGTCGCCTACTGGCGCACCCGTCATTTTGGTGAGGCGCCGAATCAAATCCGCGTGCGGATGGTGGAATACTCGCCGGGCTATCTGGCGGATCACTGGTGCCACAAGGGGCACATTCTCTTTTGCCTCGATGGCGAGCTGGAAACCACGCTGGAAGACGGACGCAAGTTCGTCCTGACTCCGGGCATGAGCTACCAGGTAGGAGACGGGGCGGAAGCGCATCAGTCGTATACGAAATCGGGCGCAAGGCTATTCATCGTCGATTGAGCCGGCCCTTCCTCCGATTCCGGCGCTTCCGGCGCTTCCGGCGATTCCCGCGATTCGCATGATTCGGGCGGTGCGCGTCGTGAGAACGACGTTGCCCGATCTTCCCGCCGACGCTGGAGAGTCTGTCGCTCCGCGCGGCGACACTGGGGCGGCGCCTGACGTCGGTTCGCCGCCCCTTGATCGACCGCTTGCGATCAGAACCGGTAGGTCACCTTCAGGCTTCCCGCCTGCGCTGACGCCCGTGCGGTGTTGACGAGGGCGTCGTACGCGAGCGAGACGTCCAGGTGTCTGGCGAGCGTTACACCGAAGCTGGCGCCGAGCGTCAGATAGCCGCGCGCCAGATGCGTGCCCGGTGCGACGAAGATCGTGCCGTCCTGCGACGCCACGGTAATCGCCCGACCGGCATCGAGCAACTCATGTGCATACGCCGCGCGAACCTGCACGTGCATCGGCCGCAGCGCATCTCCGAACGCCTTGTCGAGCGTCACGCCAACGAACGGCTGAAGGCTGCGGGTATTGTCCGTGCCCACGCGCAGATTCTGCCCGCCCGCATCGCTTTCGTCGAAACCGTTCGCATGAAAATAGGCGTAGCGCAGGCCGGCGCGCGGCGTGACGACTATCCCGGCAATCGACATCGGCGCGCTCACCTGCGCCGCCGCCGTGAACTCCTGTCCGACATGGTCCCCTTGCGCGGTTCCGATGCCTGCGAAGGGGCGCTTTTGCGACAGGAAATCGAGCCCGTAGCCTACCGTTGCCGCAACGTCGATCGGCCCCATTTCGCGACTGGCGTACGCGGCCAGCCGTAGCGTGTCGATCGTGCCCGAGTTCGCCGTGCCGGTCTCCGAGAGATCGGCGTGAGAATAGCCGCCAGCCAGCCCGAACGTGTTGCGCTCCACGCGCTTGTGCGCGCCCGCAAGGAAGCCGTAACGGTTCTCCTGAAAACCGGGCTGACCGTCGGAACCCGACAGACGGCCGTGAAGTCCTGTCGCGTTCGCCCAGACCGAAGGGCCGCCAGAGGCTGCGTCGCCGGTAGCCAATCCCGTCTCCACAGTGCGTCGCGTGGCTTGGTCGAGGACCGCCGCCGTCGCCGACTGGGCGTTCATCAGCGAAGCAGTCCCCAAGGCCGTGAAAATGCTGGTGTTCTTCGGCGCGATGACAACGCCTCCTGACGGATCGACGGCCCCGGGGTCCGCGGTCCCCGGCGCGTTGAGCGCGAGCGTCACGTCGTTCGCGCCGTAGCTCAGGGCGGAGCGCAAATTACCGAGGTCGGCACCGGCCGACAACGCTTCGGTTACCGACGAGAAGCGTCCGCTCACACCGTTCGCGGCGCTCAGCACGGTGTAGCGCGTCGACCGGTAGGTGCCCGGATCGTACGTGATGGCAAGTACGCCATTCAACGTTGCGCTGCCCGACACCTTGAGCAGCGACGCCGCTGTCGGACTGACCTCGATGGCCATCGTCGCGTTCGACGCCTGGGTGTAGTTGCCGCCCACACTCAGCGTACCGATGGAACCGCCCGGCGCCACGATCCCGCTGTTGGTCACGCTGCCCAGAATCGTGCCGTGACCGCGCAGTGTGCCCTGCGAACCGACCGCCACGTTGCCGCCCAGTACCGCGCTCTCGTGAGCGGCATCGCCGACCTCGAGCGTGCCCGCACCCACGGTGGTCGCCCCGGTAAATGCATTGCTCGCGCCATTGAGCACGAGCATGCCGGCCCCCTGTTTGACGAAGGCGCCGCTGCCGGTGAGTGCGCCGGCATACGTTGTGTTGGTGGCCGTCTCGAGCGTCAGGGTGCTCGTGCCTATGGCGACGCTTGTGCCTGCCCCTCCGGACAGGCCGGAGAGCGTCTGCGCGCCCGCGCCGGACGCATCGAATGTCGCACCGCTGCCGACCAGGGAGAGGGTCGTGGCCGACGACAACTGTCCGCCCGCCGCCAGTGCCAGCGTGCCGCCGTTGATCGTGGTCGCGCCGGTGTAGCTGTTGACGCCGGCCAGCGTCTGCGTGCCACCGTTCAGCGTCAATCCGCCCGTGCCGCCGATCGCGCCGGAGAATACACCCGACGCATTCGTGAGCGTCAGCGTGCGCGCCCCGAGCGCGACCGAGCCAGGCCCGGTCAGGGCCGTCAGCGAGGCACCATTCGTCGTGGCGGAAATATCGAGCGTGCCATTGTTGGCCACACCGCTCGACGACGCGATGCTCGCGCCGCCGCTCAGTGCCAGCGCCGCCCCGTTGTTGATCGTGGTGGCGCCCGAGTAGGTGTTCACGCCAGTGAGCGTCTGTGTGCCGCCGGCAAGACGTATGCCACCGGTGCCGCCGATGACACCGTCGAAGGTTCCAGCCGCGTTCGTGAGCGATAGCGTCTGGCTGCCGAGCTGCACGGCGCCCCCCCCGGAAAGCGCCTGGATCGACGCACCGGCGCTCACGCCCGAAATGTCGAACACGCCCCCCACGCCGCCAACGCCGACGACGGTGACCCCTGCCGAAGCGGCGACACTGCCGCTGCCCGACAGGGCCAGCGTGCCGCTGTTGATCGTGGTGGCGCCGGTGTAAGTGTTGGCCGACGTGAGCGTCAACGCCTTCGAGGCGATCCCCCCGAGCGTCAGTGCGCCCGCGCCGGAGACCACGCCCGACATCGTCAGGCTGTTCGTCGCGGTGGAGAAGATCACATTCGACGCCGCGTCGCTGAGCACGACGGCATTGTTCAACGTCAGCCCCGCATTGCTGGCGCTGATGGTCGCGCTCGCACCCGCATCGAACAGCAGGTCGCCGAGAATCGCCGAGCCGGTCAGCAGGTTCAGACCGTTGTTCAGGCCGCCAAACTCGATTGCCGCGGCTCGCGGCGCGCCGCCGTTGGACATCCCACCCATGATGACGCCAGCGTTGGTGATGATGTCCATGCCGCGCGTGCGCACGCCAACGCCGCCCACCAGACCGGCACCGCCCGAGATCGTCCCGATGTTGGCGACCGAGTTGCGTGTTCCTGCGAGATTGACGCCGATACCGCCGCTACCCGCCGTGCCTCCAGCGAACGTGGCACTACCCGCAGCGCCTCCAGCACCGCCCGAGATCGTTCCGATATTGAAAATGTTGGCGCTTCCCTGGAGCGACAATATCCCATCCCCGCCAGCGCCACCGCCGCCGCTGAAGCCGCCGGCGCCGCCGTTACCGCCAGCGCCGCCCGAAATCGTCCCCGAATTGCTGATCGATGTCACGACGCCGGCAGAGATCATCCCGGCCCCGCCGCCACCGCCGCCGCCGCCGTTGCCGACGCCTGCCGAGGCGTTGCCGCCCTGACCACCCGCGCCGCCGACGATCGCGCCCGCCGACGAGCCGGCGACGTCGTCACCCAGGCAATAGCGCCCTGCGCCGCCGCCGCTCCCGCCGGATGCAAAATTGGTGCCATCGGCCCCGGCGAGGCCTCCAGGGCCGACAACCGGCCCGTTGACCACAAAGCCGCTGGAGAAGACGACCTGTGCAGGCGCTCCGCCCGAAGACGTGCCGCCGTCGCCGGAAGCCCCCGTGCCGCCCGTCCCCTGTGGCGCCCAGCCTCCGGGGACCTGTACCGTCACGCTGTTCGAATCAATCGTACTCGAACCGCCCCCCTGGCCATTGCCCGCGCCGCCCGGTCCGCCGCGTCCCGAGGCTCCGTCGCCGCCCGCCGCACCACAGCCGCTGATGTCGCTGACGGTACAAGTCCCGGCGGCCCATAGGGACGGCGCGGTGCCCGCGAGCGCCAGTGCGACCGCCGTACTGGTTGCAGTGCGAACAATTCGTGCCCCCATGGCATGCCGCGTCGGCCGCGACAATGGATGGCGAACGTCGTGCAGCGCGGGCGTCGCGGACGGAGGCTGGGCGGATTTGACACGGCGCGATACGCGCCTGGGTTTGCGTGAGACCACGGATATCCTCTCGTTTTGCGCCGTGCATGGCGACCGGCGACCGAGAAGATTCGGCCTTTCCCCCGCAGTACGGCAGTTCTCGAACACCAGTGCTCTGAGATGCCGTTCGAATTGAAATTGTCGAGCGCTGGGACGACGCGACCGCGTAGACGGGCGCATCGGACACCGAATGTAATACAAAGGAAGGTAATTCGCCACCCTCGCTCGCCCGGGTTCGCCGCCCCCTTGACGGGCGCGAAGGTCACGCCTCCAGATGCGGCTGCATCAGCGCCTCGAACCAGTCGAGAAAGACGGTCAGGCGCCGCGAGCGTTGGCGGCGGTGCGGGTAAAGCAACGAGACCGGCATGGGCGCCGCGCGAGCTTCGGGCATGACCTCGACAAGTTCGCCGGAATCAAGCAGATATTGCACATCGAAACGCGGAATCTGGATCAGCCCCAGGCCCGCGCGACAACATGCGATGTAGTTTTCGGCATTGTTGGTCACCACCTGACTGGGAACGTCGAGGGCACGCGCCACGCCGCCTTCGTCGCGATACTCCCACGGCAACTCGCGCCCGGTTGTCGGCGACGCGTACCCGACGGCGCAATGCCCGGCGAGCAGGTCCTCCGGGCGACGGGGGGTGCCGAATTCCTCGAGATAGCCGGGACTTGCACAGTTGATCAGCGAAATCGCGCCCAGCGCCCGCACGACCAGACTGCTGTCGTGCAACAGGCCCACGCGTACCGCACAGTCCACGCCCTCCTGGACCAGATCGACGGCACGATCGCTCGATCGCAGCATCAGGCGCAGGCGCGGATGCCGGCGCAGCAGCGTCGGCAGCGCCGGCGCGATGAGCCGACGCGCGATCCGGCTGGGAACGTCGATCTGCAACTGGCCGGATACCTGGCGCTGGCTGGCGTGAAACAACAGGTCGATTTCCTCGGCGTCGGCCAGCAATCCCCGTACGCGCTCGAGCAGTTGCGTGCCGTCGGCGGTGAGCGTGACCCGCCGAGTGGTTCGATGCAGCACGCGTGTGCCGACCTGCGCCTCCAACTGCGCAATCGCGGCGGACACGGACGCGCGCGGCACCTCCAATGCGTGCGCCGCCTTGATGAAGCTGCCCATCTCCGCCACTTTCACGAAGATCCGGTATCGATCGAATCTATCCATGTCCGCCTTTTATCACGCCCCAATCGATCCGCCCCGACCCCGAATGAGCGCCGGCACGACGGCTCGTGCCCGAGCGTCAGTTCGCGCCGCCGTCGTGTGGGTCCCGCGATCACGGACCGGGCGCGCACTCACTTGGTCGTGTAGCCGCCGTTGATGAGGATCGTCTGACCGGTGATCCACCATCCATCGCTTACCAGGTGGCGAATGAACGGCACGACGTCCTCGATGTCGGTCAGTCCTGTCTTGCTGAACGGTGACAACGCGGCCGCCGTCTTGTGATACGCCACGGCATCCTCGCCCTCGGCGGGGTAGAAGAACGGCGTGTCCATCGGCCCCGGTCCCACGGCAGTCACCGAAATGCCGCGCGCACCGAACTCCTTGGCCGCCGCGCGGGTGAAATGCTCCACCGGCGCCTTGGTTCCGGCGTACGACGCATAGAACGGCGTGAATGCGCCGAGCAGCGAGGTCACCAACGTGACGATCTTGCCATGATCGTTTACATGCTTGCCCGCTTCCTTCAGGAAGAAAAAGGCGGCCTTCGCGTTGACCGCGCTCATCTCGTCGTATTCCGCTTCGGTGATCTCGACGAGGGGCTTCTTGAGCACCTTGCCCACCGTGTTGATGGCGATATCCGGCCGTCCGACCGCATCGGTGGCATCGCGAAACAGGGTCTCGACGGCCGAAGCCGCACTCAAATCCGCCTGAAACGCCACCGCCCTGGCCCCCAGGGCTTCGACCTCGGCAACCGTCTCCTGTGCCGACGCCGCGCTCGCCGCGCTGTTGTAATGGATCGCAATGGCCCTGGCGCCGTGCCGTGCCAGATCGCGGGCGATCAGCCCGCCGAGATTCTTCGCGCCGCCGGCAATCAATACCACCTTGCCCTGAATTGCGTGGTCTGCCATGAAATGCTCCTTGCTGAAGGGGAGACTCCAATGTAGACACTCGGCGCACTTGCATAAACAACTTGAGTCTGGATGGATCATCCAGAAAATCATACTAATCCACGCCTACCCCACGCCGGCCGCGATCGGCACACGTTCGGTTACGGCCCGACGTGCCGCTCACTCGCGCGCCTCGTCAAGCGGAAGCGACATGCCGAACTTCACGCGTGACATCACCACCATTGTCTCGAAGTGCCGAATATTCGGATTCTGACGAAAGACGCGCGTCGCAAACGCTTCGTAATGGTCGATGTCGCGCACGGCGATCATCATCGCGAAATCCGCGCGCCCCGTGACGACATAACACTGCATCACTTCCGGCACGGACTGAAGGAACCGCTTGAACTCGTCGAGCAGGTCGAGCCGCTCGCGCTCGACCTGGACCAACACCCACATCATGATAGGCAGCCCCACCTTGTTGGGATCCACGACCGAGATGTCCTTCTGGATGTACTTCTCTTCGCGCAGCCGCCTCACCCGCCTCAGGCAGGCTGGCGGACTCAGATTCACCTCGGCGGCCAGCGCCTGGTTGCTGATCTGGTTATCGACTTGCAGCAGAGAAAGAATACGCAGGTCGTATTCGTCGAGTGGCGTGGCGGGGTTCTGACTCATATTTCGCAAACACCCTGAAAAAAGAAATCCGGTTAAGCAAACATGATCCGCGCGAATATTGAATTTCGCGACCGGTCCCTAGAATCGTAGCATCGCCACCCGATCGATTCCATGGAGAAAATCATGTTCCCGAAAGCCCTTGCCGCCGCCGCCGCGGCCATGCTTTGCACCCTGAGCGTGCACGCGCAAACGGTGGTTACCATCGGCTATGCCGGCGCACTCACAGGCGCTCAGGCGCACTTCGGCAAGGACAGCGAGCGCGGCATTCGCCTGGCAATGGACGAGATCAATGCCACGCATCCGGTCATCGGCGGCAAGCCGGTCCAGTTCGCGCTCGACGCGCAGGACGACGGCGCCGACCCGCGCATCGCCACCACCGTGGCGCAGCGCTTCGCCGACAACCGCGTGAGTGCCGTGATCGGCCATCAGAACTCCGGCACCTCCATCGCCGTGGCGCGTATCTACGCCCAACAGCACATCGCCGAACTCACGCCGTCGGCCACCAACCCAGAGTTCACGCGCCTCGGTTTCGACACCACGTTCCGCATGCTGGCCAACGACGATTACCTCGGGCAGGCCCTCTCGCAATACGTCGCCACGCAGTTGCGTGCGCGGCGCATCGCCGTCATCGACGACCGTACCGCCTACGGACAGGGCATCGCCGAAGTCTTTGCCCGCCAGGCCGAGAAGGCCGGGGCGAAGATCGTGGCGCGCGAGTATTCCACCGACAAGGCATTCGACTTCTCGGCCGTGCTGACCCGCGTCAAACGTGAAAATCCGGACGCCATTTTCTTCGGCGGCATGGATGCCCAGGGCGGGCCGATGCTCAAGCAGATGCGTCAATATTCGATTGCCGCGCCACTGGTCGGCGGCGACGGACTTTGCACCGCTGAAATGATCCGGCTGGCGGGCGCCGCGCTCGACGGCAATCTCTTCTGTGCCGACGGGGGACGCAGCCTCGCCAAGATGCCGGGCGGCGCGGCGTTCGCCGCGAAGTTCCGCCAGAAGTACGGCGAGCCGGTCCAGCTCTATGCCCCCTATGCCTACGACGCCATGACCGCAATTTATCGCGCCGCCGTCGCCGCGCAATCCACGGACCCCGACAAGATCGTGCAAGCGCTGCACCACGTGTCGTTCAGCGGCGTCACGGGGCAGATCGCATTCGACGAGCACGGCGATCTGCGCCAGCCGGCCGCCACCATCTCCACCTACAAGGAAGGCAAGAAAATGGCTTTGACCGAGGTATCGAAATGAGTCTCGACATTCTCCGGGTCGGATCGCCCGGCCTGCGCGAAGTGGCCGCCGAGGTCACGCGTCTGGACGACCCCGTCGTCGTGCGTGAAGCCAACGCGCTGGGCGAGGCGATCCGGGCGTTCCGGGCGGAACACGGTTTCGGACGCGCCATCGCCGCGCCGCAAATCGGCATTCGCAAACGCATGATCGGACTGGCCATGCCGGGATGGCCCGACGTCATCGTCAATCCGCAGATCGTGTGGACCAGCAGCGAACGCATGACGCTCTGGGACGACTGCATGTGCTTTCCGGACATGCTCGTGCGGGTGGCGCGCTTCGCGTCGATCTCCGTGGACTTTCTGGACATGCGCGGCGAGCGGCATCTCCGGCAGGCGCTCGGCCGCCCGGAATCCGAACTGCTGCAACACGAGATCGACCATCTCGACGGCAAGCTCTCGTTCGATCGCGCCGTCGGCGAAAACGCCGTCGTGCACCGCACGGTCTTCGAGGCGCACCGCGCGGCCTTCGCCGCACAAGTCGACTACTTTCCTCAACCTCTGTGAGAGACGTGATGACCCGCCCCGACGTTGGCCGCATCGACGGTCTGACCTACCCCCCGGGCACGGCCTTCATGGCCGGCCAATACCTTCCCATGTCCGAGGCCCGCATCTCCGTGCTCGACTGGGGGTTGCTGCACTCCGACGTGACCTACGACACCGTGCACGTCTGGAATGGCAGGTTCTTCCGGCTGGATTTGCATATCGCGAGATTCCGCCGCTCGCTCGAGAAGCTGCGCTTGCGAGTGGCGTACGACGACGACGCGCTGCGCGACATCCTCGTCGAGTGCGTCCGACGCTCCGGGCTGCGCAACGCGTACGTCGAGATGCTGTGCACGCGCGGCCTCTCGCCGACATTCAGCCGCGACCCGCGCGACGCCGCGAACCAGTTCGTCGCGTTCGCCGTGCCCTACGGTTCGGTGGCCAACGCCCGGCAACTCAAGGAAGGGTTGCATCTGCACCTGATCGATACCGTACGTCGGATCCCGCCGGAGTCGGTGGACCCGCAGATCAAGAACTACCACTGGCTCGATCTGGTCACCGCCCAATTCCAGGGGTTCGACGCCGGGGCGGAGACCGTCGTCATCAAGGACATGGACGGCAACGTTGCCGAAGGCCCGGGCTTCAACATCTTCGCGGTCAAGGAAGGCGCCCTGTACACGCCCGAGCGCGGTGTGCTGCATGGCATCACCCGCCGTACGGTGTTCGACATTGCCGAACGACTCGGCATCGAGGTGCACGCGGGCAACGTGAGCGAAGCACAACTGCGTCACGCCGACGAGATCTTCATCACGTCGACGGCAGGCGGCATCATGCCGGTCACGCGCCTGAACGACGTCGCCGTCGGCGATGGCATGCCGGGCGAGCTGACCCGGACGATCTTTCGCACCTACTGGGATTGGCACGACGATCCGGCCTGGACGCTGGCGGTCGACTACGACGGGGCGGATCGTGTTCGCTGAGGCGCTTCGCTCCCGTCTCGAAGCCCGCCGGCAAGCGCTCGTCGAGCGGCACGCCCTCAAGCGCGAGATCGCGATCGGCTCGCCGCAGGGCGGCCGCATCACCGCGCACACGAGCGCCGCCGAAGCGCCACGCGGGTATCTCAATCTGTGCGCCAACAATTACCTCGGGTTGGCTGGCGACGCCCGCATCGTCGAGGCGGCGACGGAAGCCATTTCGCGCTTCGGCCTGGGCATGGCCTCGGTTCGCTTCATCAGCGGCACGCATGCGCTGCATTGGGAACTGGAGCAACGGCTGGCCGACTTTCTCGGCACCCAGGCATGCGCGCTGTTCCCTTCGGCTTTCGACGCCAACGGCGCGCTCTTCGAGGCGCTGTTGAGCGATGAGGACGCCGTGTTCTCCGACGCGCTCAATCATGCGAGCATCATCGACGGCATACGCCTGAGCCGGGCCGCCCGCTTTCGTTACGCGCATCGCGATGTCGACAGCGCCGCGCGGGCCTTCGACGAAGCGAACGACGCCCGCGCACGTCTGCTGGTGAGCGACGGCGTGTTCTCCATGGACGGCACGCAGGCGCCGCTCCAGGCCCTGGCCGCGCTGTGTCGAGAGCGCCAGGCGCTCTTCGTCGTGGATGACTCGCATGGCATTGGGGTCATCGGCGAGACGGGGCGCGGAACCGCCCAGGCGCAGGCGCAGACCGCCGCGGTCGACGTTTTCGTCGGCACGCTCGGCAAGGCACTGGGTGGCGCGGCAGGCGGATTCGTGGCGGGGCAGCAGGCCGTGGTCGATACGCTGCGCCAGTTCGGACGCCCCTATCTGTTCTCCAATGCCCTGATGCCCGCGATCGCCGCCGCCGCGCTTCGCGCCCTGGACCTGATCGAACAAGGTCAGATCGACTTCGCGCGCCTGCGAGCGATGAGCATCTATTTGCGCGAGCGCCTGACAGCGGCAGGCTTCGATGTCATCCCTGGCGACCATCCGATCGTGCCGGTCCGCTTCGGAACGTCGGCACGTGCTCAGGCCGCCGCGTCGGCGCTCGCGCAGCACGGCATTCTGGCGCAAGCGTTCTCGTACCCGGTCGTTCCCGAGGGTCAGGCCCGTTTGCGGCTGCAGGCGTCACTCGCGCTGTCCGACGGCGACCTCGACCGGGTCGTGGAAGCGTTCCGCTCGATGCGCCACTAGCACCGCGGAAGCGTTCGCGCGCCATCGGCGGCCGTCGGGCCCCTCGCGCACCAGCGGCCACAAGGCCGGCCGCATTCCCCCTCCCGTCGTCGCCAGCGCCGGTCCAAGCCTCGGACGCGGCCTGTCCCTTCACGGGCGTACTTCCCTGTCCACTCATCAGGTTGCCTCATGAACTCGAACCCTTCGCAAGCGCATGACAACTGGCCACACGCCGCCGCGCCGGCCGACACCCATCTTCCTGCCGCCGTCACCGACATCCCGGGTAGCGCCGCCGATAGGCCATGTCCGACAGGCACCCGCCGCACGACACGGACACAGGCCAGACGCGCAGTCGTGGCCGCCTCGCTCGGCAACATCCTCGAGTGGTACGACTTCGTGCTCTACGCCTACTTCTCGCCACAAATCGCCCATCACTTTTTCCCGGCGGCCAGCGAATCGACGTCGTTTCTCGTCGCCATCGCCACGTTCGGCGTGGGTTTCGTTGCGCGCCCGGTGGGCGCCGCCGTTCTCGGGGCGTACGGCGACCGTGCGGGACGCAAGGCCGCCCTGCTGGTCGTGATCCTGCTCATGGCGATCGGCACGGCGATGATCGGTCTCACGCCCGCGTTCGACACGGCGGGCGTGTATGCCTCGATATCGATCGTGATCGCGCGCGTATTGCAGGGCTTCGCGTCCGGCGGCGAATGGGGAGGCGCCACGAGCTTCATCGTCGAATACGCACCTGCGCACCGTCGCGGCCTGTACGGCAGCTGGCAGCAGGCCAGCCTTGCCGTCGCGCTGCTGCTGGGCTCGCTCACCGCTGGCGTCATGACCTGGTTCATGTCGACACAGGCCCTGAATGACTGGGGATGGCGCGTGCCGTTCGTGCTGGGCGCGGTCGTCATCGGCACCTTCGGCTTCTGGCTGCGGCGCAACGTCGACGAGCCGCCGCGCGGCGGCGCGCAAGCCGGGACGTCTCCGTCATCGCCCATTCGCACCGCACTGCGTGAGCAGCGCCGCGCCCTTGGCATCGGCAGCCTCTTCACGATCGGCTGGACCGTCACCAACTATCTCTACCTGTTGTACATGCCCATCTACCTGACGCGCACGCTGGGACTGCCCGCGAGCGAGGCGCTGGCCGCCGTGAGCCTGCAGATCGCCTGTTTCATGGTCCTGTCTCCGGTGATGGGGCGACTGTCCGATCGGTGGGGCCGTCGTCCGCTCATGAGCGCCGGCGCACTGTGCGTTCTCGTCGGCACATACCCGCTGTTCGCCTTCATGTCGGCTCATCCGCACACGCTGCCGGTGCTCGGTGCGCTGTGCCTGCTCGCCACCTTCATGGCGATGATGACGGGACCCGCCCCGGCCTGGCAGGTCGAGCTGTATCCGGCCGCGGTGCGCACCACTTCCATCTCGCTGAGTTACAACGTGTCCGTCACGATCTTCGGCGGCTTCGCCCCGTTCGTCGCGACATGGCTCATCGGGACCACCGGCAATGTGCTCTCGCTCACCTGGTACATCGCCGCCGGGGCGCTCGCAAGCCTCGTCGCATCGCGGCTCTCGCACGAGACGGCGCACTCGGCATTGATCTGACGCCCGCGACAGGAACTCCCCCCATGGCATCGTCCAAACCCATCCCCCCGTCCACCGACAACGACACCGTCTCCGCCTCATGTCGCGACGAGCCCGGGCAACCGGCGTCGAGCGCCGCCATCGAATGGATCTCGCGCCTGATCGCGATCGATACGACAAGCCGCCAGTCCAATCTCGGCCTGATCGAAGCGGTTCGCGACGACCTCCGATCCCACGGGGTGCATGCCTGGCTCGACTACGACGCGAGCGGCGCCAAGGCCAACCTCTTCGCCACCCTGCCGGCGAGCGACGGCCGCACGCAAGGCGGCATCGTACTGTCCGGGCATACCGACGTGGTACCGGTCGACGGCCAGGACTGGCACAGCCCGCCGTTCTCGCCGACAGTGCGAAACGGTCGCCTTTACGGGCGCGGAGCGTGCGACATGAAGGGCTTCATCGGCACCGTCATGAGTCGGGTGCCGGCGTGGTGCGCAACGCCACCCGGGGTGCCAGTCCATCTCGCCTTCTCGTACGACGAGGAGGTCGGGTGCCTCGGCGTCTCGCCCATGCTCGCCGCCATGGCGCGCCGCAATATCCGGCCGCAAGGCTGCGTGGTGGGCGAGCCGACCGGCATGCGCGTGATCGTCGCGCACAAGGGCATCAATATCTACCGTTGCTGCGTTCACGGGCATGCGGCGCACTCCTCGCTCACACCGCGCGGAGTCAACGCCATCGAGTATGCGGCGCGACTGATTTGCCACATTCGCGATGTTGCGGACGCCTTTGCGGCCAACGGTCCCTACGACGACGGTTTCGATGTCCCGTTCAGCACGGCGCAGACCGGCACGATCTCAGGGGGGATCGCCCTGAACACGATTCCCGCCGCGTGCGAATTTGTCTTCGAATACCGGAATCTGCCCGGTGTCGACGCCGACGCCGTGTTCGCCCGGATCGAGGCGTTCGCCGCGCAGACCCTCATTCCGGAGATGGCACGGGTGCATCCGAACGCCACCATCCGGTTCACGAAGATCGCCGCCCCGCCGTCGATGCAGGCGCCCGCGTCGGCGCCCTTCGTGCAGTTGATGCACGCCCTCACGCGCGACACCGCCGCCCGCAAGGTCTCCTACGGCACGGAGGCCGGCTTCTTCCAGCGCGCCGGCATCCCGACGGTGGTCTGCGGCCCCGGCAGCATCGAACAGGCCCATCAGCCCGACGAATTCGTGGCGCTGGCCGAGATCGCCCGATGCGAACGGTTTCTGTCGAAGCTCGTCGCGCCTTCCACCACAGTCTCAACTCTTATATAAGACATAAGACATTTGACCGCACCTGGCATAGGGACTAGAATCTCGGGCAAAAGCAGTATTGGAAAAAGCCTTGGAGGTCTGACACCCTCCCCCGAAACGCACCACCAGCAGGTCTTCTCATGCTCGAAAACTATCGTGCTCACGTGGCCGCCCGCGCCGCGCTTGGTATTCCCCCCTTGCCGCTGACGGCGCAGCAGACCGCTGAACTGGTCGAGCTGCTGACCAATCCGCCGGCCGGCGAAGCGCAAACGCTGCTTGATCTCATCACCCATCGCGTGCCCGCCGGTGTGGACGAAGCCGCCCGCGTGAAGGCCGGTTTCCTGGCCGCCGTGGCCAAGGGCGAAACCGCCTGCTCGCTCATCTCGCGCGCCCGCGCCACCGAACTGCTCGGCACCATGCTGGGCGGCTACAACATCCAGCCGCTGATCGAACTGCTGTCCGATGCCGAAGTCGGCACGGTCGCGGCCGACGCGCTGAAGAACACCCTGCTGATGTTCGATCAGTTCCATGACGTGAAGGAGCTGGCCGACAAGGGCAATGCCAACGCCCGCGCCGTGCTGCAAAGCTGGGCCGACGCCGAGTGGTTCACGAGCCGCCCGGAAGTGCCGCAAAGCCTGACCATCACCGTGTTCAAGGTGCCGGGCGAAACCAACACCGACGACCTCTCGCCGGCCCCGGACGCCACGACCCGCCCGGACATCCCGCTGCACGCGCTCGCCATGCTCAAGAACGCGCGTCCGGGCATCACCCCGGAAGAAGACGGCAAGCGCGGCCCGGTCAAGTTCATCGAATCGCTCAAGGAGAAGGGCCATCTCGTCGCCTATGTGGGTGACGTGGTCGGCACGGGTTCCTCGCGCAAGTCCGCCACCAACTCGGTGCTGTGGTTCACGGGCCAGGACATCCCGTTCATTCCGAACAAGCGCTTTGGCGGCGTGTGCCTGGGCAGCAAGATCGCTCCGATCTTCTACAACACGATGGAAGACGCCGGCGCGCTGCCGATCGAGCTCGACGTGTCGAAGATGGAAATGGGCGATGTGGTCGAGCTGCGTCCGTACGAGGGCAAGGCCCTGAAGAACGGCGAAGTGATCGCCGAATTCCAGGTCAAGTCCGACGTGCTGTTCGACGAAGTGCGCGCCGGCGGCCGTATTCCCCTGATCATCGGTCGCGGCCTGACGGCCAAGGCCCGCGAAGCGCTGGGTCTGCCGCCGTCCACGCTGTTCCGTCTGGCGCAGCAACCGGCCGATAGCGGCAAGGGCTTCTCGCTCGCGCAAAAGATGGTCGGCCGTGCCTGCGGTCTGCCCGAAGGGCAAGGGGTCCGTCCGGGGACCTATTGCGAGCCGAAGATGACGTCGGTGGGCTCGCAGGACACCACCGGTCCGATGACTCGCGACGAACTCAAGGATCTGGCGTGCCTCGGCTTCTCGGCCGACCTGGTGATGCAGTCGTTCTGCCACACCGCCGCGTATCCGAAGCCGGTCGACGTGAAGACGCACCAGACGCTGCCGAACTTCATCGCCACGCGCGGCGGTATCGCGCTGCGCCCGGGCGACGGCGTGATTCACTCGTGGCTGAACCGTATGCTGCTGCCCGACACCGTCGGCACGGGCGGCGACTCGCACACCCGCTTCCCGATCGGCATCAGCTTCCCGGCCGGTTCGGGCCTGGTCGCCTTCGCGGCCGCCACCGGCACCATGCCGCTGGACATGCCGGAATCGGTACTGGTGCGCTTCAAGGGCAAGATGCAGCCGGGCGTTACGCTGCGCGATCTCGTCAACGCGATTCCGCTGTATGCCATCAAGCAGGGGCTTCTGACCGTTGCCAAGCAAGGCAAGAAGAACATCTTCTCGGGCCGCATCCTCGAGATCGAAGGCCTGCCCGACCTGAAGGTCGAGCAAGCGTTCGAGCTGTCGGACGCCTCGGCAGAGCGCTCGGCCGCCGGTTGCACGGTGCATCTGAACAAGGAGCCGATCATCGAGTACCTCAACAGCAACGTCACGCTGCTGAAGTGGATGATCGCGCAGGGCTACCAGGATCCGCGCAGCCTGCAACGCCGTATCACGGCAATGGAGCAGTGGCTGGCCGATCCGAAACTGCTCTCGCCGGATGCCGACGCCGAGTACGCTGCGGTGATCGAAATCGATCTGGCCGACATCCATGAGCCGATCGTGGCCTGCCCGAACGACCCGGACGACGTGAAGACGCTGTCCGACGTCGCCGGCGCCAAGATCGACGAGGTGTTCATCGGCTCGTGCATGACCAACATCGGTCACTTCCGCGCCGCGTCAAAGCTGCTCGAAGGCAAGCGCGACATTCCGGTCAAGCTGTGGGTCGCGCCGCCGACGAAGATGGACCAGAAGCAACTGACGGAAGAAGGTCACTACGGCGTGTTCGGCACGGCCGGTGCACGCACGGAAATGCCGGGCTGCTCGCTGTGCATGGGTAACCAGGCACAAGTGCGCGAAGGCGCGACCGTCATGTCGACCTCGACCCGCAACTTCCCCAACCGCCTGGGCAAGAACACGAATGTGTATCTCGGCTCGGCGGAGCTGGCGGCGATCTGCTCGCGACTTGGCAAGATCCCGTCCAGGGAAGAGTACATGGCCGACATCGGCGTGATCAACACCAATGGCGACAAGATCTACAAGTACATGAACTTCGATCAGATCGAGGACTTCAAGGCCGTCGCCGACACGGTGCAGGCCTGAGCACGAGGCTGATGCTCGGCGTGGGTTCCACGCCGCCGCGTCGGCCGCTGCCACCTCCTCGCCAATGCAAATGGCGCCGCGAACGTTCTGTTTGCGGCGCCATTTTCGTTTCAGCCTGTGTTCGTGGCGACAATCCGGTCAGCCTGGGGGTGGAACCGACGTCACACATTAGCGCGACCTCACCCCGTCGCCAGTTCGAGCGCGAGCTCCCGGTAGATGTCGCGCGCCCCTTCGAGTTGCTCCAGAGCGATCGACTCGTCGATGGTGTGCGCATCCTCTTCGTTGCCCGGCCCGAGCCCGATGGTGGGAATACCGCGTCGCCCGGCCGATTCCGATCCGTTGGTGCAAAAGCGCCACGTACCGAGCGTGGCCACGCGCCCCGCCGCCTGCGCCGCGCGGCCGGCCGCCGAGACCAGCGCATGGTCATCGGCGATCTGCCACGCAGGCAACCAGCGGAACGGTCGCGCGCAGCACCCCGTGAACGTCCTCACCTTGTCGCCCGTGACCGCGAGCGTGAAGCGCGTCAGTCCCTCGTCGCGCAAGCGCGCCTCGATCGCCGAGAGCACGTCCTGTGACGTTTCGCCCGGGAGCGTGCGGCGGTCGAAGCGAATCGTCGTCGCCGTCGGTATCATCGATATCGACGGGTACGGCGTGGAGACGATGTCGGTGGGCACCAGCAGGGCGTCGCCCAGCGACGCATGCGTGGGCAACGACAGATCCTGCAAGGCGATCAGGGCGCGGGCCGCCGCGTGCAACGGATTGACGCCGACCTCGGGCGACGCCGCATGTGCGGGCGTGCCCTCGAACGTCAGAAGCATCTCCATGCGCCCCTTCTGCCCCGACTTGATCTGGAGCTTCGACGGCTCGCAGATGATCACGGCGGCGGGTGCGCATCGGTCGAGCACCGGCGCCAGCGCGAAGCCTTCGATCACCTCTTCCATCACGCTTGCCGACACCGCCACCCGGCGGGTGAGTCGCCCCGTCGCCGCGGCTTGCGCCGCGCCGCACATGGCGGCCGCGACGCCCCCCTTCATGTCGGTGCTGCCACGCCCATAGAGGCGTCCATCGCGGATTTCGCCGCCGAACGGCGCGACCGACCATTCGCCGACTACCGGCACCACATCCATGTGGCCGTCGAAGAGCACGGCGACGTCCGCGCCCGCCGGGCCGATCAGCCCGAGCACCGACCCGTTCTCGTCGCGATGGATCTCGTCGAAGCCGAGCTCGCGCATACGCGCTTCGACCAGCGCCGCCATGCCTGCCTCGTCGCCCGAGAGACTCGGCGTGCGCACCATCTCCTGCGTCAACGCAATGACATCGATCGTCATGACGTAGCGTCTCCTTCGTCTCAGCGATTGACCAGCCGGGCCGGCACGCGCAACACCAGAATGGCACCGATGAACGCGAAGCTCGCAAGGAAGTACATACCCCAATCCGTCGAGCCGGTCGTGTCCTTGATCCAGCCGATGACGTACGGGCTGACAAAGGCGGCCAGTCCGGCGAAGGCGTTGATGCCGGCAATGCCCGCGGCCGCACTGCGCCCCTCGAGGAAGGCCGTCGGCAGACTCCAGAAGAGCGGCGAGCAGACCATGCAACCGGCCGCGGCCACCGAGAGCATCGCCACGGCGACCGGCGGGTTATGGCCGAACAGTGTCGACAGGATGAGCCCGACACCGCCCACGACGAACGGAATCACCATGTGCCAGCGGCGCTCGCGCGTCTTGTCGGAATGACGGCAAACCAGCACCATCGACACGACCGCACACGCGTTGGGTACCGCGGTCAGCAGGCCGATCTCGAGCAAGGACTTCACGCCGGTCGACTTGATCACCGAGGGAATCCAGAAAGCCAGGCCCGACAGGCTCGACACAGTGCAGTAGCAGATCAGCGCCATGTGCAGCACGCGACGATCCTGCAGCAGCTTCCACAGCGACACGTGTTCGGTCTTCTCGCGCGTCTCGGCGGCGACGTTGTGCGCCAGGCGCGCTTTCTCCGCGTCGGAGAGCCAACGTGCATCGGCAATGCGGTCGTCCAGGTAGAACAACACGGCGGCGCCCAGCACCATCGACGGCACGGCCTCGATGACGAACATCCACTGCCAGCCCGCAAAGCCATGGCCCATGTGGAACGACTGCATGATCCAGCCCGAGAGCGGCCCGCCGAGAATGCCCGCGAACGGCACGGCAGTCATGAAGATCGCCACGATCTGGCCGCGACGCGCCGAAGGAAACCAGTACGTGAGGTACAGGATGATGCCGGGATAGAAGCCCGCCTCGGCCGCGCCGAGCAGGAAGCGCAGCACGTAGAACTGGGTCGGCGTCTGCGTGAAAGCCATGGCCGCGGAAATGAGCCCCCAGAGGATCATGATGCGTGCAAGGGTCTTCTTGGCGCCGATGCGATGCATCAGCACGTTGCTCGGCACTTCGAACAGGAAGTAGCCGATGAAGAAGATGCCGGCGCCGAGGCCGTACACCGTCTCGGAGAAGCCGAGATCGTCGAGCATCTGCAGCTTGGCGAAGCCGACGTTGACCCGGTCAAGGAACGCGGCGACGTAGCAGAGCATCAGGAACGGCACCAGCCGCCATGCGACGCGGCGGTACAGGGCATTGTCGGCGGCGTCGCTCAGGACACGGGAATCGGCATGCATGGGTTGGCCGGGCGAGTTGCCCGTAAGTGATGCAGGGGACGGTGCGTTTTTCATCATAGGCTCCAGCGCGAAAAATATCGTGACGAACTGTTGGCCAGGCGTGATGCGCACGAAGACTTCGGCATAAGCTTCGGGCAACACGTTCCCCTGCGGGCCTCGCGGCCTGCATGGCTGTGATGGGGGTTGGGATGAACCGGGAGACGTCGCGGTGCCTGCCGCGCGCCCCCGTGTCAGACGCCTGCGCGCCCTGCGCCCTCGGCGCGGGCGCTCACGCCTGCGGAACCACGGCGCCGCGTCGTTCGACGATCATGCGATACGCCTCGGGACGGCGGTGCTTTGCAAAATTGAAGGTCGTGCTCTTGTACGAGTTGCACAGGTCGAGGTCGCAGCGCGCGATGGCCAGCTCGTCGCCCTTGGTCGAACAGGCGGCCACCACTTCGCCCGAGGGCGCGATGATGCAGCTCCCGCCGATCATCTCGCAGCCCTCTTCCTTGCCCGCCTTGGCCACACCGACCACCCACGTGCCGTTCTGGTACGCCCCGGCCTGCATGACCAACTGGTTGTGGAACATCGACAGATCGTCGTGTTCCGGCGCGGGCGGATTGTGAACCGGCGTGTTGTAGCCGAGCAGGATCATCTCCACGCCCTGCAGGCCCATCACGCGATAGGTCTCCGACCAGCGACGGTCATTGCACAGGGCCATGCCCATCACGCCGCCGAAGCCGCGCCACACACCGAACGCATCGCCCGGTTCAAAGTAGTACTTCTCCAGGTGCTGGAACGCGCGCCACGGCTCGTTCTCCGCATGGCCCGGCAGGTGCACCTTGCGATACTTGCCGATGATGCCGCCGTCGGCGCCGACCAGGATCGACGTATTGAAGCGATGCGGACAACCGGCGTCGTCGAGCGCGATTTCGGCGTAGCCGAGATAGAACCCGATGCCCAGGCGTCTGGCCGTGTCGAATAGCACCTGCGTTTGCGGGCCAGGCATTTCGCGCTCGTAGAAGGCATCGATCTCGGCCGGATCTTCCATGTACCAGCGCGGGAAGAAGGTCGTGAGCGCGAGTTCGGGGAAGACGACGAGATGGCAGCCCATCGCGTGCGCGTTGTGCAGGTGAGCGAGCAGGCGCTCCATCACGTCGGCGCGGGAATCGGCGCGCTGGATCGGTCCGAGCTGCGCGGCGGCGACGTTGACGATACGGGACATGACGTTATCTCCTTGATGAATCTCATTGAAGCCCTGTGCGTCCGGCGCACCGGACGCCTCCTCCAGGGGTGTTGCGACTGCGACGGGTTCAGGCGGCAAGTTCCGTCATGAGCGCGAGCAGCAGATTGGCCCCGGCGTCGATATCGGCGTCGTGGGTGAATTCGGCAACGTTGTGCGACAGGCCCTTCACGCTCGGCACGAAAATCATCCCGGCAGGGCAGACCCGCGCGAGCATCTGCGCGTCGTGCCCCGCACCGCTGGGCATGCGGCGCACCGAGTGGCCGCGCTCTCGTGCGAGCGCCTCCACCCGCTCGACGATGCGTTCGTCGAACTGCACCGGAGCGAAATCCGCCAGCGAGCGTCGTGTGATGCGAACGCCTTCGGCCTCGGCCACGGCGTCGGCCTTCGCGAAGACACGGCGCACGGCCTCGGCGAGCGCATCGCCGTCGGTGTTGCGCAGGTCGACAGTGAAGACGGCCCGGTTCGGAATCACGTTGACCAGATTGGGCGACACCGTGACATGGCCAACGGTCGCCAGCTGCGCGCCCCCCAGTTCGCGGGCCACGTCGCGTGCGTACGCGGCGATCGCGTAGGCGGCGTGGCCCGCGTCATGACGCATGCGCATCGGCGTGGTGCCGGCATGATTCGACACGCCCTCGACCGTGAACTCGGTCCAGTGAATGCCCTGCACGCCCGTGACCGCGCCGATCGTGACGCCCTCGTGCTCCAGCACCGGCCCCTGCTCCACATGCAGTTCAACGAACGCGTGGACGTCGGGCGCGCCGACCGCATGCGTGCCGTCGAACCCGATGCGCGTGAGGTTCTCGCGCACGGACGTGCCGTCGATCCCCACCGTGTCGAGCGCTTCGTCGAGCGGCATGCCGCCCACGTAGACGAGACTGCCCATCATGTCCGGCGAGAAACGGGCACCCTCCTCGTTCGTGAAGAAGGCCACCGCGAGCGGGCGACGCGTGACGATGCCTGCATCGTTGAGCGACGCAATGACCTCCAGGCCGGCAAGCACGCCGAGGTTGCCGTCGTATCGCCCGCCCGTTCGAACGGTGTCGATGTGCGAGCCGGTCATCACAGGCGGGCCGGCCTCGCTTCCCGCGCGCACACCCACGACATTGCCGATGGCGTCCACGCTCACCGCGAGCCCGAGCTCGCGCATCCAGCCCTCGACGAGACGGCGACCTTCGCCGTCGGCGTCGCTCAGTGCCAGGCGGCAGCAACCGCCTCCGTCGATCGCGCCGACTTGCGCCAGCGCGGCGATACGCCCGAGCAGGCGCGGCAAGTCGATACGGGGGACCGGCGGCATATTCGGGTCCGCCGCCACTGCGCCAGCCCCGGAAGTGTTGAAAAGCATGCTCATGATGCGTTCGTGCCCTGAATTCGCTGATGCGTTGATGCGTTGATGCGCTTGTGCCTTTATGCGGCTATGCGGCCCGCTTGACGGCAGCCGCTGTCACGGCTTCGGCAGGCATGCCGACGATCGTCTCGAACAGCACCGGATCCGTGGCGCCTTCGCTGCCGAAGACCAGCACGCGGCTCGAGGCATCGAGCCCCAGTTCGGCCCGCGCGTGCGCATCGGCGGCAGCGCCCAGGCACCCGGCCAGCCCGGCCACGGCCGATTCGCCGGCGACCATCGGCGCGTCGCCGAAGCGGCCTTGCGCGAGCATGCGCATCGTCTCCAGCGCAGAGGCGTCGTCGATGGTCAGAAACGCGTGCGCGCCCGGGCGCAGGATCTCCCACGCCAGCAACGACACCTCGCCACAGGCCAACCCGGCCATCACCGTATCGAGCTCGCCATGCACGGCCACCGGTTCCCCGGCGCGCGCGCTCTCGTAAAGACATGCGGCCTTGTCCGGCTCGACCACGACGAATCTCGGACGTGCCGCGCCGCGCACTTCGAGCGTTTCCCAGAAATGGGCGAGCACGGCAGCGGCCAGGCCGCCCACGCCGCCTTGCAGGAATACGTGCGTCGGCAGCTGCCCCGTCGCGTCGCGGAACTGGCGCAGCGCTTCGTCGGCCATGACAGCGTAGCCCTGCATCACGTCCTTGGGCACCTCCATGTAGCCGGGGTACGACGTGTCCGATACCACGAAGCGGCCCAGGCGCGAAGCGTCGTCGGCGGCCTGGCGCACCGCGTCGTCGTAGTTGCCCGCCGTGCGCACGACCTCGGCGCCGTAATGCGCAATGGCGTCGACGCGCCCCTGGCTGACCGTCGCGTGCACGTAGATCACGCACTGGCAGCCGAAGCGCTGCGCCCCCCATGCCACCGAGCGCCCGTGGTTGCCATCGGTGGCGCACGTCACGCACAGCGTGCGGGTCAGATCGGCGAAGCGTCCCGAGAGCAGGTCGGCCACGCTCACGCCCTGTTGCCCCGTGCGGGCTTCGATTTCGCGGATCAGCAGGCGACTCACGGCGTACGCCCCACCCAGCGCCTTGAAGCTTCCCAGGCCGAAGCGTCCCGCCTCGTCCTTGTAACGGATCTGCGCCACGCCCGCCGCGCGCGCCAGCCCGTCGAGTGCGACGAGCGGCGTCTCGGCGTAGCCCGGCCAGCGCGTGATTTCACGCGCGGCGGTGGCAAACGCGTCACCTCCCAGAATGGCACGGCGCGCGTCGCCATAACGCGCCCCAGGCTCGACGGCCGGGTTCGCGAAACACTGCAGGCGCAGATTGGGAAGGGGGTGGGTCATATGTGCTCCTCGGTTTCTGAATGGATATGTCGGTGTCGATACCGGCTAGCGGCGCAAGTCGCCGTAGTCGTCATGCAGGCGCTCGATGTGGGCAAGCCGCTCGCGCGCCGCATCGCCAAGGGCCAGCCCAAGGCGCGTGCAAAGGTGGTTGATGACGCTCATCGCCGCAACGTAGGAATCGAACATGCCTGCGGTGCGATTCACGCAGCGCAGCACGATGTCGCTGCGCGCCGGCAGCTCCGTGGCGGTCGGATCGGTGAGGATCACCACGCGGGCGCCAACGCGGTTGGCGTGTTCGACCATCGGGCGCAGCAGCGTGACGCGGCGGCGAAAGTCCATGACGACGAGCACGTCGTCGGCGGACATGTCGGCCAGGTCTTCCGCCAGGTTCAGGCCCGCGCCCGGCACCAGCAGCACGCCGTCTCGCACCTGCGTAAGCAATGCCCACATGTACTGGGCGAGCACGCGGCCGTTGCGAAAGCCCGCGATGAAGACGCGCCGCGCATTCGCGCCGATCTCCGCCGCGCGGTCCAGGTCGGCCGCGGCAATGCGCTCGAACGTGTGCGCGAGGTTCTGAAGGTCGGCCGCCAGATGCGCGCCCATGGCGCCTTCCGGCGTGTCGCCCGCCGTCTCCGGCGTGGAGATGCCCGCCAGCGCGAAGAGCGGCGACCCGTGGTCGGCGTCCTCGCGCATGCGGGTGCGCAATTCGTTGAATGTCTCGTAGCCCAGACGCTTGAAGAAGCGCGCCGCCGAAGCCTTCGAGACTTCCGCCATCTCCGCGAGCTCGGTCGCGGAATACGACGCCAATTGCGACAAGTGCGCGAGCGTCACATCCGCAAGACGTTTCTCGCTGGGCGTGAAGTCGTCTTGCAGTTGCAGGATGCGGTCTTGAAGCGTGCCGTTCATGGTGTTTTCCAATCGGCCCATCCGTTTCCGGCGGGCGCAAAGTTGCGGGTCCCAGCATGCTGCCATCGTCTGCGCCGCTTGCGCTGTTTGCGCTGTTTGCGTCGCGCTTATCACGGGGCATCCTGCTTTTGGAACTTATGTTTCAGTAAACTATGCAAACGAAAATAAAGTGTCAAAAGAAAAAAATAAAGCATCGGCGCGGCGCCAAAGAAAATGCCCGCCAGTCGGCGGGCATGGGAGGGAGCAGACAAAGCGCTCGACTGTCCTGCGTGAGCGCCTGGCGACGGCTACTGCGAAGCGATCCACCAAGTGGTGCCGGAGGCGTCCTGAACACCGCCGCGAAGATCGTCGTCTTCCCGCTTGCGCAGCGGCGCCTGCACGACCGTCGCTCCTGCGGCCACAGCCCGCGCGAAAACGGCCGATACGTCCGGCACATAGAGGTGAATGTGCGGCGCGGTCGCGACAATCTCGGTCACCCCGCCGCCGAGCATCAATACGCTGTCGTCGATCCTGACTTCCGCATGCATGAGCGAACCGTCGGGCCGGTCGAAGCGGCGCAGCAGCACACCGCCGAACGCAGTCTCGACGAACCGGATCAATGCCTCGGCATCCGGACAGATCAGGTAAGGGCTCATCGAGGGATAGCTTTCGGGCTTCCAGGACATCGTTGACGCTCCGTGAGGTTGTACGACATTCGATTCAGGCGCACAGGTTTGCGCGCCCGCCGGCAATCACGCGACGCTGTCCAACGCCTTGGCGAATCGCGCCACCGCGCCTTCCACGTCATGGAGCTTGTCCAGACCGAACAGGCCGATGCGGAACGTCTTGAAGTCCTCCGGCTCATCGACGCGAAGTGGTACGCCCGCGGCAATCTGCAAGCCGGCGTCGGCGAACTTCTTGCCGGTGCGGATGCCATCGTCGTCGGTGTAGCTGACCACGACCCCCGGCGCCTGAAAACCTTCGGCGGCCACGCTCCGGAAGCCCTTGGCCGCGAGCAATGCGCGAATGCGCCTGCCGAGTTCCAACTGCTCGGCACGCACCTTTTCGAATCCGTAAGCCTCGGTTTCCTTGATCACGTCGCGCAATACCGCGAGGCTGTCCGTGGGCATGGTGGCGTGGTATGCGAAGCCGCCCTTCTCGTAGGCTTCCATGATCTGCAGCCACTGTCGAAGATCGCAGGCGAAGCTCGTGCTCGTCGTGCCCTCGATGCGCTCGCGCGCCAGGGCACTGAGCATCACCAGCGCGCAACAGGGAGAAGCGCTCCAACCCTTTTGCGGCGCGCTGATCAGCACGTCCACGCCAACCGCTTTCATGTCGACCCACACGGTGCCCGATGCGATGCAATCGAGGACGAACATGCCGCCAACGCCATGCACGGCATCGGCGACCGCGCGCAGATAGTCGTCGGGCAACATCATGCCCGAGGCGGTTTCCACGTGCGGGGCGAACACCAGGTCCGGCTTGTTCGCCCTGATCGCGGCCACGACCTCGTCGATCGGCGCGGGCGCGTAGGCCGCCTGTCTGCCCGACTCGACCGGCCGCGCCTTGAGCACGAGGGTCTCGGAAGGAATACCGCCCATGTCGAAAATCTGCGACCAGCGGAAGCTGAACCAGCCGTTTCGAATGACGAGGCACTTCTTGTTCGTCGCGAACTGGCGAGCAACGGCCTCCATGCCGAAAGTCCCGCTGCCCGGCACGACGATGACCGAATTCGCGTTGTAGACCCGTTTCAGGCCATCGGAAATGTCGCGCATGACGCCCTGAAAGCGCTGCGACATGTGGTTGATCGACCGGTCGGTGTACACGACCGAATATTCGAGGAGTCCCTCGCGGTCGACATCGGGAAGTAGTCCTGGCACGTCAGCCTCCGATAATTGGCGAATACGAACATCGAAAGCAGATTCTAACGAAATCCCCTCCGGCGCACAGCCAATCATTCGGATGGGCGAGATGCCGTCGAATCGCGCCTTGCGCGAGCACCCGGGTATCGGTCGACGGTCCCCGCCGGACGGGTCAATCGTAGGCCCGGGCGTCCTCCACGAGCTTGCCGTCGGCCGGCAGCGAGCCCAATGCCACGAAGTCGACTTCGCCGCGCAGGCGGGTCACGTCGCGCAGCGTCTCCTGGACGCGCGCCGCCAACCCCTCCGGCGGGGCCTCGCTCGTCTCGCACAGCAGCCGCATGCGATCCTCGCCGACGCGCCCCTCCACGCGCAAGCGAACGCGCCCCAGCTCCGGGTACCGCTTCCCGATCTCGCCGACCTGGCCGGGATGCACGAACATGCCCCGCACCTTGACCGTCTGGTCGGCCCGTCCCAACCATCCCGTCAAACGCATATTCGTGCGCCCGCACGGGCTGACGCCAGGCGCTATCGCGGAGAGATCGCCGGTGGCAAACCGAATCAACGGGTAGTCGGGATTGAAGTTCGTCACGACCACTTCGCCGATCTCACCGTCCGGCACCGGCTTCGTTCCGCCCGGCTCGACCAGCTCGACCAACACGTTCTCGTCGACGATCAGCCCGGCCTGCGCGTCGCTCTCGAAAGCGATCAGGCCCAGATCCGCCGTGCCGTACAACTGACGCGCCGTAATGCCCCGGCCGTTGAACCACGCACGCAACGACGGCGGCAAGGCCTCGCCAGAAAGGGTTGCGCGACGGATGCAACCGATGTCGACGCCGGCGGCCTCGCTCTTCTCGATCAGGATCTTCAGGAATGACGGCGTGCCAGCATAGGCCACCGGCATCAGATGGCGGATTGCCTCGAGCTGCAACTCCGTCTGCCCGACGCCGGCCGGGAATACACAACACCCCAGCCTCGTCGCGCCCGTCTCGATCATCATGCCCGCGGGGGTGAAGTGATAGGAATACGTGTTGTAGACGAGGTCGCCCGGGCGCAGCCCCGCAGCAAACATGGCACGCGCGAAGCGCCACCAGTCGCTGCCCCGACCGTCCGGTTCGTAGATCGGGCCCGGCGATTGGTAGACGTGCGCGAGCGCGCCGATCGGGGTCGCATTCAGTCCACCCAGCGGCGGATGACGTCGCTGGAACGCCGACAAATCCGATTTACGTGTGACGGGCAGCGCGGCGAGCGCGGCGCGCGAGCCGATCGCCGCCGGATCGACATCGCCGAGCACTTGGGAAAAATACGCCGCGTTCGCACGCGCGTGCGAGACCTGCGCCGGCAACGCCGCCAGCAGCGCCTTCTCGCGAACCTCCGGCGCACGGGTTTCCAGCGTGTCGAAGTAGTCGTTCATAGAGACGGAAATTCGTTGGGGATTAACGGTCTGTCGTGTGCATCGCGCCGCTTGCCGGGCTGCCTAGGCAATCCAGCGCTTGCGTCGACGGTAGCTCTTGACGTTGCGGAAGCTGCCCGCGCTGCTGGCGCCGTCCTTGGCGATGCCCAGATAGAATTCCTTCACGTCCTCGTTGTCGCGCAGCGACGCCGCGTCGCCGTCCATCACCACGCGCCCGTTTTCGAGGATGTAGCCGTAGTCCGCATAACGCAGCGCCGCCATGGTGTTCTGCTCGGCCAACAGGAAGCTCACGTTCTCGCGCTGATTCAGGTCGCGCACGATCGTGAAGATCTCTTCGACGATCTGCGGCGCGAGTCCCATCGATGGCTCATCGAGCAGAATCATCGACGGCTGCGCCATCATGGCGCGCCCGATCGCGCACATCTGCTGTTCCCCGCCCGACGTGTAACCGGCTTGCGACTTGCGGCGCGTTTTGAGACGCGGAAAGTACGCGTAGATGCGCTCCAGCGCCTGTTGCTGCGCACTGCGCGACGCGTGCCTGACATAGGCGCCCGTGAGCAGGTTTTCCTCGATCGTCAAATGCCCGAAGCAGTGACGCCCTTCCATCACCTGAATCACGCCGCGCTTGACCAGCCCGTTGGGCGTGAGCTTCTCGACCCGTTCACCGCGATAGTCGATGGTGCCCTTCGTCACCTCGCCGCGCTCGGCATGCAGCAGGTTGGAAATCGCCTTGAGCGTCGTGCTCTTGCCCGCGCCGTTGGCGCCGAGCAGCGCCACGATCTTGCCCGCGGGCACGGTCAGCGAAACGCCCTTGAGCACCAGAATCACGTGGTCGTAGATGACTTCGATATTGTTGACGCGCAAACTCGCTTCCATGCCTGACTCCGAAATCGTTGCCACCGGGTCCCGATGATGGCGACCCTGCCTGTCGCGCGCACGTCGCCCACGCCGTGGTGCACAGCCCCGCTGCCGGCGCGGGCGACGACGTCGATCACATCTTGTAGCAGGCCGGCGTAATGCCCTTCTCCTTGGCATATTGCTTGGCCGACGCCTCGAACAGCGGGTGAATCAGACGGCGGTTGCCCTCGATCCAGTCGGACACCATGACCCACTTGGCGCCATCCCATTGCTGGATGCGAACCTTCCCCGAGCCCTCGTGATCCTCGCAGCTCGTCTTGATGTCGGGCAGCAGGCCGGTCGCACCGATCGCCTTGAGCCGGGCGGCGTCGATATTCAGGTTTTCGAACGCCCAGCGCACTTGCACGGGCGTCATCACCTTGCCTTTGCCGAACTTGTTCTGCGCCGTATTGAGCGCCTCGACGGTGGCGACCGCGGCGGACACGCCCCGGTTATAGAGTACCGAGCCCACCTTCGACGGGTCCTGCATGTTGCCCTTGCCCGCGCCGTAGACCACCTTGTCGATGTCGGCAATCAACGGCACCTGCTTGCCCGCCACGTTCCACGTGGCGCTCATGTAGCCCTTGGCGGCCGGTCCGGCGGGAATCGTGTCTTCCTCCGAGCCTGCCCACCAGCTGCCGATGATCTTCTCGCGCGGATAGCCGACCTTCTGCGCGGCCTTGAGCGCCGTCTGGTTCATTACGCCCCACCCCCAGAAGACCACGTAGTCGGGGTTCTCCTGACGAATGCGCAGCCACTGCGCCCCCTGCTCGTTGCCCGGATGCGCCACCGGAATCTCCACCAAGGTGAATTTGTGGATCTTCGATTCGGCCTGCATCGCCACGATCGGCTCCTTGCCGTAAGCCGAGTCGTGATACAGGTAGACGATCTTCTTGCCGGCGAGCGAGCCGCCGTTCTTGTCGGCGAGGAACTTGATGATGGCCGACGCCTGCATCTGATAGGTCGTGACCAGCGGGAAAGCCCACGGGAACACGGAGCCGTCCACGGCGTCGGTGCGGCCGTAGCCCATCATCACGAGCGGCACCTGGTCGGTGGCCGTCTTGTCGATCAGCGCATATGAGATCCCGGTGGCCATGGTGTGATATGCGGTGCCCTTGGTGACCGGATTCTTGCCCTTGAGGCGCTCGTAGCACTCCACGCCCTTGGCGTTGTTGTACTCGGTCTCGCACTCTTCCCACGTGAGCTTCACACCGTTCACACCGCCGTTTTTCATGTTCACGTACTGCAGATAGTCGATGAACCCGCCGTAGAACGACTGACCGTTCGCGCCATACGGACCGACGCGGTAATCCGCGAGTGCGATGAACTGGTCATTCGACTGGGCGAGCGACGTGCCCGCCGCGCCCATGCCGAGCGCGAGCGCCACGCCCAACGATGCCGTCAACTGTTTCGTGTTCATGCTGTGTCTCCGTCTGTGGTTTTATCTGTGGCAAAACGTGCGCCGGCAACACGCGATGTCTCGCGCGCCGTCCGGGTGGACTTCAGTGCGGGAAAGGCCAGATGCGCAGCTTCTCCTTGGCGATTTGCCAAAGCCGCGCCAGCCCGTGCGGCTCGACGATCAGGAAAAAGATGATGAGACCGCCGAACATCATCAACTGGATGTGCGAGACGGTGGCGTTGGTAAAGGGCAAGTGCAGGAATGCGGCAACGGGAGGCAAGGTGCTGTCGAGCAGAATGGGCAGCAGCAGAATGAAGGCCGCGCCAAGAAAGCTGCCGAGAATGCTCCCCACCCCGCCGATGATGATCATGAACAGGATGCGAAACGACAGGTCGAGGGAAAAGCCATCCGGCTCGACCGAGCCCAGATAGCAATAGGCGTAGAGCGCGCCGGCCACGCCGCAGTAGAACGAGCTCACGGCGAACGCCAGCAGTTTCACCCGCATGAGCGGTATGCCGATGACCTCGGCAGCCACGTCCATGTCGCGCACCGCCATCCAGGCGCGACCGATGTGCGAGCGCACCAGATTCTTCGCCACGAGCGCCATGAGCGTGACCACGCCCAGCACGAAGAGGTATTTGCGCACCGGCGTGTCCACGTCGAACCCGAACACAGAGATCTTCTGCGCGGTGATCACCCCCGACGAGCTGTTGTTGGAAAGCCAGGGGAATTTCGTCAGCACCCAGAGCACGAAGAACTGCGCGGCGAGCGTGGCGACGGCCAGATAGAACCCCTTGATGCGCAGCGACGGCAGGCCGAACGCAATGCCCACCAGCGCCGCGCAGACCCCGCCCAGCGCGAACGAGGCCAGAATCGGCATGCCCTCGATACGCAACTGGAAGTTATACGACGCGTAAGCCCCCACCGCCATGAACGCCGCCGTGCCGAGCGACAACTGTCCCGCATACCCGGTGAGGATGTTCAGCCCCAGCGCCGCGAGCGAGAACACGAGGAAGGGCACGAGAATGGCCGTGAGCCAATATTCCGAGGCAATCCACGGCAGCACGCCAAACGCCACCGCCAGCAACGCGCCGAAGGTCAGCCGGTCCTGCCGGATCGGGAAAATCTGGCTATCCGCTTCATATGAGGTCTTGAACTGCCCCGCTTCGCGATAAAACATGTCTGGCCCCTGCGATATTGGCTGATGCGTGGTCGATGTCGGCGATCAAACGCGATCGATGTGCCGCTCCCCGAACAACCCTTCCGGGCGAACGAGCAGGAACAGCAGCGCGAACACATACGGGAACCAGCCCTCGATACCGCCGAAGTTCCCGCCGAACTGGCTTTGCAGCAGTTGCGGCACGTAGATCTCGGCAAGCTTCTCGGCCGCACCGATGATCAACCCGCCGACAATCGCGCCCGGAATCGAGGTGAATCCGCCGAGAATCAGCACGGGCAAGGCCTTGAGCGCCGTCATCGTGAGCGCGAACTGCACGCCGTTGCGCGACCCCCAGAGCATGCCGGCGACCAGCGCGACGAAGCCCGACACGCTCCATACCACCACCCAGATGCGTTGCAGCGGAATGCCGAGCGAGAGCGCCGCCTGATGATCGTCCGCCACCGCGCGCAGCGCCCGGCCAATACTGGTGGCCCGGAAGAACAGCGCGAGCAACGCCACGAGCACCGCCGCGATCGCGGCGGCCGCCAGATCGAAGCGGCTCACGAGGATGCCGGTCGAATCCAGGATCGACGCGATCGGCTCGTCCACGATGCCCAGCGAGAGCGGACGCACCTCGTTGCCCCACAGCAGCGGTGCGAGCCCCTCGAGGAAGAACGACAGGCCGATGGTCGCCATGAAGAGCGTAATGGGCGACTGGTTCACCAGCTTGCGCAGCACAAAGCGCTCCGTGGCCACGCTCATGAGCACCATCACCGCGAACGCCCCGACGGCCGCGGCCCACAGTGGCAGCCCGCGCTCCATGAGGCCGACCACGGACAGCGCCGCGAAGTACACCATCGCGCCCTGCGCGAAGTTGAATACGCCCGACGCCTTGAAGATCAGCACGAAGCCGAGCGCC